>PJUL01000967.1_pt1 | contig 15133 bp, 17 predicted proteins | sample 1512221 | NCBI WGS metagenome assembly PJUL01 (sample SAMN08177667, study PRJNA422409) | Feces metagenome, whole genome shotgun sequencing project.
CGCACCACGCCCAACGTGTTCGACCAGTTCAAGGCGGCGGTGCAGGTGCACCCCGAGATCATGGAGTGCCACATGGTGGCCGGCGGCTTCGACTACCTGCTGAAAACCCGGTCGGCCGACATGAACGCGTACCGCGTGTTTGCGGGCAATGTGCTGTGGCAACTGCCGGGCGTGCGCGAGACGCGGACGTATGCGGTGATGGAAGAGGTCAAGCACAGCAACCATCTGGTTTTACGGTAGGCGATCGGGCCCGGGCGGCTCGAAAGCCACACCAGCATTGGCTCGCGCGGCAGAAGCCCGCATAATCCTTCGCAGATTTGAACGATTGAGGAGAAGAACCATGAAAGCCGTCCCCTACGCTGCCGCTGCTTTGGTGGCCGCCTTTTTCAGCCAGTCGGCCGCCGCGTCTTGCTACGTGGTGTATGGCCCGGACAAAGACATCATCTACCGCGCCCCGGAGCCGCCCATCGACATGTCCCGCCAGATCCACGAAACGCTGCCCCTGGTGGCGCCGGGCTCCACTTTGGTCTTCTCGCCCGACAACCACGGCTGCGAACTCACCATCAATCGCCTTCCCTTGGCATCCGCCCAACGCGCCCCTGGCGCACGCCCAGCCCGCGCTGACCGCGGCTGACTGGTTGTCTTTGGGCCCGGCCGACGGCGGCTGCGGGCCTGAGACAATCGGGGGATGAGCGAACCAAAAGAACTATCCCCCTCGTTTGAACCTTCTGCCCCCGGCGCCGAGGGCGAGCTGCCCGAAGGCTGGCTGCAGGTGCAGTCCATGGACCTGGACGCCCAGGGCGTTGCCCGCAAGCCCGACGGCAAGGTCATCTTCATCGATGGTGCCCTGCCTTTCGAGCTGGTCACCGCCAACACCCATCGCAAGAAAAACAACTGGGAGCAGGCCAGCCTGGTGGCCATCCACCGTGAGTCGTCGCAGCGGGTGCGCCCCGGGTGCCCGCACTTCGGCCTGCACGCAGGGGCTTGTGGCGGTTGCAAGATGCAGCACCTGCACGTGGGGGCACAGGTGGCCGTCAAACAGCGTGTGCTGGAGGACAACCTCTGGCACCTGGGCAAGGTCAAGGCCAAGACCATGTTGCGCCCCATCGAAGGCCCATCCTGGGGCTACCGCTATCGCGCCCGGCTGTCGGTGCGCCATGTGATCAAGAAGGGGCAGGTGCTGATTGGCTTTCATGAGCGCAAAAGCCGCTATGTGGCCGACATGCAGCAGTGCCCCGTACTGCCGCCCCATGTCGATGCCATGCTGATGCCCCTTCGGGCGCTGATTGCAGGCATGGACGCACGCGACACCTGCCCGCAGATCGAGCTGGCCTGCGGCGACAACGTGACCGCACTGGTGTTGCGCCATCTGGAGCCGCTGAGCGCGGATGACATTGCCCGCCTGCGCGACTTTGCGGCAGAGCACCAAGTGCAATGGTGGCTGCAGCCCAAGGGCCCCGACACCGTCAAGCTGCTGGACGAGGGCGGCGATCTGTTGTCGTATGCGCTGCCAGACTTCGGCATCACCATGCCCTTCAAGCCCACCGACTTTACCCAGGTGAACCCGCACATCAACCGCGTGCTGGTGTCGCGAGCGCTGCGCTTGCTGGATGTGCAAGCGCATGAGCGCGTGATCGACTGGTTTTGTGGCCTGGGCAACTTCACGCTGCCGCTGGCCACCCAGGCGCGCGAGGTGCTGGGCATTGAGGGCAGTGAGGCCCTGGTGGCGCGTTCCCGCGAGAACTACGCGATGAATCAGGCTGCAGCGCAGGGCCATAAAGCGCTTGCAGCTACGCAATTTGTAGCGCGTAATCTGTTTGAGATGACGCCTGCCATGTTGGTGGCCGATGGTTCGGCAGACAAATGGCTGGTGGATCCGCCGCGCGAAGGCGCGTTTGCCCTGGCAAAGGCGCTGGCCGATATCGAGCAGGCGCGGCGTGGGTTTGAAGGCGCGGAGCCGCTCCCAGCCGGTGCTGAAGGCTGGACGCCACCCCGCCGCATTGTGTATGTGAGCTGCAACCCAGCCACGCTGGCGCGCGATGCGGGGTTGCTGGTGCACCTGGCAGGCTACCAGTGCACGGCGGCCGGCATGGTGAACATGTTCCCGCACACGGCCCACGTAGAAAGCATTGCAGTATTCGAGCGCGTCTGAGGCCTGAGGCGTTGGGGGCGTCAGAGACAACGCGTATTCGCGGTCCTGGCCACTGGTCAACCCGAAGGAGTGGGCAGGCACCTCAGCGTGCCTTGCCACGGTGGTTCTCAACTGCGGTTGCGGCTGCTGCTAGGTTCGCGTGTCTCGGTTTCGATGTCAGACGCCTTCTCGGTGCGATCGGGCTTTTCGGCCTTGCCCAGCACTGAGGGCGCGCCTTCCAGCTTGTTCTCGCGCATATAGGCGTCCATGTCCTTCCAGCCCGCAAACACGGCGGCCTTGCCGGCCTTGGGGTTCAGCGTGTAGCAATCTTCCAGGCCCCGCAGCGCATGGCGGCACGCCCCGCCGATGGCCTTGGCTTCTTCTTCCCGCTGCGCGATGCGCGGATCGGGCCCCATGCCGGGAATCTTGTCGCACGCGGCCAGCAGTAGCACGCTGGAAAGTGCCAGCATGCGCAGCGAGGAGGGGGTGAGCAGGCGATACATGTACTTGCATTATCGGCAGCTGCCGCCCGATGTTGAGGCTTGACCCTGCAGCCAGCGCAAGAAAAAAGGCTCCCGAGGGAGCCTTTTGATGGGGAGCAGACCCGATACCGGGGCGACAGATCAGTCGCGTTCGCCGCCCATGATGCCCAGCAGGGCCAGCAGGCTCTGGAACACATTGAAGATGCTCAGGTACAGGCCCAAGGTGGCGCTGATGTAGTTGGTTTCGCCGCCATCCAGGATGCGCTTGAGGTCATACAGCATGAAGGCGCTGAAGATGCCGATGGCAGAGACCGAGATCGCCATCATGCCTGCCGAGGAGCCCACAAACACATTGATCACAGCGCCCACCATGAGCACCAGCGCGCCCACGGTCAGCCACTTGCCCATGCCCGAAAGATCGCGCTTGATCACGCTGGCCAGGCTGGCCATCACGAAGAACACGCCTGCCGTGCCGGCGAACGCGGTCATGATCAGGTCCGTGCCGTTCTTGAAGCCCAGCACCATGCCGATCATGCGCGACAGCATCAGACCCATGAAGAACGTGAACGCCAGCAGCACCGGCACGCCAGCGGCCGAGCGCTTGGTCTTCTCAATGGCAAACATGAACCCGAACGCACCGCCAAGGAACACGATCAGGCCCAGGCCGCCCGTCAGCGAGCGGGTGATGCCGGTGGCTACGCCCACCCAGGCACCCAATACCGTGGGGATCATGCTCAAAGCAAGCAGCCAGTACGTATTGCGAAGCACCTTGTGGCGCTCTTCCTGCGAGATGCCATAGCCCGCAGAGTGGCCCAGGGTGGTGACTTGGTCATTCATCATCTTGTGTCTCTCCTTGTTGGCCTGCACAGCGCAGACAGCACAAATTTTAGGTGGTGACGGTTTTTTGCCCTTCAATAACCGCGCTCGGTCACCTACTTTTGGTAAGGGTTCTTTCACCCTGAACGGGGGCAAGTGGCTTGCCGGATGCCGCTATGCTTGCCGCCTTGCGTGCCCTGGCCTGCGGCAAAACGCCAAAAAGCAGCCTTGCACATTCAATATCTCTCTTGCCCATTCTGGATGGACCATGAAAACCAAACACGAACTCGAACTGGCCGACGTCAAGGCCGTGGCCGCCGCCGCTGAAGCCGAAGCCCTGAAGAACAACTGGGCAGTGACCATTGCCATCGTGGACGATGGCGGCCACCTGCTGTGGCTGCAGCGCCTGGATGGCGCAGCCGCGGTGTCCTCGCACATCGCCCCCTCCAAGGCCCGCACAGCAGCCCTTGGCCGTCGCGAGAGCAAGGTCTACGAAGACATCGTCAACGGCGGTCGCACCGCGTTCCTCAGCGCTCCCACCATCGACGGCTTGCTCGAAGGCGGCGTGCCGATCCTGAAAGACGGCCAATGCCTGGGCGCTGTGGGCGTGAGTGGCGTGAAGTCCACCGAAGACGCGCAGATCGCACGTGCCGGGATTGCAGCACTGGGACTCTGATTTGCTTCTGAATTGATAGCTGGTAGCGCTTGTTCAGTAAGCGCTGGAGGCTAAAAACACTCCAATGCTGACCATGCACGTAAAAAAACCGGCTCCAGGCCGGTTTTTTTACGTTCGTCAAAGTAACCAATTCTTGGGGCGAAGAGGGTAGAAGGGGAGAAAAAAAGCCTGGCTACGCGGGCAAGCCCGTTGGCTGGCAAAAAACGACCCTTGCGAGCTTCTGAAAGCTCGGGAGTCGCCCCACGATGAAACTTATTTGGTCAGGATCAGCTTGCCCAGCTTGGTGGCCTGCAGGCGGTATACCGAACCGTTGTGGCTGATGGCCACCGTTTTCTGGCCGCGCAGCAGGGCGCTGCTGTCCACGGCGGCAGCTTGGGTTTCGTCCAGGCAGGCATCGCTGCGGTCAACGCGCGTGGCAGACAGATCCGAAGGCGTGGGGCGCATGAGCGAGGCGGCGGTCAAAGTGGCTTGCATGGATGATTCCCTGTTGCGATTTGCTAATGATAACGATTCGCAATTGCGAGTCAAGCGACTTTGGTGTTTCTTTTTGTTCTTTTGGATTGGGACGGGGTCAAGGGATGCATTGGCGTGCTGAGCCTGCAATGCATCTGCTGCACCGCTTGCGCCACCCGCCCACAAAAGGCACATTGCCCAGGCAGCGCGTTGGCTGGCTGGGCAAAAGGGGCCATGCAGAAATAGGTGCCAGAAGTCCGCTGGTCAGCCGGTTCGCTGCACGGCAACGGGCCCGCTGAACATCACTGCGCTGGGTCAGTCACGAATCCGATCTTGCGCACACCTGCGCGCTGCGCGGCGGCCATGGCCTGGGCCACGCGCTCGTAGCGCACTTCCTTGTCGCCGCGGATGTGCAGGTCGGGCTGGGGCTCCTTGGCGGCTTCGGCCTGCAGGCGGGGGAAGAGCTCTTCTTCCGTGACCTGCGTTTCGTTCCAGAAATACTTGCCCTCGGCCGACACGGACAGCCGCACGGTTTCGGGTTTGATGTTCTCAGGCTGGTTGGTGGCGCGGGGCAGATCCACGTTCACCGAGTGTTTCATCACCGGCACGGTGATGATGAAGATGATGAGCAGCACCAGCATGACGTCCACCAGCGGCGTCATGTTGATCTCGTTCATCACCTCATCGGCATCGTCTTGCGTTCCGAAAGCCATGGCTTAGTTGCCTTTCTTGATGGGCAGCACCTTGGCCTGGTCGCCGCCGCCAGCGCTCACGCGGGCACCGGTCACGAAGTAGGCGTGCAGGTCGTGCGCAAAGCTGTTGAGGCCGCCCAGAATGGATTTGTTGCCGCGCACCAGGGCGTTGTAACCCAGCACGGCAGGGATGGCCACGGCCAGGCCCAGGGCCGTCATGATCAGCGCTTCGCCGATGGGGCCGGCCACCTTGTCGATGGTGGACTGGCCCGACGTGCCGATGGCCACCAGCGCGTGGTAGATGCCCCACACGGTGCCGAACAGGCCGATGAAGGGGGCGGTGGAGCCGACCGAGGCCAGGATGGCCAGGCCCGATTGCAGGCGGGCGGTGAATTCGTCGATGCAGTTGCGCAGGCAGCGTGTAACCCAGTCGCTCACATCCAGGCTGTCATGCAGGTGGGCCTTGGTGTTGCGGTGGTGGGCCGTGGCTTCGCGGCCTTCCAGCGCCAGGTGGCGGAACGGGTTGGTGGGGTCGTTGCCCAGTTTGCTCAGGCCGGCGGCGAAGTCTTCGCTGTGCCAGAAATCCTGTGCGGCACGGGTGTGCTTCTTGAACTTGATGATGTCCAGCGCCTTGATGAGGATGACGATCCACGAGGCCAGCGACATGGCCAGCAGGATGATGGCCACGGCGCGGGTGACGAAGTCGCCCTGTGTCCAGACGTTGGCAATGCCGAAATGCGATTCCATGAGAACTACTCCCTAAGCGGTGATTTGGTTATTCGAGAACAAAGTTGACGGGGACCAGGTTCCACATGGTCTCCGGCACGCCGTTGCGTTTGCCGGGCACGAAGCGCCAGCGCATGACGGCCTCCTGTGCTTGGCGGTCCAGCCGGTCGAAGCCGCTGGATTTGTTGATTTCCACCTTCTGCGGCAGCCCGTCGGTGCCGATGAGAACGCGCAGAACCACTTTGCCTTGTTCGCCCATGCGTTTGCTGATGGCTGGGTAGCTGGGCTTGGGGTTGTTCAGATAGGCAGCGTCGCTGGAAGGCAGCTCGATCTTGGGCGGGGCGGGCGGTGCAGGTGGAGCCGGGGCAGGTGCCGGTGGTGCCACAGGCGCTTCGATGGGTGGTGCGGGCGGCTGCGGCGTGGTGATGCCCACCGGCGCATCAGGCGCTGGTGTGGGGTCGGGAATCGCCACTGGCATGGGGGCCGGGCGCGGTGCTACCTTGGGCGCGGGGCGGGGTGCGGGTGGCGGCGGTGGAGCGGGAGGGGGGGGCGGAGCCGGTGGTGCCGGAGGCGGGATGAACTCGCTGAGCAACTCTGCGGGCACGATGACTTCGGCAGCTTTGCGCAGAAGCCCGGATTGCAGTGCCCAGATGCCTGCCACGTGCAGCGCTACCACGGAACCCACGATCACAGCGTTGCGGCTGACGCCCCCAGGAGGGGCAAAACGATCCGTCTGAGACATAAAAATGATAGCTGCTAGCGCTTATGCAGAAAGCGCTAGAGGCCAATTTGACCTTAAATTATTCGCGGAAGATCCACCAGGCCGAGCCTGCGACAAGAATCAGGCTGCCTGCGAGGGTAGTGAGGAGTTCCATGCCTTGCTTTCCAAAATGGAGCTGGCAAGCTGGATCGTGTGCGGCGCTGCTTCGTTGTGCAACGCAGCAACCGGATGTGACGCGCTGCACTGTGCTACGACGTCGCGTGCGCAGCTTTCGCAGCAACCGCATTGGGTGGCTACGCCCAGCTCGAACTGGATTTCGTCAAAGTTCATGCCCGCGCGTGCATGGCGGGCAATCTCACGGTCCGAAATCCGGCGGCATACACAAACGATCATGACGGCAGGCAGTGTGGCTGGCTGTTGAAAGTAATGTGATTATAAATACGAATCTATCGCATTTGCAATGTGTCATTGCTCCCAGCAGGGTTTAGGTGTCTGCCGGGGGCCGTTGGGTTGATGTAGCTCAATTGCCCGCAGTTAGTCGGCCCCTTTAAGGCGGCCGTTTGAATCTGCACCCGTATCAGCATCTGTACCGGGTTGTACTGGCATCGGAGGGCCTCGGGTCCACATTGACATCAAGCAACGCAGGCGAAGCGTCGGCCAGGGTGGCGCAGCCTGTGAGGGCCATGGCGATTTCCAGTTCATCCCGCAGCAAGCGCAGCACGTGGGCCACCCCCGCGGCGCCCGCGTTGGCCAGCCCGTAGACAGCGGGGCGACCCACCAGCACCGCGCTGGCGCCCAGGGCCATGGCTTTGAGCACGTCGGTACCGCGGCGGATTCCACCGTCCACCAGCACGGGCACCGCGCCGTTGACAGCCCGCACCACATGGGGCAGGGCGGTGGCGGTGGCTGGGGCGGTGTCCAGCGTGCGCCCGCCATGGTTGGAGACGATGATCCCGGCGGCCCCCAGTGACACGGCCTGGCGCGCATCGGCCGGGTGCAGCACGCCCTTGAGCAGCACCGGCAGCCGCGTGATGGACTGCAGCCACGCCACATCGTCCCAGGTGGGGGCGTGGTGCAGCAAGGCATCGAACAGCGCGCTCTGCCCGGGGCGCAGCGGGGTGCTGGAGGGTGGCTGCAGGTCTGCCAGGTTGACGGGAGCCACGCCTGCAGGCAGCCTGAAGCCCGCGCGCCGTTCGCCGTCCCGCGCGCCGCTGGTGGGGGCATCCACGGTGAGCACCAGCGCTTCGTATCCGGCCGCTTCCGCGCGATGGACCAGGTCCTTGGTAAAGCCGCGGTCGTGCTGCAGATACAGCTGAAACCACAGCGGACCGCGCCCTGCATCGGCCAGTACGGTGCTGGCCACGGTCTGCAGCGACACGCTGGACTGCGTGCTCAGCACCACGCCAGCGCCCAGCGCAGCTGCGGCGTAGGCCATGGCCAGTTCGCCATCCGGATGGGCCATGCGCTGGAAAGCTACCGGTGCCAGAAGTATGGGGTGGGCCAGCGAGCGGCCCAGCAACTCAATCCGCGTGTGTCCGCCCGCAAGTGGCTGAAGCACGCGGGGCCACAGCGTGAGGGCGTCCCACGCGTTGCGGTTGTTGTGCAAGGTGATCTCGTCGGCAGCGCCACCGCTGAAATAAGCCCATGCGTTGTCGTCCAGGTGCTGTCGAGCCATCCGCTCATGGTCTGGCACCGAGACCACATCAGAGGGAATTTTTTGCAGGGCAGGAAGTGTGGCCATACCAGTAAAAAAGCATCCAGCGTTGAAAAACCAAGCGGTGGATGCTATCGAATGCCGTTCAGGCGCAAATCAGACGAAGTGATGGGCCGGAGACTTCACACATCGGCCCACATGCGAAGAAGGTTGTGGTAAGTGCCCGACAGTGTGATCACGGAGGCATCGGTCTCGCCCACCGTTTGGCGCAGCCGCAGCAGGGCCATGTCCATGTTGAACAGCAACTGGCGTTGCTCCAGTCCGCGCACCATGCTTTCTATCCAGAAGAAGCTGCTGATGCGGTGGCCGCGCGTGACGGGTGTGACCTGGTGAACCGTGCTGCTGGGGTAAAGAACCAAGTCGCCTGCGGGCAGCTTGATGCGCTTTTCGTCCAAACCTTCGGAGATGAGCAACTCGCCACCGTCGTAGTCTTGTGGTGGCGTGAGGAACAGCGTGCACGACAGGTCGCTGCGCACCCAGCAGCTGTCGACCTTGGAGTGCATCACCGCGCTGTCCACATGGTTGCCATAGAAGTTGGCGCCATCCCCGTAGTTGTTGAACAGCGGATTGAAAATGCGCCGCGGCAGGGCCGCTGAGAAAAAGAGGGCGTTGCGGTGCAACGCGGCCTTCACCAAGCCCTGCAGTTGGGCTGACAACTCACTGCTCTGTGCCAGTTGCAGGTTGTTTTTCTGATGAACCGCCTGCCCCCCCGCACTGCGCGCGCCGTCTACCCACGGGGTCTCTTTGGCGCCCAGCGCTTGCTGAAAGAAGGCCACTTCGTCCGGGGACAGTACGTTTGGAATGTGCAAAAACATGATGCAAAAGAGGCTGAGCCCACAGTGTGCGGGCTCAGCCATTCAGGTGACGGCCGTGAGATTGTCCGCCGATCAGAACCGCGTCTTGATCGACACCTGGACCGCACGGGGTGCGCCCGGGGTGTAGAAGCCGCGGTACAGGCCGTCGGCATACGTGCGGTCAAACAGGTTGCTCACATTCAGCTTGAGCGTGGTCTTGTCGTCAAACGCGTATTCGGCCATCGCGTCCATGACGGCAAAGCCGCTGGCATACACAGCGCGCGAACCCTCGGGGTTTTGCTTGCTGCGGTAGGTCAGGCCTGCGCCCACACGCAGTTTGGAATTGACGGCATAGGTGCTCCACACGCTGCCACTGTGCTTGGGCGTGAGGCCTGGGCGGTCGCCCTGTACCTGGGCACCACCGCCGTTGGACGCCAGCACCACGTTGCTCTTGTCGATCTTGGCCGAGGGAATCCAGGTGTGGTTGAAGAACAGCTCCCACTGCGGCGTGAGGCGGCCTGCCAGGTTGAACTCCATGCCGGTGGCATGGCGCTTGCCGGACAGAAGCTCTTGCTGGGCGGCGGTGTCGGGGTCGGTGTTGCGCTCGTTGTACTTCTCAGTGCGGAACAGCGCCACACCCACCAGTGCACGTCGCTCGAACAGCTCCATCTTGGTGCCGATTTCGAAGTTGCGGCTCTTCTCAGGATCGGTGTTGGCCACGCGCGCCGTGCCATTGCCAGGGTTGCCGAACTGGTACGTGTCACCCGAGGTGTTGTAAGACGTGCCGAACGATGCGTAATACGACGTCAGCTCGTTGGGCTGGAACAGCAGGCCCACGCGCGGGCTGACCAGGCTGTCGGAGCGGGAGTTGCTCAATGCGCCCGTGGCGTTGACGTAAGAAGCCTTGAAGTTGTCATAGCGCAGGCCACCCACCAGCTTCAGCGTGTCGTTCAGCGACATGGTGTCCTGCAAGTACAGGCCCAGGTTGCGCGACTTGAACGTGTTCCATTGCACCGGTGCACGGCCGTCTGCCACCCAGGCGCCGTCGTTGGGCGAGCCCACGGTGGTCGTCGGGCGGGTGGTGGTGTTGGGATAGTTCTGGTTGCGCTTGGCATCGTCGTCGTAGTAGTCCACGCCGGTCAGCACGGCGTGCTTCTTGCCGCCCCAGTTGAAGGTGTTGCTGTAGTCGCTCTGCACCTGCAGCACTTCGCTTTCGCCCAGGCGGCCCTTGGAGCCGCGGGTCAGCACCGTGTTGCCGTTGATCTGGTCCAGAGTGATGGCGCTGTTCTGAAAGCCGATGGTGCTGGCCAACAGGTCGCGCTCGTACTTGCCGTAGCGCAGGCGGGTGTTCAGCTCGCCGTTGTCGTCAAAGCGGTGGATGTGGCCCAGCGAGACGTACTGCGCTGAGGTGTTGTTGTGGTCGCTGGCCAGGCCGTAGTAGTTGCGGGCTTCGAGCGGCGTGTTGATCTTGCCGTCCACCACGCGCCAAGGGTGGTTGTAGAGCGGGCGGCCCTTGGATTCGAGGTAGTACAGGCCGATGGAGAATTCATCGCGCGTGCCGATGCCCCAGGCGAAAGTGGGCGCAATGCCGCGCTTGTTCTGCTTGGCGCCGTAGTTGTCGAACTCCTGCACCATGGCGTTCAAGCGGAAGGCAGAATTCTCGCCAGTCTTCCAGTTGAAGTCGCCGGTGGCGCGGTGGTATTGGCCAGTGCCGAAGGTGTAGCCCGCTTCGTGCTGGTCGATCAGCAGGGGGTACTTGTTGACCTGGTTGACCACGCCGCCCGTCGAGCCCTTGCCGAACAGCATGGAGGCCGAGCCTTTGAGCACTTCGACGCGGTCCAGGTTGAAGGTGTCCCGTTCGATCAGTGGCGCATCCTTCATGCCGTCCACATAAATGTCGCCCGCCTGGCCCAGCGAGAAGCCGCGCAGCCGCACGTCTTCTTCGCCTGTTTCGCCCGACTGGAAGGTCACGCCCGCGGTGTTGCGCAGCACCTCGCGGAAGTCGTCCAGATTGCGGTCGTTCATCTGCTTTTCGGTGAACACGGTGACGGACTGCGGGATGTCCTTGATGTCCTGCTTGCCCTTGCCAACCGTGGTCTGCTTGAGCAGCAGCGTGTCTTTGCCTTGCACTTCGGCGGCTTCCTTCACCGTCACGGTGGACATCGTGGTTTCGGGCGTGGTTGTTTGCGCCATGGCACCCACGGAGGCTGCCAGCATCAGCGCACCCAGTGGAAGCAGGGCCTTCTCGGACGAAGCCCCACGCATGGGCGCGGCCGAATGGGATGCGGGAAGTGTTGGATTGGAAGAGCGCAGCACGGAGCTGCGGCGCTGGGCGCGTGTTTTTGCCAAGATGGACTCCGTCGATGGATGTGTGCAGGTGGCGCGCAAAGGGCGCCTGAAAGCGGGCGGCAGCCATTGGCTCAGCGTTCCAAGCCAACTGTGTCGTGCTGTTGAATGTTACAACAAATGAGGGTTATTCTCATTTGCATTGATGCGCCCGCGCCACACTTGGCAAAACCTTGCAAACAAAAATGCGGACGAAAAAAAACCGGCAGAGCCGGTTTTTTTATTGCAGCGTGAAGGCTTACTTGACGTGTTTGCCGATCAGGCCAGCCAGTTCGAACATCGAGACCTGTGGCTTGCCGAACAGCTCCTTGAGCTTGGCGTCGGCGTTGATGTTGCGCTTGTTGGCGGCATCCTGCAGGTTGTTGGCCTTGATGTAGACCCACAGCTTGCTGATGATCTCCGTGCGAGGCAGCGGCGTAGAGCCCACCACAGCGGCCAGCGCGGGGCTGGGCGTGAGCGCCTTCATGAAGGCGGCGTTGGGGGTGCGCTTCTTGGCCGGTGCAGCAGCTTTGGTGGCGGGCGCTTTGGCTGCCGTTGCTGTTTTTGCCGGAGCTTTTTTTGCAGTTGCCATGTTGGATGTTCCTTGTTGGAAATAAATTATGACCAGCGAAAACGGGGCTGTCGTACTGGCAGGCCGATGCTACTGGGAAAAAATAGCGTTTCCAAGGGAGAAACGGCTTTTTTTGCCTCGATTTGTAGCTGTGGCGCCGCGTTCAATGCCATGGCAAGCCGCCAAGCCGCATGCGTGTTGACAAGCGTGGCGGAGTATGGCGTGTGCCATGGGTGTCGGAACGGCGATGGGCAACCGGGGAACCGCTGTGGGCTGCGTGACAATCGTTGCTGTCTGCCCCGGCATGGCTCGGTAGCTGAATGAACATCCGTCCTGTCTCCCACCTGTCCAAGTTTCTTGCAAGCGCTGCCAAGTCGCTTGCTCCCCCAATTGTGTTTTCCGAAAGGCCTGTGCAATGACCGCGACGTCCTCCATCGACTTCAGTACCTGCGATTTTTGTGATGCCCACAAGGGCGACGTGACCGGCGCCTTTCGTGTGCTGCCTCCGGTGTTCATGCATTTCGGTGGCGTGGCGCGCTTTGCGGGCCCAGTGAGCACGGTGAAGTGCCATGAAGACAACACGCTGGTGAAGGCTGCTGTTGACTCCGCAGGCGAGGGCCGGGTGCTGGTGGTGGACGGCGGGGCGTCTTTGCGGCGTGCGTTGGTGGGCGGCAACCTGGCTGCGGCGGCAGCCCGCAATGGCTGGGCGGGCATCGTGGTGGACGGGTGTGTGCGGGACGTTGCAGAGTTGAATGCTGCTGCGGTGGGCATCCGTGCGCTAGCGCTCATGCCGCTGCCGACTGAAAAACGCAACGAAGGTCAGCGGGATGTGGCGGTGCAGATCCAGGGGGTTTGGGTGCGTCCGGGCGACTGGTTGTATGCCGATGCGGATGGCATCGTCGTGAGCGCAACGCCGCTTCAGGCTTGAGAAGTAGTGCGCTGGAAAGCGCCGTTGCCTCAGCGGGAAGTGCGATTGTTGGCGCGCCCCACGCGCAGCGCCGCGCGTGAGGGCAGGGTGGCCAGCAGCACGCTGGCGAGGGCGATGGCAAACGCCAGCCCCTGCACGGCAGTGAGCGATTCACCGAGCAGCCCGACGCCCACCAGGGCCGCAGTCACTGGCAGCAAGACCGAGAACACGCCGCCCTGGGCTGCGGGCACAGTCTTCAACCCCGTCATCCACAGCCACACCGTCCACATGCAGGCGGCCATGGCATAAAACAGCAGCAGGCCCCACGTGCCCCAACCCACTGCTGCAAAGTCAAAGTCCAGAGCCACGTACAGACCCAGCGGCGTGGTCAGCGCAAAGCCCCACAGATTGATGAGTGAGGTGATGCGTTTGGGGCCAAGACTGCCGGTGAGCTTTTTGCCGATGACGGTGTAGGCCGCCTCGCAAAGAACGGCACCAATCAACAACAACTGCCCCAGCCAGGCAAGAGTAGGATCGTTTTTGGCCTGTAGCGCTTGTCCATCCAGCGCTATATGCTCTTGTTTCGATAGTGCAAAGAGCGCGATGCCGCCCACCGCACAGGCCACCGCCACCCAAGTGCGAGGCGCCACTTTCTCGCGCAAAAAAGCCCAGCCCATCAGGGCCACCGCGGCGGGAATCGCCGCCATCGTGACACCCGCAGACACTGCATCGGTCAGGCTGACGCCGTAGATCATGCAGAGCGTGAAGAGGAAGTTGCCCAGAAAGGATTCAAGAAACAGCAAGCCCTTGGTTTGCCGCGTCATTGGGGGTTCATCGGGCGGCTTTTTCAGCCAGTGGAGCATGGCCAGCCCTCCAATACCAAATCGCATCCACGCCAGCAGAAAAACCGGCAACACGGCGGCCAGCGGTTTGGACAGGGCGACATAACAACCCACCAGCGCCATGCTGAGGGCAAGGCAGAGGTAGGCAAAGAGGCGATTCGGGGGATTCACTAGACTGGGTGCTGCAAAAAATGAGTGCGCATCATGCCCGACGAAACCCTTCCTACCCCGCAACCCCGCTGCGTCTTTGTGTATGGCACCTTGCGCCAGGGCGGCATCAACGACATCACGCGCCTGAGGCCGCCGCCCATTTTTGTAGGCCATGCACAAGTCGCTGGCGTTCTGTACCACCTGGGGCGCTACCCGGGCCTCACTTTGGGGGGCGAGAGCTGGGTTCAAGGCGAGGTGTATGCCATCACGCCCGCTTTGGAGAGCGTCCTGGACGAGATTGAGGATTTGGGTGTGAACCCCACCGACGAATACGCCAAGCGCGAGGTGGTGGTGGATGTGCAGGGGCGTTTGCTGCATTGCCTCGTTTATGAGATCAATCCAAGTTATGTCGCCACAGCTGACCGCATCGTGCACGGTGACTGGCTTAAAGTCTGATGATTTCTCGCATTACAAAATTCCATTTCCATATTGCGGAATGAAATAGATGTTGCATTGCCGCAATTTTTCTCGATATGAGAAATCAATTTCTGCATGGAGAAATATCGTGGTTAAGTAGTTGTTTTGAAAGGAGAAAATTTATCTCTTGTATAAGACATAAGAGCTTGCGTAGGTCTTATAGAAGACTTAAAGTAATTCCCAAGGGCGGCAGTTGCAGCCCGGCGTTTTCAACCAACCCACTGGAGTGATCCCATGCCCCAATCCCTCAACGAACAACTGAGCCGCGAACAGCAAATTGCCGCCCTGGAAAAAGACTGGGCGACCAACCCCCGCTGGAAGGGTGTGAAGCGCGGCTATTCCGCCGCCGACGTGGTGCGCCTGCGCGGCTCGCTGCCCATCGAGCACACACTGGCCAAGCGCGGCGCTGAAAAGCTGTGGGACAAGATCAACGGTGGCGCCAAGAAGGGCTACGTGAACGCGTTCGGCGCGATCTCCGCCGGCCAAGCCATGCAACAAGCCAAGGCAGGCCTGGAAGCCGTGTACCTGTCGGGCTGGCAAGTGGCCGCTGACGGCAACACCAGCGAAACCATGTACCCCGACAAGTCGCTGTACGCGTACGACTCGGTGCCCACCATGGTCCGCCGCATCAAGAACACCTTCTAGCGCGCCGACGA
>PJUL01000968.1_pt1 | contig 15129 bp, 12 predicted proteins | sample 1512221 | NCBI WGS metagenome assembly PJUL01 (sample SAMN08177667, study PRJNA422409) | Feces metagenome, whole genome shotgun sequencing project.
CGCGCTAGAGGCGGTCGATGTCGGCCATGGTGAAGTCGATACCCGCTTCCTTGGCGATGGCCAGCAGGTGCAGGATGGTGTTGGTGGAGCCGCCCATGGCGATGTCCAGCGTGATAGCGTTCTCGAAGGCCTTGAAGCCCACGGCACGCGGCAGCACCGATGCATCGTCCTGCTCGTAGTGCTGGCGCGCCAGCTCCACGATGCGGCGACCGGCGCGCAGGAACAGCGCTTCGCGGTCGGCGTGCGTCGCCACCACGGTGCCATTGCCCGGCAGCGACAGGCCCAGCGCCTCGGTCAGGCAGTTCATGGAGTTGGCGGTGAACATGCCCGAGCAGGAGCCGCACGTCGGGCAGGCCGAGCGCTCCACCTCTGCCACCTCGGCGTCGGAATAGCGCTGGTCGGCGGCGATCACCATGGCGTCCACCAGATCCAGCTTCTTGAACTCGATGGTCTTGGTATCGGGATTGGCCAGCTTGGTCTTGCCCGCTTCCATGGGCCCGCCGGAGACAAAGATCACCGGGATGTTCAGGCGCATGGCGGCCATCAGCATGCCGGGGGTGATCTTGTCGCAGTTGGAGATGCACACCAGCGCATCGGCGCAGTGGGCGTTCACCATGTATTCGACAGAATCGGCAATCAGGTCACGGCTGGGCAGCGAATACAGCATGCCGTCATGGCCCATGGCGATGCCATCGTCCACGGCGATGGTGTTGAATTCCTTGGCCACGCCGCCGGCCTTTTCAATCTCGCGCGCCACCAGCTGCCCCATGTCCTTCAGGTGCACGTGGCCGGGCACGAACTGGGTGAAGGAGTTGGCAATGGCGATGATGGGCTTTTCGAAGTCGCCATCTTTCATGCCTGTGGCACGCCACAAGGCGCGCGCACCTGCCATGTTGCGGCCGCCGGTGGAGGTTTTGGAACGGTATGCGGGCATGGGGAATGTCGTTGTAGCAAAGGTCTGCAGGCCTGCGTGCAGCGGCCGGTTTGCCACCGTCCATCCCACGCAGGATCACCGCAGATTATCACCCAGCCACCCCGCGAAGGCGCAGGCGCAAATCCCTGCTGGCGACCGAGCCAGCCATCGCAAAACGCGATAGTAGCCTTCTGGTGCGTACCGGAGCCACCGCCCTGCCAACCCCAATAGCCCCATGGCATCCACCCGCTTGCAGGGAATGCGCACCCGCCTGCGGCCGGGCCTACAATCCGACCCTGTTTCCCCCACTTCTGCCAAAGCCCTCGAGGAAAAAGTAGCTATGAAGCGTGTTCTGATCACCCTGACCCTGACCCTGTCCGTTGCCGCCCCGGCCATGGCCGATCTGGCGCTGGCCCAGTCCAAGAACTGCATGGCCTGCCATGCCGTGGACAAGAAGCTGGTGGGCCCCTCCTACAAGGACGTGGCCGGCAAGTACGCCGGCCAGAAGGACGCTGCGGACAAGCTGGCGGCCAAGATCGTCAAGGGTGGCAGCGGCGTCTGGGGCCCCGTACCCATGCCTGCCAACACCCAGGTCAGCGAAGCCGATGCCAAGAAGCTGGCGGCCTGGATTCTGACCTTGAAGTAATCCCGCACCGCGCGGGCACCCGCCGCAGGGCCGCGCGACCTCGGCCCACCGAAAAAGCCGCCTGGCCTGTGCCCAGCGGCTTTTTTCTTTTTTACCTGGCGCATGCGTCCCCTGCGCCACCGTCGCTGCCTGCGCACCGGGCGCGGGCCCGGCTGCAGCAGCACCGTCATCAGAGCAACGGATCGGCGCGGCCTTCGGCCGGTTTGGCCGCATGGCCCTTGCCGCTGCCCCAGTCGGCGGCCACGCCCGCGCGCAGCTGCTGCTCCAGCTGGCCGACATAGGCGGCGGTGGAATTGTCACTTTCCTGGGCGCGGGCCTTGAACTGCTCTTCCAGCGCATCCAGGCGGTTGAGCAGCTGCTGCTGCGCTTCCTGGTGGCGCAGCTCCAGCACCGTGCGCAGCTCGGTGAAGCGCGAGGCCTCGGCCTTGTCGGCCAGCTCGCGCTGGGCCAGCATTTCCTTGTTGTGCCGGCGCGTCTCCATCAGCACCGAACCCTGCAGCGTGACCACGTAGGCCACAAAGAAGATGGCCAGCAGCGCCGTCAGGCACAGCATGATCAGGCCCAGCGGGGCCTCCACCGTAGTGAAGCCCAACGAGACGGGCGTGGATTGGTTCAGCGCCTGCCAGTTCATCGTGGCCAGGAACACGATCAGCAGCACGATCAAGGTCAGCAAAGCGGTTCTTGCTTTCATGAAAATCTCCAAGGTCCGGTCAGCGGGCGTAGCACTACTGCCTGCCCTTCGCCGCATTTGTAACGCATCTTGGATTCAGCCCAGGTAGGAATGGCCCCTGTCCCGCGCCACATTGGCGCTTGTTTGCGCCAGCCCAGAAAAAAGCCACCGCTTGTGGCGGTGGCATAAACGGGTGCGGCGGTACCGCATCCGAAGCATCAGGGCCGCAGCTGTCGCAGAGCACCCGGTATCCGCGTTGCGCGGCGTTATGAATCAGTTGGTCTTGGCCAGCTGCTCCAGGATCGCAGGGTTTTCCAGCGTGCTGGTGTCCTGGGTGATGGCCTCGCCCTTGGCGATGGAGCGCAGCAGACGGCGCATGATCTTGCCGCTGCGGGTCTTGGGCAGGTTCTCGCCAAAGCGGATGTCCTTGGGCTTGGCGATGGGGCCGATTTCCTTGGCCACCCAGTTGCGCAGTTCGTTGGCCAGGGCCTTGGCTTCTTCGCCGGTCGGCACCGGGCGCTTGAGCACCACGAAGGCGCAGATGGCTTCGCCGGTCAGGTCGTCCGGGCGGCCCACCACAGCGGCTTCCGCCACCAGATCGGTCTTGGATACCAGCGCGGATTCGATTTCCATCGTGCCCATGCGGTGGCCGGAGACGTTCAGCACATCGTCGATGCGGCCGGTGATGCGGAAGTAGCCGCGGTCTTCGCTGCGCACGGCGCCGTCACCGGCCAGGTAGTAGCCCTTGAGCTCTTCGGGGAAGTAGCTTTTCTTGAAGCGCTCGGGGTCACCCCAGATGTTGCGGATCATCGACGGCCAGGGCTTCTTGACCACCAGGATGCCGCCGGCGCCGTTGGGCATGTCGTTGCCGGATTCATCGACGATGGCCGCGGTGATGCCGGGCAGCGGCAAGGTGCACGAACCGGGCACCAGCGGGGTGGCACCAGGCAGAGGCGTGATCATGTGGCCGCCGTTTTCGGTCTGCCAGAAGGTGTCCACGATCGGGCAGCGCTCGCCACCAATGTGCTTGTAATACCACATCCAGGCTTCGGGGTTGATGGGCTCGCCCACGCTGCCCAGGATACGCAGCGACGACAGGTTCCAGTTCTTGGGGTGCACCTTCTCGTCGGAATCCGCGGCCTTGATCAGCGAACGGATGGCCGTGGGCGCGGTGTAGAACACCGTGCAGCCATGGCGCTCGATCATCTGCCAGAAGCGGCCGGCGTTCGGGAAGGTCGGCACGCCTTCGAACACGATCTGCGTGGCACCCGCCGACAGCGGGCCGTAGGCCACATAGGTATGGCCGGTGATCCAGCCGATGTCGGCCGTGCACCAGAACACATCGCTGTCCTTGATGTCGAAGGTCCAGTTCACCGTCTGGCGCGCCCACAGCATATAGCCACCGGTGCTGTGCTGCACGCCCTTGGGCTTGCCGGTGGAGCCGCTGGTGTAGAGGATGAACAGCGGGTGCTCGGCATTCACCGGCACAGCCGGACATTCGGTCGACTGGCCTGCCAGCGCTTTGGTGAAGGTGATGTCACGGCCGGCCACCATGGCGCATGCCGTGGGTGTGCGTTCGTACACCAGCACTGTCTTGACCGCATCGCAGCCGCCCAGCGCCAGCGCGTCGTCGACGATGGCCTTCAGCGGCAGCTCCTTGCCACCACGCATCTGGTAGTTGGCCGTGACCACCGCGCTGGCGCCCACGTCCACGATGCGTTCCTGCACCGCCTTGGCCGAGAAGCCGCCGAACACCACCGAGTGCGTGGCACCGATGCGCGCGCAGGCCTGCATGGCCACCACGCCTTCGATGGTCATGGGCATGTAGATCAGCACACGGTCGCCCTTTTGCACGCCACGGGCCTTGAGCGCGTTGGCGAACTGGCTCACGCGGGCCAGCAGTTCCTTGTAGGTGACCTTGGTGACCTCGCCGCCGTCGGCTTCAAAGATGATGGCGGTCTTATTTTCGACCGGCGTGCCGATGTGCTTGTCCAGGCAGTTGGCGCTGGCATTCAGTTCGCCGTCGGCAAACCATTTGAAGAACGGGGCATTGCTCTGGTCCAGCACCTGGGTGAAGGGCTTGGTCCACACCACGTTTTCACGGGCCAGGCGGGCCCAATAACCTTCATAGTCCTTGTCCGCTTCGGCACACAGGGCTTCGTAAGCGGCCATGCCGGACACACGGGCTGCCTTCTGGGTCGCATCGGATGGGGGAAAGACGCGGTTTTCCACCAGCACGGATTCGATGGCGTTGGTCGGTGCGTTCATGGCTGAGTCTCCTTGCACTTGTAGGGTTTGTTTGCGGCGTACTGTCGTGTCGGGCACTTACATACCACTGACTCGCCGTCTATCTCCCACTGTAGCCCGCAAAAAGCCCTGCCTTCCCCCTCGGGTTTCCACAATGCCGCCGCATACAATGCCCGCCCAGCAGCGCTTCGCTGCTACGGTTTCCTTCAACCATCCTCTGACCCACCATGGCCCACGCTGACCCGAAATCCGAGTCTCCTGCCTCCCCCCCCTCGTCCACGCCCGTGGCCCTGCGTCCCCTGCCAGCCCTGATCTTTGCCAGCCGCTGGCTGCAGCTGCCGCTGTACCTGGGCTTGATCGCAGCCCAGGGTGTCTATGTCTGGCACTTCCTGATCGAGCTGCTGCACCTGGTGGAAGCCGCCTTCGGCAGCCAGGAAGCGCTGCAGGCACTGATCACCAACATCGGCTACAAACCCGAAGCCACCATTACCGGCCTGAACGAGACCGTCATCATGCTGGTGGTGCTGGCCCTGATCGACGTGGTGATGATCTCCAACCTGCTGATCATGGTGATCGTCGGCGGCTACGAAACCTTTGTCAGCCGACTGGGCCTGGACAGCCACCCCGACCAGCCCGAGTGGCTGGACCATGTGAACGCCTCGGTGCTCAAGGTCAAGCTGGCCCTGTCCATCATCGGCATCAGCTCCATCCACCTGCTCAAGAGCTTCATCAACGCCGGCAACTATGAAGTGCAGGTGCTGATGTGGCAGACCATCATCCATGTGGTCTTCCTGCTCAGCGCCCTGGCCATTGCCTTCACCGACAAGCTGATCCACAGCAGCCACGCCAGCCACAGCGCCCACTGAGTCCCCTCTGCAAAGCGCCCATCGGGGCGTTTTTGCCCGCATGCACCCCCGGCTACCGCAAGGTTCCGGGGTTGCTGCTTTTTCCGCTCCGTTGCCAGCGGGAGAAAGCATGAAGCCCGCCGTTGCCAGCCCCGCGAATGCTGCAACGCAAAAAAATCATTGACAGCAACATAACGAATAGTTAGAATAAAGGCTTCATTAACAACCTGCCATGCAGGTAATCCATCCCTTTTGCGGGTGGATTGACTCTGGCGCGCACCGTTGCCACGCAACGCGATGCCGCCACAGGCCGGACTCCGGCCCTGATGCACGGACTTTCATCCGGGTGGCTTTCGGCCTTGCGCCGCCACCCGCTCCGAGGGAAAGCAACCGGCGGTCTGACCGTTGACTTCCTCCCTCGCTCCTGCGGCCCTTGCGCACCCTCGCGTGCCATGCGGGCCCTGCCATACCTGCCCTTCAATGTGGCGCAACGGGTGTTCCCCGCTGCGCCAGTGCATCGGGCCCCACGTTTTCCGGCTTCGCGTGTAGGCCGCCATGGGCATGCCCATGGCGCGGCTGCACTGTGTTCAACCTCCAAAACCAATGAGGGAGAGAAACCAGTGGCCAAACAAATCCGCATCGAGCATGTGTTCAAAGTCTTCGGCGACCAGCCGCAGGCTGCGCTCGACCTGGTGCAGCAGGGGCTGTCGAAACAAGACATCCTGCAGCGCACCGGCCAGTCCATCGGCGTGTTCGACGCCCACTTCACCATCGAGGCCGGCGAGGTCTTTGTCATCATGGGCCTGTCCGGCTCGGGCAAGTCCACGCTGGTGCGCCTGCTCAACCGACTGATCGAGCCCACCAGCGGCCAGATCGTGGTGGATGGCCAGGACATCAACCAGCTCAACGACCGCGACCTGCGCGCCCTGCGCCGCAAGGACATCTCCATGGTGTTCCAGTCGTTCGCGCTGATGCCCCACATGACGGTGCTGGACAACACCGCCTTCGGCCTGGAACTGGCCGGCGTGGACAAGCCCACGCGCCAAAAAGCCGCCCAGGAAGCGCTGGAGCAGGTCGGCCTGGGCGCCTGGGGTGCCAGCTACCCCGATGCCCTGTCGGGCGGCATGCAGCAGCGTGTGGGCCTGGCCCGTGCCCTGGCATCCGACCCCAGCATCCTGCTGATGGACGAGGCGTTCTCCGCCCTGGACCCCATCATCCGCACCGAGATGCAGTCCGAAATCCTGCGCCTGCAGCAGATCAAGCGGCGCACCGTGGTCTTCATCTCGCACGACCTGGATGAAGCCATGCGCATTGGCGACCGCATCGCCATCATGAAGGATGGCCAGGTGGTGCAGGTGGGCACGCCCGATGAAATCCTGCGCAGCCCGGCCAACGATTACGTGCGCAACTTTGTGCGCGGCGTGGATGCGGCCTCGGTCTTCAAGGCTGCCGACATCGCCCGCCAGGCCATGACCATCATCTCCGAGCACAGCGACCGCGGCTGCCGCGCCGCGCTGCGCCTGATCGAGGACTCCGACCGCGACCACGCCTATGTGGTCAACAGCCGCAAGCGCTACCTGGGCGTGGTCTCTTCACAGTCCCTGCGGGATGCGCTGCAAGGCCAGCCCGGCATGCGCGCACTGCAGCACGCCTTCATCCCCAACGCCGTGCCGCTGGCCAGCAGCACACCGGTGGCCGATCTGTTCGGCCCGGTGGCGGCCGTGCCTTTCCCGCTGCCCGTGGTGGACGAGGACGGCAGCTTCCTCGGTGTGGTCAGTCGCACCACCATGCTCAAGTTCCTGGACCGCGACACCCCGCCCGTGCCGCCGCCCCAGATCGAAGTGCCGCCCATCCAGCTGAATCCGAAGTTCCCCGTGCATGCGGCGGAACCCGCCGTGGCGCCGCATGCCCAGCCTGCCGCGCCTGTCCATAACCAGACCGGAGATGCCGCATGAACGATTTGCACACCACCACCCCGGTGCAGGACGATCCCTGGGCCGCCAGCACCGCACAGGACGCCCCGAATCCGATGCACACCCCGTCCGCCGATGCCGCGGTCGACGATCCCTGGGCAGCCAGCAGCGTGCAGGCCGATGCGCCCACGGCCAACGCCACCGATGCCGGCACCGACCCCTGGGGCGGCAGCGCCGGTGCGCCCGACGCCGGCATGGACTGGCTCAGCACCCCGGCCACATCCACCCCGGTGGATGACAGCAGCCAGAGCGGCCTGACGGCCCTGTGGCACCAGATCACCACCGAAGGCCTGCCGGTGCAGGACGCCATCAATGACGGCCTGGGCTGGGTGGTCGAGCATTTCCGCCCCTTCTTCCAGGCGGTGCGCACCCCCATCGATGCCACCCTCAACGGCGTGACCGACACCTTGCTGGCCGTGCCCATGCCGGTGCTCGTGCTGCTGATTGCCCTGCTGTCCTGGCAGTTCGCCAGCCGCAAGCTGGCCGTCGGCTCGGCCATCTCGCTGCTGATCGTCGCGGCACTGGGCATCTGGTCCGAAGCCATGGTGACCCTGGCCCTGGTGCTGACCTCGCTGCTGTTCTGCGTGGTCATCGGCCTGCCGATGGGCATCGTGCTGGCCAGCAGCGACCGCGCCCAGCGCTGGATGCGCCCGGTGCTGGACGCCATGCAGACGACGCCGGCCTTTGTGTATCTGGTGCCGGTGGTGATGCTGTTCGGCATCGGCAATGTGCCGGGGGTGATCGTGACCATCGTGTTCGCGCTGCCGCCGCTGATCCGCCTGACCAATCTGGGCATCCGCCAGGTGCGTCCGGACCTGATCGAAGCCAGCCGCGCCTACGGCGCCTCGCCCTTGCAGCTGCTGTGGAAAGTGCAGCTGCCGCTGGCCATGCCGTCCATCATGACCGGCATCAACCAGGCGCTGATGCTGTCGCTGTCCATGGTGGTCATCGCCTCCATGATCGCCGTCGGCGGTCTGGGCCAGATGGTGCTGCGCGGTATCGGCCGCCTGGACATGGGCCTGGCCACCGTGGGCGGCCTGGGCATTGTGCTGCTAGCCATCGTGCTGGACCGCCTGACCCAGGCCATGGGTGAAAACACACGCGGCAGCGCCCGCTGGTGGCAGACCGGCCCGGCAGGCATGGTGGTGCGCATGCTGCGTCCGGCCCCTGCGGCAGTGCCGACAGCAGCCACAGCGCCAGCAACGCCGACTGCGGCTGCAGCATCCACGGCACAGGCGCAGCCCACTCCGCTGCCGCCCCAGCCATCTGCCAGCTGAAGGCCAGCCCCTTCGCTGATGGCCTGCACGACCGCTGTGCCGTGCAAGGCCGGCAGCCTGGCACGGCCCAGGCACCTCCCCCAGACACCACACCAACCAAAAAAGGAACACCAAGGATGACGTTGCACACTGCATACACCCCCGATACACAGACCCTCCCCACCGCCAACGCCCCCCGCTCGGCCTGGCAACGTGCCTGCGCCGTGGCCGCAGGCATGGCCATGGCTGGCAGCATGGCCCTGGCGGCCGACAGCGCCGACCTGCCCGGCAAGGGCGTGAAAGTCCAGCCGCTGAAAAGCTCCATCGCCGAAGAAACCTTCCAGACCCTGCTGGTCATCAAAGCCCTGGAACAACTGGGCTATGACGTGCAGCCCGTGAAGGAAGTGGAATACCCCACGGCCCATATCGCCCTGGCCAATGGCGACGCCACCTTCATGGCCAACCACTGGAACCCTCTGCATGCCGACTACTACAAGAATGCCGGTGGTGACGCCAAGCTCTACCGCCAGGGCGTGTTCTCGGCCAACGCCGCCCAGGGCTACCTGATCGACAAGAAGACGGCCGACGCCCACCAGATCACCAACCTGGGCCAGCTCAAGGACCCCGAGATTGCCAAGCTGTTCGACACCGACGGTGACGGCAAGGCCGACCTGACCGGCTGCACCCCCGGCTGGGGCTGCGAGGCCATGATCGAACACCAGCTTTCCGCCTACAAGCTGCGCGACACGGTCACGCACAAGCAGGGCACCTACGCCGCGCTGATGGCCGACACCATCACCCGCTACAAGGCCGGCAAGCCCATCCTCTACTACACCTGGACACCGTACTGGGTGAGCAATGTGCTCAAGCCCGGCAAGGACGTGGTCTGGCTGCAAGTGCCTTTCTCGGCCATGCCCGGTGAGCAGGCCGGCACCGACACCAAGCTGGCCAATGGCAAGAACTACGGCTTCATCGCCAACAACCAGCAGATCGTGGCCAACAAGGCCTGGGCGGAAAAGAACCCCGCCGCTGCCAAGCTGTTTGCCGTGATGCAGCTGTCCGTGGCCGACATCAATGCCCAGAACTACATGATGAGCCAGGGGCAAGGCAAGGCAGCCGACATCGAGCGCCACACCACAGGCTGGATCAAGGCGCACCAAAAGCAGTTCGACGGCTGGCTGCAGCAGGCACGCGACGCGGCCCGCTGAAGTCCGCACAGCAAGCGCCTGCACATGGCGCACATCCATCCACCGGCCCCTGCGGCCGGTTTTTTGTGCGAGCAGGCACGGTCTATGCATTCACTGCCGGTGGACCCGGTCGCCTGCACCACGATGCAGCACCGGGCATTGGTTTCACTCCCCGGAGCTTTTCATGTTGCATTTCCTGCCCCGCCGCACCCTGTTGTCTTCTCTGGCCGCCCTGGGCCTGTCCAGCCTCTGCGGTCTGACCGCCCAGGCCGCCACGCTGGCCGACATCCAGGCCCACAAAGTCCTGAACGTCGGCATCCAGACCGATTACCCACCCTATGGCTATATCGACGCCAGCATGAAGCCCCAGGGCTCGGACGTGGCCACGGCCGAGCTGATCGCCAAGCAGCTGGGCGTCAAGCTCAACATCGTCACCGTCACCTCGCCTGCACGCATTCCCGCGCTGCAGGCCGGCAAGGTGGACCTGATCATCTCCTCCATGGGCAAGAACCCCGAGCGCGAGAAAGTGGTGGACTTCACCATCTCCTACGCCCCGTTCTTCTCGGGCCTGTATGCCAACAAGAGCCTGGCGATCAAGCAGTTTGGCGATCTGGCCGGCAAGACCGTGTCGGTCACGCGCGGCTCGCTCCAGGACGATGCGCTGACCAAGCTGGCCCCTGCCGGTGCACAGATCAAGCGCTTTGAGGACGACACCGCCACCATCGCCTCGTTCGTGACCGGCCAGAGCCAGGTGCTGGCCCACAGTGCGGCCGTGGCCGGGCTGACCATGCAGCGCAACCCCAAGCTGGGTGCCGAATACAAGCTGCTGCTGACCGATGTGCCCTGCTTCATCGGCGTGGCCAAGGGCAACACCGCCCTGCTGGACCAGGTGAACGTGATCCTGCGCACCGCCAAGGCCGATGGCACGCTGAACGCCATCTCGGAAAAGTACCTGGGCCGCCCGCTGGGCAATCTGCCGGAATAAACGCAGTTCCGGGCAACTGCGCTGCACCAAAAAAAGAAACGAGCATAAAAAAAGCGGCCCCTGCGGGGCCGCTTTGCATGGATGGTGGTGTGTTGACCGCTGTGCCTCAGCGCAAGGCCACGGCCTGCAGCTGCGCCAGCAGCTTGCCCTTGGCATCCAGCAATTCCAGTTGGTCACCGTGGATGCGCCAGCTGGCCACCTGGCCCAGCATTTTCAGCATGGCCGATTCGGTGCTGGACGCCGCGCCCTTGCAGGCCATGCGGGTGCCGGCCACCTGACCGAACTGCAGCTGCTGGCCGTCCTGCTTCCAGCTGCCCATCAGGCGGTTGCAGCCGCCCGAGCCCACTAGCCGGCCTTGCTGCTGCAGGATGATGTGCGCTTCCTTGTCCAGGCGGGGCACGGCCTTGCCGTTCAAGGTCAGCAGCTTCCAGTAGGTATTGTCCAGCGACACCGTGGCCTGCTCTGCCGCGGCGGGCTTGGCTCCACCCTGCCCGGCCGCAGCGGCTGCCGCCACCGGTACGGGCACACCCAGGTTCTTGGCCTTGTCCCCGGCGCAGGACGTGGCGCTGGACAGCGACACAAAACGCTCCACGCGCAGCGCCAGCTCCTTCTTGCCCTGCTGGGCCATCACCGGATCGGCAGAGGGGCGTTCGACGATGCGGCCATCCACACTGGCCAGCATGGCGGTGTTGGGACCATTGCGCGACGCCATATAGGCATTCTCCAGCAGCGCGTTATCGCCCTCCATCAGCACCGGCACGGTCTGCCCGGTCTTGCAGTCCAGGAATCGGCCACTGTCGGCTTCATAGCTGTAGACGCCCTGCCAGCGGCCCGTTTCCGTGCTGGGCTGCAGAACGCCGGGCTGCTGCGCCGCAGCCGGGGTGCTGCTAGTGCCGCGCCATTGCGACCATTTTTGCGAGACGGTGGAACAGCCCGCCAGACTGGCCACAGCCAGCACACAGCCGGCCACGCGCCACAGGGAATGCGACATGGATGCCTCCTGTCCATGGTTGTACATGTACTTCATGCCCGCACGTTAGCAGAGCCCCTGGCCAGGCAGGGCGAAACTGCAGCGCCAATACCCCTTGCGGGCAGTCATGCATTCAACGCCTTTGGGCTTGTTGCACGCACGGTTATTGGCCGAAAAGCTACTCAAAAAATAGCGCGCCGACAATGCTGCGGAACACCCGGCGCAGCCGGGCAACGCCCATGGCCGCGCGCTGCCGCAGTGCGGCACCACCCGCCTTGCCATGCGGTTCGGACCGGGCCGCTGGCTGCACGATCGCGCTGCCGCACGGTCCAACACACTTGTGACCAACTGTTGCATCCATAATCGTGCTATTTCCTGAACAGGCACCCCCATGAGCCAAGAGAATCCCAACGTCGTCCAAGGCACCGAGGAGCTGTTGCTCAGCCTGTGCAATTCCGTCACCCGCGTGCTGAACGTGGCCACTAACAGCCAGGTGCAATACTCCGGCGTGGTGCAGCGTATCCAGAAGACCTACCTCAAGCCCGACATCGGCTGCTTTGTGCTGTTTGACGGCGGCTTCTCCGGTCTGGTCATCATCAACCTGTCCGCCGCGTCGGCCATGGAGCTGTACCGCAACTACCTGCTGAACATGGGCCTGTCCGAAAGCGACCTGGCCACCAGCTACACCTCGGACGAAGTCAGCAACGTGATGGGCGAGCTGATGAACCAGGTGGTGGGTGACTTCACCGGCAAGGTGCGCCGCGAGCTGCAGACCCACATCACCCAGAACCAGCCCAAGATGCTGGTGCTGAACAAGCAGGTGCAGCTGAGCGTGGACGCCAACCTCGACAACCCCGAGGCGCGCCGCGTCACCTTCTACACCGCCGCCAACAACATCTTCTATCTGGAGCTGGCGGTGGACCGCACCGAATTCATCACCCTGCGCGACTTTGTGCCCGAAGCCGAGATCGACGCCGATGCCATCATGGCCGCAGCCGGCGCGCCTGCAGCCAGTCCTGCCGCCGCCGGTGCCTCCGCCGCCACGGCTGCTGCGACCGCCACGACGCCTTCTTCCACCGACGCCGATACCGAGGCCCTGCTCAAATCGCTGGGCATGTAAGCAGCCGGCACCACCGCACGTACCGTCCACAAAAAAGCACCCTGCAGGGTGCTTTTTTTCATGGCGCTGGCAGGTCTGCCGGTCAAGGTGCCCACAACGCACTCCAGTGGCTGCGCCCGCTTCGCATACGCAGCATCCTGTGCGAAACCACACACTTGAAGCCATCGGCTTCCAGCTGGGGAGCAGACTGCAACCCCCTGAGCTGCCCGGCACCTGCAACCCCAACGGCAGCGGGGTACGGAATTTACGGCCTGGGAACACCAGACCGAAAGCACAGGGACCGAAACAGGCTTACAGATTGCCCACCATGTCCTTGGCCACCACCCACTGGTCAAACTGCTCGGCCGTCACATGGCCGCTGGCAATGGCAGCGTCGCGCAGGCTCGAACCCTCTTTGTGCGCCTTCTTGGCGATGTAGGCCGCCTTGTCGTAGCCAATATGGGTATTGAGTGCCGTCACCAGCATCAGAGAGCGGCTGACCAGCTCGGCAATGCGTTCGCGGTTGGGCTCGATCCCCACGGCGCAGTGGTCATTGAAGCTGACCATGCCATCGGCCAGCAGGCGCACGCTCTGCAGGAAGTTGTGCGCCACCAGCGGGCGAAACACGTTCAGCTCGAAGTTGCCGCTGGCACCGCCAAAGTTGATGGCCACATCGTTGCCGAACACCTGGGCGCCCAGCATGGTCACGGCTTCGGACTGCGTGGGGTTGACCTTGCCGGGCATGATCGAGGAGCCCGGTTCGTTCTCGGGAATCGACAGTTCGCCCAGGCCGCTGCGGGGGCCGCTGGCCAGCCAGCGCACATCGTTGGCAATCTTCACCATGCTGGCGGCCAGAGTCTTGAGCGCGCCATGGGCGTGCACCAGCCCGTCGCACGATGCCAGCGATTCGAACTTGTTGGGCGAGGTGACGAACGGGTAGCCGGTCAGCTTGGCCAGCTCGGCCGCCACCCCTTCGGCATAGCCCTTGGGCGCATTCAGGCCCGTGCCCACAGCCGTGCCGCCCAGCGCCAGCTCGTACAGATGGGGCAGCGCGGCGCGCACATGCTTTTCGCTGTGAGCCAGCTGGGCCACCCAACCGGAGATCTCCTGGCCCAGCGTCAGCGGCGTGGCGTCCTGCAGATGGGTACGGCCGATCTTCACGATGTCGGCAAACGCCTCGCTCTTGGCCTGCAGTGTGGTGCGCAGCTTGGCAATGGCCGGCAGCAGCTTCTGCTCGATGGCAGTGACCGCCGCCACATGCATGGCCGTGGGATAGACGTCGTTGCTGGACTGGCTTTTGTTCACGTCGTCATTCGGGTGCACCAGGCGCGACTCGCCACGCTCGCCGCCCAGCAGCTCGCTGGCGCGGTTGGCCAGCACCTCGTTGACGTTCATATTGGTCTGCGTGCCCGAGCCGGTCTGCCACACCACCAGCGGGAATTCGCCCGGGTGCTGGCCGGCCAGCACCTCATCGGCGGCGGCATTGATGGCCTGGGACTTCTTGGCATCCAGCAGACCCAGGGCATGGTTCACCGTGGCCGATGCCTTCTTCACCTGCGCCAGCGCGGCAATGATCTCGCGCGGCTGCTGTTCGCCGCTGATGTCGAAGTTCTGCAGCGAACGCTGGGTCTGGGCCCCCCAGAGCTTGTCGGCCGGCACGTCGATGGGGCCGAAGGTGTCTTTTTCCTGGCGCGTGGCCTGGCCGGAGGTGGAAGTGCTTGTCATTTTGGGACTCCTTGAAGGCAAACAAGGCGGCGCAGCTGGCTGGAGGCGATCTGGCTACGGTTGGCCGCAAAACACACTGGCATGCGCATGCATGCCAGCAAAAAAAGCAGACCGCCATGCTAACCCAGGCAATGACAGCCATTCTCATTGGGGTGTTGTACCGCACCGCAACACATCGGGCACCTCCATCCTGCACAGGTGGTCGGATCGGTTTCTTTCCCAATATGCAAGCGCGAAAGAAGCTATGGTTTTTGAAAGTCCCCAGAACCCCATGGTCAGCACCCGGACAGCGGCTTGCAGTAAGCTGCGGCGCGCCCCAAGTCCTCTATAAGACTTGTCGGCTTTGGCCTACAGCCCGAGGGCTTAGCGCGGATAATCAGCAGGTTTTCCGAGCGCAGCCCCTGCGCACCCATAACAGAGAAGCTTCACGATGACGACCTCCATCCGCCAGCAGGACCTGATCGACTCGATCGCAGGTGCCCTCCAGTACATCAGCTACTACCACACGCCGGATTTCATCCAGCATCTGGCCCGCGCCTACGAGCGTGAGCAAAGCCCTGCGGCCAAGGATGCGATGGCACAGATCCTGACCAACTCCAAGATGGCCGCCACC
>PJUL01000969.1_pt1 | contig 15120 bp, 10 predicted proteins | sample 1512221 | NCBI WGS metagenome assembly PJUL01 (sample SAMN08177667, study PRJNA422409) | Feces metagenome, whole genome shotgun sequencing project.
CACGTCGCGCGCGCCGATCTGCAGCGGCACGATGTAGTTCATCAGGCCGGTGACGAACGGCATCGCCACGAAGAAGATCATGATCACGCCGTGGGCGGTGAACACCTGATCGAAGTGATGCGCGTTCAGATAGCCCTCGGAGCCGTTGAACGCCATGGCCTGCTGGCCGCGCATCATGATCGCGTCGGCAAAGCCGCGCAGGAACATCACCAGGCCCAGCACCATGTACATGATGCCGATCTTCTTGTGGTCGACACTGGTGAACCAGTTCTTCCACAGATAGCCCCAGAGCTTGAAATAGGTCAGCGCGGCGACGAGGCCGATGCCGCCGAGCGCGACGCCAAAGAAGGTCGCCACGACGATCGGCTCGTGCAGCGGCAGCGCGTCGAGCGACAGTTTGCCCAATAGCGGGCTAACGGGTGCGGGTTGCGGGATCATATCTGCTTCGCGATCAGGAGAGAGGACGCGGCCGGGTTTCGGACGCAACGCTGGGAGCGGTCGGGGTCGGCTCGGCCGAGGGCATCTTCATGCCGGCGCCGGCGAGCGGCGCCTGCTTGACCGGCTTCGCCGCCGCGCGAACCGCGACGTCCTGCTTGTCGGCGCAAATCTCGCCGACGAAGCTCTTGCCGCCATGCATGTGGGTGCCGGTGGCGCTGGTCTTGTCCTCGACATGGCGGACATTGTGCAGGCCCGCCTTGCCCATGCCGCCCTCGGCATCGAGCGCCATCATCTGGTTCATGCACATCTTGCCCGGCTGGACGCACAGGTTGATCACCCGATCGAACAGCCCGGTCTCGACGCCAGCGAAGCGGCGAACCGGATCGCCCTCGCTCGGACGTTCGAGCTGAAGATAGCCGGCGCGGTCGAGATTGCCGCCCGCCTTCTTCGCTTCGGCCACCCAGGCATCGAAGCCCGCCTGATCAAGGCTGTGCGCCTTGAAGCGCATCTTCGAGAAGCCGTGGCCGCTATAGTTTGCCGAGAAGCCCTGGAACACGCCGGTCTTGTCGAACACGGCGTTCAGCGGCGTCTCCATCGCCGGCATGGCGTAGATCTGGCCGGCGAGCGCGGGGATATAGAAGGAGTTCATCACCGACGAGGCCGAGATCCGGAAGCGGATCGGGCGGCCGACCGGGGCGGCCATCTCGTTGACGGTGGCGATGCCCTGCTCGGGATAGATGAACAGCCACTTCCAGTCGAGCGCCACCACCTGAACCTCGAGCGGCTTCACATTGGCCGCGATCGGCTGGCCCGGGCCGGTCCGCGCGAGCGGGCGATACGGGTCGAGCAGATGGGTGCTCACCCAGGTGATCGCGCCGAGGCAGATGATGATCAGCAGCGGAGCCGACCAGATCACCAGCTCGAGGCCGGTCGAGTGATCCCAGTCCGGCTCGTAATGCGCTTCCTTGTTCGACTCGCGGTAGCGCCAGGCGAAAAGGACGACGAGCGCCATCACCGGAATGATGATCAGCAACATCAGCAGCGTCGAGACGATCACCAGATCGCCCTGTTGACGCGCTACGTCACCGGCGGGATTGAGCACGACCAGATCGCACCCGCACAATAGCGCGAATACCGGCAAGGTCAGCAGCGCACGGAGACGTGCGGAGAGAGGACGAGGTCTAGGCATGGCGGGCGCCTAGGCCCCCGATGTTGCACCGCACATAGGACATTTTGTCCAATCCCTGCGTTGTCTGCTATGGCGCAAGAGCGCCGCGCCGGGGCTATCTTAGCCTCCTTAACGGCATTATGAAACGCGCTTGCGCTGCGCGTGTTGCAGGAAAGTTCGAACTCGATGAGCGGTGAACCCGTCCCCACCCTTACCGCCGAGCGGGATGCCCGCGCGCTGCACAGCGACGGCCATGCCATCCATCCCGGCGAAATCGCGATCGGTGTGATCATCGGCCGCACGTCCGAGTTCTTCGACTTCTTCGTCTACGCCATCGCTTCGGTGCTGGTGTTCCCAAAGCTGATCTTCCCGTTCCTCGATCCGCTGCAGGGCACGCTCTGGTCGTTCGCGCTCTTCGCGCTCGCCTTCATCACGCGCCCGATCGGCACGCTGATCTTCACCGCCGTCGACCGCGCCTATGGCCGCGGCGCCAAGCTGACGATCGCCCTGTTCCTGCTCGGCGGCTCCACCGCCTCGATCGCCTTCCTGCCCGGCTATGCCGAGGTCGGCTATGCGGCACCGCTGCTCCTCGCGCTGTTCCGCATGGGCCAGGGCGTGGCGCTGGGCGGCACCTGGGACGGCCTCGCCTCGCTGCTCGCGATCAACGCGCCGGACGACAAGCGCGGCTGGTATGCGATGATCCCGCAGCTCGGCGCGCCGCTCGGCCTGTTCGTGGCCAGCCTGCTCTTCGCCTTCTTCATCACCGCCCTGCCCGCCGAGGACTTCCTGAGCTGGGGCTGGCGCTATCCGTTCTTCGTCGCCTTCGCGATCAACGTGGTGGCCCTGTTCGCCCGCCTGCGCATCGTGGTGACCCCGGAATATGCCCGCCTCTTCGAAGACCGCGAGCTCGAGCCCGCCCCGATCTCCGAAACGGTCAGCGCCGACTGGCGGATCATCGTGATGGGCGCCTTCGCCCCGCTCGCCAGCTTCGCCATGTTCCACATGGTCACCGTGTTCCCGCTGTCCTGGGTGTTCCTCTACACCGACAACAGCCCGGTCGACTTCCTCGTGATCGAGGCCGTTGCCGCCGTGGTCGGTACCATCTCGATCGTGATCTCGGGCCAGCTCGCCGATCGCTTCGGCCGCCGTACCCTGCTCGGCAGCTCGGCAGTCGCGATCGCGGTGTTCAGCGGCTTCGCGCCGCAGCTCCTCTCCTCGGGCGAGGCCGGCGAGATCGTGTTCATGCTGTTCGGCTTCGCGCTGCTCGGCATCTCGTTCGGCCAGTCGTCGGGCGCGCTGTCGTCGATGTTCACCAAGTCGCACCGATATACGGGCTCGTCGCTCACCTCGGACCTGGCCTGGCTGTTCGGCGCCGCCTTCGCGCCGCTGGTGGCGCTGTGGCTGGGTAGCGAGTTCGGCCTGCTGGCCGCGGGTGCCTACCTCCTCTCAGGTGCCATCGGCACGCTGCTGGCGCTGTGGTTCAACCGCGAGCTCGCCAAGAACATCGACTGATCCACCCGATCATCGCAACGCAAGGAGCCGGCGCCCCAGGGGGTTGCCGGCTCTTTTCGTTCCAGACGCCGAAACGCGCGAAAGTGACGCGGTACGAGTTTCCCGACACACATATTCACTCATGAGTGAATTAGTATTGCAAGCCCTCCGGCTTTGCGGCATCCTTCCTGCCATCGCGCCGAAGAGCGCGTCCGGAGATGGATGTTGGGAGGGCCTGAATGAATTACCGTCCGTTGCTGGCCGGCGCCTCGGCGCTGGCCCTGGTCTGGAGCGGCGCGGCCGCAGCGCAGACCGCCACCGCCGAAACGCAGGACGCACCCGTTGCAGCTTCATCCGCTTCGGACGCGGAAGAGGGCGAGATCGTCGTCACCGCGCAGCGCCGCAACGAGAATCTGATGACCACCGCGGTCTCCGCCTCGGTGCTGTCGGGCACCGACCTGGGCAACAAGGGCGTGACCAATGTCGACGCGCTGCAGTTCGCGATGCCCTCGGTCGTCGTCAATAATTTCGGCCAGGGCAACGACTTCAACGTCCGCGGCATCGGCAAGGCCGAGCACAACACCCAGACCACGACGGGCGTGATCACGTACCGCGACGGCGTTCCCACCTTCCCCGGCTATATCCAGGGCGAGCCCTATTATGACGTCGCCAACATCCAGGTCCTGAGGGGACCACAGGGTACGATCGTCGGCCAGAACGCCACCGGCGGCGCGGTGTTCGTCAACACCAACGATCCGATCATCGGCGGCGGCATCCACGGCTATTTCAACCTGAACTACGGCAACTATAACGAGGCCGGGGTGCAGGGCGCGGTCAACCTGCCGCTGAGCGACACGCTGGCCGCACGCGTCGCGCTCTACGGCTCGCGCCGCGACACCTTCTACAACATCAAGGGCCCCAATGGCGGCCCCTATCCCTTCGACAAGGGCAATGTGGGCATCATGGCCGGCCGCATCAGCTTCCTATGGAAGCCGACCGACCGCCTGTCGATCCTGTGGAAGACCGATGCCGGCCATCTCGACATGGGCGCATATCCAGCGACACCGTTCTCGAACTTCTACGAGAAGATCCCCGGCACAAATACGCCCAACCCGAACCATAGCGACCTGTTCGACGTCGCGTTCAATTCGCCCCAGGCGGCGCGCGACGAGTTCGTGCGCTCGACGCTGAAGGCGGAATATGAGTTCAACGGCGGGGTGAAGCTGCGCTCGGTCTCGAGCTATCAATGGGGCAACACCATGTACCGCGCCGACCTGGACGGCACGGCGACCGGGATCAGCAGCTTCTACGACAGCGTCGACGAGCAGCAGGTCACCACCGAGCTCAACCTGATCTCGCCCGATACCGGCCGCGTCACCTGGCTGCTCGGCGCCTTCGGCCTGTGGAACGACTATTATTTCCGCAAGCCGTACCAGTTCATCATCAACACCGCCTATCCGTTCGACCTGCCCCAGTTCCAGTACAAGCTGCAGGGCACCAACCCGACGCATTCGCTGGCGGCATTCGGCCAGATCGGCTTCGCGATCACGCCGCGGCTGAAGCTTGACGCGGGCATCCGCTACACCGCCAGCCAATCGACCAACCATGTCGATGTGCTGCAGTACGGCACCTATATCCGGCAGGACCAGCAGGTGAAGTCGGACAATGTCTCGTACAAGGTCTCGCTAGGCTGGAAGGCGAGCGACACCCAGTATCTCTATGGCTTCGTCGCCACCGGCTTCCGTCCGGGCGGGCTCAACGTGCCGGTGGGCCTGGGCAATCCGGCACCGTTCGAGCCGGAGGAAGTGACCTCGTACGAAGCGGGCTGGAAGGCCAATTGGGCGGGCGGCAAGGTCCGCACGACGATCACCGGCTTCTACAACGACTACAAGAACTTCCAGGTCATCATCGGCTATCCGACCTTCCCGACCTTCGGGATCGAGCTCAACGTGCCGAACAGCACCAAGATCTATGGCTTCGAGGCCGAGGCGGAGTTCCATTTCGGCGGGCTCAAGCTCGATGCCGGCATCAACGTGCTGCGGAGCGAGCTCGGCACCTTCTATGCCAGCGACCCGCGGGTGGCCGCCGTCGGCGCCTGCGATCCGCGCACCGGCAGCCCGACCAACGCGGCCAACTGCATCAACCTGAACGGCCGCCGCCAGACCTATGCGCCCAACCTGACCTTCAACCTGGGCGCGCAATATGAGCTCGAACTGGGCAATGGCGACAAGATCACCCCGCGGGCCAATTTCGGCCATGTCGGCGATCAATGGGCGACCCTGTTCCAGAACGTGTCGCGCGGCGACCATCTGGAGGCGCGCAACATCCTGAACGCGCAGCTCGCCTATCAGCACAAGGACTGGACGGTGACGCTGTATGGCACGAACCTGACCGACCAGCATTATCCGGCGGCACTGAACTCGGGCCTCTACTTCGCCGGCCCGCCCCGCCAGTATGGCGTCAAGCTGCTGAAGACATTCTGATTTCCTGCCTGGCCGCCGGTGACTCCCTCTCCGGCGGCCTTCCCTTCTCGAGCGTGCAAGGTCTCATGCAGCCCTACGGACTGACCATCGACAAATTCCTCGATCATGCCGCCAAGTGGTTCCAGGACTGCGAGGTGGTCGAGGCGGACACAGGCGCGGTGGTGAAGCGCTCGACCTATGCGGCACTGCGTGAGCGGAGCAACCGGATGTCGGGCGCGCTGGCCGCGCTCGGGCTGCGGCAGGGCGAGGTCGTCGGCACGCTTGGCTGGAACACGATCCATCATTTCGAGATCTATTATGCGGCGATGGGCATGGGGCTGGTGTGCCACACGCTCAATCCGCGGCTGACCGCGGCGCATCTGGCTGCGATGGTCAACGAAGCGGAGAACCGGGTGCTCGCGGTGGCGGCGGACCTGATGCCGCTCGCCGCCGAGCTGCTTCCATACTGTCCGACGATCGAACATGTGATCCTTCTGGACGCAGCGGACGCGGATATTGACACCCTCGGGTCGCACCGGGTGCAGGTCTGGCGCCACGAAGCGCTGCTGGCGGCGCATGGCGCCCCGGCGACCTGGGGGGCGTTCGACGAGAACGCCCCCGCCGGCCTCTGCTATACCAGCGGGACGACGGGCAGCCCCAAGGGCGTCGTCTACACCCACCGTTCCAATTACCTGCATACGCTGCGCGCCCTCCAGGCCGACGCAGTGGCGATCACCGCGCGCGACACGCTGCTGCTCGGCGTGCCGATGTTCCATGCCAATGGCTGGGGCATGCCCTTCGCCGCGCCGGCGGCCGGCACCAAGCTGGTGCTGCCCGGGCGGACGCTCGACGGCGCAAGCCTGGCGCGACTGATCCGCGACGAGGGCGTGACTGTAGCGGTTGGCGTACAGACCGTATGGTTGACGCTGGCCGACCAGGCCGAGGCCAGCGGCGAGCGTTTCCCGACGCTGGAACGCGTGCTGATCGGCGGGTCGAGCTGTCCGGATGCGCTGCTCCGCCGGCTGGAGGAGAAGCTCGGCGCACGCGTTCAGACGAGCTGGGGGATGACCGAGCTCTCCCCCGTCGGCACGATCGCGCCAAGGGACCTGGCCGCGGATGCGGTGGCCGCTTCGGGGCGGCCGATCATGGGGCTCGACCTCAAGCTTACGGATGCCGAGGGCAACACGCTGGCGCCGCAACGCAACGTGCTGGGGCACCTCAAGGTGAAGGGGCATAGCGTGGTCGAGCGCTATTTCCGGGCCGAGGAGAGTGCGCTCGACGAAGAGGGCTATTTTGACACGGGCGACCTGGCGATGCTCGATACCGCGGGCAACCTGACGATCTGCGGGCGCGCCAAGGACCTGATCAAGTCCGGCGGCGAGTGGATCAATCCGAACGAAATAGAAGCGATTGTGGGCACGCACCCGGCGGTGCGCCATGTCGCGGTGATCGCGCGGGCGGATGCGAAATGGGGCGAGCGGCCGGTGCTGATCGTCGAGAGCCAGGGCGAGGATCCACGCGCCTTGCTCGAGATGCTGCGGGGCAAGGTCGCCGACTGGTGGATACCGGGGGAAGTGGCCGAGGTGGCGGCGATGCCACTGGCCGCTTCGGGGAAGATCGACAAGAAGCGGCTGCGGGAGGATTTCGCCGAGGGGCGGATCGCTGCAGCGAGGGTGGGGCGGTAAGGCGCTCCTACTCTACCATCACCCCGGCCTTGAGCCGGGATCCCGCTATCTAGCGAGCAAAAGGAAGAAGCGAGGCCCCGGCTCCAGGCCGGGGTGACGGTCTTTCTCCCCTCCCGCTTGCGGGAGGGGTCGGGGGAGGGAATGACGTGCGCGAGGGAGCGCAATGCGCGCCACCCGCTACAGCCCCTCCCCTAGCCCCTCCCGCAAGCGGGAGGGGGACTTGCAGTCTTCAATCGCAGCCCTTCGCCTTGGGCGGCAGCTTCGGTGAGGCAAGGCCGACATTCCAGTTCCACGCCACCCCGGCGGCGCGGCGGCGGCAGACCACCGCTTCATACTGATCGTACATGCCCGGCATCAGGTCCGCCTCCGCCCTGGGCGCGCCGGTGATGTGGAGATAGTTGCGCGCCTTGCCGAAAGCCGGCCAGGCTGCACCCGGGTTGCCGCTCTTGGTGAAGCTCGCCCAATAGCCGAGCATCGCGTCGGACAGCGGCCGGTCGCCCTCCGGGATCGCAGGCCAGAGCGGGGGCAGCGGGGTCAGGTTGCCGAAGACATAGGGCAGCTCGCTGGCGTGGAAGGCGTGGAGGCCCTTGTCGTCCATCGCCGGATAGCCGTGATCCCAGAGATACACCCAGGCCGGCTTGCCGAGTGCGGCCTGCTTGCGGGCGAGCCGCTCGGTGGTCCAGCCATAGAGCGCGTCGCGCGTGGTCGCGAGGATGCTCTCCTTGTAGCTCGCGGACGGATAGAGCTTGAGGAAGGCATCGGCGAATTCGCCGTATTTCTCGCGGATGGCCTTCTCATAGGCCTCGGCGGTGTCCGGTGCCTTGGGCGCCAGCACCATCAGCGAGCGGATCTCGCCCTGGTTGAAGCCGGTGAGGATCGGCACCGGGGCCTGCTTGCCCTGGTCGAAGGCGTCGACCATCTGGGTGGGCAGGACGAGGCCGTCGACCACGCCGAACGGGAAGAAGCCGAGCTTCGCCGCGCTGTCGGTGAGCGTCTGGGCGTCCATGCCGCGCAGCGCGGCCAGATCGGGCGCCTGCAGGCCGGCCGCGACCATCGTGCCGACCGCCTCGGCCGAGGGCGCGCCATAGGCCTGTTTCTTCAGCTCGGGCATCGCGACCATGTACGCGCTCTGGGCGATCGCCTGGGAAAAGGTGCCGCGGGCGAGCGGCGATTCGAGCAGGTACATCACGCTGAGGCCGCCGGCGGACTCGCCGGCGATCGTCACCTTGGCCGGGTCGCCGCCAAAGGCCGCGATATTGTGCTTCACCCAGGCGAGCGCGGCCATCTGGTCGAGCAGGCCGTAATTGCCCGAGACCTTCTGCGGGGATTCGGCGGAGAGCTGCGGGTGGGAGAACCAGCCGAGCACGCCGAGCCGGTAATTGATCGAGACGACGATCACGCCCTGCTCGGCGAGCTTCCTGCCGTCATACATCGGCTCGCGGCTGGAGCCCGAGAGCAGCGCGCCGCCATGGATCCAGAAGAAGACCGGGGCCTTCTTCGCGTTCGCCGGTGCCCAGATGTTGAGCGTCAGGCAATCCTCGCTGACCGGCATCGGTTGGGCGGGGGCATAGACATTGGTCGGCGTCTTGGCCTGGGGCTGGACGCAGGCGGGGCCGAAATCCTTAGCGGCGCGCGTGCCGGTCCAGACCTTCATCGGCGCGGGCGGGCGCCAGCGCATGCCGGCCACCGGAGGCACGGCATAGGGGATGCCCTTGAACGTGCGGATCTGTCCTTCGAGCGTGCCGCTCACCGAGCCCGAGGGCGCATTGACGACGGGTTCCTGCGCGAGCGCGGTGCCCGACAGGAGCAGGGCGGTGGCAAAAGCGGCGTGGCGGAACGGCTTCATGCAGGCACCTTTGCGGCTTGCTCGGCGCGGAGAATCCGGGCGAGCGTGAGGAAGAGCGCGATCGCGATCAGATAGAAGGGCGAGAGCGTGTACAAGGCCAGTTGCAGCCCGTGGTCCCAGCCATGGCTTTTGAACCAGTCGCTGGCGGCGCCGACATAGGTCGGTCCGAGGCCGAGACCGATGAAGTTCATCACCAGCAGCAGCAGCGCACCGGAGAGTACCCGCTGGTCCGGGCGAACCTCTTCCTGGACGAGCGCGACCGAGGCGGAGAGGTAGAAATAGTTGAAGCAGTTGACGACGGTCAGCAGCAGCAGCGCGAGCGGCCAGCCGGGTGCCCAGACGAACGCCACATAGAAGGGCATCGCGATGGCGAGCGAGATCGCCGGGCCGAGCGCATAGACGGTGCGGCTGCGGCGACTGAGGCGGTCGATGATGCGGCCGGAGAGCAGCATCGCGGCGCTCATGCCGATGCCGATGACGAGCGCATACCAGATCGCGATCTGAGGCAGGGTCATGCCCTTTTCGCGAATCAGGAACAGCACCGCGAAATTGCCGAGGCCATAGGTGACGAACTGGGTGGCGCCGCTGCCGAGCGCGGCGAGCATCAGCACCGGATGGGTGAAGAACATCGCCACCGTGCCCCAGAACGGCGCCTTGGCGGCGGCGGGCTGGACCGGGGCGTTGAGATCGGTCGCGCCGCGCTTCGGCTCGCGGACGATGATCGGGACGAGGATCGCGGTGACCACGCCGACGAGGCCGATCGCGATGAAGGCGATCCGCCAGTCGAGCAGCGCCGCGATCGAGGCGCCGAACGCGATGCCGAGCGCTGCGCCGATCGGCGGGCCGAGGTTGAAGATGCCGAACGCGGTGCCGCGCTCGCCGGGCCGGAAAGTGTCGGTGATAATCGCATAGCTGGGCGGCACCCCGCCCGCCTCGCCGAAGCCGACGGTCATCCGGGCGATGACGAGCTGTGTGTAGCTGGTCGCCATGCCGCAGGCGATCGTCGCGCCGCTCCAGATCGCGCAGGCGAGCGAGAGGATCGTCACGCGGCTGGTACGGTCGGCGAGCCAGCCGACGGGGATCGCGATGAAGCAGTAGAACATCGCGAAATAGAGGCCGCCGATCAACCCGAGCTGACTGTCGCTGACCTGGAGCGAGTCCTGGATCGGCTTGGCGAGGATGCCGAGCAGCTGCCGGTCGAGGAAGTTGAGGACATAGACGAAGGTGAGCGTGACGAGCACGATCCAGCGGCGGCTGCCACCTGCCTGAGTTTCCACGCGCGTCCTCTCCCTGGCGGTTTCCTCCGCCTTTGCCGCATCATGCGGGCAAGGTCGCGACGCTGTCAACACACACTATCACGCGTGTGAATATCCGCACGAAGGCTTGACGATGGCCCCGCCAGACCGGATGGACGGAGGGTGACCGAGACAGCCAAGCCCGTTCGCCGCTCGCGCAAGGCCGAGCAACGCGCCGAGACGATGGAACAGATCTACGACGCTGCCGAGGCACTGTTCTCGCAGCACGGACTCTATGGCGTGACGCTGAAGGACGTCGCCAAGCAGGTGGGCGTGCACCACACGCTGCTCAATTACTATTTCGCCGACAAGAAGGCGCTGTTCGACGCCGTCTTCGCCCGGCGCGCGGTGGTAACCAGCGAGCGGCGGATGCAGGCGCTCGACGCGTATGAGGCCGAGGCCAAGGGCAAGCCGACCGTCGAGGGGGCGCTGCGGGCGTTCCTCGACACCGATCTCGACACCTATATCGAGGGCGGCGAGGGCTGGAAGAACTACGCCAAGCTCGGCGCGCAGGTGGCCAACACCCCGGCCTGGGGCGCCGACCTGATGGATGCGCATTTCGATCCCGTCGTGCTCAAGCTGATCGGACTGCTCAAGCAGGCCCTGCCCGATTGCGCCGAAGAGGACATCTTCTGGGGCTATCACTTCGTCACCGGCGCGCTGATGCTCACCCTCGCCCGCACCGGCCGGATCGACAAGCTCTCCCATGGGCTATGCCACTCGGACGATTTCGGCGCGGTGAAGGAGCGGATGGCCTCGTTCATGGCCGCCGGTTTCCTGGAGATATGCAAGCGGGGCAAAGCCGACTGATCATTCGCTATCTTGCGAGTGAATAAATGCCGCGCTACCAAGCGATCCGTTCAAAATCAAAAACGGAGAGCGGGATGTCGCTGGCGGGTCGGGTAGCAATCGTGACGGGTTCGGGCGGGGGACTGGGGCGCGCGCATGCGCTGTACCTGGCGAGCAAGGGCGCGAAGATCGTCGTCAACGACCTGTCGAAACCGGCCGCCGACGCGGTCGTCGCGGAAATCCATGCGGCGGGGGGCGAGGCCTTCGCCTTTGCCGGATCGGTGACCGACGAGTTTCAAGTCGCCAAGATGGTCGCGCAGACAATCGACCGGTTTGGCCAGATCGACATCCTGATCAACAATGCCGGCATCCTGCGCGACAAGAGCTTCTCCAAGATGAGCATGGAGGATTTCCGGCTGGTGGTGGACGTCCACCTGATCGGCGCGGCGATCTGCTGCAAGGCGGTATGGGAAGTGATGCGCGCCCAGAATTACGGGCGGATCGTGATGACCACCTCCTCCTCCGGCCTCTACGGCAATTTCGGCCAGGCGAATTACGGCGCCGCCAAGATGGCACTCGTCGGGCTGATGCAGACGCTGGCGATCGAGGGCGAGAAATACGGCATCCGGGTCAACAGCCTGGCCCCCACCGCCGCGACCGGCATGACCGAAGGCGTGCTCTCCGAAGAGAGCCTGACGATGCTGGCGCCCGATCTGGTGAGCCCCGGCCTGCTCGCGCTGGTAAGCGAGGACGCCCCTACCCGCGCGATCCTGTGCGCCGGCGCGGGGCACTTCGCCGCGGCACATGTGACGCTGACCGACGGCATCCAGGTCGGCCGCGCCGACGATGCCGGCGAGCAGGTGATCGCCGGCTGGACCGAGGTGACCGACCGGGCCGGCGAGATCGTCCCCGCCTATGGCTTCACCCAGGCCGAGCGCGAAGTGGCTGCCGCCACGGGCAGCGCGCCGGTCGCAGCCGCCGTGCGGTGATATATGGCGGCCGGAACGCCGCACGCGATTCCCGGCCGCCATCACCATCCGTTGCATCCGCGAAGGAGTGCCTTGAGCGACACAAGGATCTCAGGGGACCGTTCGCTCCGCGGGCTCAACCCTATCCTCGGCTTTCCAGCCATCGCAGCGCAATCGTGCCGCCCGCATTCCCGACCTGAGCCCGTCCCGATCGCGCAACGATGCCTTCCGCCACGGCTTTGCGTTGCGCCGAAGTTCCGCCGATCACCTCGATCGCACGGCCCGTGCGCGAAGAAGCCCATGCAGCGACGACAAGCGCGGAGTCATCGATGACGCCATCACGGAAGGTGATCGCCGGCAGCACAGCCGGCTGGGGCGGAACTAGGCTGACCGTCCAACGGGGCAAAGCCTGCGCGCCGCGTGCCTCGAGTTCGCGGTAACCGGCCAGCCCGAGCCCGAGCAAAGGCGCAGCGGTCACGCCAAGCGTCTGCGCAGCCGAATCCACCTTGACCGAGGACGGCGGCACGCCCGCGATGAGGGCAAGATCGGCTACCGCGCGATCCTGTTGCGCCGCTTGTGTCTGCCCGGAGCCTTCCCCTGCCCGCGCGATCTGGGCCGCCTCGGCCGCACCCGCATCGTTGGACACGCGCAACTGATCGACATGAATATCGACCGGCTGCGACAGGACACGCCGGAGGTCATTGGCAAGGCGCCGGTCCGCCTCCGGCCGGAGCTGCGGCGTCACCACGACCGCGCGAACCCGTATGGGATTGGCGGAATAATCGATATCGAGTTGCCCTAGCCGCGCCTCGGACGGGAATGCGCTGCGAACGGTATCCCGCACCTGACGCTGTGCCACCGCCTCGAACGCGATCTGCCGGAGCGCCGTGGCCAGCGGCACGGACAACAGGCCGAGTGCGACGACGAACAGCAGCAGTTGCCAGCCGGTGTGGTGCGGCGACAAATGACTGCCAAAACCATAAAGCCGCGCAACCAGCGCAACGGTGAGCGCGATCGTAACGGCGTTGGTCAGGAACAACAGCAGCGAGCCGGTGAATACCGTCCAGTTTCCGGTCGCGATGCCGAACCCGACGACCACCAGCGGCGGCATCAGGGCAATAGCGATCGCCACGCCAACGACGGTGCCGCCACGCCCCCGGATTAGCGCATAGGCGCCCGCGACCGCCGACAGCAGCGCGACCAGAAGATCGAACAGGGTGGGACGCGTTCGGCCGGCGATCTCGCTGGTTATCGTCTGGATCGGCGAAATCGAGACGAAGAGGATCGAGAGCAGGATCGCGATCGCCGACCCCGCGGCTAGCGCGGTGGCCGCGCGCCGGATCGCATGGAAATCGAAGGTTGCGATGCCGAAGCCGATCCCGATGATCGGCATCATCAGAGGTGACAGCAGCATCGCGCCGATCAACACCGCAACCGAAGGCATCAGCAGGCCAAGCAGCGAAATGGCTGCCGATATGACGATCAGGAAAGCATAGCGGCCGGACCAGCCGGACTCTCCCGCGATTTCGCGCAGCACGGCGTCATGCTCGACGCCGCCAACCATCCACAAGCTCCACCACCTGCGCAGCCTGCTGCGACTGCCTGCCGCGTCTTCCCTGGTCACCGACAATAGAACACTCCTGCTGTTTCCCCGGCAGAAATGCAGCAAGGCCGGGCGAACGACAAATTCGCGGCGTGGACCGCGCGTTCCCGATCCGGATGACAATGAAAGCCGACAGCCGCTTCCGGGGCGATCCGGATGTGCCGCGGTACGAATTTTTCGGGGTAGCTGCGCCCGCGTGCGCGACCTAGGTCTCAGCCAGTATGAGCACGCGCGTGACCGAAGGCTTCCCGGCGCTGACCGAGAAGGAGAAGCAGACCCTTCGCCTGATCGTACGCGGGCATGATGCGAAATCGATTGCGCGCAGCCTTGGCCTTTCGGTCCACACGATCAACGAACGGCTGCGCGACGCGCGGCGCAAGATGGCCGTATCGAGCAGCCGCGAGGCCGCGCGCCTGTTGCTGGAAGTCGAAGGCGAGGCGCCGGCTTCGTCACCCCCCGAAAAGTTCGGGGACACGGAAATCGGGGAAGACCGCGCCCCGCTCCGGAAGGATCAGGAAAGCGCGCCGATCGGTGGCGCGGGGCTGGCGCATCGCCGCTCCTGGATTCTTGGCGGAGTGTTTCTCATGACATTTGCTTTCGGCCTGCTGGCACTGACCCTGTTGCCGCACAGCGCTTCCACCCCGGCAGCGGCGCCGACCGCTTCGCGCGTCGCGCCGGATCCCGTCGTGGTCGACGCCGCCCAGAAGTTCCTCACCCTGGGGGACCAGGCGCGCTGGGAAGAAGGCTACCGGGCGACGGGTACCGCGTTCCGCAAGCTCAACACGCTGCAGGCCTGGACCATGGCTTGCGAGCAAGTGCGATCGCCGCTTGGCGCATTGGTCTCACGCACGCTGATCGGCCAGGAGAACCTCCCTGCCCCGCCGAACGGCTATGAGGTGGTGAAATTCCGGACCCGCTTCGCGAACAAGCCCGAAGCCGTGGAGACGGTGACGCTCGAGCGCGAGGATGGCAGCTGGCGCGTGGTGGGCGTGACGATCGAATGAGATCGCGCGGCGGGAGCACGGGCTCCCGCCCGCCCCGGCAGGATCAGCGCTCCTTCCAGGCCACGGCGCCGATGCCCATGCCCGAGATGGTGACCTGCCGTCCCTTTGAATCGACCGAGCTCGGCCGCGCGACCCCGGGCTGGTCGCCATTGGGGCCACCGAGCAGATACAGCACCTTGGCGACCTCGGCCGTGTAGCAGCGCTTCACGCGCTTGTAGCACGCGGCGGGCGCGGCCGCGCTGTCACTGGCGCGCGCATAGACGAAGCCCGAGGCGACGTTGTAGCTCGACATGCCATAGCCGTTCAGCACCTCGACATAGGGCTTGCCGGCTTCCTTCGCGAGCTCGGCGGCGCGGTACAGCGCGACGTCG
>PJUL01000970.1_pt1 | contig 15116 bp, 12 predicted proteins | sample 1512221 | NCBI WGS metagenome assembly PJUL01 (sample SAMN08177667, study PRJNA422409) | Feces metagenome, whole genome shotgun sequencing project.
CTGGGTGGTTCACTGGCCTATGGCGGCACGTCGCAGGGGGCTGTCAATGTGGGCAGCTATGGGCTGACGGCCTCGGGGCTTACCTCCGGCAACTATGCGATCAGCTATGTTGGCGGATCGCTGGTAGTCAATCCGGCCGCACTGACCGTGACCGTCAACGGCGCGACCAAGACCTATGACGGTCTCGCGTACAGCGGCGGCAACGGGGCGAGCTATAGCGGTTTCGTCAATGGCGAGGGCGCTTCAGTTCTTGGTGGCGCACTGGTCTATGGCGGCACGTCGCAGGGCGCGGTGAATGCCGGGACATATGGGCTGACGGCTTCTGGCCTGACCTCGGGCAATTACGCGATCAGCTATGTTGGCGGCGGACTGACGATCAATCCGGCCGCACTGACCGTGACCGTCAACGGCGCGACCAAGACCTATGACGGTCTCGCGTACAGCGGCGGCAACGGCGTGAGCTACACCGGCTTCGTCAATGGCGAAGGCGCCTCGGTGCTGGGTGGTTCACTGGCCTATGGTGGCGCGGCGCAGGGTGCGGTCAACGCGGGGACCTATGGCCTCGCTGCCTCGGGTCTGACTTCGAGCAATTATGCGATCAGCTATGTGGCGGGCGGCCTGACGATCACCCCTGCGTCATTGACGGTTACCGCCGATGCGCTCGGCGTGCCTGTGTTCGGCAGCATGCCCGCACTGACCTATGGCGTGGCCGGCCTTGCGGCGGGGGACAATGCGGGAAGCGTGCTAACAGGCGCTTTGGCAACCAACGCTTCGCTCAGCCGCCCGGGCGATTATGCGATCACCCAGGGCACCTTGGTTGTCTCCAACCCGAACTATTTCCTGTCACGATTCGTGCCCGGTGTGTTGACGGTGACCGTGCTTCCGGGACTGGACGCGGTGGATGGCGGCTATCTCCAGGCCATGCTTGCGAACACGCTATGGCAGCAAGCAGATCAGGGTGCGCTCGGCGGCGAGCGACTCTCCCGGACTACCATCTGGTCGCCGGCTGAGGCGCGCGAGGCACCGGGCGACCATCTTCAGTTCGAGGAGGATTTCATTCGGTGAGGAAAGCGGGATCTATGCGCTACGCATTGGCGCGTAGATGCGGGATGTCGGCGTGGCGATATAACGCAGGTCGAAAGTGATACTCCTGGCGTAAGCTGCCCGTCGGCAAAGCGCCCCATTTCGGCCGTTCGCGCGATCGATCAGCTATCCCGAAAGCCGCCGTCTCTTCAGCCACTCCGCTACGGCGGCTATTGGGACATCGCCGACCGGCTGCCGCTAGCTCGCCGCTAACCTCCGAAAGCGATCGGGAAACAATAGCCGAGAACCTGCCTCGAAACGCGATGCCTGCAAAATCGGGAGATAAAACAGTCCGCAGCCGTCATTCCCATCCGCCGCCGAGTGCAAGAAAGAGGTCGATCTGCCGATCGACCAGGCTGGCGCGCGCAGCCGACAGGCTGGCCTGCGCGTCGGCGTAGCTTGCCTGCGCATTCAGCACCTCAAGGAACGGCGCACGGCCAAACCGTTGCAGCCGCTCGGCATCGGCGCTCGCCTTGCCTGCGGCGCCTGCCGCTCGCTCCAGAGCGTACAGCCGGTCGCGAGCTCGCGCATAGCCGGACAAGGCGGTTTCCGTCTGCTGCAGGGCGACCAACACCGACCCGTCGAAGCCCGCAAAGGCAGCATCGGCATCGGCACTGACCTCTGCGATTTGCGCGCGTACCACCTTTCGGTTGGGGAAAGACCAGGATACCAGTGGTCCAAGGCTGAAGCCGAATGAAGATGGTGCCAGCGCACGGTCGACCGACGTGGCGGTTCCCACCGATCCACCGAGACTGACCTTTGGATAGAGATCGGCGGTGGCAACTCCGATATTTGCCGTCGCCGCGGCCAGCAACCGCTCCGCCATCCTGACATCGGGTCGGCGCTTCAGCAGCATCGCACCGTCACCTACCGGCATCTGGCGAAGCAGCGAAGGGATCACCGTGCAACCTTCCAGCGCACGAGGGTAATCCGCAGGCACGCGTCCCATCAGTGCCGCTAAAGTGAAGAGCGCCGCCTTGCGATCGGCGAGGATGTCGGGGATGGCGGCCTCGCTCGCGAACGCGGCCGCCCGCGCGCGGTCGGTGTCGAAACGCGATCTGCTGACCGCACTGGGCCAGCCCGAAGAGGCTGCGCGCTGCTATGAGTTTGCAATCTCGCTCGATCCGGAGAATGCGGAAGCCTTTCTCCTGTTCGGCGACGTGCTGCTCCAGCTACGCCGGCCCGACCATGCCGCGGAATGCTATCAGCGCGCGCTTTCGCTGGATCCCGACAACGCCGAGGCGGCCAGTCATCTGGGCATAGCGCTGATGGAGCTGCGCCGGCCCGCCGATGCCATGGCATGCCTCGATCGTGCCATCGCGCTCGACCCCGAGGATCCGCAGACCTGGCAGCGTCGCGGTCAGCTGTTCATGGATCTGGGGCGCGTGGAGGATGCCTATGCCAGCCACGCGCGTGCGCTCGAAGTTGCGCCCGACTTCCCCTACCAGGTCGGGCAGTGCCTGCAGATGGCGCTGCGGCTTTCGCGCTGGGACGAGATCGATCGGCTCCGCGCGCTCGCGACCCGCTCGATCCAAAATGGCGACCAGCTGGTCGCGCCCTTCGATCTCGTGACGGCGATCGACGATCCCGTGTTGCAGAAGCGCTGTGCCGAGCTTTTCGTCGCGCATCGCGCGCCGGTCCCGGCCATTCCGATTGTCCGGCGTCCTGTCCCGGGCGATCGCATCCGTATCGGCTATTTCTCCGCCGATTTCCGCGAACACGCCACGATGCGCCTCTTCCTGGAGACGCTCGAGGCGCATGATCGAGATCGGTTCGAGCTGTTCGCCTTTTCCTCGGGGCCGGACAGGCAGGACATGTGGCAGCGGCGCGCCATCGCCGCGGTGGATCGCTTCATCGACTGCCGCACCCGGTCGGACCGCGAGATCGCCCTGCTTTCCCGTGAGCTCGAAGTGGATATTGCCGTCGATCTCAAGGGATTCACCGACGGAAACCGTACCCTCGCCTTCGTGCAGCGCGTCGCCCCGATCCAGGTCGGCTATCTCGGTTTCCCGGGCACGGTCGGCATGGAGGCGATGGACTATATCCTGGCGGACGACGTGCTGGTCCCGCCCGGATCGGAGGCGCATTATTCCGAGAAGGTTGTATATCTTCCAGGTAGTTATCAGCCGAATGCGCGGATCACGGCGGTCGATGCCACGGCGGATCGGCCGGACGTCGGGCTGCCGGCCGGCGCCATGGTCTATTGCTGCTTCAACCAGAACTACAAGATCACGCCCGAGATGTTCGCGGTCTGGATGCGGATCCTTGATGACGTACCGGGGAGCGTGCTCTGGCTCTGGGCCAATGAGGAATCGGCCCGCGCAAATCTGCGTCGCGCGGCGTCGGAACGGGGCATCGATCCGGACCGCCTGGTCTTTGGCGGCCGCCTGTCGCCGGAAGCGCATCTCGCCAGGCTCCGCCTCGCCGACCTGTTCCTCGATACGCTTCCCTGCAACGCGCATACCACTGCCAGCGATGCGCTGCGGGTGGGGTTGCCCGTATTGACCTGCCCGGGCCAGTCGTTCGCGGCGCGGGTCGCGGCCAGCCTGTTGCATGCGATGGGCTTGCCGGAACTGGTCGCGGCGGATCTGGACGAATATCAGGCCATCGCGGTCGCCCTCGGCCGCGATGGCGGGCGCCGTGCAGTGCTACGCGACAAGGTCGAGCTTAGTCGCGAAACCAGTTCGCTGTTCGATCCCGTGGACATGGCACGCAAGCTCGAAAGCGCCTATCGCGCGATGCACGCCCGCTGGGCGGAAGGCCTGCCGTCCGAGCATATCCGCTTGTAGCTTCACCTACGTTCGGGATTGCCACTTTCCGCAAGCATGGCAGTCCGGATATCGGCAAACTCCGCCACCATTACACTGAAAAGAAAAGACTTTTGAAAAGTGGCGCTTTGCCTTGCCACTTTCCCGTCGGTCACGTGTCCCAAGACTAGGAGCAGGAAACTGGGCGGCGCTCGCGACCGGAGGAGATGGGCATGGCTAGGGGAGGTTCCCACGCGGACGAGGCGCCGGACGACGGCGGCGTGAGCGATGATCGCCGCGTTTCGGCGGCCCGGCTCGCGCCCTGGCAGGTCAAGCTCGCCCGCGAGGAGATAGCGCTCCGCATTCGCGATCGCCTGCGCGTGGCCGATGTCGCGGCCAAACTGCAGCTGTCGGCGACGCATTTCGCCAAGGCTTTCAAGAACTCGGTCGGCGACACGCCCTATCGCTGGTACCAGCGCGCCCGCATCGCGCGTTCCATGCAGATGCTCAGTGACGGAAATCTCTCGCTCGCGGAAATCGCGACGGAATGCGGCTTCACCGACGAGAGCCACTACATCACTTCCTTCTCGCGCCTCGTCGGCATCACGCCGGGCCGGTGGCGGCGGAAGAAACTCGCGCCGGAAGCTCTGGATTTCGAACTCTAGGCGGGCGCCTAGCTGGGATGCCGTCGCGCCGCATGATCCTCGCCCGGAGCCAGTTCCCTGGAGCCCGGCCCGAGGACCCGGTCGAGCGCCTGCTGGATCGCCGGGACCGCGGTGGTTTCGTCGATCTCGTCGAGCAGGGCCATGGCCTCAAGCATATGGACGACCGCGCGCTGGCGGGCGGCGTTGCAAGAAGCCTCGGAAGCCGCGCGGTCGGGCTTGTGACGCACGCTCTCCTGCGCCGAGATGTCGTGAAGCCGTTGCTCCACGAGGAGGTCGATCATGCGCGCCGAAAGCCTCGGCGGGCCATCGGGCACGTCCTCCGAGCTGTCCGGAGCCGTCCCGAAGGCTGCGCCGTCCAGCAGAATGGCGAGTGCGCGTTGCAGATGGGGCACGGCCGCACTCTGCATGCCGGTGAGCAACATGAGTGCATCCCTGACCGATTCACCCGCTACTGCGCTGAGGAACGCCGGGTCCTCTTCACTGGCGCGAGGTCCATGCTGCTCGGGCGGGTTTGCCATGCCGCTCTATAAACCAGGTCTCTACCGGATCGTACCGCGCAAAAGCCGGGGCGACCGGTAGCTTGTTCCAAATGTGGAAGCTGCCGCGCTTCCCGAAGCGCGGCGTCTGGAGGAGGGGGTGCGCGGGAGGCTGGCCGTCGCGCTGGCGCTGGTGGGCCGCGACATACGCCGCTTCGAGTTTCCGCGCGGCATCCACGGATATACAGCGTCAATGCACGGTGCACGGCTTCCGTTCGACATTTCGGGATCGGGCCCCGGAGCTAAAGAGCTTACCCCGTGAAAGATGCCTGCATCTCATGATGCTGTAGGCGTAGTTTGGCAGACAACCTCTCCGCCATTTTCTCCTCTAAGATTTTGTTTCAAGTCGAATTGATTCGGGGCTCCCGTCTGTGAATGGCTTCCGCATGCGTGCACGAATCAGCTCGCACCGCATCGCGTTGGGGCGAACGGTGCGAGCTTCGGCATGGAATGTATGAAATGGCGTGGACGCAAGGCGGCAACGGCCCTGCGTCCACGCTGCAACAGGCTGGCTAGTGCGCCGCCCCTGGTCCCACGGTCCGGCGCGGGCGAGGTGTCAGCCAGATGATCATCGCGGCGCCGACAAAGACGATCGCCGACAGCAGGAAGATATGGCTGGTGGCCAGCGCAAAGGCTTCCTTGTCGACCAGCTGCGCGACCACGCTGCGCGCCTGATCGAGCGAGAAGCCCTGCGCCGCCAATGCATTGACCGTTCCGTCGCTGTTGAGCTTCGAGGCGATCTCGCTGCGTGCGACCCGGGCGCTGTCGTCCCAGGCGGTCGTCGAGATCGAGGTGGCGATTGCGCCTGCCATCGTCCGCAGGAAGGCCATCACGCCTGCCGCCGATGCAGTCTCCTCCGGCCGCACCGAACCCAGCGCGAGCGTGGTCAGCGGGATGAAGAAGAAGGGCATGCCGATGCCCTGGAGCAACTGCGGGAAGGCAAGGCTCCAGAAGTCGGCCTGGCTGTTCCAGTGGACGCGGAGCAGCGAGGTGAAGCCGAGCCACAGGATGCCGAAACAGACCAAAGCGCGCGGATCCGCCTTGGTGCTCAGCTTGGCGACGATCGGTGACATGATCACCGCCGCCACGCCGGTGAAGGCGGTGGCATAGCCGGCATAGGTCGCAGTGTAGCCCATGCTCGTCTGCAGCCATTGCGGGATGATCACCGCCGACGAGAAGAAGGTCCCGAAGGCGAAGGCCAGCGACAGCACCGATACGGTGAAGCCCCGGTGGCGGAACACCCGCAGATCGACGATCGGCTGCTTCTCGGTCGCTTCCCAGGCGACGAAGACCATGAAGCCGACCAGCGCGATCAGGCCGAGCACCACGATCGTGCGATCGTTGAACCAGTCATGCTCGCGGCCGAGATCGAGCATGATCTGCAGCGCGCCGATCCACAACAGCATCAGCATCAACCCGATCCGGTCGACGCGCAGCATGCTCGTCGGCGTCTCGACCTTGGAGAGCAGGCGCATCGCGCCGAACGCACAGATGGCGGCGACAGGGATGTTGATGAAGAAGATCCAGTGCCACGACCAGCTGTCCGAGATCGTGCCGCCCAGGATCGGGCCGAGAATCGGCGCGACGACGGTTGTCATCGCCCAGACGCCCATTGCCTGGGCGCGCTGTGAAGGCGGGAAGATGCGCATCAGCAGCGTCTGGCTGAGCGGCATCAGCGGGCCGCCGCACAGGCCCTGGCCGATACGGCAGGCGACGAGCATGCCGAGCGTGGTCGACAGGCCGCACAGCACTGAGAAGACGCCGAAGCCTATCATCCCGAAGGTGAAGGTGCGCACCGTGCCGAACCGGCCGGCAAGCCAGCCGGTAAGCGGCACGCACACCGCCTCCGCCACCGCATAGGAAGTGATGATCCACGTCCCCTGGCTGCCCGAAATGCCGAGGCTGCCGGCGATATGCGGCACGGAGACGTTGGCGATGGTGGTGTCGAGCACCACCATGAAGTTGGTCATCGCGAGCACCACGCCCGCAAGGATCAGCGACACGCCTTTCAGCGGCGCCATTTCCTCGGCCTTGCCGTTCATGGCCCAGTCCTCAGTTCTTCGAGACGTCGATCTCGGCGTCCATGGAGAGGCCGACCCGCAGCGGGTGCGCCTGGAGTTCCTTCGGGTCGAGCTGGACGCGCACCGGCAGGCGCTGGACCACCTTGATCCAGTTGCCCGTGGCGTTCTGCGCGGGGATCAGCGCGAAGGAAGAGCCGGTGCCGCCCGACAGGCCGACGACCTTGCCGTGGTACTCGACCTTGCCGCCGTACAGATCCGACTTCAGCGTCACCGGCTGGCCGACCTTCACGCGGGTCAGCTGCCCTTCCTTGAAATTCGCATCGACATAGAGCTGCGCGATCGGGACGATCAGCATCAGCTGCGCGCCTGGCGCGACCCGCTGGCCGACCTGAACGGCGCGGCGCGTGACGATGCCGTCGATCGGTGCGCGGATCACGGTGCGCTGCAGGTCGAGCTGCGCCTGCGCCACCTTGGCCTGCGCTGCCAGCACTTCCGGGGCCGTATTGGCGGTGGTGCCGCTGATCAGCGCGTTGTTCGCTGCGAGCTGGCCGCTGGCTGCGCCGCGGGTCGAGTTGGCCTGGGCCACCCCGGCTCGCGCCAGCTCCAGATTGGCCTTGGCCGAGGAGAAGGCATTGGTTGCCGAGGTGAGCTCCTCACCCGACACCGCGCCGTTGGGGGCGAGGCGCTGGCGCCGGGCAAGGTCCACCCGTGCCTTCTCGTAATCCGCCTCGGCGGCGACGAGCTGGGCACGGGCTCGGGAAATGTCCGCACCGCGAGCCTCGACCTGTGCGGCAAGCGCTGCGCTGGTCGCCGAGGTCTGGCCATACTGGCGGCGGGCCTTGGCCAGATCCGCCTCGGCCTGGGCGAGCGCGATCTTCGCGTCGCTGTCGTCGAGCTGGACGAGAATGTCGCCCTTCTTGACTGCCTGGGTGTCGGAAACCGCGACGCCGATCACCGGCGCGGCGACCAGTGGCGTGACGCTGGCCGTGTCGGCGCCGACATAGGCGTTGTCGGTGCTGATATAGTGGCTGCCGACCAGCGCGTACCAAGCGCCATAGCCAACGCCGGCGACCAGCACCACGCCGGCGATGCCGGTGAGCAAACGCTTGCGCAGGCTCGACTTTGCCGGTGCGGCCTCCGCTTCGGCATTCGCGACATGCATGTTGGGTTCGGCGTCAGCCATTGGTCGGGTCCTTGGTTGCGGCGGGGGCCGCGGTGTTGGTGGAAAAGCCTCCGCCCAGTGCGCGGACCAGCTGGACGTCGAGCGTAAACGCTCGCGCCTCGAGATCGGCGACGATCTGGCGGTTCTGCAGCACGCTCTGCTCGGCAGTCAGCACGTCGAGGAAGGTCGACAGGCCGCCCTCATAACGCTGGCGGGCGATCGAATAGGCGGCTTCGGAATCGGTGAGCGCCTGGCGGCTCTCGGAGAGGCGAACGACAAGAGCGTTCTTGCTGGTCACCGCATCGGCGACCTCGCGATAGGCGGTGGTGACAGTCGAGTCATAGGTCGCGACCGCTTCGTCATAGCCGGCGCGGGCGCCCTTATACTGGCCAGCGAGCGCACCGCCGCGGAAGATCGGAAGGCTGACGGCCGGGCCGACAGAGCCATAGGTCGATCCGCTCTTGAACAAATTGTCGATGCCGAACGCCTGGAAACCGATCAGCGCGCTGAGGTTGATCGAGGGATAGAAGTCCGCGCGCGCCACCTTGATGCGGCTGGCGGCAGCCTCGACCCGGGCGCGGGCGGCGGCGATGTCCGGGCGGCGACCGATCAGGTCGGTGGTGATTCCGGCGGGAAGTCCGTGCGTTTCGGTGGGGCCGGCGGGCAGGGCGATGGCCAGGCCGCGGTCGGGGCCCTTGCCGAGCAAGGCTGCGATGCGGTTGCGAGTTAGGCCGATCGCCTCGTCGGTCGCGGCGAGCTCGGCGCGGGCGGCGGGGACGGCGGCATCGGCCTGCTTGAGCTCGGCGCGGGTATCGAGGCCGTTGGTGACGCGGTCGCCGACCAGCTTCTGCGTCTGGGTGCGTAGCTCGAGTGCCTTGGCCTGCACCGCGCGCTGCGACGCGAGGCGGGCGAGATCGGCATAGGCGCTGGCGATGTTGGTCGACAGGACGAGGCGCGACTGCTCGAGCTCGATCCGTGCGGCCTCGGCGTCCGAGGTGGCGGCGGCGAGCGAGGCGCGGTTCTTGCCCCACAGGTCGAGGTCGAAGCTGAGGTTCGCGGCGACCTGGCCGCTGTCGTTCCAGCCCTTGGGCACGAAGGCGGCCGGGATTCCGTTGTTATAGCTCTGCTTGCCCTCGGTCGCGCCGGCCTGGACGCCGACTGACGGGAGCAAGGCGGCGCCGGCCTGCTGGGCATAGCCCTGGGCCGAGCGGAGCCGCGCCGCGGCGGCGGCGAGGTCGGGGGAATCGGCGAGGCCTTCGGCGATCAGGCCGGTGAGCTGGTTGTCGCCATAGGCGCTCCACCAGTCGTTCGCGGGCCAGTTGGCGGCGTCGCCCTTGAGCGACTGATCGGCGGCGTAGCTGGTGGCTGCACGCACTTCCGGACGGGCGCCGAGATTCGGCACCGGCGCGCAGGCGGAAAGGAGTGCGGTCCCGGCAGTCGCGGTGAGCAGCAGCGGGCGAAGAAGGAATCGGGTCATGATTTAAATACCGTACTGTCTGGTACGGCGCAGCAAATGGGTGCAGTGCAGCATCTTGTCAAGTTAAAATCGTACCCTATAGTACGGTTATGACGAAAATTGTGGAGAAGGCGCTCGGCAAGCGTGAGGCGCGCAAGGAGGAAAGGCGCGAGGCGATCCTGACGATCGCGCGGCGCGTGTTCCTCGATCAGGGCTATTCGGGTGCGTCGATGTCGGCGATTTCGGCCGAGCTGGGTGGCTCCAAGGGAACCCTGTGGAGCTACTTCCCGTCCAAGGAAGAGTTGTTCGCCGCAGTGCTCGACGATGCGACCAAGGATTATCGTGCGCAAATCGCCGATGTGCTCAAGCCCGGTGAGGACGTGCGTGCCGCCGTCCTGCAATTCTGCCGGGGGTTCATTGCCAAGGTGTCGTCGCCCGATGGCCTGCGGCTCCATCGCCTGATCGCGTCCGAAGTCAGCCGTTTTCCCGAGATCGGCGCCATTTTCTATCGGCGGGCGCCGTTGCCGACGCAGCAGATGCTTGCCGCCTTTTTCGAGCGCGAGATGAATGCCGGCACGCTGCGCCGCGACGATCCGCTGTTCGCTGCCCGCGTGCTTGCCTCGCTTTGCCTCGGCGTCCAGCAGCGCATGCTCTGGGGCCAGGAATTGTCGGAGGACGAGCGCAACCGCGAGGCTGCGCAGATGGCCGAGGTCTTTCTGCGCGCCTTTGCTCCCGAAGCGGCATAGGACCCCGGCCGCGTGGGTTACGGCAAGTCGATGACCAGCAATTCCGCTTCGGTATCTGCTTCGATCTCGAGCAGCGTCTCTTCGGTGATCGCGGCGCCGTCGCCTTCGCGCATCTCGGTACCGTTCAGGCCGATGATCCCGCCGATCACCTGCACCCAATAGCCCCGCGCCGGATTCAACGGCCGATTGAGTAACTTGCCCTCATCGAGCCGGGCCAGTTCCAGCGTCGCGTCCTGACGGATCGACAGCGAACCGTCGTGGCCGTCCGGACTGGCGACCAGCACCAGCTCATTGCGCCGCTCGGTGGCGGGAAAGCTCCGCTGCGCATAATCGGGCGCGTCGCCGAAGCTGTTCGGGATGATCCAGATCTGCAGCGCATGCGCGCGCGTGTCGGGGCTGGGGTTCATCTCGCTGTGACGCACGCCCGTGCCCGCGCTCATCCGCTGGACGTCGCCAGCGCGGATCACCCGCGCATTGCCCAGGCTGTCGCGATGCTCGATCGTGCCCTTGAGCACGAAGGTGAGGATCTCGATCTCGTCATGGCCATGCTCGGGAAAGCCGGCGCCGGGGACGACGATATCCTCGTTCAGCACCCGCAGCGCCCGGAATTGCATGTGCCTTGGGTCGTTGAAATCGGCAAACGAGAAGCTGTGATAGGCATCGACCATCGCACCCCGATGGCGGCCGCGGGCGCCCCTGTCGCGGAAGCGGATCATGACAATGTTCCTTGCCTTGGCGAGTGCGCCGCACCCCGGAGGGGAAAGGTGCGGCGCACTCTATGGGTCAGGCGGCGTCGACCAGGACGATTTCGGCGTCCTCGATTGCGGTTACCCGCAGCACGTCGAGATCGCTGATCGCGGCGCCGTCACGGGCGTTGACGCGGATGCCGTCGATCTCGATCGCGCCGGTGGCGGGGACGAGATAGGCCTTGCGGTCCTTGCCGAGCGCATATTCGGCGGTCTCGCCGGCCTTCAGCGTGGCACCCACCACGCGGGCGTCGGTGCGGATCGGCAGCGCGTCGTTGTCATTGTCATAGCCCGAGGCGAGCGTGACGAAATGGCCCGAGCGATCGCCCTTGGGGAAGGGCTTGGCACCCCAGCTGGGGGCTTCGCCGTCGCGGGTCGGCACGATCCAGATCTGGAAGATCCGGGTGGTCACGTCCTCGAGGTTGTACTCCGAGTGACGGATGCCGGTGCCGGCGCTCATCACCTGGACGTCGCCTGCCTCGGTGCGGCCCTTGTTGCCCAGATTGTCCTGGTGGGTGATCGCGCCCTCGCGGACATAGGTGATGATCTCCATGTCGCGATGCGGGTGCGGCGGGAAGCCGGTCTGCGGTGCGATCGTGTCGTCGTTCCAGACGCGCAGGTTGCCCCAGTGCATCCGGGCCGGATCATGATAGCCGGCGAACGAGAAGTGATGCTTGGCATCGAGCCAGCCGTGATTGGCGCCGCCGAGGCTGTCGAAAGGGCGAAGTTCGATCATCTTGTGTCTCCGTGTGGGCGGAAGCGACCGCCCTTGTGAGACTGGATCTAGTGCTTGCGTGCTTTCTCGTTCAGAGGGATAAAATCCACTGGAACGTTCGAGGAAATAGAAAAGTGAGCAATCCGGGCACGCCGACCTTCGATCAGCTGCGTATCTTCCTGACGATCGTCGACACCGGCAGTTTCGCGGGCGCGGGGCGCAAGCTCAACCGGGCGGTTTCGGTGATCAGCTACGGCATCGCCAATCTCGAGACCCAGCTCGGGCTGACGCTGTTCGATCGCGAGGGCACGCGCAAGCCGCAGCTCACCGTTGCCGGCCGGGCGCTGCTCGCCGAGGCGCGCAACATTTCGGACGGGATGGACGGGCTGCGCGCCAAGGTGAAGGGGCTGCTCGACGGGCTCGAGGCGGAAGTGAGCCTCGCGGTCGACGTGATGCTGCCGGCCGAGCGGCTGGGCAAGGTGCTGCGCGCCTTTGCCCGCGAATATCCGACGGTGCAGCTGCGCCTCCACGTCGAGGCGCTGGGCGCGATCACTGCCCTGGTGCTCGACCAGGAAGCGGCGATCGGCATTTCCGGGCCGCTTTCGGCCGGTGTCGAGGGGATCGACAGCATGATGGCGGGATCGGTGCCGATGGTGCCGGTCGCCGCGCCGGACCACCCTTTGGGCCGCATGGAGATCATCCAGCCGGGCGCCGGTCGCAACTATACCCAGCTGGTGCTGACCGACCGTTCGCGCTTCACCGAGGGGCAGGACTTCTCGGTTTCCAGCCCCAAGACCTGGCGCCTCGCCGATCTGGGCGCCAAGCATGCGCTGCTGCGCGAGGGGATCGGCTGGGGAAACATGCCGCTGCCGATGATCGAGGCCGATCTGGTGGCAGGCACGCTGGTGCGGCTGGCGATGCCGGATCATGTCGGCGGCACCTATCGCTTCGCCGGTATCTGGCGTCGCGACATGCCGCCGGGGCCGGCGGCTTCCTGGCTGCTCGACCAGTTCGTCACGCTGGGCGCGCATGATGCGGAGCTGGCCGGGATGACCGACGTCTAGCCGTTCCAACATCGCGACTCGCCAAGTCGGTGCCGGGCACCGTGGAAGGTCACCAAAGTCGCACCAATGGCGATTTTTCGTGCGACCAAAGCAAGTTTCGTGCGCTGGCGTGATCCTGTTTTTCCAACGGAATCAAAGAGCAGCCGGCCATGGGACCGGCTGCTCCAGCCAAACAGACGAAATCCTACATTGCAAGCGCGGGCCTCAGCCGCCCAGCGGTTCGCGTGCAGTGGGGTGGAGGGCGCAAGCCGCAGTGCCGGCCAGGACCAGCGCGCCCGCCAGGACCAGCGGCACGGTCAGCCCGTGATGGTTGACCAGCCAGGCGCCGAGCGCCGCGCCCAGGAAGATCGACGCCACGCTGGCAATGCGGCGCGGCCAGTTGGGGTTGCTGCCGCCGGCGAAATGCGAGTCCGCGGCCAGGCCGGTGAGCGTGAGGGTGAGCACGGTCGTGGTCAGGTCGGGCACCTTGAGCTGGCGGATCGTGGCGTTGCGGAAGCCCATGGCCACGCCGGTGAGCGCGATGATCGCGAACACGCTTGCGGTCGGCGACTGGCTCGGAATGTCGAAGCCGATCGAAACGCCGGCGGCGATCCATAGCAGCGATGCTTCGACGATCGCCGCAAGGATCAGCCATCTACCGAGCGGCAGGCCGGCGTGACGCTTGCCGATCCGCCCCGCGATCAGCGCGCCAAGCAGGAATGCGGCGATCGCGGCGACGAAGGGCGCGACCCGGAAGCCCGGCGTGCCCGCGGCCGCAAAGCCGAGGAACACGATGTTCCCGGTCATGTTGGCGGTGAACACCTTGCCGAGCCCGAGCACGCTGATCGCATCGACCAGGCCGGTGGTGACGGAGAGAAGCAGCAGCAGCCAGGGCAGCGGCGAGGAAGATTTGGTGGCGGACATTGGATGGGCTCCCGTTGAATTGCCTGCAAACCCTAGGGAGAGGGGTTATCTCAAGGTATCCGAATAAAATGATCCGGAATGTTCGAGATTATCGAACGTTGGTCAGAAGCGGAAATTGGCCTCCAGCCCGAGCATCGTGATCGTCCTGGCCGGGCCGGTATCGCGGATGAACCTGCCGGGGACGAAGGCGGAGAGCGAGGCCGACAGTTCGAGTTCCGGCGTGGTCTGCCAGGCGATCGTCGCCTCGGCTTCCTTGCCGATGAAGCGGGCGTTGCTGGTGCCGGGCGCGCGGATCAGATTGCCCGGAATGTCATAGACCCCGTCGCGGCGGCTGTAGCGCCAATAGGCCATGCCGGCGATGCTGGCAGAGACGGTCTTGCCCAGATTGGCGCTCACCCGCGGGTTGAGGTTGACGATGTTGGTCGGCCCCACCGGCGAGAGCTCACCGAAATACTTCCCCTTGGGGAACAGCGCGTTGAAGGTGCCGAGCCGGCCGTCACCGGGCTTGCCGTCGCCGCTGACGATGTTGAAGCGCAGCGTCGCGTCAGGGGCGAGGGGTGCATCCGGAAAGTTGCGCCCGATCTCGGTGCCCAGCGTCCAGGCGCGAATCTGCTGATCGGCGAAGCGTCCCAGCTGGGCGACGCCTTCGACGTTCCAGTGCCAGTTGTCGCGCGTGCCATGGGCCCGCACGCCGAAGCTGTGTCGGGTTTCCCCGCCGGTGACTCCGCCGAACCGCGCCAGATCGTTGCGGTAGCCGAGATAATAGAGGTCGATCCCGGGCAACGCCGCATAGGCGCCCGAGAGCGTTTTGGTATCCGAAGTGCGGTCATCGAAGCTGTGCGGGCCGGGCTGGACCGGGCGCACCGCGAGCAGGCTGACCTTCGCCTTGCCGAGCGCCACGTCGGCGCGGGCGCCGTCGAAGGCGAGCGGCACATTGGGGCCGTAGCGCGTGCCGACCAGCCGTTCGGTGCCGAGCGACAGCATCTGGCGCCCGGCGCGCAGCGTTATCGATCCGAGATCGATTTCGCCGAAGCCCTGGAGCAGATCGACCCGGGTCTGGTCGACCGGGCCGGCAGCCGGCGCCACGCCCGCCGCATAGGCGACGATCGGCTGGACGAAGGCGCGCGCCCGTCCGACATGGAGATCGGCATAGGGCAGGGCGCGCAGCCAGACATAGCCATCGTCGGGCGCGTCGGCGCCGCCCCAGAGATTGTTGCGGTAATTCTCGTTCCGCGCGCGCAGCTCGATGCCGGTGGAGAGCCAGGCATCGTC
>PJUL01000971.1_pt1 | contig 15110 bp, 13 predicted proteins | sample 1512221 | NCBI WGS metagenome assembly PJUL01 (sample SAMN08177667, study PRJNA422409) | Feces metagenome, whole genome shotgun sequencing project.
CGCTGTCGTGCGTAGGCACATCGCCAGGCCGCATGCCCTCTTCCTTGCAGCTGGCGATGAAGTACGACAGCTGCTTGGGCGGGAACCGCTCCTCGTCCACGTTGTACTGTTTGCACAAGCGTTTGATGGCCGAGAGCTGGTCTTGTGTATCGAGAATCTGAAACGCCTGGGGCAACCCCGCCGCCTTGTGGTGCGCGCGCAGCAAGCGGTTGCACAAGCCGTGGAAGGTGCCGATCCACATCCCCCGCACGTTGACCGGCAGCATGGCCGACAGGCGGGCCACCATCTCTTTTGCAGCCTTGTTGGTAAACGTCACGGCCAGAATGCCACCGGGCGTGGCATAGCCGTTTTGCAGCAGCCACGCGATGCGGGTGGTGAGCACTCGGGTCTTGCCAGAGCCGGCACCGGCCAGGATGAGGGCGTGACCGGCGGGGAGTGTGACGGCGGCAAGTTGCTCGTCGTTGAGATTGGCCAGAAGGGGCGATGGGGCCGCAGCCGCACCAGCAGGAGGGGGCACCAGGGTGTCTGGCGCACCCGAAAACGGGTCTTGTGGGAACATCCGGACATTGTAGAAAGCACCCCGCCCCTCCACGCCTCACGCCATGAATAACACTGCCCGCGCACTGGCCGCCCTCACCCTTGTGGTGGCACACATTCCCTTGTCATGGGGACAAGCCGTTTGCAACAGCGACGGAACACCACGCCCCACGACGGTGTTTGAGCGATTCATCCATGCCGATTGCGAAGCCTGCTGGACGGATCCCACGGCCCCAGCGCCGTCTGCAGGAGCCGCCGTCGCGGTACTCGACTGGATCGTGCCGAGCCCCGCTGCCGACGAAGCGCCTCTGTCGGCCGCGGCAACCAACGACGCCCGGCTGCGCCTGGAGGCGATTGTCCGCACGCTGCGCGGTGGTACGGACGTCCATATTTCTGCCGTCGAGCCGTTTGCAACCGCTGGGGCAGCGCCGCGCGTCAGGGTGGCTCGGGGTCTGCCTTTCAATGACTACATGGGTACGGCCATCGAATTCACGCCTGGGCGAGCGACAGCCCATCAGCATGTCACCGCGGATTCGCCTTGGAATTACTACCTGGTGCTGGTGGAAGCCGTGCCCGCGGGTACGGAGGGCACCGCCGTACCACGCCAGATCGTTCGCAACGTGCTGCAAGGCTCCTGGAAGGCCAACGAAAAGCGCAGCGCGCACACCGCCTGGGCCAAGTGGATGGAGGCGCGCCCCATGCGCATCACAGACGGCGCCAAGCCGGAGCGCCTGCAGATGGTCGGCTGGGTGCAAGACGCTGCAGGCCACATCGTGGCAGCAGCCCAATCCGTATGCCGGTAATACCTGCGGCGTTATAGGGCAGTTTTTCCAGGCGGGTAGAATCAGTCACCGGGCCCAAGTTTCTTGACGCCCGGTTTTTTTGTGCCTGTGCAACCAGGGTTCGGTGACGGCTTGTACGCCCTCCCCCACAAAACCGGCCCCAAGCCAAGCGCCCCACGCTGCTGAAATGGTTCGGCAGCGCCTTTCTTCAAAGGAGCTTGGAATCTCATGGAAATCTTCGACTACGACAACATCCTTCTGCTGCCGCGCAAATGCCTGGTGGAAAGCCGCTCGGAATGCAACGCCAGCGTGGAACTGGGCGGACGCACTTTCCGCCTTCCCGTGGTGCCATCCAACATGAAGACGGTGGTGGACGAAAAAATTTGCGCCTGGATGGCAAAGAACGGGTACTTCTACGTCATGCACCGGTTCGATCTGGACAACGTCCAGTTCGTAAAGGACATGCACACACAGGGCTGCTATGCATCGATCTCGCTGGGCGTGAAGCAACCTGATTACGAGACCGTGGACCAACTGGTGGCCCTGGGCCTCACGCCTGAATACATCACCATCGACATCGCCCACGGCCATGCCGACAGTGTGAAGAACATGATCGGCTACCTGAAGGACAAGCTGCCCAAGTCTTTTGTGATTGCCGGCAATGTGGCTACGCCTGAGGCCGTGATTGATCTGGAAAACTGGGGCGCCGATGCCACCAAGGTGGGCGTGGGGCCGGGTAAGGTGTGCATCACCAAGCTCAAGACCGGCTTTGGCACCGGGGGGTGGCAACTGTCGGCGCTCAAGTGGTGCGCTCGTGTGGCCACCAAGCCCATCATTGCCGATGGCGGCATCCGCAGCCATGGCGACATTGCCAAAAGCATCCGCTTCGGCGCGAGCATGGTGATGATCGGCTCCCTTTTTGCAGGGCACGAGGAATCGCCTGGCCAGACGGTCGAGGTGGATGGTGCACTGTTCAAGGAGTACTACGGCTCTGCCAGCGACTTCAATAAGGGCGAGTACAAGCACGTTGAAGGCAAACGCATCCTTGAGCCCGTCAAAGGCAAACTGGCCAACACGCTCATCGAGATGGAGCAGGACGTGCAAAGCTCCATCAGCTATGCGGGCGGTAAGAAGCTCATGGATATCCGCAAGGTGAACTACGTGATCCTGGGCGGCGACAACGCGGGTGAACACCTGCTGATGTAACCGCTGCGCCCCGCCGGCCCGTTACACGGTTGGCGGGAGGTGCAGCGCTGATCCGGCGAGCCCCTCGGCTCACATTCTTAACAGGTTGAGTGCCATGTGGTGCAGGTCGTGACCCGGTTTGGACAGCGCATCCACAACGCTGAAATGGTTGAGCCCTGGCAGGGCCTGGCTGCGCGGCACGAAGTGGCTGCCCCAGGCATCCTGCATGAGCTGGTTCTGCCGCAGGAACTCGGGGCTCTCGTCCGCCCCGACCACACAATACAGCATGCCACCAGGCGGCTCCAGCAAACGCGCGGGGCTGTATTGCAGCACCTGCTGCTCGGTCAGCTTGAGCACGGATTGGTACATGGGCGTGTACATGATCGGGTCCAGATCGTGCACGCCTGAAATCGACAGCGCATTGCGCACCAGCCCGTCCGGTAGGCCCTGGCCCAGCAGCGGCCACACGCTTGTCATCAGCATCGCGGCCAATTGACCACCCGCCGAGTGGCCTGCCACGGTAATGCGCCGCGCGTCTCCACCATGCTCTCCAATGTGCCGCCACACCCAGCCCAGTGCCTTTTCCATCTGTCGCATGATGTGCGGAATGGTGACCGGCGCCTCGGGTGTGCCTGGGCACAGCGCATAGTTCACCACCACCACGCAGAAACCGGCGTGCGTAAAGGGTGGCGCAATGAACGAGTGGTCCGCCTTGTCGAGTGACCGCCAATACCCGCCATGGATGAAGACCAGCACCGGCACGCCAGCCTTCGGCACTTCGCGGGCAGACGGGAAGATATCCAGAGTTTCCCCCGGTCCATCGCCATAAGCCACATCCAGTGCACAGGGCTGGCTTGCGCGCACCTCGGCCGAGTCCCGAGCCCAGCGCTCAAAATAGGCCATGTGGTCTGGCACCAGCGCTCGGTTGTTGTACATGCGCTCCAGCCAGGCTGGGTCGTGCAGGGGCAAGGTCATGGTTGATGTCTCCGTGGATGAAACCGGCCAGTGATCATCATCTTTGCAATCTTTGAATGTCGCAAGCTGCAAGCTGCATGACAGGGACAGGCGCCAAAAAGGCACATGATGTGCTCAGAGACAACAGCCCAAGAAGAGTGACGCCTATGACAACCACACCGCTTCGTATCGCCGTTCTGGGCATTGGAATGATGGGACGCCCCATGGCTTGCCGCCTTCGCGAGGCGGGGCATGAAGTGCATGCCTGGAACCGCACCCGATCCAAGGCGGACCCGCTGGCCGCCTTCGGCATCACCGTGCATTCTCAGCCGGCGGAAGCAGTGCGCAGCGCTGATGTGGTCATCAGTTTGCTGGAAAACGGCCCCGTGGTAGGCCAGGTGCTGTTCGAACTGGGCACGGCCCAGGCGATGCGCAAAGGCGCCTTGTTCGTGGACATGGCCTCCATCCAGCCGCGCGAAGCCCGCGACCATGCGGCACGCCTTGGCGAGATAGGCCTGGCCCACCTCGATGCACCGGTATCCGGCGGCACTGTGGGCGCAGAAAACGGCACGCTGGCCATCCTGGTCGGCGGGCGACCGGAAGACTTTGCACGGGCGAGCCCTGTGTTTGCTGCACTGGGCCGAGCCACGCACGTAGGCCCGCATGGCGCAGGTCAACTCACCAAACTGGCCAATCAAATGATTGTCGGCATCACGATTGGCGCCGTGGCGGAGGCGCTGCTGTTCGCGGCCAAGGGCGGTGCTGATATGGCCAAGGTGCGCGAAGCCATTGGCGGCGGCTTTGCGGACAGCCGCATTCTGCAATTGCATGGGCAGCGCATGGTCGAGCGCGATTTCGCACCCCGCGGCCGCATGGCTGTGCAGCTGAAAGATATGCGCAACGCCCTGGCAACGGCTCGCGAGATCGGGTTTGATGCCCCCATCACGACCCTCTTCGAAACCCTGTATGCCGAAGGCATCGAACACGGCCTGGGCGAGCTGGACCACAGCGGTTTGTTCGTGGAGCTTGCCAGCCGCAATGCGATGCAATAATTTTTGAGCTTCTTGCAAGCAAGCCGGAAATTGGTGCATAATTCGAGGCTCTGCAGCAATGTAGACAAATTCAAAGATTTGGGTTCTTAGCTCAGTTGGTAGAGCAGCGGACTCTTAATCCGTAGGTCGAGTGTTCGAGTCACTCAGGACCCACCAAATCAAAGCCCTTGGGCACATGAAGCCTGCTACCGAACGTAGCAGGCTTTTTTGTTTTTGCTGTCACCATTGCCACCATGAACCCACAAGCCCATTTGCTCTGGAAAGCCCCCCGCTGGGCCTTGGCGGTGCTGCTGGCTGTGCTGGGCATGCTGGGGCCGTTTTCCATCGACACCTACATACCTGCGTTTTCGGGCATTGCCACTGCCCTGGGCGCCACACCGGTCGAAATGCAGCAGACCCTTTCGGCCTACCTGTTCGGCTTTGCCTTCATGAGCCTGTTTCACGGCGCGCTGGCCGACAGCTTTGGTCGCCGGCCTGTGATCCTTTGGGGTATTGCCGTGTTCACGCTCGCATCGGTTGGGTGTGCGCTGTCGCAAACCATCGGTCAGTTGGTGGCTTTTCGCGCCCTTCAGGGGCTGTCGGCCGGTGCGGGTATCGTGGTGTCGCGCGCGGTGATTCGCGACATGTTTCCGCCGGCCGAAGCCCAGAAGGTGATGAGCCAGGTCACGATCTATTTTGGGGTCGCCCCCGCGATAGCGCCGATCATCGGCGGGTGGCTTTTTGTGCACACGGGCTGGCACAGCATCTTCTGGTTTCTTGCCCTGGTGGGTACCGCGCTGTGGTCTGCCAACTACCGGCTTCTGCCCGAGACGCTGCATACAGAACACCGCCAGCCCTTCAACGTGCGCCACTTGATGCGAGGCTACCTGCAATTGGGGTCCAGTCCGCGTTTCCTCTTGCTGGCATTGGCCAGTGGTGTGCCGTTCAACGGCATGTTTCTGTATGTGCTGTCCGCCCCCGCTTTTCTAGGTGAGCATCTGGCTCTGGCGCCTACACAATTCTTCTGGTTTTTTGTGCTGACCATCTCGGGCATCATGGGCGGCGCCTGGCTCAGCGGCCGCTTGGCTGGACGCATTCCGCCCAAGCGGCAGATCCGCCACGGCTTTCTCATTATGTTTGTGGTGGCGGTGCTGAACTTGGCCGCAAACAGCCTGTTTACCCCTCATGCGTACTGGGCTCTGCTCCCCATTGCGGTTTTTGCCTTCGGGTGGGCGCTGATGGTTCCCGTGGTGACTTTACTGGTGCTGGATCTGCATCCTGAGCGGCGTGGCATGGCGTCATCCATGCAGGCGTTTTTAGGCTCGACCGCCAATGGGCTGGTGGCGGGCCTGATTGCCCCTTTGGTGATGCACTCCACCTTTTTGCTGGCGCTGGCGTCGCTGCTGATGATGTGCGTGGGGCTTGTGGCCTGGTTGGCGTTGCACCGCAGGTGGCCCGATATTGGGCGGCGCGTGGCAACCAACCCCTGACCCTGCTCGCAATATCAGGCTTTCGTGGCGCGGAGCAGCGGCTCAATCAATCGCCGATGGTTCAATCGTCGAGCGGCTGCCTGCGGTCGTTGCCCTTTTCCTGGTAATACCGGTTCTTCTCTGCATACATGGCTTGGTCGGCACGGTGAATGGCCGACTCGACGCCGTCGCCTGATTGGCAGCTTGCAATGCCCATTGCAAGACTCAGGGGCTGCCCCGGATAAAACTGGTTGTTCAGCTCCAGCATGGAGATGATGCGCTCTTGCAAGGCGTGGGCGCCTCGCTCTTCAGTGCCTGGCAACAGCACCGTAAATTCGTCACCACCGATGCGCGCCGCGCAAGCAGGCGCATCCACAGCCTTGGCGAGCACCTCTCCCACGCGCCTTAACATCGAATCTCCCGCAGCATGGCCTTGCTCGTCGTTGACCGCCTTGAGGCCATTGAGGTCAATGGCGATGATGGATAAGGGCCAAGGGCCCTTGCGGGTAACGCGATTCAACTCCTCCGCGTAGAACGCCCGATTGCGCAATTGGGTGAGCACATCATGTTTGCCCAGATATTCGAGATAAGCCTCGGCCTTCTTGCGGGCTGTGATGTCCACCAGCGACAGAAGCACCAACCCCCAGTCGTGCCGATGGCTGTCGAGCACCGAGAACTGCATGTGGATGTTCACCGCATCGCCCGAGAGCGAGTAGTTGACCACCTCGCGCTGCTGAAAGGTCTTGCCGTCCCACAGGTCTTGCAACTGTTCGGCAAAAGATTCGTGCATCTCGCCACGGAACACGCGACCAATGTTGTTGAGCAGCATGTCCTTGCTGTCCGCGCCGAACATGCGCAGCGTCTGCTGGTTCACGTCGATGACGCGAATCTCTTGCATGCAGCGATCCACAAAATCCGGGTGAACCTTGAGAAATGTCTTGAAGTCGCCAATGCCCTGGGCCCGCACTCCGTCAAGCAGTCGCTTCACCGCACTGAAATCCTCCACCCACAGCGACACGGGTGAATGCTCAAAAAGGTCACGCGCGTACTGCTCGCTGCGCCCCAGCCGCCGCGCCGCTTCGAGCTGCCGGGTGTTGTCCTCCAGGGACACAAGCACACGGCTCCAATCCTCCTCATGGCCTGGCAGGATGCGCGCGCGAACCGAAACATCCAAGCGCCGCCCATCCAGAGCGTAGTTCACCGTTTGGTTGGAGAACTCCATCTGACCATCCCACAGTTGCGCCAGCTCATGCGCCGCTGTGTCGTGCCGGTCATCACGAAAGACCTTGTGGAGGTTGGCCTCAAGGTGCTCCAGACTGTCTGCAGCAAACAGCTCCAGCGTGCGGCGATTGACTTGCAGCACACGCAACGCGGCACTGCATTGGCGCAGGCGGGCTGGATCTGCACTCAGGTATGAACGGATGTCGCTCACTCCCTGCGCGCGCCAGCCATCAAAAAGCTGCTTGAGCTGGCTGAAATCCTCCAGCCACAGCGACACGGGCGCCAGTTCGAACATGTGCTCGTAATCAGCCCCCGAGGAAAGAGAAGACACCACAACAAATTCCTCCGTGGGCAATTATTGACGACAAGGTCCGCAAAAAAACAGGTTGCCCCTGCACCCGCCGCACAAAAAAAGGGCTGGCACCTTTCAGTGTCAGCCCTCAGTCCGCCGGAGTGCTCAATGCACTCCGTCTCACCCAGCGATCAGCGCGCCGGGCGTGCAGGGCGCTTGCGCGCATCATGGGCCACAAACGGCTTGCCACCACCGCCAGCAGGCTTGGAAAACGCGGGCTTGCGCGGCGCGAAGTCACCGCGCGGTGCGCCAGCGTCGCCACGGGGGGCAAACCCGCCGCGCCCTGTGTCGCCAAAGCCAGGTTTACGGCCATAGCCTTCGCTGTCGCGGCGAGGCGCGAAACCACGGTCACCGCCCCTTTGCTCGTCGCGGCCGCCAAAGCCACCACCGCCCTCACCGCGGGCCGGAGCACCACGGCCCGCGAAACCACCACCAAAACCACCGCCGAACCCGCCGCGGTCATGACCACCCCGGGCCGAACCACCAAACTTGCGATCACCACCACGGCTGTCACGGTCATAGCCACCCGAGCGGCCACGGCCACCAAAATCACCGCCACGGGGCGCCTGCGGAGCGCGCTGTGTAGGTTCCATGCCGGGCACTACCTCGGCCTTGAACTGCTGGCGGCTGTACGACTCAATGTCGTAGATCTTGCGGCGGTCGCGGAACTCGGCAAAGGTGACGGCCAAGCCGTCGCGGCCCGCACGGCCCGTGCGGCCAATGCGGTGGGTGTAGTCCTCGGCCTTCATGGGCAGGCCAAAGTTGAACACGTGGGTGATCGTGGGCACGTCGATGCCGCGCGCAGCCACATCGGTCGCCACCAGGATCTGCACCTGGCCATTGCGCAGCGCCATCAGGCGGCGGTTGCGCAAGCCCTGGCTCAGGGCACCGTGCAAAGCCACGGCCGAGAAACCATCTTGCTGCAGATCATTGGCCAAGCCGTCGCATTCCACCTGGGTGCTGGCAAACACGATGGCCTGGTTGATCGTGGTGTCACGCAGCCAGTGGTCCAGCAGCTTGCGCTTGTGCTGGGCGTTATCAGCCCAATACAGCACCTGCTTGATGTTGGAATGCTTTTCTTGCGGTGAGTCGATGGTCACCTTCTGCACGGACGAACCGCCGTCGTGCATCACACGCATGGCCAGTTGCTGAATGCGCGGCGCAAAGGTGGCGCTGAACATCATGGTCTGCTTGCGCTGGCTGGTCAGCTGGTTCAGCTCGGCCAGATCGTCCGAGAAGCCCAGGTCGAGCATGCGGTCGGCTTCGTCGACCACCAGGAACTGCACCTTGTCGAGCTTGATCTGCATCGAGCGCTGCAGGTCCAGCAAGCGACCGGGCGTGGCCACCACGAGGTCGGCGTTCTGCAGCTTGGCGATCTGCAGTTGGTAAGGCATACCGCCCACCACGTTGGCAACACGCAGGCCACGGCAGTGCTTGACCAGGTCGATGGCGTCGTGCGCTACTTGCTGGGCCAGTTCACGCGTGGGGCACAGGATCAGCGCGCCGGGGGTGGCAGCCTTGAAGTTGCGCGAGCTGGTGGGGTCCTTGCGCTTGGCGCGCTTGGGGGCGGGCTCGCCACGCTCGGCGGCTTCGGCCACGGCACGCTCGAAGGCGGCACGCTCCTCAGCTTCGGCCACGGCCTGCTGCTTGATCAGGGTGTGCAGCACGGGCAGCAGGAAGGCCGCGGTCTTGCCGCTGCCGGTCTGACTGGAGACCATCAGGTCAATGAACTTGGAGGCGTCGCTGCCCATGGCCAGAGGGATGGCCTTGCGCTGAACGCTGGTGGGTTGGGTGTACCCCAGATCGGCCACGGCGCGCACAAGCTCAGGGGCCAGGCCCAGCTCGATGAAACCGTTGGGTTCCGCGGTCACCTGGGCATCGCCTTCCATGGCGGCGGCCACGACGGCATCCAGAGGGGAAGACTGCACGGAAACGTCGGCAGCAATAGAGGTATCTGCAGGCGCGAAGTCGCCCTGCACCAAAGAGGTGTCGGTCATGAATTTTCTCTCGCGAAGACGGTCGCAGGCGCTGCCCACGATTGGCTTCGTTTATGGTTAAAAAACATCAACCATCAAACGAAACCTGCGCTGGCTCTGTAAGGTCAGGCCGATGCGGGTGGGCTGTCATTCGCCAGATCTGCACTGTGGGGACCACAGTGGCTGGCAAGCCCGGTGTGTGAGGGGAGATGCACAAACTGCGCGGTGGTGTTCCTGCGCAGCCAGCGATTATCGCACGATAGGGGTTTCCCCGCAATACCCCAGGACAAGTGCTGGGCGGGGGCATCGCGAGAACTGGTTTCCTCGCTGTCGCCTTACTTAAACAGACAGCAGGTGCTGGCGGTAATGCGCAAGCTCGTCGATGGACTCGTACACATCGGCCAGCGCAGTGTGCTTCTGGGCCTTCTTGAAGCTGGTGTAAGCCTCGGGCTTCCAGCGCTTGGCCAGCTCCTTCAAGGTGCTCACGTCGACATTGCGGTAATGGAAAAACTTTTCCAACTTGGGCATGTAGCGCACCAGAAACCGACGGTCCTGGCCGATGCTGTTGCCGCACATGGGGGCCGTCCCCTTGGGCACGTACTTAGTCAGGAACTCAATGATCTGCCGCTCGGCCTCGGCCTCGGTGATGGTGGAGGCCTTCACCTTGTCAATGAGGCCACTGCGGCCATGGGTTCCTTTGTTCCACGCATCCATTTTGTTCAGCAGTTCGTCTGACTGGTGGATGGCAAAAACAGGGCCTTCTATGCGGGGTTCCAAGCTGGGGCCCGTCACGATGACCGCGATCTCCAGCAACCGGTCTGTGTCGGGCTCCAGCCCGGTCATTTCACAGTCCAGCCAGACGAGGTTCTGATCGGATTTGGCAAGCACGGGAGGGGTGGGGTTGAGGGGTTCTGACATGGCGCGCATTGTCGCCGATGGCCTAAACTCGGCCGCACATGCCCTTCTTTGATGACTTCTCCCCCTCTATGCTGCTCACCGTAGCTTTCGCGGCCACGTTGACGATGGGCCTGGCCCTCAGATTCTGGCTGGCCACCCGCCAGGTGCGGCACGTGGCTCGCCACCGGGCTACCGTACCCACGCCGTTTGCAGAGCGCATAGCGTTGGGCGCCCACCAGAAAGCCGCCAACTACACCATCGCCAAGACCCGGCTGGGCATGCTGGAGATGGCGCTGGGCGCCGCGGTGTTGCTGGGTTGGACCTTGTTGGGGGGTCTGGACGCCCTGAACCGCAGCCTGCTGGACGCCATGGGCCCGGGCATGCTGCAACAGTTGGCGTTGCTGGTGGCGTTCGCCGCCATCGGTGGGCTCATCGACCTGCCCCTTTCGCTTTACCAAACCTTCGTGGTGGAGGAGCGCTTTGGCTTCAACAAGATGACCTGGCGGCTGTGGCTGACAGACTCACTCAAAGGCCTGGCGGTCGGCGCCATCATCGGCCTGCCGATTGCGGCTTTGATCCTGTGGCTGATGGGCGCTGCCGGCCCGCTGTGGTGGCTGTGGGCCTGGGGGTTCTGGATGGGGTTCAACTTGCTGCTGATGGTGGTTTACCCCACCTTCATCGCCCCTTTGTTCAACAAATTCCAGCCGCTTGAAGATGAGTCCCTCAAGGCGCGCGTCACGGCATTGATGCAGCGCTGCGGCTTTTCGGCCAAAGGCCTTTTCGTGATGGACGGCAGCCGCCGAAGCGCGCATGCCAACGCCTACTTCACAGGTTTTGGCGCGGCCAAGCGTGTGGTGTTTTACGACACTCTGCTGCGTCAGCTTTCACCCGGCGAAGTCGAGGCCGTGCTGGCCCATGAGTTGGGGCACTTCAAGCACCGCCACATCATTCAGCGCATCGTCACCCTGTTTGCCTTGAGCCTGGCCGGTTTTGCACTGCTGGGCTGGCTTTCAAACCAGGTGTGGTTCTACACAGGGCTGGGCGTGCGCCCCAATATCTCGCTGGACCCGGCCATGGCCGCCGCGCCCAACGACGCTCTGGCGTTGCTGCTGTTCATGCTGGTGGCACCCGTGTTCACGTTCTTCATCTCGCCGCTGTTTTCGCAGCAGTCGCGCCGCCACGAGTTTCAGGCAGACGCCTATGCCGTGTCCCAGGCGAGCGGCGCTGACCTGTCTTCGGCCCTGCTCAAGCTATACGAAGACAATGCCTCCACGCTCACGCCAGACCCTGTCTACGTGAAGTTCTATTACTCGCATCCGCCCGCCACCGAGCGACTGGCGCGCATGCAAACTCCAGCCCACCCATGACCACCACCATGTTGAAGAAAAAAGACTGGTCAGCGCAGACACGCCGCGCGCTGACAGCTACTGAAGTTGTAGCAAACCTTGCCAAATTGGAAGGCTGGAGTCTGAGCGGAGACGGCGCAAATGTCGCCATTGAGAAGACCTACCGCTTCGCAAATTACTACGAAACCATCTCTTTCGTGAATGCGCTGGCCTTCATCGCCAATGCGCAAGACCACCACCCCGATCTATCGGTGCACTACAACCGCTGCGTGGTGCAGCTGAACACACACGATGTGAACGGAATTTCTTCCACCGATTTTGAGTGCGCGGCCCAGTTCGACGCCCTGGTCGCGTGACCGCATGAACCCACGCATTCCCCATGGCTGAGCGCAGCGCCCTCATGGAAGGCACCGTGGTGGCCAGCCATGGGCGCCACTGCATGATTGAAACGCCCGACGGTGCACGCCGCATCTGCCACCCGCGCGGAAAGAAGAACCAGGCCGTGGTGGGCGACCGCATCATGTGGCAGTCGCCGCCACCCGGCCAGGGCGATGAAGGCACCATCGAAAAGGTGCTGCCAAGACGCAATCTCTTTTACCGCCAGGACGAGATCCGCACCAAGTCGTTTGCCGCGAATCTGGACCAGGTGCTGATCCTGATCGCGGCTGAGCCGGTGTTTTCGGAAAGCCAGCTGTCGCGCGCACTCATCGCTGCAGAGGCCGAGGGGATCAAGCCCATCATCGGGCTGAACAAAAGTGACCTGGTCGAGCCTTTTGCCCGTGCCTGGGAACGGCTGCTGCCCTACCGCCACATGGGGGCGGGCGCGCACTACGGCGTGCTGCCGCTGTCGCTCGCGCTCTCCAGCGACGTGGACCGCGCGCTGCTCATGCAGCACCTGCAGGGCAAGACCACGCTGGTGCTGGGGCCCTCGGGCTCGGGCAAAAGCACGCTCATCAACCTCCTGGTGCCGGGCGCTGCAGTGCAGACGGGCGAAATCTCCCAGGCGCTGAACTCTGGCAAACACACCACCACCAGCACGCATTGGTATTGGATGGACGCGGCGCGCACCACAGCACTGATCGATTCACCCGGATTTCAGGAATTCGGTCTGCATCACATCGCGCCCATGCAGTTGGCTGCCTGCATGCCAGACATTGCCGAACACGCCACAGACTGCAAGTTTTACAACTGCACCCATCTCCACGAACCGGGCTGCGGTGTATTGAATGCAGTCAAATCAGGCCCTAGCGCAGGCGGGATAAGCGCTAATCGCTATAAAATTTATAGTGACCTGTTTGAAGAGTTGAGCCACACACGCTATTGAAGGAGCGCGGCCTGCCAGCGCGGCGTATCCTTCCCGGCGGCGCAGATCAGCCGAGCAACCGGGCCAGCGTCAGCAATGCCAGCAGCAGCATCCAGACCACCACCGACCGCCACACCAACCCCACCACACTGCGCAGGTGGCCCACCTCCGGCGCACGGCCCGGGGTGGAGTCGCTGTCAGCCATGTCGGCATCGATTTCCAGGCCCTGCGGCGCGTGCAGATCGGGGCGCGCCTTCAAGGCCTCGCCGCCCAGGCGCACATTGATGGCGCCCGCCGTGGCGGCCAGCACCACACCGTCGTTGTCATTGGGAAAATGCTGTGCGTGAAACCGCCACCCCTCGATCGCCTCTTCAAAACTGCCCACCACAGCAAAGCTCAGCGCTGTAAGGCGCGCGGGCAGCCAGTCGATCACCGTCCAAGCCTGCACCGATGCGCGCTGCAGCGATTCGCTGGCCGGTTGTGCGCCGGCGCGCTTTTTGTAGTGCCAATAGCGCGCAACAAACTCCGCCAGCCGATACAGCACCGCACCAGTGGGCCCCAGCCCCAAGGCCGCCAGCACCGAAAACCAAGCAAGCACGCCAAACACGTGCCGGTGGGCGGCAATCACTGAGTACTCGATCACGTGGCGCACGATCTCGCTGCGCGGCAATGCACCCACATCCACCTGCTGCCAGTGGGCCAAGCGCTCACGGGCGGCGTCTTCATTGCCCTCTTCCAGCGCGTCGCGAATCCCGGTGAAGTGGTGGCTGAACTGCCGAAAACCCAGGGTGACATACAGCACCGCCACGCTCCACAGCACCGCAAAAGGCCAGCCCAAGCCCCACAGCAACGCCCAGTGAATGGCCAGTGTGACCAGCGCAGGAACCAGCACCGCCAGGCTCCACGCCACCCAGCCGTGGTGCGCCTTGCCGGCGTCGAAATTGCGGCTGACGGACAGCGCCCACGCACGCAACCCAGCATGAATGGGGTTGCTGCGGGCCAGCGGACGGGCCTGCTCGATCAGCAAAGCGAACAGGATGGCGAAGAAACTCATGGGGCGCAATGATACTGGGGCTTGGCGCCCGCGCCCCACAGGATGCCGCCGCCTTCAGGCCTGCATGAAGCGGTAGAAATTGCGCAGCATCCCCGCGGTGGCGCCCCAGATGAAATGGGTCTTGTCGCCACTCTGGTAAGGCATTGAAAACCACTCGCGGTGCACCCCGTCGCGGTCATACACGTGGCGGCGGTGGTGGGCAGGGTTCAGCAAAAAAGCGAGCGGCACCTCAAACAGGTCAGCCACTTCGTAGGGGTTGGGTTGCAGCACACAGTCAGGCTGCACCAGCGCCACCACCGGCGTGATGATGAACGACGACCCGGTGACGTAGGTGGGCAAGTGCCCCAGCACCTCGACATACTCCGATCCCAGCCCCACCTCCTCCTGCGCCTCGCGCAGGGCGGTCGCTGCGGGGCTGGCATCTCCGGGGTCAGCCCGACCGCCCGGAAACGCCACCTGCCCCGAGTGCGTGGACAAGTGGGCGGTGCGCTCCGTCAGGAGCACCATGGGCTGATCGCGCAGCACGATGCCCAGCAGCACCGAGGCATGTGCCGGCTCGCGGTTCATGAATTTCTTTTCCAGCAGCACCTCAGGCTCCCACTGCGGGGGCTGTGCAAACCGCGCGCGCAACGCATCTGGTGTCTGGGCGGCCAGCGGCACGGCGGGCAGGTGCGTGTCCACCCCCAGCACAGGCACCAGACGCGGGTCGAAATCAGGCAGACTCGACAAAGGAGCGATGACTGAAGACACGGCGGGACTGGAGGTCGGATTCACGGTCAGATGCTGGACAAATTTAGCGTGCAGACAAAACAAAAAAGCCGCTACAGGCTGATGCTGTAGCGGCTTGTCAGGACGAGCCCGCGCCTTATGCGGCGGTGGCAGCAGCCTTGTTGACGCGCGAAGGCAGCTTTTCCTTGATACGTGCCGACTTGCCGCTGCGGTCACGCAGGTAGTACAGCTTGGCACGGCGCACGTCACCGCGGCGCTTGACTTCGATGCTGGC
>PJUL01000975.1_pt1 | contig 15059 bp, 11 predicted proteins | sample 1512221 | NCBI WGS metagenome assembly PJUL01 (sample SAMN08177667, study PRJNA422409) | Feces metagenome, whole genome shotgun sequencing project.
GGCCCCATCGGGCGCATCAAACGTTGTGCGGCGCTGCTGGAGCAGCAGCTGGAAGCCGGCTTTGCGGAGTTCGACCTGAGCGTGTGGGAGTTCGACATGCTGGCCGCCCTGCGGCGGTCTGGCACCCCTTACTGCCTTAGCCCCACGGAGCTGTTCTCCACCCTCATGGTGACCTCGGGCACGATGACCCACAGACTCAAGCGCCTGGAGGCCCGGGGGTGGGTGGCACGCGTGCCCAACGCACAGGATGCGCGCAGCACCCTGGTGCAGCTCACCGCGGACGGGCTGGCGCTGATCGAGCGCGCGGTGGAGGCGCACGTGGACAACGAACGCACGATGCTGTCGGTACTGCCTGCGGATGTGCTGCGCGACCTGGATGCGCAGCTGTCCCATTTGCTGCGCGCCCTGGAGCCTTCCAGCCATGGCGCCGATGCGGCGCCGACAACCTGAGCGGGCATGGACACCGCAGAGGCCCCCGCCACATGCCGGGTCTTTTATGCGCAACTGGCAAAATTTGCCCCAAAGGAGTTCTGCACACATGGCACGCGCGCAGCAGGTGGTGGTCACTGTCGGCGATGTTTTCAAGACAGAGGAGCTGCATCAACGCCTGATGATGGCGCTGGCATTTCCGGGCTTCTATGGCCGCAACTGGGATGCCTTCTGGGACGCCATCACCGGGCTGGTGGAAATGCCCCACACGCTGCGGCTGGAGGGATGGCGGGCACTGGAGGCACACCTCCCCCGCGATGCCCGCGTGCTGCAGCAATGCCTGGAGCGCATGCAGCAGCAATACCCGACGCAGGCAGCCCGGGTGGAGTACGTGTAACCCGGCTCACCCGTAGCAGGTTGTCTGGATGGATGGGCTGTTCTGGCCGCCTGAAGCCAGCACAGTGGCCGATGCTGTGCCAGCAGCGCGACGACCGGGGGCTGCCCCGCTTGCGCCGGCAAGCCATCACGGGGTGTGGAACCCCCTCCACCAGGAGGTTCGGTGACGGTGGTGAGCAGGCCAGCTGCAGTCATTCCAGACAAGCTCTGCACGGGAAAATCGCTGGCCCTGCAGCGGGAGAATGTAATAACGAGCCAGTTTCACGTAGAAATTAGCAGCAGACATTCTCAAATGCTGGGGCCAGTTGATTAGAACGCTTGTCTGAAGCGCAAGCTCACAGCTTGGTTGGTGTAATGCGATGCCTTGCTGAGGGCGTAGTACGCAGTCAGGCTGGTATCGTTGGCACGCAGCAGCGTGGCACCCAAGGTCAGATTGGCCGTATTCTTGGCCGGACTGCTGCCCAGCGAAGTAAAGCCGGTATTAGACGCATCGGCCGCATAGGCTGCGCTGATCGCCATACGACTGTCGTTGTACTGGTGGTTCCACACCAGCTGTGCATACGGCACTACATCACCCCAGCGGGTCTGCAGCTTGGTGTCCAATCGGGCACCCAGACCGGATTTGATGGCTTCGCTGCGTGCCGCATTCACTTGCAAAGCCGCGCCATTGCCGCCGCTTTCGGTATAGCCACTCTGACGCTGATGGCTATAGCTGAGGTTGGCTACGGGTGTCAGAGTCCAATCATTTTGCAGTGCCAACGGGTAACCAAACTCTGCATTCAGCACATATTGCTGTCCATTGAACTTGCCATTTGCCGTGCCGTTATAGCCAGTGAAACCGATGACTCGTTGGGTGTTATAGCGCTGGCCTGCGATCGTGGCGTACAGGTTGGAATACCAGGTGGGCGCCACATAACTGGCGTAAGCAGTCAGGCCAATGGAAGCAACATTCGAATTGCTACCTTGGACATTGTCGGTACCGTTGACATTGGTATAGCTGTAGCTGAGTGCGCCACCCGCACGCCAATCGTTGTTGACGGCGCGGTCATAACCAAACACTGCGCCCGAATAGTTGGCGCGATATCCCGAAACATCATGGGACATGCCTTGCGAGGCATGGCCACCAAAGGCCTGCCCCCAGACCGCGTCGCTCGGACCGGCTTCGCCCGCAGAAATGCCACTGCTGCCGCCCGATTGGGCAATCGCACTGCCCGAGCCAAGGTGGCGGCCAATCACGCTGAGCATATCGAAGGTGGCGGCGCTGGTCGCGTAGCTGGCGCTGGCGTTTTGATGGGGAGAAAGCTGTTCACCTACCCGGTTGCCTTCGGCCGTTGAGCCAATGGCCAGCGAGGCGTTGTACAGGTTCAGCAAGGCGGCATTGGAGGTGCCTGCATAGCGCTGCAAGCCATTCAGAGCAGACAGTGCGTTGTAGGTGGTGGCCTGCGCAGCGGGCGTACTAGGATTCCCGCCGCTGCCGCTGCCGCTGTTCTGCCCCAAGGTCAGCACCAAGTTGGTATAGCCGCCTTCGGTCTCTGTCGATCCGGTCACCGTTCCGGAATAGCCCGCTGCCTCATAGGTCAGACCGGGGGCGTTGTAGTTGCCCGCGGTGGCCTTGATCACCACATAGCGCTGGCCATTGGCAAAGGCATAGTTTTGGCTGATCAGATGAATCGACGAGCCCAATGCAATAGTGGCCGTGCCATTCACCACCAATTGGCCATAAGTGTTGGCACCGGTCACATAACTATGGAGTGAAGCCGCTGCCGATTGGTTGTAATCGCCGTTAACGGTAATGCTATTGGCCAGATACAGCGCCGATCCGGTGTTGTTCAGCGCGCCGGAAGAAATGGTGACATGATCGTTCAAGAGCAGATTGCCACTATTGAACGTGAGATCACCGCTGCTAATACTGATGGAGCCTATACTGGAGGTGCTACCGTCAGATGCATATCCTGTGAGTTTTCCAATGGTGCTATTAGCGCCGCCGGCGATGGTGAGGCTGGAGGCTGAATAGATATCACCCAGAATAATGCCAGAGTTGACAATGGGCCCCATGACACCGCCAGCATCGTTGTAGATGGCGAAGCCACTGCTCGAGATCGTCCCGGTGTTAGTCAGGCTGCTGATGGTCGCAGCACTGTTGTAAAGGGCATATTGATCACCGGATATCCTTCCGGAATTATTTATGGCGCCGATGTTGGTATGGTAATTAAAAACTCCAGAAGTGGTCCCGGACATAGTTCCTGAATTAATCAGGGTGCCGATAGATCCAGTGTCGTTGTGAACGGCATTGGTAGTGTTGGAAATGGTACCGGTGTTGTACAACGTCCCAATATTTCCAAGATTGACGATGCCGTCATTTGTACCTGAAATACTGCCTGTATTGCTCAGGGTGCTGATGGTACCGCCAGCGTTGTAGATTCCGTGATAGTTTCCGGAAACATGACCATCATTGCCGATAGTGCCAATGGTTCCTGAGTTGTAAATTCCGGTAACGCTTCCATCATTAACTATGTTGCCAATAGATCCTTGGTTTTTTATGCCGTAATTTCCACTGGAAATAGTTCCAGAGTTGGTTAACGTGTCAATCTGTCCGTTATTGGAAATACCGCTTGAGATAATACTTGAGCCGTTGATGACGCCACTATTGTTGAGTGATACGATCGTACTGGTGTTTTGAATGCCGTTAAACGTTCCGGTGATGGAGCCCGTACCTGCATTGACCAGCGATAAGATCTGACCGTTGTTGAGAATGCCTGCATCTCCTCCGCTTACCGTGCTGTTGTTCACGATGCTGATGGTGCCAGTATTTACTACAGCATGGGTTGATGTGCTGGCAACCAGGCCATTGTTGAGCAAAGTGCCGACCGATCCTGATGCACTTATGGCCACATCTCCCGAAGTAGAAATCGTCCCTGCACTGGTCAACGTGAGGTTGCCGCCAGTCCAAGTTATGCAGTCGTTAACAATTCCTACAACTGTTGAATTTGTACTTAAAGAGATGCAGGAGGCATAGGCGCCTGAGCTCGTCAGCAAAGCAATCAAAGATTGTATTGCTGCATTGATGGTTTTATGGTAATCGCGATTTGATTTTCTCATTTTGATTCCTCTCTTTTTTACTATTTTAATATTGTGCAGACAATTGCTTGATTGCAGATGATTGGGTCCGTTTGGGCATTCAGGTTTTGATTGAATGCACTGAATTTCATTCCCATGGCTCGCATCGCTTTTTAGAAGAGTAGCCCAGCACTCCACGTGAAGACAGGTGCGATCATCCCGGGCCCGACAGGCCGCAAAGCGTCATTACCACTCCTAGATTCGCTAATTCTAAGAGTTACAGGAACGGATCGACTATAGGTTGTTTCACGATGGGTGTGAAAACCACAGGCGTGGTTCTTGGGAGCCTCGTTGTGCGTTCGTTGGCGCTGGGGCCTGGACAATGGACTGGTTTGGGCCACAAGCCATCCCGGTGCATTCGCCATAAAAAGAGGACTTCGAATGCAGTCCTCTTTTTTGATAGCTACCCAAACGCACCCAGTATGCTCCAGCAGCCTTTTTGACTGCTAAAACCCGCATCACTGGGCCCCATTAAATCCCGCGCTGCCGCCTCCGGGTCGGCTGTATTCACTATGCGTGCGCACCACGGCGATCAATCCCACGCCGGTGGCGGCGATGTCGGCAAACCAATGGAAGATTTCAGGTGTGCAACGGACAGCGACCGTCAAGTGCAGGCAGATAGCTCGCAGGAAGTCCGCTGCTGCCTCGAACAAACAGGAGCTTGCATCCTCGCGAAATGTTCGATCCAGCCAGTCAACACAACAACTACCGATTCAGTCCATAGAGAGAGATCAATAGCACATCGGGATACTATCGAGTAACTGTCGCCACTCCTTCTCCCAGGAGCTATGGTGATTCATCTCTTCAACCACCTTCGCTCTGGCACACAGGGCTCCTGTCTGCTTTACAAAGCGCCTAGCCACTTCAGGTGAAATAACGCTATCCTTTTCTCCGCTAAAGTGAATCTGGGGTAGATATTGCAGCTGCCTGGCTTGGTCAATGGGATTGAGTGATTCCGGCATCGCAGACACGTTGTGCTGCTGGTTGACATAGGCGACGTCCAGATAGCCCGCCACCGTCCTCAGCGACTGGATGTCATTGCGTTGCTCAGCCAACAAGGCCGCAATCGCACCACCACCTGAATATCCAATCAAATCCAACTTGCCAATATGGTTGCGTGCTTTGATCTGATCAAGCGCCTGAGAAAATGACGCAATAACTTCTGGAGCAAAGCGCTTATTTGTCCAGTAATCGACTTGACAATGCGCGTTAAGTTCGCGCGGCGTAAATTGGCATGGGCGCGCCAGATAAACCACATTGGGTGCAGTATCCTGCGCTGCAAGCAGCAACGCCATAGGGTTATGCGGAGTCGGATCTGGAGACGGTCGATAGCGAGATAACCATGCCACACCATCTCCTTCTATGTAAACATGTAGTGCATGTGTCTCATCATTTATCCGCGAAAACGCCGTGTAGGTAAATAGTGGAGTTTCGATGTATTGCTTTGTCAGCTTAGCTTGTGAGGCAATACGCTCTGCGCGCTCACCAGGATGGGTCACACACCCGGCCAGCAATGCCATTAGCGGGAAAAGAGCAAGGTTTCGTATGAAAAATGCCCTGGTTTTCATGTGAATCGTTTCCTCAGCTCGCTCGCCATCAGGCTGGTGACGCTGCCCCAGTCACCAGCCGACGTTTGCCGGAATAGCTGCACATCCGGGTACCATGGTGTATCTGATCGGTCTATTTGCCAACGCCATTCAGGTATGAATGGCAACATAACCCATGCTGGGCAGCCCAAGGCCCCGGCCAAGTGGACTGGAGAAGAATCAACAGAAATAAGCAAGTCGGCCAGCGTCAAAATGGCAGCAGTGTCTTCAAAAGAATGGATGTCATCACTTAAGGTATGCAGCGTCATTCCACTGGGAGGGCTATTTGCCTGGAGTGCCGCCGCCCCTTTTTGTAAAGCAAGAAACTGAACACCAGGCATGGCCAGAGGCGCTAATTGGCTCAGTGAGGTTGATCGATTCTGATCATTCAGATGCTCAGGGCGCCCTGCCCAGACTAGGGCAATACGGGGCGCAGGAATATGCGCCAGTTTTTCTTTCCAGAAAGCCACTTTATCAGTGTCAGCAGTTAAATAACGCGTGGTCAGCGGGAGGTGCTCTGGTTGCAGCCCCAAAATGTCTGGCAGAGTCATCAGCTCGCAGTGCTGATCAAACGTCGGAATCAAGGTGCCGCGAGGAATTATCTGATCCACCTCAATACAGCGCTGATAGAGTGACAGGGATTCGCGATTAACTTCCAGAATGATTCGGGCTTGGCTTCTTTTTTTAGCCTGCTCCACGAGTCGTATAAATTGGAAAGAATCGCCAAAACCTTGCTCATCAAAGATCAGTAGTGTTTTCCCAGGGATAGGTTTTCCATTCCAGCGGGGTTTTTGCAGCTTCCGTTCAATCATGCGAGTGTGCGGCAGGCTATAGCGATAACGATATTCCTTCCAGCCACGGGTAAATTGGCCGAGCAATAGCAGGCTTTCAGCCAAGTCATATCGCGTAGAAAGATCACCAGGAATCCGATCAACCAACATGCTTTGAATATTGCATGCATCTTGGTGCTTACCCTGTTTCTTCAGCACCAACGCCAGCTGTTTCCACAGCAAAATAGGACCAGACCCGGATGACAGGAGTTGGCGCAAGGCATGTTCCGCCTCAGCAAACTGGCTGTTGTTTATCCAGCTCTGAATAGCATCATGCTGTGTAGGTGCGGGAGTAGTCATCGTTATTAGGACTCACAACAGAATTGAACGCATTGGGCTGCCTTCAAGCTTATCTCACGCCACTGAATCGATGAATTGCAATTTTGACCTACACTGCTGGGTAAGCGGGTGATTGGGTGCAAACCCCTCCATCATCAACAACGTCTGCTGAGCGGCAGGTATGTTGGATTGCGCCAGATAGAAATCAACACGATTTCCGTATGCGGGAACAAAACTTGGATCCTGGTCCAGCGCTTGTTGCAACAAAGAAAATGCCTCCTCCACTCGACCCAATCTAAAATTGGCCACAGCAGCATTGCTGTAGCCTTCCGTATAATCCGGAAACATTTCCAATGCTTTTTGGTAATAACCAATTGCATCTTCCAGCCTCCCCTGCAATACACAGGTATTGGCCAAATTATTATAAATTTGCGCAGATTCAGGATTTAGCTGCAGCGATACACGCAATGCTTTGAGACTTTCATCCCATTTACCAGCTTCCTGAAGAATAATTCCCAGATTGCTGTGTGCAGCGGCCAGATTGGGCTCAATGACAACGGCTTGCCGAGCATACAGCTCAGCCTCCGCAAGATTACCTTTGAGTCGGTACATTTCTGCCAGATTGCTGAGGTAAGAAGCAGGAGCACGCGGAGACATTATTGCCTGCTTCAAAAGGCTGATGGCTTGATCCAGCCTCCCATAGGCGTGGGCTATTAAACCCAGTATATGCAGTGCATCGGGTTGGCCCGGCCATATGGCCAATACCTGCTGACAGCACTGCTCTGCCTGACTGGCCTGACCAGCCTGCCAGTGCAGATCGGCTTTTTTCAGCAGAGAGCCAATCAACTGAGGATCAATAGAATATTTCATCGAAAAATGTAGCAACTAGCAATAGACTCTGCCGTGGAGTGTTCACACTCCTCCGGCCTAATGAATGTTTAGTATTGCGTGTTTAGAACAGCTGCTTGATGCGAAGACTTAATGACTGATTCGTATAATTTGGTGAAATATTCAGCTTATAGTAGGCAGAAAGGCTGGTATTTCTGGAGCGCAACAGCGTGGCCCCCAATGTCAGATCCGCAGCATCCTTTGCGGGACTGCTACCCAGCGAGGTAAAACTGGTTTCTGAGACATCGGCTGCATAAGCCGCTGTTACGGCCATACGACTGCGATTGTACTGGTGATTCCATAGTAATTGGACGTACGAAATTACATCGCCCCACCGGCTTGGCACGATGGTTTCCAACTTGGCACCCAGACCAGATTTGATTGCATTGCTATGGGTTGAATCCACCTGCAGCGCCGCACCATTGCCACCGCTTTCGGTATAGCCATTTTGCTGCAAGCGGCTATAGCTGATATCCGCCAAAGGGGTGAGGGTTGCATTGCTGGAAAGGGCAATCGGATAGCCAAATTCCGCCTTCAGCGCATATTGCTGACCGTTGAATTTTCCATTGGCACGGCCATCGTAGCCGGTGAAGCTTATTTGCCGTTGTGAGTTATATCGCTGATCGGCCGCGGTAGCGTAAAGATTGGAATACCATTTAGGCGCTATATAACTGGCATAGGCCGTCAGTGCGTAGGAGGTAACCTCGGTATTGCTACCACCCACGTTATCCGTGCCATGGACGCGGGTGTTGGTATAGCTGAAAGCCCCCCCCAAGCGCCAGTCATCGCTTATAGCGCGGTCATAGCCGACCACGGCACCGGCATAGTTGGCGTTGTAACCGGAAACGTCACTCGTCCTGTCTTGGCTGGCATGGCCACCAAAAACCTGTCCCCAGCTTGCCTGTTGGGGGAGTGCGTTGCCGGCAGAAATCCCGCTGCCACCGTTGGCCTGGGCGATTTGCTGGGCAGTCCCGTTGGTCAGATGGCCGCTGATGACATTGAGCATGTCAAAAGTGGCGGCACTGCTGGCAGAGCCAGCGCTGGCATTCTGGCTGGGCGAGAGTTGCTCGCCGGCTTTATTGGCTTCCGCCGTAGATCCGATGGCGAGGGAGGCGTTATACAGGTTCAAAAGGGCGGCATTGGATGTGCCGGAATAGCGCTGCAGTCCGCCCAGAGAGGCAATCGCATTGGGCGTTGTGGCTTGAGGGATGCTGGGTTGGGTTGGCCGGGTTGGGGTGACGACGGAGGTATCGCCCACCAGCGTCAGGACCAGATCCGTATTTGCGCCATTGACCACGGAAGCGCCCGTAATCGAGCCGGTGTAACCGCTTGCGGAGTAGTTAAGGCTGGATGCGTTGTAATCGCCGCTGGCGGCTGATATGACGACGTAGCGTTGACCTGCGGCAAATCCATACTGGTAGCCGATCAGCTTGACTGAAGAGCCCGAAGCAATGTTGGCTGAGCCGGTGACCGCCAATCGACCATAGACGTTCTCACTGAATACATAGCTATTCAGCGATGCGGAGGCGGACTGGGTGTAGTTGCCGTTGATGGTAATAGGGTTGGCAATATACAGGGTTGCGCCAGAATTATTGAGCGATCCCGTAGAAAGCGTGACATTATCGTTCAGTATCAGGTTGCCGCTGCTGAAAACCAAGTCACCGTTGGTGATTTGAATAGAGCCGATAGAGCCAGTCAGATTGCTGTTGTTATTGGTATAACCAGACAAGGCGCCGACAGCGGAGCCAGATCCACCTGCAATTGTCAACCCGCTGGTGGAATAGATATTCCCCAAAATAGTACCAGAATTGGCGATATACCCGATACCACCTCCATTGTTATTGATGGCGTAAGAGTAGCCTTTGATATTGCCACTGTTGATCAGCGCACTGATGTTGCCACTCGAATTATCAATACCCACATAGCCTAAAATGAGTCCAGAGTTGCTCAGGGTATTAATTCGACCGGAGTTGGTGATGCCATCTTCTTCGGCCGAAATGGTGCCAGAGTTGATCAGCGACCCAATGGTACTTATGCTGCCACTGTTATAAATGCCACTCTCACCGCCAACAATGACACCGCCGGCCAGGTTATTCAGTTGGCCAATAGAGCCGCCCACGTTGGCAATGCCATTATTGGCCGAAATGGTTCCGGAATTGATCAGCGTATTGATGGTGGCGGTATTGTTTTGGATACCCGTACTGCCCGAGGTAATGATTCCGCTGTTGGTTAGCTGGCCGATGGTGGCATTGTAGCTGTAAATGCCTGATTCAGCGCCCGAGATGGAGCCATGGTTAGTCAGACCGGTGATGGTGCTTCCTGAGTCATTGTAGATTCCCACCTCCCCCCCGGATATGGACCCATAGTTGGTCAAGGCACCGATACTGCCGTAGTAACCGTAAATACCGTAAAAGCTTGCCGAAATGTTACCGTTGTTGGTCAGGGTGCCGATACTTCCCTGGTTGTTGACTCCGTACGCGTTACCTGAAATGGTTCCAGAGTTACTGATGCTAACCAGGTCGTAAGAGGTAACATTGGAAATTCCGGCGACAGATCCGGAAATGATGGTGGATACTGCCATGGCTTGGTTGCTTACCAGCAACCAAGCCATGGCCGAGATCGCCAATACCGACGGGTTTTGATTGAAAGGTGGTTTTAGCACTTGGACACTCCCTCCGAGGAATTTATACTATTTATATCGTACGAATAATCCATATCGTATTCGTATCAATTTTATTTAACTTGAGCAACAAGGTTTTTGAAACCTTCTCTTTTTTCAGCGAGGCAGCATTGGGGATTGCTCTTTTTTACGTCCTGCTCCTTCCATACACGGCTACCTGCAATAGTCAGATTTTTTGCTCAAGGCAGTTCGCACGTCTTTGTCACACGCGTGGCAAGCTCCCTCTCCTCCCACCGATCGATGCTGTGCTCAAGCCATAAGCATTATGGCGCTTTGGTTGGGCCCAGCCCAGACCAAGAATGTGGGCGGAATGCTCAGTGCAAGGCGGGTGTTGTTGCGCCAAGCCATGTGCCACTTGCTGCACGCAGCACCTAGGGCACGTGCCTTGTGATCCATGGAGGGTCTCAACGCATGGCTGGGCTCTCCGTTGCCTGTAGCCAACACCAGCGAAGCCTTCAATTTTTGGCGGCAGGATTCTGGCGCCCTGCACCGCGGCCAAGCTGACCTGCTGTGTGGCTGGTAGATTCGACATATATCCCGCACTTGGCGAAGCCTCATGCCCCACTTCCAGCGCTGGCGCCCGTGGCGTCAGCTGTGCCTTGGCCCTGATACCCCACAATATTGGGCTGCTGCCGATTTGAGCCATGGGCGTGACCTGCCACAAGCTGAGCGATACAGCAGTGCTGCCGAATCGGCTGAAACAGTGCCCCCCCCAAAATGGAGCGCAGGGACGTCTGACAGGCCATCGCGCTGACAATATGCAGCAAGCCCACCAGGCAACGATGGGACGCAGAGCCAGTCCAGCCATCCCGCACCGAAAGAAGGCATGCACCCGCATGGACGCTTTTTTGTGCACAACCGCACAACGATGGCTGCAGGCTAAGATTTTTCTATGAAATTCAATTCAACAAAATCTATAAGAACGTATGTCGCTGTTTATAGAAAATCTTAACGAGCACAATCTTTTATTTTCGACACTGCACAGTCTTGATAAAGAGGTCTTGCACCTTGGGCATATTGCAGCCCAAGTGTTGAAAAATGGCGGCAAGATTCTTTTCTGCGGCAACGGCGGTTCCGCTGCCGATAGCCAGCATCTTGCCGCAGAGCTGATGGGGCGCTTCATAGCGGATCGACGTCCTTTGGCTGCGATTGCCCTGTCGACAGACACCTCAGCACTCACTTGCATCAGCAATGATTATTCGTTTGATGAGATCTTTGCCCGTCAAGTTATTGCCCTTGGACGCCCTGAAGATCTTCTCATTGGGATTTCCACTTCAGGAAATTCACGCAACGTCATCCGCGCAGTGGAAGAGGCGAGAAAAATTGGCATGCAAACCGCAGGTTTGCTTGGAAAAAATGGTGGAGCTTTGAGCCAGCTATGTTCACACAGCATCGTTATTTCCTCTCACATCACAGCACGTATCCAAGAGTGCCATATTTTAATTGGGCATACTCTTTGCGGATTGATCGAAAAAGAACTTGGCCTAGCATGAATCCCCCTCTGTTTCCATCTCATGAATTGCTTCAGCAGTGCAAGATCCTCGTTGTCGGTGATGTCATGCTGGATCGCTACTGGTATGGCGATGTCCATCGTATTTCGCCCGAAGCCCCGGTGCCGGTAGTCCATATCCAAAGCGTTGAGAACCGTTTGGGGGGTGCCGCCAACGTCGCGCTTAATGTGCGCAGCTTGGGCGCGCAGGTTACCTTGTTGAGCACAGTAGGCAAGGACGATGCCGCCCGCTGTTTGCACGACTTGTTGGAGCGGCATGGCATCAATGCCGAGCTCGATGAGAACCCCAGCATGGAGACCATCATCAAACTGCGTGTCATCGGGCGCGCCCAGCAGATGATGCGCATCGACTTTGAGAAGGCGCCCGAGCACGAAGTATCGGCAGGGATGCTTGAACGCTTTACAGCTCTGCTGACCCAGCACGATGTTGTACTGTTTTCCGACTACGGCAAAGGCAGACTGGTTCATATTCCCCACATGATCCAACTGGCCCGCAGTGCGGGAAAAACAGTCTTGGTAGACCCCAAGGGCGATGACTGGAGCCGGTACAGTGGTGCCGACATCGTCACCCCGAACCGGGCAGAATTGGCCCACGCGGCAGGCCATTGGACGAATGAAGAACAATTGCATGAGAAAGCTCAGGCACTGTGCCGTCAACTGAACTTGCATGCGCTGTTGCTGACCAGGTCCGAGAAAGGCATGACCCTGTTCGAGTCCAACCGAACCAGCTCCATACCTGCCAACGCCCGCGAAGTCGCTGACGTAACCGGTGCCGGGGACACCGTGATTGCGACCATGGCTTTGATGGTCGGCTGCGGGCTCAATGTCGTGCAGGCAATGGAAGTCGCCAACCGTGCCGCGGGTCTCGTCGTGGCCAAGTTTGGTACGGCCTCTCTGACCTACGAGGAGCTGTGCCAAATATGACCCCAGAAAACAAAATCTGCCAGCCACAGGACCTCGCTGACCGACTCGCCGTGCTGAAGCGCCCGCTGGTCATGACGAATGGTGTCTTTGACGTATTGCATCGCGGCCATGTGAGCTATTTGCACCGGGCCGCTGAAATGGGCGGTTCTTTGCTGGTGGCAATCAACTCGGATGCATCCACCCGCATGTTGGGGAAGGGGGCCGATCGCCCCATCCATGCTGCGCAAGACCGAGCTTTTGTGCTTGCCGGACTTCAATCGGTTGCTCTCGTAACCTTCTTCGCTTCTCGCACTCCAGTTGAACTGGTTCGTACCGTCCGCCCAGACATCTATGTCAAAGGCGGTGACTATGATATGGAGACATTGGAAGAGACCCGACTGGTACGCAGCTGGGGTGGGCAATCAGTCGCGATTCCATTTGTGAGTGGTTTTTCCACCACCGCGCTGGTCCAGCGCATTCGCCATCCACAGCCTGTGTTGCGCAAAGCTGCATTTCTGGACCGTGACGGCGTTATCAATAAGGACAGGGCTTACGTCCATCGCTGGGAAAATTTTGAGTTTCTCCCCGGGGTGATAGAGGGCATGCGGCGGCTGCAAGATGCCGGCTACGCACTGGTTATTGTTACCAACCAATCAGGTATAGCCCGTGGCTATTACTCGGAAGCGCAGTATCAAGCGCTGACAGCTTCCCTTCGCAAAGAGCTTGGCATTCAAGGCATTCAACTGGATGGTGTCTATCACTGTCCGCACCACCCCCAAGGCAGCGTGCCGCAATTAGCCATCGATTGCAACTGCCGCAAACCAGCTTCCGGCATGGTGCTGCAGGCGGCCCGGGAACTGGGCCTGTCGTTGTCAGACTCTCTTCTCATTGGCGACAAGCCCAGCGATATAGATGCAGCGCGTGCGGCAGGTGTCGGATACGCCTACCAAGTGCACTCCGACAACCCGGAATCGTGCGTAGCCTCTGCGAGGGCCGACGGTCACTTCTCCAGCCTGCTGGATTGCGTCCAGCATCTAATCGTCCGGGACCACAAGTAAGCCTTGTGACCCCTCCTTCAAGCGAACGCATAACGGCGCCGCTTAAGTCAAACGTTATTCCTCATGAAGTGCTATCGCCGCAGCCCAACCCCGGATTGGATGCCTGGGCTGCTGCCGGTTTCTAGGGCTCGGGATCTAACCCGGCGCTCAGCCTAGATTTTTCGTTAGTAGTGTGGCTGTCTGCTCAGGGTCGCTAACGGACCTCGCGAAGGTCTGTTCTCGGCCAGAAGCAGCCGTTCGCGAACGGCTGCCTAGCCGACTGCTTCCAGCTGAGAGCTGACGCGGGGGCTGCAACACCGCATGTCGGCGGCGATCAACCGCCGAACTGGATGGACTCTGGCTGCAATCTTCCAGAACCGGCATTCCAGGATTTCCGCAGCCCTTAGCCTTTGTTGGAGACCACCCCGGCCCCTTGGCGGCGATTCACCGTGCCTTCAGGCAAAATCCAGAGGATCGGGGCAAGCCTGGCGTCAGGTCTGCCGGGAAGCCCACCTTGAAGAATGGAACAGCATCAATGGCACTGACGAAGAAGGGCGAGTTCTGGTACGGGACGACGTCCGGCGACACCCAAGCCGAGCTGCGCAGCTACAGCGTTGCGAACGGCTATGAGGCCGTCCGGTTTGCATCGTCCAAATGCAATTGCGGGAGCCGGACTTTTGCGCTGCAGACGGATGAGGAAGCCGGCGTGGCAATCCGCACCTGCACCGACTGCGGGCAGGAACACCTGATGGGCGACAGCGCGGACCACATTGAAGAAGCCGCCCCCGAGGCGCACGAGTGCGTGTGCGAGAACGAGGTGTTCGAGCTGGTGTCCGGCGTCTCCGTGTACGAGGGCACACATGACGTGCGCTGGTACTACATCGCTTGCCACTGCGTGGAATGCAATCTGGTGGGGGTCTTCGCAGACTGGAAGTGTGAAGCGGGTGATGCGGCGGCCTTCCTCGCCAAGGTGTGAGCGCACTCCCCCCGCAGAGATCCTGCTCGCAGGCTTGAGCGGCCGGGGAGTGTCATGAGGTGGTGTTGTGGTACGGCTGGCCGAAGTCTCTGGGCTGTGGGCGGAGATGCCGGTCAGCAATGTGTCGCTGAGAGCGGCTCTTAGTGGTGGGTTGATGTTTCGGTTTCGGCACTGGCTCCACGTTGAAGTACACATGTGAATCCAAAAGCCGTTCAATGGCGTATGGACTGCATGCCTAACTTTTCCAAGCTTTCCACACCAATGAGCCGTCGCATAGGCCTCATGGGCATCGGGTCCGCCATCGTGGCTTTGGTGTCAGGCTGTTCTGGTGCCCAGGTGCTCGACCATCTGGTGCCCCATGACACCTACCACGGCCCCACCGGCGTGTCCTACGGGCCCGATCCGCGGCATCTGCTGGATGTGTACCA
>PJUL01000977.1_pt1 | contig 15041 bp, 12 predicted proteins | sample 1512221 | NCBI WGS metagenome assembly PJUL01 (sample SAMN08177667, study PRJNA422409) | Feces metagenome, whole genome shotgun sequencing project.
CCAGCTCTTCCTCGCCCACATTGCCCACAAACACCAGGTCGCCCACGGTGGCGATCTTCTGGTCGTTCAGCACCTTGAGCCACGACAGCAGCACGGCCAGGCCGCGCGTGTTGTCCGAGATGCCGGGCGCGTAGAGCTTGCCGTCGCGCTCTTTCACTTTCACATCGGTGCCGGCGGGAAACACCGTGTCCATGTGGGCCGAGATGACGAGCTTGGGGCCGTTGCCTGTGCCCTTGCGCACGCCCACCACGTTACCCTCGGCGTCGATGGCGGCGCTGGTCAGGCCCAGGGCCTTCAAGCGCGCCAGGAACGCTTCGGCGCGCTTTTGTTCCTTGAAGGGCGGGGCTTCGATCTCGGTGAGCATGCGCAGGTCTTCGGTGGCGCGGTCGTGGTCGGCCTTGACGGCGTCGAGCAGCTGCAAGACCTGCGGCGCGGCCATGAGCTGGGTGTAGGCCGTCTCCACAGCGGGGCGCAGCGTGGTGGGTGTGGGCGCCACCGCGCCGAACTGTGCATGGGCTGCCGGCGACAGCAGCGTGGCGGTGGCCAGGGCCACGGCACCCGCGAGGGACGTGGTACGGAAGGTACGGAAAGAGAGGGTCATGGGGGTCCAACGAAACACAAACGGAGGGGTGGCCGGGCGCTGCGTTCCAGCGTGGGAGCGCGTTGCACCGCACAAAAGCCACGCAATTGTTGGACCGAACCCCGGCCCCGGGCTCTGCTTTAATCTGCCCAGCCGACAGTTTTTCTGACATGCGCAAACACATCCCCAGCACCCGTGCCCTGCTCGTTTTTGATGCCGTGGCACGCCACCACGGCGTGAGCAAGGCGGCCGAAGAACTTTGCCTTACGCACAGCGCCGTGAGCCAGCAACTGCGCCTGCTGGAGGGCCAGTTGGGCCTGCAGCTCGTGCAGCGTGGCGCGCGGGGCTCCACGCTCACCGATGTGGGCCGGCGCTACCACGCGCAAGTGGTGGGCGACCTGCTGCGCCTGCAGAACCACACGCTCGAAGCCATGGCGCAGCGGCCGGACGGCATGCGCCTGCTCGTGGGCTGCGTGCCGGTGTTCGCCGAGCGCTGGCTGCTGCCCCGGTTGCCGGATTTTCTGGCGGCCAATAAGGGCTGCAGCCTGCACCTGCAGGTGTATCCCACGCAGATCTACATGGCGGAGATTCCATTTGACGTGGCCGTGCAGTACGACGACGCTGCCTGGCCCGGCGTGACACCCGTGCCGCTGATGCCGGAGGTGTGCGTGGCGGTGTGTGCGCCCCAATCGCGCCACCGCCGCGCCATGGAGCGCGGTGACTTCCGCGCGGTGCCGCTGCTGCAGCTCAGCTCGCGCCTGGGCGCATGGGACGAGTGGTTCGCGCGCGCCGGCATTGCGCGGTCGCCCGCCCACACGCTCGGGGGACACCGTTTCGACCTGTTCTCGATGTTGGTCGAAGCGGTGCGCGCCGACTTGGGGCTGGGTCTGGTACCGCGGTATTTTGTGGAGCGCGAGCTGCAATCGGGCGAACTGGCGCTGGCCCACCCGTACCACGACAGCGGCGCGCGGGGCTACAGCCTGTTCGTTGCGCCCAGCCGCATGGATGACCCGGCCGTTGCCAGCTTGACCCGTTGGCTGAGGGCCACCGCGGCACCCCCCGTGCAGCCCTGATCAAACAGGGCCTGTGGCACCGGCCGATCAGGCCGCCGCGCGGCGGCGCCGCAACCCCAGCCACACCAGCGCCACGCCGGTCAGCGTGATGGGCAGCAGCGAGCCCGCGTTCAGCAGCGTCCAGCCCTGGGTGGTCACGAGCACGCCCGAGGAGAACGCGCTCAGCGCCAACGTGGCAAACACGCAGAAATTGATGGCCGCCTGGGCGCGGTCTTTTTCTTCGGGGCGATAGGCCGTCATCGACAGCGTGGTGCCGCCGGTGAACAGAAAATTCCAGCCCACACCCAGCAGGAACAGCGCAATGCCAAAGTGGTGCAGCTCCACCCCCATCAGCGCCACCGCCACGCAGGCAAAGTTCAGCAGCACACCCACACCCATGATGGGCAGAACGCCAAAGCGCTTGATCAAATGGCCGGTGACAAAGCCCGGCGCAAACATGCCGATCACATGCCACTCCAGCACCAGCGCCGAGGCGTTGAAATCAAACCCGCACACCTGCATGGCCAGCGGCGTGGCAGCCATCAAGAGGTTCATCACGCCATAGCCCAGCGCCGCGCCCAAAATGGCCACCGCCATGGCCGGCTGGCGCAGCAGCTCGGCCAGCGGGCGGCCCGCCTGTGGCTGGCCTGCGGCGTTGCGCACCACGGGCGCGGGCTCAAACCGCACGGCGGCCATGCACAGCATGGACAGCAGGGCCACGCCCATCAACGCCACATAGGCGCCCGCAAACGGCACGGGAAACAGGTTGCGCGTGGCGCTGGCCAGGTTGGGCCCGGCCACAGCGCCCAGCAGGCCGCCGGCCAGCACCAGCGACACGGCTTTTTCGCGGTGCTCCGCCGTGGTCAGCTCTGCCGCGGCAAAGCGGTACAGGCCCCCGTTGGCGCTGTAGTAGCCCGCCACCATGGTGGCCGTACACAGCAGCCAGAAGCTGCCGCTGAAGGCCGCAGCCGCACACAGCGCGGCCGAGGCAATGGCCACGGCCAGCCCGATCTGGAACGACACCTTGCGCCCCCACAGCGTCTGCGTGCGCGCCACCAGCGGCGTGGCCAGTGCACCGCCCACCACGTAGCCCATCACGGGCAGCGTAGCCATCCAGCCAAACGGGGCCAGCTGCAGGCCCACCAGGCCGTTGATGGCGATGAAGACGACGTTGTTGGTGAGGAACAGGCCCTGGCACAGGGCCAGCAGCCAGAGGTTGCGGTTCATGGGATGGAGGGTGTCAGCGCAGGTTGGAAGGGATCAGGCGGGCGACCGAACGCGGTGGTTCGTCCCAGAAAAACGTTGCCATTGTGCGCCGCCGGGCTGTGGGTGCCGGTGTGCTTGGTGTGCGCAGGAATGGGGCGTTCGCCTCAGCCCCGCGCTGGGTGGCCGGCGCTCAATCCAGCCACCCCTTCGGCACCTTGTCTTCCTTCTTCTCCACGGGATTGGCTGTAAGCCACTGCGGTGCGTATTGCCGCATGAACTCCTTGGCCTTGTCGGCCCGCGCAGAGAGCCAGGCGTCGTAGGCCCCTTCGTTCAAGATGGCGGGCATGTTTTTCTCGCTGCCCGGCGGGCCGTAGCGGTGCAGCAACGCATGGTTGTTGGCGTTCACCGTGAGCAGGCAGTAGCTGGTGATGACTTCGCCGTCGGCACCCTGCCACCGCGCCCACAGGCCTGCCACGCCCATGGGTTTGCCGTCCACGCGGGCAATGCGCGTGGGCACGGCCTTGCCGGAGCGGAAGTCGTCTTCAAAGAATGCCGCCATGGGCACGATGCAGCGCTGGCCGTTCAGCCACGCATCGCGAAACGCGGTGCCGGTGGAGGCCAGGTCGGACTTGGCATGTGCCAGCTTGGGGGCGCGCAGCTTCGCGTCGGATGCGGACTTGACCCAGTGCGGTACCAGGCCCCACTGCGCGGGTACCAAGGTGCGGCCCGCGGATGGGATTGGCGAGTCGGCTGCAGATTCCGGCGAGGCGGCGCCGAGGGGCGCGCCCAGGGCCGTGGCGCTGCTGGCGGGCACGATGCAGGCGCCGGGCTTGCGCGGGCGCAGGTGGCGCTCGAGCGGCGTGGAGGGCGGCTCGACCGCAAAGGCCTCGCGGTAGCTATCGGCGGGGTGCAGGGTTTCGTAGTGGGTGGCCATGGGGCGATGGTAGCGGGTGGGCAAGCTATTTTTTAATAAAAAGTGCCTCCAGCGCTTATCTGGTAAGCGCTGAAAGCTATGAAAAGTGTAGTGATGCAGCCGCTTTGCCGCGGGGCGGTTTGGGTGGCGCATTGCACAGGCCCAGGGCTGCGCCCTGACGCAGCGCTCTGAATCGCGCGGCATCGCGTCGCACTTGGCAGGCCGGGGCTGGGTGGAGATACTGGCGGCCGACCACGCCCCTTTTCCACCCCCACTTTTTGAAAGCCTGTGCCATGCACCAGCCTGCTCTTGCCGCCATCACCGCCGTGCTCTTGCCCGCTGCCTTGGGGCTGGCCCACGCACAGCAGCCCCAGAAGATGCGCCCCGGCCTGTGGGAGCACACCGTGGCCATGAAAAGCCAGAGCGGCCAGATGGAAGCCGCCATGGCGCAGATGCAGAAATCCATGGCCAGCATGTCGCCCGAGCAACGCAAGCAGATGGAGCAGATGATGGCGCAGCAGGGGGTCAGCATGGGCCCGCAGGGCAGCACCGTGAAGATGTGCATCACCCCCGAGCAGGCGGATCTGGACAACATCCCCCCGCAAGAGGGCTGCACCCAGACCGTCAAGCGCACGGGCCCCAGCACCGTGGCCATGAATTTCAGCTGCAAGGGCCGCCAGGGCCAGCCGCCCACGTCGGGCGAGGGCACCATGACGTTCAGCGGCCCCACCGCCTATGCCGGCAACTTCAAGGTCAAGACCACCACCGCTGGTGGCAAGCCTGAGCAGATCGACATGGCGCAGTCCGGCAAGTGGCTGGCGGCCGACTGCGGCGCCATTAAGCCCGTGCGTTGAGCGCGCCGTTGCCGCCGAGTGTGGGCGGCGCCGTGCCCGTGCGCGCGGTGGCTGGCGCCACCACCACGCGGTTGCGGCCCAGCGCCTTGGCGGTGTAAAGCGCTTGGTCGGCACGCTCCAGCGTGTGCTCCAGCGTCTCGCCGGGCAGGTGCTGCGCGATGCCGGCGGACACGGTCATGCGCAGGGTGCCGCTGGCGTGCGGAATCTCCAGCGCCGCCACGGCCTGGCGCACCCGTTCGAGCAGGTCGCGGCCGTCCTGGGGCTGGGTTTCCGACAGCATCAGCACAAACTCCTCGCCACCCCAGCGCGCCAGCACGTCGGTGTCGCGCACGCTGGCGCGCACGGTGCCTGCAAACGCCTGCAGTGCACGGTCGCCCGTGGCGTGGCCATGGGTGTCGTTGATGGGCTTGAAGTGGTCGATGTCGAGCTGCGCCAGCAGCAGCGGCCGGCCGCTGCGCAGGCTGCGGCGCTGCTCCAGGCCCATCAGGTCGAGCATGGCGCGGCGGTTGAGCAGGCCTGTGAGTTCATCGCGCGTGGCCAGTTCGCGGTTCACCTCCAGCGCTTGCGCCAGCGCCTGGCGCTGCTCGTGCAGGCGCGAGCGGATGCGCTGGATGCGCAGATTCAGCACCACGCAGCCGCTCAGCACGATGAGCACCATCAATGCATAGGCCGCGTCCAGGTAGCCGAACGGGCTGGCGCTGAACCGCGTGGCCGTGGCGATGGCGCACGCAAACGCCAGCAGCGCATAGGCGCCGATGCCGATCACCTGCACCATGCTGAGCGCGAAGGTGCCAAAGAACAGAATCATCGCCAGCACGCTGGGCACCAGCCCGCGCGCATCGCCCGCCAGCACGTAAGCGACGGCGCCGCTGGTGATGGTCCAGGCCATTTGCGGGATGGTGATGGAGGGATCTCGCAACCGCGCCGAATACCCGGAGCGGATGAACAGCGTCATGGCAGCCAGACCGCCCACGGAGAGCACGGCCCACCACTGGATGGCGTCCTTGTTGAGCGCCGCGCTGGAATGGGCGACGAGCAGCATCACCCCCGCGCTGCAGGCCATGAGCACCAGGGCCAGCAAGGCCATGCCCACGAGCGTGCGGCGGCGCGGGTCGGTGGAGAGGATGACGTCCTTCAGGCGCTGCCAGCGGGGGGAGTTGCGCAAGGGGTGGGCTCCAGCCAGGACGATGGGGCGGTGGGTGTGCGGGGCCGGTGGGCAGTTACCGGCCGGTCGCGCATTTTACGGCGAGGTAACCGTCAGCGTACAGCCCAAATGCCCGAAAAAGCGGGCCGAAGGCGAAGAATGAGCGCGGGTTGGCAGCATGGAGGGCGATTTCGCCTTGGTTTGACGATTTGCCGAGCCCCCTTCCGGCACGTTGCTGTGCCTGATCGGTGGTCTGCGCCGCGTTTTGCGCCCCGCCGCGGCGAGGAACGCGCGCACGTGCCTCGTGCCTTATTTGAGCCGGGGCTTACGCCACCAACGTCAGCGCTGCCAGGGCTGCGAGCGGGGCGGTCTCCGCGCGCAGCACGCGCGGGCCCAGCGTGATGGGGGCAAAACCCTGCTGCAGGGCCAAGTCCTCTTCGGCGGGCGAGAGGCCGCCTTCGGGGCCGGAGAGGAACAACACCGGGTGCGCCGCACCCGCCGCTGCAGCCTGCAGGGGCGCCGTGCCCGGGCGCAGCGACAGCAGCAGCCGCTGCGGGGCTGCGCTGCCATCGCTGCTGGCGGGCACTGCGGCCTGCGCCCGCACCCATGTGGCCAGGTCCACCGCGGGGTGCACCGTGGGCACGCGGTTGCGACCGCACTGCTCGCAGGCGGCCACGGCCACGGCCTGCCAGTGGGCGATTTTCTTGTCGGCGCGCTCGCCCTTGAGCTTGAGCACACTGCGCTCGGCCACCAGCGGGGTGATGCTGGCCACGCCCAGTTCGGTGGCTTTCTCCACGAGCCAGTCCATGCGCTCGTTCGCGGTGATACCCGCCAGCAGGTGCACGGCACGCGGTGCCTCGCGCTCCACGGCGTGGTGCGTGCCCACCTGCACACGCACATCACTGCGGCCCATCTTGAGCACCGTGGCTTCGAACTCGCCGCCGGGGTCGCCCGCACCCTGCCCGCCGTGGAACAGCGTGATGCCGTCGCCCGGCTGCAGCCGCAGCACCTGCACATGGCGCGCGGCGCCCGGTGGCAGGTCCAGTTCAAGGCCGGTGGCCAGCGGGGCAGGGCAATGGAAACGCGGCATCTGCTAGCCTATTAATAGCTGTTGGCGCTTGCTGGATAAGCGCTAGAGCCTGTTTTTGCTTGAATTTTGGTCTTGCTTTACTGCGAGCTACATGCGGCCATAGGCAAAGCCGGTGACGGGCTCGGTGCCTTCGATCTGGTCCAGCATCTTGAGCAGCGGGCCCAACTGCCGGTAGCGGTTGGCCGTGGCGCGGATGTAGGCCATGAAGCGCGGCGCATCGGCCAGGTACTTGGGCTTGCCGTCGCGCAGGGTCAGCCGCGCAAAGATACCCGCCACCTTGAGGTGCCGCTGCAGGCCCATCCATTCCACCGCGCGGTAAAAGTCGCCAAAGTCATCGCCCCAGCCGCTGGCGCTGCGTGCACCCAGCAGGCCGGCCTTGCGTGCCTTCTCCCAGTAACGCACGGTAATGTCGATGACGAATTCCTCTTCCCAGCTGATGAAGGCATCGCGCAGCAGGCTGGCAATGTCGTAGGTGATGGGGCCGTACACCGCGTCCTGAAAGTCCAGCACGCCCAGCGGCGCGCCGGCTTCGGTGGGGGCCATCAGGTTCGAGCCGCCGCCGGGCCGCCCCAAGGCGGCGAGCGTGGGGGCCATCAGGTTCCTCATCATGAAGTCGCGGTGCACGTACACGCTGGGCGCAGCCAGGTTGTGCGCCACGATGGCATCAAAGGCGCTTTGCAGCGTGGCCTGCTGCTGGTCGTCCAGGGCGATGGCGCGGTGTTGGGCCAAGTACCAGTCGGGGAACAGCGCCAGTTCGCGGCGCAGCAGGGTTTCGTCGTAGGCGGGCAGCACGCCGGGTTGCGATGCGGTCTGCCATTGCAGCAGCACATCGGTGGCTTGCTGGTACCAGGCGTAGGCGTCCTGGGGCTTTTCGGGGTTCAGCCGCTCGATCACGGTCTGGTGGCCCAGGTCCGTGAGAAGCATGAAGCCGCTCGGTTCGTCCCAGGCGAGGATCTGCGGCACGTTCAAGCCGGCAGCGGCCATGAGGCCTTGCACATGCACGAAGGGCTTGCAGTTTTCTTTGTCGGGCGGCGCGTCCATCACGATGTGGCTTGCACCGGTTGCGGTGTCGATGCGCAGATAGCGCCGAAAGCTCGCATCCGCCGAGGCAGGTCGCAAGGTGGCCGGCAACAGTTGGTGGGCTACTGCCAGGGGCGCAAGCCAGGCCTCGAAGGCCGCCTGGCGGCTGGCATCGGGCCACGCCACCTGCGAAGGTTCGGGGCGGGTTCCGGCCGCGCCGGGCGGCGGGACGGAGGGGGACGGGGGAAATGGGTGGCTCATGGATAATCCGATTTTACAAACCCGCCCCGGCGCCCCTGCCCCCGTTGGTGCAGGGGCCCGGCGCGGGTCCCTTCTTCTGCCCCAGCCCTCATCGCCCCACGTGCCACGCTGCAAGCCCCACCCCGTGCAGACCTCTTCCCTCCGGACCCGGCCCGCCACGGCGAAGGCCGCGCTGCTGCGCCCGCCAGTGCCCGGCGCCCTGGCCTATGCCGTGGCGCTGGCCTGGTGTGGCCTGCCGCTCGCCGCGGGCGCCCAGGAGCCTGCCACGCCCAGCGCCTGGGATGCGCCCCCGGCCCTGCGCAGCTCGCCCCTGCTGCAGGAAAAAATCCCTGAGGCTGTGCGCTCGCAGTTGCCCGTGTTCGTGACGGGCGACCGCGTGGAGGGCCAGACCGATCTGAACGCCATCATCGAGGGCAACGCCGAGCTGCGCCGTGGCGACACCGTCATCCGTGCCGACCGCCTGGACTACAACGTGCCCGAGGATCTGGCCAAGGCGCAGGGCAAGGTGCGCATCAACCGCGCGGGCAATGCGTATGAAGGCACTGCGCTGGAACTGCGCGTCGAGGCGTTCGAAGGATTCTTCAGCGACGCGCGTTACCGCTTCCTGGCCAACCAGGCGCACGGCGAAGCCACCCGCGTGGACTTCGTCGACCGCGACCGCGCCGTGGTGCACAACGCCACGTACACCACCTGCGAGCGCGGCAATGAAGCCAGTTGGCAGCCCGACTGGGTGCTGCGCGCGGCCACCATCCGCATCGACAACGAGGAAGAGGTGGGTTCGGCCGAAAACGCCGTTTTGGAGTTCAAAGGGCTGCCGATCCTGCCCATTCCGTACATCACGTTCCCGCTGTCTGACAAGCGCAAGTCGGGCCTGCTGCCGCCCACCATCGGGCTCGACAGCCGCGACGGGCTGGCGTACATGCAGCCGTATTACTGGAACATTGCGCCCAACCGCGACGCCACCTTGCGTGCGGCGCTGATGACCAAACGTGGTGCAAACCTGGGCGGCGAGTTTCGTTACCTGGAGCCCACCTACAAGGGTGAAATCAGCGGCGACGTGATGCCCGCCGACCGCCTGCGCGACCGGATGCGCTGGAGCTTTTCGGGCAAGCACGATGGCACCATCGACACCGCGCTGGGCGGCTTGGGCCTGAACATCAACCTCAACCGTGTGAGCGATGACAACTACTGGCGCGACTTCGGCCGCGCTTCCGAGCCGCTGCGCCAGCGCCTGCTGCCCGGTGATGCATCGCTGCACTGGGCGCGGGGCGATATTTCCGCGTCGGTGCGCACGCTCAAGTGGCAGACGCTGCAGGATGTGAACTCGCCCATCGTTCCCCCGTACGACCGCATGCCGCAGCTGCAGTGGCGCTACACACCCTCGCAACTGGGCAGCGGGCTGGACGCCAGCGTGGTGCTGGACACCACCCGCTTCCAGGCGACGCGTGCGCTGACGGGCCAGCCCAACGCCGACCGCAGCTTTGCGATGGCGCAGATCAGCCGGCCTTTCCTTGCGCCCGCAGGTTTCGTCACGCCGCGACTGCAACTGCATGCCACCAGTTACCAGTTCGATACACCGCTGTCCAATGGAGAGCGGTCTGCCAGCCGCACCCTGCCCACCTTCAGCCTGGACAGTGGCCTGGTGTTTGAACGCGATGCCGCCTATTTCGGCCGTGCCTTTCTGCAGACGCTGGAGCCCCGCGCGTTCTACACCTACACGCCCTACCGCGACCAGAGCCGTCTGCCGGTGTACGACACGGCGGCCAACGACTTCAACTTCGCCACCATCTACACCGAGAACGCCTTTGGCGGCAACGACCGGCTGGCCGACAACAACCTGCTCACGCTGGGCGTGACCACGCGCCTGCTCGACCCCGGCACCGGCGCCGAGGCGGCGCGTTTCGGCATCGCACAGCGTGTGCGCTTCTCGGACCAGAAGGTCACGCTGCCCGGCGGCGCCCCCGTGAGCGAGCGACTGTCCGATGTGCTGCTGGGCGCCGGCATCAGCTGGACGCCACAGTGGGGCTTCGACTCCACCGTGCAGTACAACCCCAAGACTGGCCGTTCCATCCGCTCCACCATCGGTGCACGCTACAGCCCCGGCAACTACCGCACCGTGAGTGCGGCCTACCGCCTGCAGCGCGGTACCAGTGAGCAGATCGACATCGGCTGGCAGTGGCCGCTGAACGATTTGTGGGGCGACAAGGGCCAGGACCTGGGCGCAGGCCGCGGCCAGGGCGGCGGGCGCTGGTACAGCGTGGGCCGCCTGAACTACAGCCTGCAAGACCGCAAATTGGTGGACACCGTGGTGGGTGTTGAATACGACAGCTGCTGCTGGATCGGCCGCGTGGTGCTGGAGCGCCTGCAAAGCGGCGTGACCACCGCCAACACCCGCCTGCTGTTCCAGATCGAATTCGTGGGCTTCTCTCGCCTGAGCCTGGGCTCCAGCCCGCTCGAAACCTTCAAGCAACATGTGCCGCGTTACCAGTACCTGCGCGAGCAGGTCTCCACGCCCAGCCGTTTCAGCAACTATGACTAGCGCGCCCTGTGCGCCCCTTGCCATGAATCAACGTGCAATTGCCCTGGCCCTGGCCACCCTGGTTTCCCTGACGTCGCAGGGCGCCGCCGCACAGGGGCTGCGCCCTTCGGGTGCTGCCACGGGCGGTGGCCTGTCGCGCCCCTCGGCCACGCCATCCGTCACCCTGCCGCCGCTCGGCGCCCCCAGCGGCGCAACCACCAGCAACACCACGCGCCAGGCCGATTTCATCGTGGCGGTGGTCAATTCCGAGCCCATCACCAACAACGAAGTGCTTGCCCGGTTGGCCCGCGCGCAGGCCCAGCTGCAGCAGCAGGGCGGCCAGATGCCGCCGCGCGACCTGCTGGCCCGTGAGGTGCTGGAGCGCCTCATCCTGGAGCGCGTGCAACTGCAGCAGGCGCGCGAATCCGGCGTCAAGGTGGACGACTTTGCCGTGGAGCAGGCTGCCCAGGCCGTGGCCCGGCAGAACAACATGTCGGTGGACGATCTCTATCGCCGCCTGGCCAGCGACGGCATGAGCCGCGAGCGGTTTCACCAGGAGCTGCGCAATCAGCTGTTGCAGCAGCGCCTGCGCGAGCGCGAGGTCGAAGCCCGCGTGAAGGTGACCGATCTGGACATCGACCAGTACCTGCGTGAGCAGCAACAGAACGTCGACCCCTCCGCCATGGAGATCAACCTGGGCCACGTGCTGGTGCTGGTGCCCGAAAACGCCACACCCTCCCAGGTGGCCGAGCGCCAGGCGCGTGCGCAGCAGGCGGCAGACAAGGTGCGGGCTGGTGAAGACTTTGCCGCCGTAGCGCGCGAGTTCTCTGACGCTCCCGAAGGCCAGCGCGCGGGCGGCATGCTGGGCCTGCGCCCGGTGGACCGCTACCCCGAACTGTTTGTCAATTCCGTCAAGGGCCAACCCCTGGGCAGCATCGTTGGGCCCGTGCGCTCGCCAGCAGGCTTTCACATTCTCAAGGTGGTCGAGCGCTCCAACGCGGGCATGCCCAGCATGGTGGTGCAAAGCCATGCGCGCCACATCCTGCTGCGCACGGGTCCGCAACTGAGCGAGACCGCCGCGGCAGCCCGCCTGGCCGACTACCGCCGCCGGGTGCTGGCTGGCACGGCCGAATTTGCGGCGCTGGCCCGCGAGCATTCGCAAGACGGCAGCTCCAAGAACGGCGGCGACCTGGGCTGGGCCAGCCCCGGCCGCTACGTGCCCGAATTCGAAGAAGCCCTGAACACATTGAAGCCGGGCGAGATCAGCGAGCCGCTGGTGTCGCGTTTTGGCGTGCACCTGATCCAGCTGCTGGAGCGCCGCGAGGCCAAGCTCACCCAGCGCGAACAACGCGACATGGCGCGCGACACCGTGCGCGAGAAAAAGCTCGACGAGGCTTATGCCACCTGGGCACAAGAGCTGCGTGGCCGCGCCTACGTCGAGTACCGCGAGCCGCCTCAATGAAAGGCATGAAGCAGCACATTCCCCGCAAGCGGTTCGGCCAGCACTTCCTGTCTGATCACGGAATCATCGACGGGATCGTGTCGGCCATTGCGCCGCTGCCGGGCCAGCCCATGGTCGAAATCGGCCCTGGCCTCGCCGCACTGACCCAGCCCTTGGTCGAACGCCTGGGCCACCTCACCGTCATCGAGCTGGACCGCGACCTCGCACTGCGCCTGCGCCTGCATGGCCAGCTCGACGTCATCGAATCCGACGTGCTCAAGGTGGATTTCACGGCGTTGGCCCAGGCCATGCGCGATGAAGCCGCGCAGCCCGGCCTGAAGCTGCGCGTGGTGGGCAACCTGCCTTACAACATCTCCACGCCCATTCTTTTTCACCTGCTCACCCATGTGCAGGCGATTGAAGACCAGCACTTCATGCTGCAAAAGGAAGTGATCGACCGCATGGTGGCCAGCCCTGCCACGGGCGACTATGGCCGCCTTTCGGTGATGCTGCAGTGGCGCTACGCCATGGAGAACGTGCTGTTTGTGCCGCCCGAGAGCTTCGACCCGCCCCCGCGCGTGGACAGCGCCGTGGTGCGCATGGTGCCCCATGCCGAACCTGCGCCATTGTCGGTGCCGCTTCTGGAAGAGTTGGTGCAAGTGGCCTTCAGCCAGCGCCGCAAGCTGCTGCGCCACACCCTGGGCCGCTGGCTGGAGGCACGCCAGTTCGCCGGTGACTTCGACACCCAGCGCCGCGCGGAGGAAGTGCCCGTGCAGGAGTACGTGGCGCTGGCGCAGGCATGCTCTTGAATTAATAGCTGCTAGCGCTTGCTGGATAAGCGCTGGGGCCCATTTTGGCTTAAAAATTTCGAGCGCGCTTCGCCGCCGATCATTGGGGGGCTTGTGCCTGATTTCGCCACGGCCGTAGCAACTGGCGTGCTCCAGGCCCGGGGCGCTGAGAAAGTGCCGCCCCGCCGCGAGGGCATCGTCCCCCTCCCCGAGGCGCGTCAGCGATTCGAGAGACGTGCCCGCAGAGCCGCCGCCTCTGGCGGTGGCCCCAAGGCGTGCAGCGCCTCAGGGGGATGCAGCTGGTTCAGGCGGCCGAAAGCCAATAACCCGCATTGAACGGGCTGCTCATGCGCAGTGCCATCGGCGATACGTCCACAAGCTTGTCTGTCGGCATCTTCTCGACAGCCTCTGCGTTGTTGCCGCCGCTGTTTGTGCCGCTGATGTCAATGCCTTCAACGCCTTGGGTGTTGCTAGCCTCATTCGCCCGTTCTGCTTGGCTGGTGGATGCAGAACGGGCTACAGAAAAGAATAGAAGCACCGGAACGGAATCTTGCGGTCGCCCCAATAGTCTGCGGCGTCGCGGAAGATGTCCAGCAGCTGCTCGCGCGCTTCCTTGTCGAATTTGCCCGTGGCGGGGATCTGCTCCAGCACCACGATGAAACCCGGCTGCGGGCCCGATTTGTGCAAGGGATCCGTCATGCAGTCGTACAGCGCATCGAAGTTCTTGCCGAAGTGCGACGGGAACGTGAATTGCGCGGCAATTAGGTCCAGCACATCCTGCTTGGACTGCGCGTGGGCCAGGTTGGCATACAAGAAATGGTGACCCATGGAGGTGGCTGCATCCTGCAGGTCCTGCACGCGAAACGCGCGAATGGACTGCACGATGTTGGTGCGCACGCCACGCAGTGGCGTTTCCAGGTCTTTCCGAAGTGGCGTCTGCATCTCCGCTACTCTTTCTTTAATAAGTCCACAAACTTCTGGCTCTCCGCAAGGCTGCGCTGGGCCGCCTGCGGGGTGGGGGATTCAAAGGGGGTGCGCTAACGGCCGCCAGCGTATCTCTGGCCTGCGCACAGCGCAACGGATTCATTCCACGATCTTGCGGAAACTGGCGTAGTGATCGCTGGTGTAGTAGCAGGCATCCGGCGTCCGGGGTTGCTTGCCGCCACACACGATGCGCCGGGCTCCCCGGTTGCGCGATCCTGGTGTTCTGACGGTGTATTCACGGTAGTAGCCCCGTTGTTGGGCGGGCAACAGCCGCTCGCGATTGCCAAAAACCGTTGCGTCCTTCTCGTACGGAAAAGGCCCTCCCTCATGAATCAGCGCATACGTGGCACGCCCTTGGGGCGGCAACTCGGCCAATGCGATGGGGGTGAGGGGGCCGTCGGTGGACGGAGAATTCCGGGCGTGTCCCACAAGCGGGGACACCACGAACGCAACACCCAAAACACACAAAAACCCTGCTTTGCGCGCCCGGGTGGCTACAGCCTTCAGCATCAACGAACCTTTCAGAAACTACGGGTTAACCCGAAATTTCGACCCGCTAGTGTCGCTCAACAGCCCCCAAAATGCAAGCGCCTGCACAAAGATTGGGCAGGCGCTGACCGAAGGCGCGAGCGATAAAAGTTGGTGCTCGCTATCTTTTTATCGCTTATCTTGAAACGTTGGCATCCGCCACTGTCAGGGCTGTCATGTTCACAATTCGGCGCACGGTGGCGCTGGGTGTCAGGATGTGAACTGGCTTGGCCGCGCCCAGCAGCACCGGGCCAATGGCGATGCCACCGCCTGCCGCCGTCTTGAGCAGGTTGTAGGCGATGTTGGCCGCGTCGATGTTAGGGAAGACCAGCAGGTTGGCATCGCCCGTCAGTTCGCTGCCCGGCATCATGGCCGCGCGGGCCTTGCCGTCCAGCGCCACGTCGCCATGCATCTCGCCATCCACTTCCAGCCAGGGCGCCTGCTGGCGCAGCAACTCCAACGTCTGGCGCATCTTCACGGCGCTGGGGCCGTTGCTGGTGCCGAAGTTGGAGTGCGACAGCAGCGCGGCCTTGGGCTTGATGCCGAAGCGCATCATTTCCTCGGCAGCCAGAGCGGTGATCTCGGCCAGTTCCTGGGGTGTGGGGTCGTAATTGACGTGCGTGTCCACCAGGAACACCTGGCGGCCGGGCAGCATCAGGCCG
>PJUL01000981.1_pt1 | contig 15003 bp, 7 predicted proteins | sample 1512221 | NCBI WGS metagenome assembly PJUL01 (sample SAMN08177667, study PRJNA422409) | Feces metagenome, whole genome shotgun sequencing project.
CCCATGCTCCCTGACCTGATAGCCACCCGTGAGCAACTGCGGGACGGCGCCACTACCGCGCCCGCCGAGCTGGAAGGCTGCATCGACGCCGCCCAGGCCACCTCCAACACCCACAGCTTTGTGCGAACCCTGTTCGACGAGGCTCGCACCACAGCGGTGCAGCCGGGCGTGGCCCAGTTGCCTCTGGCCGGGCTGTCGGTGTCGGTGAAGGACCTGTTTGACGTGGCCGGCCAACCCACCCCGGCGGGCTCCACCGCGCTGGCGGGGGCTCCCGCAGCAGCTCAAGACTGCCCGGCCGTGGCCCGACTGCGCGCAGCGGGTGCCAGCCTGATTGGCCGCACCAACATGGTGGAGTTCGCTTTCTCGGGCGTGGGCGTCAACCCCCACTACGGCACGCCTGCGGCCTGGGACGCCCGTTTTGGCGCCGTGCCCGGCGCACCCCGGGTGCCCGGCGGGTCTTCGTCCGGCGCCGGGGTGTCGGTCGCCACTGGCGCCGCGTTCATTGGATTGGGATCGGACACCGGCGGCTCCATCCGCATTCCTGCGGCGCTCAACGGCATCGTGGGCTTCAAGAACACCGCCCGGCTGGTGCCTACCGCTGGCGCCGTGCCGCTGTCCACCACCCTGGACACTGCCTGCGCCATGACGCGCACCGTGCGCGACGCCATCGTGGCGCACGAGGTGTTGGCCGCCCGGCGCGTGACGCGCAGCCTGGCGCCGCTGTCGCAGTACCGGCTGGCGGTGCCGTCCACCCTCTTCCTCGACGGGCTGGATGCCACCGTGGCGCGCGCCTTTGAGCGCAGCGTGGAAGCCTTGCGCCAGGCGGGCGCCCAGATCGACACCATCGACCTGCCCGCCGTGCTGGAACAGCCCGCCTATGGTTTTGCCGCCCCCGAAGCCTACGCCTGGCACCGCGAGCTGCTGCAGCGCGCAGGCGACCGCTACGACCCCCGGGTGCGCATGCGCATTGAAAAAGGCGCCACGCTGATGGCCTGGGAATACATCGACCTCGTGCAGGCGCGCCAGCAATGGATTGCACGCATGCTCTCCGACATGGAGCGCTATGACGCCCTGCTGTCCCCCACCGTTCCCATCGTGGCACCGCTCATTGCCGATGTCGCACCGGCCGATGGACTGGACAAAGTCCAGGACGCCGCCCGCGACGCCGAGTTCTTCCGCGTCAACAACCTGCTGCTGCGCAACACCAGCGTGGTCAATCTGCTGGATGGCTGTGCGCTGTCGCTGCCTTGCCATGTACCAGGGGAACTCCCGGTCGGGCTGATGGTCTGGCACGGAGCGCTCAGGGACGACACGGTGCTCAACGTGAGCCTACAGATCGAACAAATACTACAAAAATAATAGCTACTCGCGCTTTAACAACAAGCGCTAGAAGCCAAAAACACCCATATTCATGAAGATTGCTATCGTGGGCGCCGGCATCATCGGCGTCACCACCGCATACGAGCTGGCCAGCGACGGCCACGAAGTCACGGTGTTCGAACAACGCAGCGCAGCCGCCGAGGAAGCCAGCTTTGCCACTGCAGGACTGCTCGCACCCTACCTGCTGAGCCCCTGGGCAGTGCCGGGCTTTGGCCAGCCGCTGCGACTGATGGGGGCACAGGCCACCCTGCGGATGGCAGGCGGCCTGACCCTCGCCAACTGGGCCTGGTTGCGCCGCTGGCGCAGCATGGCCCGCAGCCACAGCGCCCCGGCTACAGCCGTCGAGCGCCTGGCGCAGTACAGCCAGACGCGCCTGCAATCCATCGCCAGCCAGCACGAGCTGGATTTCGAAGCCAGCGATGGCCGTCTGGTGCTGCTGCGCACTGAGGAAGACCGCACGCGCCTGCAGCCCGCACTGCAGGTGCTGCGCGACAGCGGCGTGACTTTGCGCGAGATCGACGCCGATGTGGCCCGCCAGATAGAGCCCGGCCTGTCGCCCGAGGCGCCGCTGGCAGGCGCCATCCACTTGCCCGACGCGCGCGCGGGCAACTGCCGCCTGTTTGCCCAGCTGCTGCGCCAAGGTATTCAGGGCGGTGGCGTGCAGTTTGTGTTCAACACCCGCGTGGACCGACTGGGCAGCAGCCCCACCGGCGTGGTGCTGCAAGGCGAAGCGGACCTGCGTCGATTTGATGCCGTGGTGCTGTGCGCGGGCATGGCATCAGCCACGCTGCTGCCCGCGCTGGGTCTGGACCTGCCCATGGCGGCCGTGTATGGCTACTCCGTCAGTGCCCCGCTGCGCGAATCCACCCACGCCCCGCGCGCCAGCGTGGTGGATGCGGGTCAGCAGATATCCATCACCCGCCTGGGCCAGCGTGTGCGCATTGCCGGTGGCGCTGAACTGGCCGGGGCCGATGCCGAGCACCACACCCCCACACTGCAGCGCCTGTACCGCACGCTGAACGACTGGTTCCCCGGCGGCGCGCAGCTGTCATCCAACCTGCAGATCTGGCGCGGCGCCCGCACCATGCTGCCCGACGGAGCACCGGTGGTGGGCGCCAGCGGCGTGCCGGGCTTGTGGATCAATACCGGCCACGGCGCAAGTGGCTGGGCTCTGGCCTGCGGCAGCGCCCGGGCGCTGGCCGACCTGATCGCGCAGCGCGAGCCCGAGGTGTCGCTGGACGGGCTGGGCATGCGTCGGTTCTAGGAGCCTGCGCTTTGCCCCCACGGGGTGTCGGCGCACAATGGCAGGCGCGCTGCCACTGGCAGCAGCCCTTGCCCCCTGCAGCCCATGCACCGCATCACCGCCCACCAGCCTTATCCCCTGTTCAACACAGCCGCCACCCGCCGCCTGGAAAATGCGGCGGCGGTCGCCCTGCCCCCGCACACCCTCATGCAACGCGCCGGCCTGGCCGTGGCGCAATTGGCCCAGGCGCTGGCCCCCCACGCACGCACCGTGTGGATTGCCTGCGGGCCCGGGAACAACGGGGGTGACGGGCTGGAGGCTGCCATACACCTGCAGCGCAGTGGCCGCAAAGTGGTCGTGACCTGGCTGGGCCAGCCCGATACGGCCCCGGCGGATGCCAGGGCCTCGTGGCAGCGCGCACGGGATGCGGGCGTGGTCTGGGCAGACACCGCACCCGGCGATCTGGGGACCAACGACCTGTGCATTGATGCGCTGCTGGGCATTGGCGTCTCTTCTTCACCCCACAGCCCCGCACGCACGCCCGACGCAAGGCTCCAGGCCTGTCTGCAAGCCCTGCACCGCAGCCCGGCCCCCGTGCTGGCTGTGGACCTGCCCAGCGGGCTGGACACAGACACCGGACAATTTGCGGCAGGCCTTGCGCCCGACACCCCAACCCAACAGCACTACCACCTGCACCACCAAGCGCCCCCGCCACGCCACACGCTGAGTCTGCTCACCCTCAAGCCCGGCCTGTTCACCGCTGCCGGGCGGGACGCAGCAGGCCAGGTCTGGCTGGATGATCTGGGCGTAGAACCCGGGCATGAGCCGCCCAACGCCTGGCTCTCCGGCCCCGCCCTGCCCGCCCCCCGCGCCCATGCCAGCCACAAGGGCAGCTATGGCGACGTGGCCGTGGTGGGCGGCGAAGGACTGGCGGCGCGGGGCATGGGCATGGCGGGCGCCGCTCTGCTGGCCGCTTCGGCCGCTCTGCACAGCGGCGCGGGCCGGGTGCTGGTGGCTTTGCTCGACAACGGCCAGCAGCAACTCGACCCACAGCAGCCCGAGTTGATGTTCCGCCGCTTTGAAGCGCTGGCACTGGAACAGCTCACCGTGGTCTGCGGCTGTGGCGGCGGGCAGGCCATCGCACGCGTTCTGCCCGAGGTCATCACCCGCGCGGCCCGACTGGTGCTGGATGCCGACGCGCTCAACACCATCGCCACCCAGGCCGCACTGCACGCGCTGGTGGTGGCACGCGGACAGCACGGGCAAGCCACGGTGCTCACACCGCACCCGCTGGAGGCCGCCCGCCTGCTGGGCCTGACCACCGCCGAGGTCCAGGCCAACCGGCTTGGGGCCGCGCAGCAGCTGGCCAACCAGTTCAACTGCGTGGCCGTGCTCAAGGGCTCGGGCACCGTGGTTGCCGCACCCGACCGCGTGCCCGCCATCAACCCCACGGGCAACGCGCGCCTGGCCACGGCGGGCACGGGCGATGTGCTGGCGGGCATGGTGGGCGCCCACCTGGCCGCCGGCGCCAGCGCCTTGCGCGCTGCGAGTGAAGCGGTGTACCAGCATGGCCAGGCGGCTGATGATTGGCCAGCGCGCCAGGCGCTGACGGCCAGTGTGCTGGCGCGGCGCGTGGGCGGAAGCTGAACCTCAGGCCAGCAAGGTCACCGTCTTGAGCGGCTTGAGCACGCTCGACGGTGTCATGCCAAAGGTCTGCCGGAACATGCGGCTGAAGTGGGCCGAATCAGAAAACTCGCCGTGCAACGCCGCGTCGGTCAGGCGCGGACTGACCGCCAGCCCCACCATCGCCAGCCGCACCTGGGACCAGACCCGATAGGTGCGCAAGCTCACCCCCATTTCGGCGCGAAACAGGTGGTTGAAACGCGACGCTGAAAGCTGGACGCCCGAGGCCAGGTCACCCCGTGCCACCCGCCCCGCCTGCGGATGGCGCAGCACATGCAGGCTGCGCGCCACGCGTGGGTCCAGCGGCGCCACCTCGTTATCGAGCGGGCAACGCAGCAAGGCGGGCAGGTCGAAGTGATGCAGATAACGCTCCATGGCGCTGCGCGCGCCCACGGAGACTGCGACATCCAACACCACGCCACCCTCTTGCCGGAACAGACCGCGCAACCCCCGTGCTTCGCGCGAATCGGGCTCCAGGTACACCAGGGCAACCGTCTCGCCGCAAGGGTCGAACAGGTGCTCCACGCCCGCATCCACCAGCGCGCTGTGGCAGGTCTCCACACGCCCTGCCCCCCAGTGCACCGCGAACCGACCCGAGAGCCCCATTAGAAGCACCGGCGACGCATGGCAGTGCCAGCCCGTGGCCGGGATCTCTCCGACGTAGAGCGCCCGGTCAGTGCCCAGGGTCAGTGTGTTGCGTGCTGGCATAGCCCAAACCTACAAGTTTTTTTTCCGCGTTCTCCGTAGCCTTGCCTCTCCCGCCAGGGGCCGAGCGTGTGTTGACGCTTGAAGCAGCAGCCCCAGGCATGCACGCAGCCATATCCTTGGAGAACGCTTCTTGAAACGCATCGTTATTTCTGTCGCAACGGCTCTGGTACTGGGCACGGTCGGCCTCTACTACGGGGCACCTTCGCTGTTCAAAGAGCCTCTGCTCAGCGCCAATCGCCATCTGTCCGGCCTGGAAGAAAAAACCGCCGATGCGGCCATGCACACCATCCACTACCTGGACAACGGCACGCCCCCAAACCCCGCGCCGGCCCACGGCAGTGACACACCCATCGTTCTGCTGCACGGCATTTTTGCGGAGAAAGACCATTGGGTGGATTTTGCGCGACCGCTCACCGGCCAGTACCGAGTGATTGCCCCAGATATCCCGGGCTTTGGCGAGAGCACACGGCGGGACGACCAGCCCTACGACTACGCCGCCCACGTCACGCGGCTGGCCGCGTTTCTGGACGCGCTCGGCCTTGCGAAAGTGCATCTGGCGGGCAACTCAATGGGCGGCACCATCGCCGCTCTCTTTGCTTTGCAGCATCCCGAGCGCGTGGCCAGCGTGGCGTTCATCGGCGCACCCCACGGCATTCGCTCGCCCCAGCCCAGCACCATGGACCGCCTCATCGACACCGGACAACGCCCGCTGGTAGCCCACGATGCCGCAGCCTTCGGTGCCATGATGGATCTGGTGTTTGAAAAGCGCCCCTTTTTGCCCTATCCCATCCTGCATGCGTCTGAACAAGAAGCGCTGCGCAACGCCACCTCCAACACGCGCCTGTGGGACGCGCAGTTCAAAGACCGCTACCTGCTGGAGCAACGACTGAGCACGTTGCAGCAACACCCCATCCTCGCCCTGTGGGGCGAGAGCGACCGCGTGTTCGACCACTCTGGACTGCAGACTTTGCAGAAGCTGTTGCCCTACGCCCATGCCGAAGCACTGCCCGGCATTGGCCACCTGCCCATGATGGAGGCGCCCAAAGAGACGGCGCAGCGGTACGCCCGCTTCTTGGGCGTTGTGGCCACGACCCCGCGCGAGACCACGCCGAAAATCCAATAAAAATAGCTGCTAGCGCTTATCTATAAAGCGCTAGCAGCTATCAATTAGTGAGCAATAACTTGAGCGTGATTTTGTACGCCGTACCCGCTTGTGTCAGCCCCGGCGGGGCTTGCGCGCCTTGCTCTTGCTGGATTTTCCCGCAACCGCCTTCTTGACAGATGCTTTCAGAGACTGGATCGGTGAACGCGCGGCCCGCTCACGCGAAAGGCCCGCTTGCTCCGTGGCAGATGGGGTTGGGCCCTTGTCGGACTTGCGTCCACCGGACCGGCCACCCGCCTTGCGGGCGCCACCAGCGCCTTCTGTGCCCAGGCCCTTGTCTTTCAACGCGCGGCCCAGCAACTCTTCGCCCTCGCGCACCAGGCGGAAGTCGATCTTGCGTCCGTCCAAGTCCACACGGCTGACCTGCACCCGGACCCGCGCGCCGATGGCGTAGCGGATGCCTGTTCGCTCACCACGCAGCTCCTGGCGCGCCTCGTCGAACTTGAAGTACTCGCCGCCGAGCTCGGTGATGTGCACCAGTCCTTCGACATACATCGCGTCCAGCGTGACGAAGATGCCGAAGCTCGTTGCTGCGCTGACCACGCCGCTGTATTCCTCGCCCAGGTGCTCGCGCATGTACTTGCACTTGAGCCAAGCTTCCACATCGCGGCTGGCCTCGTCGGCACGGCGTTCGTTGGCACTGCAGTGCAGGCCTGCGGCCTCCCAGGCCTGGGTGTCGCGGCTTGGCGGTGCTACATCCTTGCGGGGCTTGGTGCCGGGCGCCGCCACGCGGGCCGCCAACCGCTTGGCCAGCTTGGCATGGGCTTCGCCGGGTGTAGGCAAGGACGGCAGCGCGTACTTCGTCTTGCTCAGAATGGCCTTGATGACCCGGTGCACCAGCAGGTCGGGGTAGCGCCGGATCGGGCTGGTGAAATGCGTGTAGGCATCGAACGCCAGGCCAAAGTGACCACTGTTGACGGGCGTGTAGATGGCCTGCTGCATGGAGCGCAGCAGCATGGTGTGGATCTGCTGAGCGTCGGGCCGGTCCTTGGTTGCCGTGGCGATGGCCTGGAAGTCACCGGGTTTCGGGTCGTCGCCGATCGTCATGCCCACAGCCATGGCCTTGAGGTAGTTGCGCAGGATCTCCTGCTTCTCGGGCGTGGGGCCTTCGTGCACACGGAACAGGCCGGGCTGTCCGCCCTGGGCGATGAAGTCAGCGCTGCACACGTTGGCGGCCAGCATGGCCTCTTCGATGAGTTTGTGTGCATCGTTGCGGGTGCGCGGCACGATCTTTTCAATGCGGCCGTTTTCGTCGCAGACGATCTGTGTTTCGGTGGTCTCGAAGTCCACCGCGCCGCGCGCCTGACGCGCGATGAGCAGCGCGCGGTACACGTCGTGCAGGTTGAGCAGGTCCTTGACGCGGTCCTTGCGCTTGCTGGCCTCGGGGCCGCGCGTGTTGGCCAGGATGGCCGCCACTTCGGTGTACGTGAAACGCGCATGGCTGAACATTACGGCCGGGTAGAACTGGTAGGCATGCACCTCGCCCTTGGCGGTGACCAGCATGTCGCAGACCATGCACAGGCGCTCTACCTCGGGGTTGAGCGAGCAGAGCCCATTGCTGAGCTTCTCGGGCAGCATGGGGATCACGCGGCGCGGGAAGTACACGCTGGTGGCGCGGTCGTAGGCATCGATGTCGATGGCACTGCCCGTCTCCACATAGTGGCTCACGTCGGCAATCGCCACCAGCAGGCGCCAGCCCTTGCTGCGGCCGACTTTGGCGGGCTCGCAGTACACGGCATCGTCGAAGTCGCGCGCATCTTCGCCGTCGATGGTGACCAGGGGCACGTCGGTCAGGTCCACGCGGCGCTTCTTGTCTTGTGCGCGCACCTTGTCGGGCAGCTCCTTGGCCTGGGCGAGACACTCTGCCGAGAACTCGTGTGGCACGCCGTACTTGCGCACCGCGATCTCGATCTCCATGCCAGGATCGTCCACTTCACCGAGCACTTCGGTGATACGCCCCACAGGCTGGCCGAACAAGGCTGGAGGTTCTGTCAGCTCAACCACCACGACCTGCCCGGGCTTCGCGGCGCCCGTGGCGCCTTTGGGGATCAGTACATCCTGACCGTAGCGCTTGTCTTCGGGGGCCACGAGCCACACGCCGCTTTCCTGCAGCAGTCGGCCGATGATGGGCTGGGGCGGACGCTCAATGATTTCAACGACACGCCCTTCGGGGCGGCCACGGCGGTCCTGGCGGACGATGCGCACGCGCACACGGTCCTTGTGCAAGACTGCGCGCATTTCGTTCGGGGGGATATAGATGTCGCCTTCGCCATCGTCACGGATGACAAAACCGTGTCCATCACGGTGCCCTTGCACGCTGCCTTCAATCTCGTCCGACAAATGCGTGGACTGCGTGCCGGGGGTGGTTTTTTTGATATACAATCTTAGACTTTCCTGAAATGCCCAGGTGGCGGAATTGGTAGACGCACTAGTTTCAGGTACTAGCGAGTAACATCGTGGAGGTTCGAGTCCTCTCCTGGGCACCAAGTTTAACGAGAACCAGCGATGGTTTTCAAAATATCGAAGCCGCTGTACACACAGCGGCTTTTTTATTTGCCGATACGTTTTGCACCTTCTGTTGCGGCCAAAGAATTTTGAACCGACGGCACATTTTTTTGAAAACTCTCCAGAAGCCCGAGTTTCTTATCCTATAATTCGAGGCTGATCTGAAAGCCCAGGTGGCGGAATTGGTAGACGCACTAGTTTCAGGTACTAGCGAGTAACATCGTGGAGGTTCGAGTCCTCTCCTGGGCACCAAACACATTAAAAGCCGTTGCAGTTGCAACGGCTTTTTTGTTTTCTGGCCGCCAAAGAAAAACGAGACCACCAGCGATCTCGTCTTGCGTGTTGCGGTAAGCGCTGTGGGCACACACACCGCAGTGCACATGCCCACCCGTCACATCACATCACTTGCGCAGCAGTGTTTTCAGCACATTCTGCAAACGGCGTGCGCTGCCTGCATCGCTGGAGCTGGCCAGCACGCGCGCCACATCCTGCCCCCAGGTCTGTGCAGGCGCAGGATCATTGCGGCGCGTCAGCAGCTGCAACTGCAGCATGCGACGGGCAGCGATGTGCTCCGCCGGAGTGGGCGCCTCAGCCGCCATCTCCAGGCGCAGCAGCGCTTCTGCCGCATCACCCTTGGGGGCAGCAGTCAGCGCTTGCGTCCAGGCGCTGCGCACCGATGCCGTCACACCCGAACCCAGATCTTGCGTGCCTGGCACCAGCGCTGCATCGCGCTTCTCCCAGGCCGTCAACAACTGGGTCAGCGCCTCGCCGTGGGCCTGAGCCGCCAGCTTCTTCAAGGCCAGCTGGGCATGCTCCATGGCTTCGCGCTGGGCGCGGAACGCGGTGTCACCCAGGCGGGGGCCGCGGTCCTCGAACGCTGGGCGCTCGCCAAAACGGCCGCCACGGTCAGCACGGTCGCCCATGCGACCATCGCCACGCGGGCCACGGGCGCCATCGCGATCACCCGGACGACCATCGCGGCGGTCGCCTGGACGCGCACCACGGCCAGGGGCCGCAGGCGCATCCTTCTTCATGCCGGGGCGGTCGTCACCGCGCACTGCCACCACAGGCCGGGCAGCAGGCTTAGGTGCTGCGGGCGCTGGAGTGGCAACCTCGGCAACTTCACCACCATCGGGGGTTTCGGCAGATTCACCGGCGCCACCCTCGGTAGCAACCGGGAGAGCGCCTGCCTGCGCCTCTGAATGCGCCTGAGCATCCTTTTGCGCCGTGGCCACAGCTTCTGCCGCCTGGGCCTGACCGCGCAGTGCAGCTTCCAGCGCCTGCATGGCCGCGCGAATCTGCTGCGCATCACCGCTGGCATTGGCAGCCTCCAGGGCCTTCGAAGCCTCCAGCACCACGCGATCACGTGCGCTCAATTCGGTCACCGCGCGCTCGCGGTCTGCCGACTTGCGGTTGAAGGCTTCATCGATGGGTTTGCGAAACGCATCCCACAGCTTCTGCTCGTGCTTGCGGTCCAAGGGCACGGTTTGCGCCTCAGCCTGCCAGCGCTGCTGCAGCGCCTTGACCGCATCGATGCGCAAAGTGGGGGCCGCACCAAGGGCCATGGCCTCATCAATCATTGCATGACGGCGGGCCAGGCTTTCCTTCTGAGCAGCTTCCAGGGGAGCAGCTGCCATGGAAATCGCCTGCTTCCAAAGGGGTTGCAGTTCCGCAAACAGCTTCTCGCCCACATGGCCGCCTTCGCGCCAGCGATCACCAAACTGGTGGAGGGCACGGTTGATGGCTTTCCAGTCGCCAGAGTTGGCATGTTCCTGCGCCCACGCCTTGACCTCTTCGATCAGCGCCAGGCGTTGGGCTTTGTGCTCAGCGGCTTCGGTGCGGATCTTGTCAAGCCACGCCTCCACCACCTTGTGCGCAGCGTTGCAGGCTTCGTCGAATTTCTTCCACAGGCTGTGGTTGGGAGCCCCGCCCTGGTCTGCCTGTTTCCACTGCTCGCGCAGGTTGCGCAGGGTTTCCTGCATCTTGCGGCCGCCCAGGGCCTGGCCCTCAGGGCGGTTGAGCAAGGCCTCAGCCTTGGCCACCAGATCTTCGCGCACCTGGTCTGCGCTCCAGCGTTGCCAGCCTTCCAGCTCACCAGCCGCCACCAGGGCCGTATGCACCTGCTGCTCCAGGGCGCTATCGATGTGTTTGCCATGCACCTTGAGCACGGCGCGCAGCGCGGCTGCAGCCCCGGCACTGGCCTTCCCATGACCCTCGGCAGTTTCCTTTTCGAGGACCGCCAAGGCCTCCCGCACACTATGCGCAGCCTTTTCAATCACTTCCGGCGCGACTTTGGGCTTGGCAACACGCGCAGGCTTGGCGGCCGCAGCGGCAGCAGCAGCCTCCGTGGGCAGGCCGCGCGCGGTACGCAGCTCATCCGCCCAGACGGGCACTGGCGGCAGCGGTGCATTGACATCTTCGGCGGCCGCCACAGCCTGGGCCAAAGCGGGCTGGAATGCCTCCCACACCACCAGCAGCTGGGTGCGCGACGCATCGAGCAAGGGGGGGAAACGTGCCTCCACACTGGCCCAGCTGGCATCGCCAGTCAATTCCTGCGCCTGTTCTTGCCAGCGGGCCACATCGGCACGCAACAGCTCCAGCGCCGCCTGAGCGTCACGCCAGGACTTGGTGGAAAGCACTTCGATGCGCTGGGCCAGCAGCACAGCCGCCTCACGCTGCACCTGAACGCGGTGCTGCAGATCCTCGATCACCTTCACGCGATCCGCGACCTGTACCTTGAGCACAGACAAGGGCTCGCGGGACAGCGGTGCGCCCGCCTTGGCGGCATCACGCTGCCATGCCAGGGCATCGGCAATGTTGAGCTTAGGGGCTGCAAGCAGCACCTGCGCTTTTTCAGCCCACTCGGCGGCAATGACCTCCTGGCCCTTGGCGCGGCGGATTTCATCGAGGCGCTCACGCACCGCGCGCGCGGCGCCCTTGTCACGCCCGCTCAACTCTTTGAAAACCTCCTGCAACTGCTCGTGGTCTGGCTGGGTAGCCAGCCAGTCACGAATGCGGGAGGCGCGCTCGCCTGAGGTAGCGGCAGAAAAAGCGCCACCGGTCAGCGCATCAAGCGGATGCGGCTCATGGGTTTTGGCCGGGGCCGGATTCACTTCAGGTGCGTCGGACATTTTGCTGCGGGAAAAAAATGGAAACATGGATCCAATGGATAACAAAGGCGGCCCCGGGCGCACTGCCTGAAGGCCTGCCCCGGCAACTGCGCTGCACGCGCGCCAGGGCAACAAAGCGGCTATTTTCACCGGGTTTGGCAAACAGGCCGCAGCATGGCGGTGTGCCAAGCCCTGGGGGGTGATCTGGCACAAGGCTTTGCCAGACGGGCTGACATGCTACGGCCCTGCAAGGGTGCCGCCGCTCTAGGGAACAGCCCCCATTATCTATATATAAGGGCCAAGAGCCCAAAAGCACGCCACGCCACAAACAAGAAAGCCCGGCAGACAGGACCTCAAGGCCTGCCTGCCGGGCTTGACGGCTGACACAACGGTCTTTGCCATCGGTCGCGATGCGGAGATGAAGGTCCACATGGCGAGGAGGCAAGGTATTGCCTCCAGGGGTTTGCCGTAGAAGCCGCATCTGCTGCACCAGGACACTGAATGCCCTCGGAGGGAGACTTGGCTTCGTCTGGCGATGCCTGAAATCTACAGGCAACGCAACCTTACCAAAGGCGCCGCCGCAACTCAAACTGGATTCTCAATGGCAAAAAGACCGGCGATTGAATTTGACATACGCACGTAACAACAGCTCGCAAAGTCCCAAGCGCTAGGTCGGCGCACACCCCCTAAAACCTGTGATTTTTTACATATTTTTCATAACTTAATGATCTTAAAAATCAAAATGTTAGTATTGACTAAGCATTTAGTGAACTTCTAGAATCCGCCAGCCCCAAAACGGGCTAGTAAAAACCCCAACCTCGCTGCCGAACCCGGCTAAGTCAAAGCAGGCCCCAAGCACACCAAAGACGTGCGGCCTCACTTGATGGCGTACCAATCCAGGCGATCCGCCGAGACGAGACAGTCCCCGACGACTGCCCGGCTCACTGTGGCGCCTCAGAAAGGAAGAGCTATGACAGCGTCAGGAAAAATAGTCTCCGGCGTGCGGACCTTCGTGGCCGACGTGACCGAAGGTTTTCTTGAAATCACCCACAACAGCTTTGCCCTCATCGGCCTGGCTGTCGCCTTCGTCGTGATCACCCTCACGGCCCGCCCGGACTTGCGCCAGGCTGGTGAAGCACAGTTGATGAACTGGCTGCAGGCCCGCCAAGTGGAAGTGCTTGGCATGCCCATCGAACCAGAAGCCAGTGAGCGCGCCACGGCGGGCAACCCCAAGGACCTGCCCAAAGAGCAGGCTGCCGTCGCCTTCTGGCTCAGCAAGAAGTACCGTGTGGCCCCTGAGCCGCTGAGCGTGCTGGTGGCCGAGGCCTATGAAATTGGCGCAAAGTCCAAGATCGACCCGACGCTGATCCTTGCCATCATGGCCATCGAATCGAGCTTCAACCCGTTTGCACAAAGTGCCGTTGGCGCCCAGGGGCTGATGCAGGTGATGACCAATGTGCACACCGACAAGTACCAGAACTTTGGCGGGCACTTTGCTGCCTTTGACCCCGTGAGCAATCTGCGTGTGGGCGTGAAGGTTCTGCAGGAGTGCATTGCGCGCGCGGGTTCGGTGGAGGGCGGGCTGCGCTTTTATGTCGGCGCAGGCAATCTTGCCGACGATGGCGGCTATGCGGCCAAGGTGATGGCCGAGCATTTCCGGCTGCGCCAGGTCGCCGGTGGCCGTGCCATGCCCACCACGCCACCACCCAACCTCTCCACCCAGGCTCCCGCACAGGTCATCCCGGTGGCCGCACCGCCCGCAACGCCTGCCGCCAGCGGCGACAAAGTGGCCCTGCTCTCTGGGCTCTGACAAGGTTCGCGAGCCCCTGGGGGCAGAAACATCCCCCGGACACACCGCCTCCCATTTCCCTGGCACCTTTGCGCGCGTCACGTCAGCTACACTAGCGAGGTACGCGACTGGCGATAGGCGCGGCATCCCACACAGGGTGCTGCCGCTGACGTGGAAACCGACAAGGGCCTGCCTCTTGTGAACCACTGGGAAGCGTGCCGCACGGGGTTTATCCCTCCTGCGTTCAGCCGTTCGCCTGGGCAGCCCTTGTTTCAAGGGACACAAGTTCATAGGACTGCCAATCATGTACGACCGCAATATTCTTGTCGAACAAACCGACCCCGAACTGTTTGCCGCCATCCAGGCTGAAAACGCCCGGCAAGAGCACCACATCGAGCTGATCGCCAGCGAGAACTACGCCTCCCCCGCCGTGATGTGGGCGCAGGGCACGCAGCTGACCAACAAATACGCCGAAGGCTACCCCGGCAAGCGCTACTACGGTGGCTGCGAGCATGTGGACGTGGCCGAGCAACTGGCCATCGACCGCGTCAAGCAGATCTTCGGCGCCGAAGCCGCCAACGTGCAGCCCCACTGCGGCGCCTCTGCCAACGAGGCGGTGTTCCTGGCCTTCCTGAAGCCCGGCGACACCATCATGGGCATGAGCCTGGCCGAAGGCGGCCACCTGACACATGGCATGCCGCTGAACATGTCGGGCAAGTGGTTCAACGTGGTCTCCTACGGACTGGACGCCAACGAAGCCATCGACTATGAAGCGATGGAAAAGAAGGCCCACGAGACCAAGCCCAAGCTCATCATCGCCGGTGCATCGGCCTACAGCCTGCACATCGACTTTGCGCGCTTTGCCAAGGTGGCCAAGGACGTGGGTGCGATCTTCATGGTGGACATGGCCCACTACGCTGGCTTGATCGCAGCTGGTGTGTACCCCAACCCCGTGCCCCACGCCGACGTGGTCACCTCCACCACGCACAAGAGCCTGCGCGGCCCCCGTGGCGGCATCATCCTGATGAAGGCCCAGCACGAAAAGGCTATCAACAGCGCCATCTTCCCCGGCCTGCAAGGCGGCCCGCTGATGCACGTGATCGCCGCCAAGGCCGTGGCCTTCAAGGAAGCTCTGCAACCCGAGTTCAAGGCCTACCAGGAGCAAGTAGCGAAGAACGCCAAGGTGGTGGCAGAGACGCTGACCGCACGCGGCCTGCGCATCGTGAGCGGCGGCACGCAAAGCCACGTGATGCTGGTGGACCTGCGCGCCAAGGGCATCACCGGCAAGGAAGCCGAGGCCGTGCTGGGCAGCGCCCACATGACGATCAACAAGAACGCGATCCCCAACGCCCCCGAAAAGCCGATGGTCACCAGCGGCGTGCGCATCGGCACCCCCGCCATGACCACGCGCGGCTTCAAGGAC
>PJUL01000982.1_pt1 | contig 14962 bp, 11 predicted proteins | sample 1512221 | NCBI WGS metagenome assembly PJUL01 (sample SAMN08177667, study PRJNA422409) | Feces metagenome, whole genome shotgun sequencing project.
GATCGCTCAGAAGGCGTGATTGGGCCGCCAGCCGTTCCGTGACGAGACAAGCGGGTCGACAGGGCCGGGATCGTTTCAAACCGGCCTAACAGGATCAGCCGAGGCGCCGCCGGATCACCGCGGAGCTATTGGTCCTGCCCGTCCGAGGGACAACCGGGTCCAGGGTTGAAAAAGCACCCGCGCCCCCGGTCCTTCGAGCCTACGATGCGGCGGAGCGGTCAGACGAAGCCGAAACGCTAAAACACATCACGGTCTCCGGGCTCCGCCCGGCCGCCCCGCGCCTCCCCATCAACTTTCGTGAGTTTTCACGGGAGGCCGTACCGCCGTGCCCTCTCCCCTTGCGGGAGAGGGTGGCCTCCCGGAGGGAGGTCGGGTGAGGGATCTCTCAGAACTCAACACCGCGTGCGGCGGTCAGGCCGGGAGGGGCGTCCAATGTCAGCGCGACCCCTCATCCGACGGCCTTCGGCCGCCACCTTCTCCCGCAAGGGGAGAAGGATCAGCTGACCCGCTCGCTCCAGAGATCCAAGTCGCTCTCATGCCCGATCAGCGCCAGGCCCGAGGCGATCGACTCGAACTCGCCGCCGCTCTCGATGCGCTCGGCGCCGAACCGCCGCAGGAAGATCTCGCGCACCGCCGGCACGAAGGACGAGCCGCCGGTCAGGAACACCCGGTCCACCCCGTCGGCCGACAGGCCCGAGCGTTCCAGCGCCTGGTCCACCGCCGTCTCGATCGCCTTCAGTTCCGGCGCGATCCACGCCTCGAACTCGGACCGCGCCACCTCGCGCTCGATCTCCACCGAGCCGGCCTTGAACGAGAACAGCGCGCTGTCCTGGCTCGACAGCGCCTCTTTCAGGCCCGAGACCGAGCGGTAGAGGGCGTAGCCGTGGTTGTCATCCAGCACCTCGATCAGCCGGCTGATCTTCTCCGGTTCGACTGCCGTGCGCTCCAGGGCGCGGATGTCGCGCATGTCCTTGGAGGCCCGCAGCATGGCCAGCTGATCCCAGCGGGCGAAGGCGGTGTAGTAGCGCTGCGGGATCGGCAGGCGGCTCGACATCGCCTTGTAGAGGCTGCCCTTGCCGAGCTCGGGCGAGACGACGTTGTCGATGATCCGGTAGTCGAAGGCGTCGCCGGCCACGCCGACGCCCGAACGGGCCAGCGGAACCGAGCGCAGCTGGCCGCCATGACGCTCGAACCGCACGATCGAGAAATCGCTGGTGCCGCCGCCGAAGTCGGCCACCAGCACGGTGGCGTCCTCCTTCAGTTGGCGGGCGAAGAAGAAGGCCGCGCCGACCGGCTCGTGGGCGTAACGGATGTCGCTGAAACCGAGCCGCTCGAACGCCGCCTCGTAGCGGCGCAGGGCCAGGGCCTCGTCGGGATTGCCGCCGGCGAAGGTCACCGGTCGGCCGACGATCACCCGCGGCGGCAGGTCGCTCATCTGGCCGCCGGCGTGGTCGCGCAGCTTGAACAGGAACGCCGCCAGCAGGTCCTCGAACAGGTAGCGCCGGTCGAGGATCTTGGTCTCGGTGAAGGCGGCGCTGGCGGCGAAGGTCTTGAACGACTGGACGAAGCGCGTCTCCAGCGGGTCCTCGACATAGGCCTCGATGGCCCAGGGGCCGGCCTCGATGACGCGCTCGGTCGGGCGGCCGTCGGGACCGGCGACCGAATGGAAGCTCAGCGCCGAGCGGAAGGCGAAGATGTCCTTCTCGCCGACGGGAAATCGCACCAGGCGCGCGGGACCGCCGCCGTCGGCGATGGCGACGACGGTGTTGGTGGTGCCGAAATCGATGCCGATCGTCGGCTGGACGGCGGACGTCATGGGAAAGCTCGGGCCGGGGAGGGGCCGTGCGTCCTACAGCCATCAGCGCGGGGGTCAAGCGACTTAACGGGGTTTTTACGCCGCAGTTGAAAAACTGGGTTCGGCAACCGTGAATCCGGCGCGGACTTAGACAACATCCGGGGGGAAACAGACATGAAGCTCGACGATCTCAAGATCGCCTCGAAGGTCGCCCTGCCGGCCGTCGTGCTGGGCGCGGCGGTGCTGGCCTGCACGGGCCTGGGCGTCTGGCAGCAGAAGAGCCTGGACGCGGCCACCAGCCGCCTCGTCGAGCACCGCGCCCCCGCCGAGGTGCAGTCGGCCCGCTTCAGCCGGCGCCTGGCCATGATGGGCCACGCCGCCCACCGCACGGTCACCTATGACGGCGCTTCCGAGCAGGCGCAGGCCGCCTCCAAGGAGCTCGACAAGGTCTATGGCGAGGGCAAGGACAGCCTGGCCAAGATGACCGGCTTCGATCCCGCCGTCGCCGAGAAGACCGAAGGCTTCGCCGCCCGCATCGACGCCCTGTACGGAGATGCGCGGGCCGCGGCCGACAAAGGTTTGTCCAATGATGACACCGGTGCCATGTCGCATCTGGCGACCATGGATCCCGCCATCGAGGGCCTGGCCAAGGACGTGAAGGCCTGGGGCGACGGCTATCACGAAGAGACTGACGCCATGGTCGCCGCCGCCCGCTCCAAGGCCGAGCGCGGCGTGCTGCTGACCCTGCTGTTCGGCGTCGCCACCGCGCTTGGCGGGGTCGCCTTCGCCCTGTGGATCGGGGCGGTGAAGATCTCGCGGCCGGTGGCCGGCCTGTCGCGGGCGATGAGCGATCTCGCCGAAGGCCGGCTGGAGGTCGCCGTGGCCGGCGCTGGCCGTCGCGACGAGGTCGGGCAGATGGCCCGCACCGTCCAGGTGTTCAAGGATAACGCCCTGGCCCTGAAGTCCGCCCAGGCCGAACAGGCCCGCACCCGCGCCGCCGGCGACGAGGAGCGCGGCCGTAACGAAGCCGCGCGCGAGGCGGCCGTCAGCGAGCAGGCCTTCGTCATGGAGCGGATCGCGCAGGGCCTGTCGCGCCTGTCGCGGGGCGACCTGACCGTGCGCGTGGCCGAGGCCTTCCCCGACGGCTATCGCCAGTTGCGCGACGACTTCAACGCCGCCATGGGCCATCTCGACGAGGCCATGGGCCAGATCCTGTCGGCCGTCGACGGCATCGGCCGGGGTTCCGACGAGATCGCCGCCGCCGCCGACCACACCGCCCGCCGCAGCGAGCAGCAGGCCGCCAGCCTGGAAGAGACCGCCGCCGCCCTCGACGAGATCACCGCCACTGTCCGCCGCGCCTCGCAGGGCGCGGGAGAGGCCGCTCGGGTGGTCGGCTCGGCCCGGGGCGAGGCCGAGCGCTCGGGGCAGGTGGTGCGCGGGGCGGTCGAGGCCATGACCGGCATCGAGACCTCCTCGCGCCAGATCGGCCAGATCATCGGCGTCATCGACGAGATCGCCTTCCAGACCAACCTGCTGGCTCTAAACGCCGGCGTAGAGGCCGCCCGGGCGGGCGAGGCGGGGCGTGGCTTCGCCGTGGTCGCCCAGGAAGTGCGGGCGCTGGCCCAGCGCTCGGCCGACGCCGCCAAGGAGATCAAGACCCTGATCTCGACCTCGGCCCGCCAGGTCGACGAGGGCGTCAAGCTGGTCGGCCAGACCGGCGAGGCGCTGGAGGGCATCGTCTGCAAGGTCGGCGAGATCGACGCCCTGGTTCGCGAACTGGCGGCCTCCGCCGGCGAACAGGCCACCGGCCTCAACGAGGTCAATGCGGCGGTGAACCAGATGGACCAGGGCGTGCAGCAGAACGCCGCCATGGTCGAGGAAGCCAACGCCGTCGCCCACGCCCTGAAGAGCGAGATCGCCGGGCTGGTCGAGATGACGGAACGCTTCCGGGTGTCGGGCGAAAGGCAGGCGCGCGGCTACCGGATGGCGGGGTAGGGTTCGGTTCGCATTGACTTTTCCGCCGCGCGCCCGTCCTTGGCGCGCTCACTTGGAAGGGCCGGATCTTGGAACAGTTCGACGTCGTGGTGCTCGGGGCCGGCGCGGCCGGCATGATGTGCGCCATCGAGGCCGGCAAGCGCGGGCGCTCGGTGCTGATCGTCGACCACGCCAAGGCGCCGGGCGAGAAGATCCGCATCAGCGGCGGTGGCCGCTGCAACTTCACCAACATGGGCGCGACGCCGGCCAACTTCCTGTCGGCCAATCCGAAGTTCTGCGTCTCGGCCCTGCGCCGCTATCGCCCGACCGACTTCATCGCGCTGGTCCGCAAGCACGGCATCGACTTCCACGAAAAGACCCTCGGCCAGCTGTTCTGCGACGACTCCGCCAAGGACATCATCGCCATGCTGCTCGACGAGATGGAGCAGGCCGGCGTCGTGCTGCGGCTGGAGACGAGCGTCGAGGGCGTGGCCAAGAACGGCGAGGGCTTCGTCGTCACCCTGTCGAGCGGACCCGTCGCCTGCGCCTCGGTGGTGGTCGCCACCGGCGGCAAGTCGATCCCGAAGATGGGCGCGACGGGCCTGGGCTACGAGATCGCCCGTCAGTTCGGCCTCGCCATCGTCGAGACCCGGCCTGCGCTGGTGCCGCTGACCTTCGAGGCCCGCACGCTGGAGCGCCTTTCGCCGCTGTCAGGCGTCTCGGTCGACGCCGTGGTCAAGAGCGGCAAGACCAAGTTCCGCGAAGGCATGCTGTTCACGCACCGGGGCCTGTCGGGGCCGTCGATCCTGCAGATCTCGTCCTACTGGCGCGAGGGCGGCGAGATCGTCGTCGACATGGCGCCGGGGACCGACGTCTTCGCGACGCTGAAGGCCGAGCGCTCGATCAACGGCCGCCGGGCGCTGCATACGGTGCTGGGCGAGATCGTGCCCAAGAGGCTGGCCCAGAAGATCGTCGAGGACGAGGGCGTCACCGGCAACATCGCCGACTGCTCCGACAAGGTGCTGGCTCGTGTCGCCGGGGTCGTGAGCGCCTGGACCTTCAAGCCGGTGGGCTCGGAAGGCTACCGCACGGCTGAAGTGACGCTGGGCGGTGTCGACACCGACGGCCTGGACTCCCGGAGCATGGCGGCCAAGACCGTGCCTGGGCTCTACTTCATCGGCGAGGTCGTCGACGTCACCGGCTGGCTGGGCGGGTATAACTTCCAGTGGGCCTGGGCGTCGGGCTGGTGCGCGGGGCAGGCGGCCTAAGAAAAGCCCCTCAGTCGCTGGGCGACTGAGGGGCTTTCGAAGGCGGACTATTTCTTCTTGAACGGCTTGGGCTTGCCGGCGAAGTCGCTCTTGCCCTTGAAGGGCTTGGGACCCTTGAACGCCGGCTTGTCGCCGAAGGCCGGCTTGGCCTTGTAGGGCTTGGCCGGGGCGTCGCCGAACGCCTTGGGCGCGCGGGGCTTGTATTCGCGCGGGCCGTCGGCGTTGTCACGGCCCTCGGCGCGGGGCTTGTAGGCCCGCTTCGGCGCGCCGTCGCTTTCGGTCGGCGAATAGGGACGCGGAGCGGCGTCGCGATCGCGCGGCTTGAAGTCGCGGGGCTTGTCGTCCCGCGGCGGACGCGGCTTGTACTCGCCCTTGGGCTCTTCGCCACGGCCATAGGGCTTGGCGCTGCTGGCGCCGTCGCGGTCATAGCCGCCCGGACGCGGGGTGTGGTCGCGCGAACCCGGGGCGTTGGCGCGGGGGCCGCGCGGCGCGTCATCGTAGTTGCGCGGCGGACGCGGCGCGCGCGGAGCGTCGCCGTCGAACTCGCGACGCGGGCCGCGCGGGGCCGGCGCGGCGGTCGGGGTGATCGAGACGTCCTCGCGCACGGTCGACTGGACCGCCGCGCCGAACTTCACCGCCGCCTCGGCCGAGATCTCGAACTTGGTGTCGTAGTCGAAGATCCGGATCGAGCCGATGTCCTTCTTGGTGATGTGGCCCTGGCGGCAGATCAGCGGGATCAGCCACTTGGGATCGGCGTTGCCGCGACGGCCGACGCTGATGCGGAACCACTCCGAGCCGTCCATGCTGGTGCGCGGTTCGCGCTCGGGGCGGTCGCCGAAGTCACGCGGGGCGAAGTCGCGGTCGCCGCGGGGCTCGCGCGAACGCGGGCCCGGATCGGCGCCGTGGCGCGGGTCGTCGTAGATCTCTTCCGGGGCCGGCAGCTTGGCGCGGCGGGTGCGGATCAGGGCGGCGGCGATCTCGGTCGGGGTGCGCTTGGCCAGCATGGCCTCGGCCAGGGCCAGGTCTTCCTCGTTGGAAGCCTCGGCGAAGATCGGGTCGTCGAGCAGGCGCTCGGTGTCCTTGGCGCGGATCTCGTCGGCGCTCGGGGCGCCGCCCCAGACGCCTTCGACGCCGGCCGCGAACAGCAGCTGCTCGGCCTTGCGACGGCGGGTGTAGGGCACGACGAGCGCCGAGACGCCCTTCTTGCCGGCCCGGCCGGTGCGGCCCGAACGGTGCAGCAGGGTCGCCTTGTTGACCGGCAGTTCTGCGTGGATGACGAGGCCCAGGTCCGGCAGGTCGAGGCCGCGGGCGGCGACGTCGGTGGCGACGCAGACGCGGGCGTGGCCGTCGCGCAGCGCCTGCAGGGCGTCGGCGCGTTCACGCTGGCTCAGTTCGCCCGACAGGCCGACGACGTCGAAGCCGCGCTCGCGCAGCTTGCTGTGCAGCGAGCGGACGCTTTCGCGGGTGTTGGCGAACACCAGGGCGCCGGGGCTTTCGAAATAGCGCAGCAGGTTGACGACGGCGTGCTCGGTCTCGTTCGGGGCCACGCGCACGGCGCGGTACTCGATGTCGCGGTGCGGCTCGTTGCGGTCGATGGTGTCGATGCGCAGGGCGTCGGTCTGGTAGTTCTTGGCCAGGGCGATGATGTCGCGCGCCAGGGTGGCCGAGAACAGCAGGGTGCGGCGTTCGGCCGGGGCGGCGTCGAGGATGAACTCGAGGTCTTCGCGGAAGCCCATGTCGAGCATCTCGTCGGCCTCGTCGAGGACGGCGACCTTCAGCTCGGACAGATCCAGGTGGCCGCGCTCGATGTGGTCGCGCAGGCGGCCCGGGGTGCCGACGACGATGTGGGCGCCGAAGTTCAGGGCGCGCTGCTCGCGACGGGCGTCCATGCCGCCGACGCAGTTGACGACGGTGGCGCCGGCCTGGGCGTAGAGCCACTCCAGTTCGCGATTGACCTGCATGGCCAGTTCGCGGGTCGGGGCGATGACCAGGGCCATCGGCAGGCCGGCCTTGGGCAGGCGCTCGGCGTCGCCCAGCAGGGTCGGGGCGGCGGCCAGGCCGAAGGCCACGGTCTTGCCCGAGCCGGTCTGGGCGCTGACCAGCAGGTCGCGGCCTTCGGCGTCGGCTTCCAGCACGGCGGCCTGGACGGGGGTGGGCTCAGCGTAACCTTGAGCGGCGAGAGCCCGCTCAAGAGCGGGGTGAGAGGCGGGGAAGGGCATGTCGGTCCAGTTCGATTCTGCAGGCGGCGGCACACAAAAACGCCCGCGGCCTGCGCCACGACCAAATTACGACCCCGATGTCCCGGACCCGTCTGATTGGTCACTTGTCATGAAAATAAACTCCTCCGGTCGCCAAAACGAGGCGCTCGGGCGACCGAGGAAGTTTGGAAAGGCGCGTTAAGACGCCAATCTGCCTCGAAAGGCAAGAGCCGGCGGATAATTAGCCCCCACTGCGGCGCTTTGGCCGCAGCGTTTGGTTAAACGAAAACGCCCCGCCCGGATGGTCCGGACGGGGCGTCGTTCAGATGATGCGCAACGCGATCAGCTCTTGGGCGGAGCCATGTTGGGCAGCTTGCTCGCCGTGGCCTTGTTGGCCTCGTGCTGGGCGGGCGGCAGCGGGATCAGGCCGCGGCCCTGCAGGTAGCCGCCGCGGCCGGTGGCGGCGTCGGAGACGAACTCGGCCAGGTATTCCTTCAGGCCCGGGGTCACGCCGACCTGGCCCTTCTTGACGTAGATGTAGAGCGAGCGCGACAGCGGGTAGCTGCCGTTGGCGATCGCCTGCGGGGTCGGCTTCACGCCGTTGACCGCCGCGCCCTTGATGACGTTGGCGTTTTCTTCGAGGAACGAGAAGCCGAACACGCCCAGGGCGCCCGGGGTCTTGGTCAGGGTGCCGACGATGGCATTGTCGTTTTCGCCGGCGTCGATCCAGCCGCCGTCCTTGCGCAGCGGGTCGATCTTGGCCTTGAAGGCCTTCTCGTCGCTGTCGTGCAGGGACTTGGCGGTCGGGAACTTCTTGGCGCCATTCTCGATGGCCAGCTCGACCCAGGCGTCGCGGGTGCCCGAGGTGGGCGGCGGGCCGTAGACCAGGATGCGGTTGGCCGGCAGGCCGGCGCCCACGTCCTTCCAGGTCTTGTACGGGTTGGCCACGAACTGGCCGCCGCGCAGGGCGTTCTGGGCCAGGCCCAGATACAGATGCTCGAGCTTGAAGTTGTAGTCGGGCGACTTCTTGTCCATCGCGATGACGATGCCGTCGAAGCCGATCTTGATCTCGACGATGTCCTTGACGCCCTTGGCCTTGCAGGCCTCGAACTCGGACTTCTTCATCGGACGCGAGGCGTTGGCGATGTCGGGGAAGCCCTCGCCCATGCCGCCGCAGAACATCTTGATGCCGCCGCCGGTGCCCAGGCTCTCGACCTTGGGCGACTTCTTGCCGGTCTTCTTGGCGAAGTTCTCGGCGACGCGGGTGCTGAACGGGAAGACGGTCGAAGAGCCGGCGGCCCAGACGTAGTCACGGGCGGCGTGGGCGCTGGGCGCCAGGGCCAGCAGGCCGAGCGCGGCGGCGGCTCCGAGGAAGGCTTTCATGGACGACATCCTGATGGTCGGCTTGGGGCCACGGGAATCATTGGACGCGTTGAAGGATCTGGGGGAGCGATCCTTCAACCTCGCCGCGCGCAGACTAGCGGCGGCGAGGTCGGCTATTTGTCACAGTTCGACGACAGATTTGCGACATCGGCCAGGAAAACGTCCGACCACGGATCAGGATGCGTCGGCCGGCGGGTGGCGGTCGAGGATGTCGAGCACCTTCTCCTTGGGACGGGCCAGCACCGCGCCCTTGGGTGTGACGACGATCGGGCGCTCGACCAGGATCGGGTGCTCGACCATGGCCGCCAGGATCGTGTCGTCGGACGTCGCCTGATCGGTCAGGCCCAGTTCTTCGGCCGGCGTGCCCTTGACGCGCAGCAGGCCGCGGGCGCCGAGGCCGGTGCGGGCGGCCAGATTCTTCAGCTGTTCCAGCGTCCAGCCGGTCTTCAGATATTCGACCACGGTCGGCGCGTAGCCGGCGGCCTCGATGATCGCCAGGGTGTTGCGCGAGGTGCCGCACTTGGGATTGTGGAAGATGGTGACGGGGAAGTCGGTCATGCGGGGCCTCTCGCTGCTTTGACGAGGCAGATAGCAAGTCGGCCGTCCGGTCGCCACGGCATGCGTGACGCTTCAGGATAGTAGTTGCGATTCACTCGCAATGATGCGAGGAGGGCGCCCCCGACCGGAGAGGAGCGCCCGATGCGCGACGACCGGGGTCTGGACGACCCGCCGCCTTCACTCGACGAACTCCTTTCGGAGCCGATCGTCCGTCTGCTGATGCGTCGGGACGGGGTGGAGGAGGGCGAGGTCCGCAAGCTCATCGCCCGCGTCGCCCTCCGCCGGAAACGCTAGAGGCCCTTGAGGATCAGGTTGGGCAGCACGCTGTTGTCCCACTCGGGCGTCTTGGGCGGGCTATCGCCGACCCGAAGCACGATCAGGCGCTTGGACGGCACGATGTAGACCACCTGGTTCGAGTTGCCGCAGAAGAGATAGAGGTCGTCGGCGAGATAGGGCTCGCTGTGCAGGATCTTGGGCCAGGGCAGGTCCGGCGCGGCCCAGCCGCGGCGTTCCAGATAGGGCGCGCCGATATAGACGCCCAGGCCGTAGTGCGGGTTCTGCTCGGTCGGGGTGCGCATCTCGCCCACATAGCCCTCGGGCAGCAGGCGGGTTCCGGCGTGGACCCCGTCGTCGAGCAGCAGGATCGCCAGGCGCAGCCAGCTTTCGGCCGGCAGCAGGATGCAGCAGCCCGAATGGGCCAGGCCGCCCGGACGATCGACCCAGATCTGGCCTCCCGGCGCGTCGATGGGCTTGAGCACCTCTTCGGAGATGAACTCGGCGTAGCGGCGGCCGGTGGCGCGCTCGATGACCAGGGCCACCAGTTCCGAAGTGGCGTTGGCGTAGTCGTAGCGGCTGCCCGGCGTATGGACGAGCGGGTAGTCGTTGATCAGCACGTCGTCGTGGCGCGGGTGCAGATAGGCACGGTTCAGCACGTCGGCCGGGTCGGTGCTGAAGCCCTGGGGCAGCAGGCCCGTGCGCATGTCGAGCGTGTGGCGCACCAGGATGTCGGCCTTGGGCGTGCCCTTCCACTCGGTGATGAAGTCGGCGACCGACTGGTCCAGCGACTCGATCACGCCCAGCGCCAGGGCGCGGCCGATGGCGGCGGCGGTCAGCGGCTTGGCCAGCGACTTGGACGCCAGCAGCGACGGGCGGGCCGCGCCGGCGAAATAGGTCTCGCGTTCCAGCACGCCGTCGCGCCAGACCATGAAGGCCTTGGCGTTGCTGTCCTTGGCGTAGGCCTCGGCCGCATCGAGCGCCGCGGCGTCGATCGTGGCCGTCGCGGCGGCGGGAATCAGCGTGCGCCCAGCCGCGCCAGGCACGGGCTCCAGCGTGTCGTAGGTCTCCTGCGGAGCGTTGGCGGCGGCCTGAAAGCGCTGAAGATACAAAGCCTCGTCGGCTGACGTTACGGAAGTTTCAGCGGTCATCTCGGGCTCCGACGTTATGTGAGCCTGACCGTAATTCCACGAATTGCCACTTCGTTGACCGCATGGTCAAATATCCGCCCTGCGAAAGAGCAGGCGACGCACAAAAGACGACTCCGACCGTGGCGGGGCTTCGTTGCGCTATCCGGCGAACGGATAGTCGGGACGTGGTTTCCGCCAGACCCTCGCCGCCACGGTCTGGAGTTCGCGTGAATCTGGAGGAGGCGTTTCTATGGAAAAAGGTGTGCCGATCAGGGCCATCAGCCGCTGCATCTCGGTGCTGCAGGCGATCAACCGCCGTGGTTCGCTGTCGATGATGGAGATCGCCCAGACCTCGGGCGTGCCCTATCCGACGGCCTGCCGCATCGTGCAGACCCTGCTGCACGAGAAGCTGATCGAGCGGGAGCCGGCCCGGAAGCGCTATCGACCGACCATGCTGGTGCAGTCGCTGTCGCACGGGTTCCAGGAGAGCGATCGCCTGGTCGCCTGCGCCCGTCCGCACATCGTCGACCTGACGGCCAAGGTGACCTGGCCGGTGTCGATCGCCACCCGGGTCGGCCAGCAGATGATGATCCGCGACTCGACCCACACGATGACGTCGCTGACGCTGAACAACTATTATCCCGGCTACACCCTGCCGATCCTGGAGAGCGCGGCGGGCAAGGCGTATCTCGCCTTCGCCAGCCCCGACGAACAGGCGGCGGTGCTGGAGGCCTATCGGCGCGGCGAAGGCCAGGTCGATCCGCTGACGCTGCAGTACGCGGAGTCCGGCGGCATGTTCTCCGACATCATCGAGGCCGGCTGGGCGACCAAGGGGCGCAATCCCTATACCGCCACCCCGGGCAAGACCTCGTCGATCGGCGCGCCGATCTTCAACAGCGAGGGCGTCTGCGGGGCGCTGGTGCTGGTGTTCTTCAGCTCGTCGATGAAGATGCCGGACGCCGTCAAGCAGTACGGCGACAAGCTGAAGTCGGCCGCGGCCGCCATCAGCCGCGACCTGTCGGAGCCGCTGTCCCGCGCCGCCTGATGGCGCGGGGCGACGCCTCAGGCGGTCTTCTCGGGCGTGGTCCATTGCGGATAGCGTCCCATCAGGAGGATCAGCGCGCCGCTGGCCACAAAGCCGGCGGCCGCGATCGTCAGGGCGCGGCCGTAGCCGCCGTCGTGGTCATAGAGGGCGCCGATCCCGATCGCGCCGATCGGCACGCCCAGCGAGATGGCGATGCCGATCAGGGCGTAGACCGCGCCGTACGAGCGCATGCCGAAATAGCGGGCGACGAAGAAGGCGGCGACGTCGACTTCGCCGCCCTGCGCCGCGCCGATCAGCAGCACGGCCAAGACCGCCAGCGGCCATTGGCCGTGGCCGATGGCCAGCAGGCCCACGCCCAGGGCCGGCAACACGAGGGCGATGGCGGCCGGGATCGGGGCCCAGAAGCGGTCCACCGCCCAGCCGACGACGATGCGTCCGAGCGCCACCGAGACCGCCAGCAGGGCCACCAGCCAGCCGGCGACGCGGGCGTCGAGGCCCTGGTCGGTGAGGATGGGCTGAAGTTGGCTGATCACGCCGGTCAGGCCGGCCGTGGCCAGCAGGATGGCCAGCGACAGGATCCAGAAGCGGCCGGTCTTCAGGGCCTGGCCGGCGGTGAGGCCGACCTGGGAGACGCGCTTGGCCGCATCGATCTCGGTCGCGGCGGCGCCGTGCTTGGCCAGCCAACGCGGACGCTCCCAGAGCGCGAAGAAGACGGTGGGCAGGGCGACGAACAGCGACAGCCCCGCCAGCGTCGCATAGCCGCCGCGCCAGCCGTGATGGGCGATGACGAAGCTGAGCAGCGGCGCGCTCAGCGCCGCGACCAGCGAGACGCCGGTCAGGGTGAGGCCGAGAGACAGGCCGCGGCCCTTCTCGAACCAGGTGTTGACCGCGCGGGTGTAGCCGATCGGGCCGGTGCCGCAGCCCAGGATCACCAGCAGGGCGAAGAGGCCGTAGAAGGCGCCCAGCGACGGCGGCATGGCGGCCAGGCCCAGATAGACGGCGGCCAGCAGGACGATGGAGACCATCGCCACCGGCCGCACGCCGACCTTGTCGATCAGCCAGCCGAGCACGGGGGCGACGAACAGGGCGGCGAGCGCCGCGCCCTGGGCCTGGGCGATCTTGCCCCGGCTCCAACCCAGATCGGTCTGAAGCGCCTTCACGAAGAGGGAGCCGACATATTGCTGCAGGCTGATGCCGCAACCGACCCCGATCCCGGCGGCCAGCACCACGCGCCAGCCCTTGCGGAATTCGTCCCGAACCTCGCTCACGCCTCAAATCCCCCAATAGCCCCATTGGAGCATCCGACGGCTCGCGCGCGGCGCGCCATCGCTTCGCGCGGCTTGATCGACAGGCGGGGAGGGCGCGCGGGAAAGCGGCGGCCACGCCGCCCGCGCTTCAAAACAGATCCCAGTTCATATCGACGGAGTTTCCCATGGCGGACGCCAGCGACGCAGCGATCTTCGGCCCTTCGCAGGAGGCTCTCGCCTTCCTCGCGCAGACCCATGGCCAGCTGATCGGCGAGGCCTTCGTCGAGGGGCGCGGCGAGACCCTGATCGAGGTCGAGAACCCGGCCACCGAGCAGACGATCGCCAAGGTGCGCGCGACCTCGGCCGAGGATCTCGACCTGGCCGTCGCCGCCGCCCGCAAGGCCTTCAAGAGCTGGAGCCGCACGTCCGGCGCCGACCGCGCCCGGATCATGCTGCGCTTCGCCGACCTGCTCGAGCGCGACGCCGACAAGCTGGCCGAGATCGAGGTGCTGGAAAACGGCATGCCGATCGCCCTGTCGGGCGCGACCATCAAGGGCTTCTGCGCCGACTATGTGCGCTACTATGCGGGCCTGGCCACCAAGCTGGAGGGCTCGACCATCCCGGCCCGGGCCAACGGCCGCGAGGCGCTGGATCTCCTCGTCTATACGGTGCGCGAGCCGGTCGGCGTGGTCGGGGCGATCGTGCCCTGGAACGTGCCGGTGTCGATGATCATCCTGAAGCTGGCGCCGGCCCTGGCTTCGGGCTGCACGCTGGTCTTGAAGAGCGCCGAGTTGACGCCGCTGACCTCGATCCTGGTGGCGCGGCTGTGGCTGGAGGCCGGCGGCCCGCCCGGCGTGTTCAACCTGATCCACGGCCTGGGCCACGAGATCGGGGCGGCGCTGGTCTCGCACCCAGGCGTCGACAAGATCACCTTCACCGGCTCGACGGCGGTGGGCAAGGAGATCGTCCGCGCGGTCAGCCATGACCTGAAGCGGGTTTCTCTGGAGCTGGGCGGCAAGTCGCCGTTCGTGATCTTCCCCGACGCGGATCTCGCCGACGCCATCCCGTCGGCGGCCCTGGCCTGCTTCTTCCTGTCGGGCCAGAACTGCATGGCCGGCACGCGCCTGTTCGTGCACGAAAAGGTGCTGGAGCCGGTGCTGGAAGGCCTGGCCCAGACGGCGGCCTATCTGAAGGTGGGGCAGGGCCTGGATCCGACGACGATGATCGGTCCGTTGGTCTCGGCCCGTCAGAAGGGCCGGGTGCTGGAGCATGTCGAGGCCGCCGCCGCGCAGGGCGCGCGCCTGACCTACGCCGGCGGCGTGCCGGACGGCCCCGGCCACTACGTCGCCCCGACCATCTATGCCGACGTCAGCCCCGACATGCGCCTGGCGCGGGAAGAGGTGTTTGGTCCGGTGCTGGGCGTGCAGGCGTTCGGCGACGATGACGAGGCGCTCCTGTCGGCGATCAACCAGACGACCTACGGCCTGTCGGGCTCGGTCTGGACCAAGGACCTCTCCCGCGCCCACCGCATGGCCCGCGCCATCGACAGCGGCCAGGTGGGGGTCAACATCCACGCGGCGCTGAGCCCCGAGACCCCGTTCGGCGGCAACCGCCAGTCAGGCTGGGGCCGCGAGTTCGGGCGCGAGGGGATCGACTCGTACCTGAAGACCAAGGCCGTGAGCGTGAACCTGGGTCCGATTTGATCCTTCTCCCCTTGCGGGAGAAGGTGGCGGCCGTTCGCGAGGAACCTCCCCCTGTGGGGGAGGCGATCGCGCAGCGATCGGAGGGGGGGTGGTGCGAGATATCCGACGCCTCGAAAGCTGAAAACGGCCCCCCACCGGCCTTTGGCCGCCTCCCCCAGAGGGGGAGGTTCCTTGAGCGCATGACTTCTCGATCTCACGCGCGATTGCGCTGAGCTGATGAAGGAGAGCGGAGCGCCCGGGCGACGCCCGGAGGTGTTGTTGTGTGTACCGTTTCGACGAAGCCAAGGCGCTCCGCGCGGTCGTTTGGCTGCCGGCTTCCCGGGCGGCGGCGCTCTTAACGCCTTACCAGGACCATCCGCCGGGTTTCCCGTTTGGACGGCGACGAGGA
>PJUL01000983.1_pt1 | contig 14940 bp, 12 predicted proteins | sample 1512221 | NCBI WGS metagenome assembly PJUL01 (sample SAMN08177667, study PRJNA422409) | Feces metagenome, whole genome shotgun sequencing project.
CCACGGGTGCACGCTGGGGCTGCTGCCCAGGTGCCATCAGGCGTTCAAAGCGACAGGCTGACGCCAGGGCCAGGCTCCCCGGTCGCTGCAACCTGTGATGAACACGTGGTGAATGAACATGGGCCAAAGTGTAGCAAAGCTTTTTTCAGTGCCTGAGTTGACGACTCTCAAGGCGAGAACGCACAACCACTCGAAAACCCTGTTGCGGCCCGGCAGGAGCACTGCAACAATTTGAAACGAACGACCGTTCTTTTTTAGGAGTTGCGCATGAAGTTTCTCCAGCGATGTGCCGCAGCAGCCGTGGCCTGCCTGTTGGCGGCCGGTGCTATTGCCCAGCCCATCACCGTGGCCGACGTCAAGTATGAAGAGACGAGCAGCCTGAGTGGCAGCAGCCTTCAGCTCAATGGCGCAGGGGTTCGCTACAAGGCCGTGTTCAAGGTGTACACCGCAGGCCTGTACCTTGAAAAGAAGGCCTCGACTCCCGCTGAAATCATGGCCCTGAAGGGCCCCAAGCGCATGAGCATCACCATGCTGCGCGAGATCGACTCCACCGAGCTGGGCAAGCTGTTCTCGCGAGGCATGGAGGACAACATGGACCGCGCAGCGTTCTCCAAGCTCATCCCGGGCGTGCTGCGCATGAGCCAGATCTTCTCGGACCACAAGAAGCTGCAGGCGGGCGACCAGTTCATGATCGACTGGATACCAGGTACCGGCACGGTGATCACGGTCAAGGGCAAGCCCCAGGGCGAGCCTTTCAAGGAGCCGGAGTTCTTCAACGCGCTGCTGGGCATCTGGCTGGGCAATGTGCCCGCCGACTGGAAGCTCAAGGACGCCCTTCTGGGCAAGCCTGCGTAACCCCCCTGGGACAAACCCCGAGGCACTTCCGCCCGGGGCTGTCCCGCGCCCGACAGACGCGCTCCCTACTCGGGAGTAGCCTTTGGACCAACGAGCACACCCGCCCCTCACTGATGAAACAACGGCCTCTTGCTGCGCGCACCCCGCAGTCACTGATGCCACGGCCTGAACCGAGATTTTCGCGCTACCCGCGCCCCGCAACGAGCCGTCTGTAACGCCCCCCATTTTCTGCCCCCAGATACCTTTTTGCGCCAGACCCCACCATGAAACTCAGCAACCTTTCCGTCGGCCTGCGCCTGGGCGCGTCGTTCGGTGCCATCCTGCTCATCACCGCGTTGATTGCCGCCACCGGCATGTGGCGCATCGCGAGCCTGCAAGGCGCCAGCGAACGCGTGGCCACCCAGGAGATCGAGCAGCAGACCCTGGTAGAGAACTGGGCGTCAGACATCCGCCTGAACTGGGTGCGCACCGAGGCCTTCCTCAAGGCCATTGACCGCGACTACATGGAAAAGCTCACGGCCGACACGCAGGCCACAGCCAAAGGCATCGAGGGCAAGGTCCAGCGCATCGAAGGCCTGGTACAGGGAGACAAGAACCGTGCGCAACTGGCCACCATTGCCGCCGCCAGCAAGGCCTACAACGACAAACTCGCCGAGATCCGCGAACTGCACCGTGGCGGCGAGCCCAATGTGCCCACGCTGGTGGACAAGGACTTGCGCCCTCTGGCGGACAAGTACCTCCAATCCCTCGACGACCTGCGCACTGCCATGGCCGCGCAGCTGGCCGACAGCCAGGGCGACACCAGCACGCTGGCCAAGGCCAGCCAGGTGTTGCTGGGCGTGGGCACACTGATAGCCGTGGCACTGGGGGCGCTATTGGCCTTCACCGTCACACGCTCCATCGTGCAACCTGTGCAGCGGGGCAAGCAGGCGGCGGAGAGCATTGCCGATGGCGACCTGACCCACCCCATCGAAGCCAGCGGCAATGACGAAACCGGCCAACTGCTGCAGGCGCTGGCCACCATGCAATCGCGTCTGGCCACCATCGTCGGCAATGTGCGCCACAACGCAGAAGGCGTGGCCACCGCCAGCGTCGAAATTGCTTCCGGCAACAACGACCTCTCGGCACGCACGGAACAGCAAGCCTCAGCCTTGCAGCAGACCGCCGCATCCATGGAAGAACTTGGCTCCACGGTGCGCCAGAACGCCGACAACGCGCGCACGGCCAATCAGCTCGCCATGAGCGCATCCACCGTGGCCCAACAGGGAGGCGATGTGGTGGCCGAAGTGGTCGAGACCATGAAGGGCATCAACGACAGCAGCCGCAAGATCGCCGACATCATCAGCGTCATCGACGGCATCGCCTTCCAGACCAACATCCTGGCCCTGAATGCTGCCGTGGAGGCTGCGCGCGCCGGCGAACAGGGGCGCGGCTTTGCCGTGGTGGCCGGGGAAGTGCGCAGCCTCGCTGGACGCAGCGCTGAAGCCGCCAAGGAGATCAAGGGCCTGATCGGCACCAGCGTGGAGCGCGTGGAGCGCGGCACAGCCCTGGTGGACAAGGCCGGCGCCACCATGAGCGAAGTGGTTGCATCGATCCGCCGCGTGACGGAGATCATGGGCGAGATCAGCGCAGCCAGCAGCGAACAGAGCCAGGGTGTCTCGCAGGTGGGCGAAGCCATCACGCAGATGGACCAGGCCACGCAGCAGAACGCGGCCCTGGTAGAGCAAAGCGCAGCAGCGGCCGACAGCCTCAAGACACAGGCGGGGCAGCTGGTGGATGCGGTGGCGGTCTTCCGCCTCTCAGCCAACACCACCCGCCACGGCGATGCAACGCCCGCCCCCGTGCGCGGCAGCGGCAGCAGCATCAGCGCATCGCGGCTGGACTACCGCACCGTCGCGCCGCGCCAGTTACCCGCCTGAGATAGGCTCAGGTCAGCTGCGCCAGCGAATCCACAAAACCGTCGGCATCCACGGCCCGAACGGGCGCGCCGTGGTTGTAGCCGTAGGTGACCAGCACCACGGGGCACCCGGCCGCGCGGGCAGCCTGCGCGTCGTTGCTGGAATCGCCCAGCATCAGCGTGCGCGCGGGGGCAGTGCCCAGCGCTTCGCAGGTCTTGAGGAGGGGCAGAGGATCGGGCTTCTTGCGCTCGAAGGCGTCACCGCCAAACACTTTCTCGAAATACCCATCGAGGCCCTTGGACTTCAGAAGCGGCAGCGCAAAGTCCGTGGGTTTGTTGGTCAGGCAGGCCAGGCGCAGCCCCCGGGCATGCAGCGCCTTCAGACCGTCCTCCACACCCCGGTAAACCCCTGCAAACTGGCCGTTGATGTCCAGGTAGTGGCGCTGGTAGCTGGCCCAGGCCGCAGGATAGTATGCTTCGATTTTTATAGCATTTTGCGCAATACCATCAAGCGCTAGCACGTGATTTAGCACTGATCGCAGCAAATGCTCCGAGCCTTTGCCCACCATGTGTTCGATGTGCAGGGCCTCGATGGCCGGCAGGGCCAGCTCACGGAGCATGCGATTGATCGCCTCGTTGAAATCCCCCATGGTGTCCACCATGGTGCCGTCCAGGTCCACGATGACGGCATCTACACGGGACAGCAGAGAAGACAACATGGGGTCAGCGGCGTGGGACATAAGGCAGAAAGACGGAAGAGGAAAAGTTGCCCAAGTTTAAGGAACCGATGAAGCCTTCTTCTTCCCGCCCACCCTGCATTCAGCGCAAGCTCAGCGTCTGCCGCTTCCACGCAGGGTCTTGCCAACGCTGGAACAAAGGCAGCGCTGCTACATCGCCCGTGACCCGCTCAGTGGTCAGGCCGTCCAACCGCACCACCTCAAAGCTCTTGCGGTAGCGCCCCTGGCCGCGCGCCTCGCGTGCCACCAGCATCTGCTGGCCGCCGGGCACCCATCCGGCCCATTCGGCAACACCGGTTTCTGGCGTGGTGGCCGCTGGCGGCAGCACATCGGCGAGCCAGCCGCCTTCGGTCTTGCGCAGCACCCACAGCTCGCGCCAGCCTTCCAGGGGTTGCACGGCCAAGGCCACCGCCGTGCCTTCGCGGTTGGTGCTGGCCGACGCAGACCAGACCACGCCATAGGTGCAACGGCGCAGCAGCGGGGCCTGGGCCGTGTGCTGGGCATCCACCAGCAGCACACAGGTTTCGCCGGGAGCGCCGGGCTCGGTCACCAGGGTCGGGCGGGCTGCTTTGGACGGGGCCGCTGGCGCGGTAGTGGGCACCAGTGCCCAGCGCACCGCACTCACCCGCATGGCAGCGTCGTTGTAGGTGCTTTGATCCTCGTCGGGCAGGTCGGCCTTGCTCACGCCGGTGAACTCGGTCAGCGCGCGCGCAGCAGCGGCAGCCACCGCTGGATCTGCAACATTTTTGCGCGCCTGCTCGAAAGCCGTGGCGCCCCACACGCTGGCGCGGCGCATCTGTACGCGGTTGCGCAGGTAGGGCGGCAAGCCGGCAACGTCCACACGCTCCAGCACATCGACCTGCCAGGCGTGCACCTTGGCGCGTTCGTGGGCTGGCAGGTCGGGGTTGATGCACTCTGGCCGCGTCAGCGCCAGGGCGGCGCGGGCGCGCTGGGCGGCATCGGCCACCGGCATGGCCAGCACGCGGCGAAAGGCTTCGCCTTCATAGCAAACCTGCATGCGGCCCTCCACCTCATAGGTGGCAAAACGCACGCCGTAGGCATTGGCCACATCCAGGTGCGCGGACAGCGTGGCCCCCGAAGCCTTGCCCGGCACGGCCACCGAGGCGCGACGTGCAAGCCGGTCGGCGAACGTGCCCAGCGCATCAAAAGCCTGCGCGCCCTCGACACCCGCCAGCAGCTGGCCGGGAGCCGCCTGCAGGTACGCGGCGGTGAGGCCAATCCCCAGCGCCTCAGCACCCGGCGTGTCTTGCATGAAACGCAGCACAGCCAGCAACGCGGGGCCTTCGGCCTCGGTCAGTGCCATGCGGCGCACATCGCTGGCGCGGATGAAGCCGCCGCGCTCACGCTTGTGGTCCCACACCTGCAGGTAATCCAGGCGCTCGCCGCGCACCTCCAGCACCTCGCCCTGCCACAGGCTGGCCTGCTGCTGGGCGCCATCGCGCGGCGCGGCACGCAGGCTGGCCTGGTCCTGCACCACGATGGCACTGCCCAGGGTATTGACCGAAGCAGGAGGCACGGCGGCAGAGGCCACCGTGACTGCAGCGCTGGCGACCGCTGCAATGAAGGTCAAGGTCGTGAGATTCATGTTCACTGCTCCACAGCCTGGACGGTGGAGGTGTCGTCGGCCACGCCCGCAGCCTGTACAACACCGGCTTGCGCATTGCGGTTGCCGCCCAGCAGCGCCGCGCCGATGAAATCACCGTTGGTCGGAGGCGGCGCGATAATGACCTGGATCTTGTCGGAGAGCTTGTCGGCCAGCGTCTTCTGGATGAGCAGCGGATGTTTGGTGACCAGCGCTCCTTCGCGCGCCATCTGCTCGGCGTTCACCTTGCCAATGCGGTCCATGCGGTAGGCCTCGGCCTCAGCCAACTTCTGGCGGGCATCCGCCTCGCCGTTGGCTTCGATGCGGCGGGCCTGGGCGCTGCCCTCGGCGGCCTTGATGCGCGATACCTTTTCGGCCTCGGCCTCCAGCTGGCGCTGCTCGATCTGGCGCTGCTTGAAGGGCAGCACATGTTTCATCGCCTCTTCCTGGGCGCGGGCGGCGATCACCTGCTCGCGGGCCGCAGCTTCAGCAGCCACCTCGCGGCGCACCTTGTCGGCATTGGCGTCGAGTTCGGTCTCCTTCACACGCTTGTCTTTCAGCTCCAGCGTGTAGCGCATCTTCTCGGAAGCCAGTTCCTCGGCCAGTAGGCTGTCCATGCCGCGGCGGTACTCGGCGGGCAGGTCCACCTTGCCGATCTGCACGTGGCGCAGCAGCACGCCATCGGCGGCCAGGCGCGTGCGCAGTTCAGTCTCGATGATTTGTGCGATCTCGGCACGCTTGGACGAGAAAATTTCACGCACGGTGTAGCGGGCAAACACCTTGTAGACCAACCCCTGCACGGCAGGTGCCACGATGTCGGCGTCCACATCATCGGGCAGGCGGCCAGCCTTGACGGTTTCGGAGGACGGATCGAGTGCGTAGCGCACGCTCAGGTCAAGCCCGAACGACAGGCCTTCCACCGATTGCAAGGGTGCGCTGCCATTAGCCTGGCGCATGGCTTCAGGGCGGTAGCTCTGGTCCCGCAGAGAGAAGATGCGCACGCTGTGCAGGCCCGGAACCACCCACATGCTGCCATCACGCCACTGGCTCACCGAACCGGTGAACTGGTTCATGCGGACCGCCAGCTCACCCTGGCCCAGCTGCTGCACCGGCGGGTGGCGAAGCACAAGGCCCCCTGCACCGACCACCACGGCACCGGCCACCATCCAGCGCACCGTGCTGGCCGTGGGCAGCAGGTACGCCCAGTGGATGCGCCCTGCGTCCACGTCTGCGGATGCTGGCATGGCAGCTTCCGTCTGCGAAGGTGCCGCGTCTTGCGGCCATTCGCCGCTGGCGTCCAGCGGGCGGGGGGCGGCATTGCGGCCACGCAGGGCTTGTACGATGCGGTTCCAGGCGGTTTTCATGGGGTTTCTCTCTCTGTAGGGTGAAGTTGTTGTCTGCTTCTGAGCCGTCCGATCGGGCTGCTCATTGGGGACTGATTCTTCGGATTCACCCCGGAAGCAACAACGCAGCGCGCACCCCAAAGCCCTCACACCCACCGCACAAACCCTCCGGACCCGGAAGAAACCTTCACACCGGGCAAGCAAGGCGCCCCGGATAATCGACGCACCCTTACTCCGCGCCCCGCCCATGACCCGCATCGCCGTGATCGAAGACGACCTGCCCACCAGCAACCAGCTGGCGGGCTGGATTGCCAGTGCGAAGAGCGGCATCGTGATTGACCAGTGGTTCACGCGCGACGACGCCGAAGCCGCCCTGGCGCGCGAGCACTACGACGCCGTGGTCCTTGACATCGAACTGGGCCGTGAGCGCCATGCGGGCGTGGCGCTCATCAACGCCATCAACAAGCGCCGTCAGGGCACACCGGTGCTGGTGGTGTCGGCCATGCCTGCGGCCATCTACCGCAGCATCATGAAAGCGCTGGACGCGTGGGACTACCTGCAAAAGACCACTTTCGAGGAGGCCGACTTCATCGAGACCTTTCTCGACATCCTGCGCACCACGCAGGCACAGACTCCGACCCGCGCAGCACCCGCCCCGGTGGGCGATGCGCTGGTGCTGGACCCGCTGTGGCAGCGCTCTCCCACTTGGCGCGGCGAACGCATCAACCTGCCGCTGACGGCCCAGCGCATCCTGGCCACGCTGCACCAGCGCAGTGGCGAGGTGGTGTCGTACGACGAACTTTTTGAGGTGGTGAAAAGCGGGCGCAACCGCGACAACGTTCGCAAGCACGTCAGCACCATCCGCGAGGCCCTGCGCGAGGTGGACCCCGCCTTCGAAGGCATCGAGAACGTGCCCATGCGCGGCTTTCGCTGGACAGGCAAGTGAAGCGTCTGCTCCGCCACCCCGCGCTGGAAATGCCCCGCCTGGGCCTGCCCGCCTTCCGGTTGCGGATTCTGGTGCGCAGCGTGTTTGTGCTGCTGGCGCTGGCCACCGTCGCGCTGAGCGTGGTGCTGCTCAAGGAAGAAAAGGAGCGTGGCTGGCAGAGCTACCAGCACGGCTTCGCGCGCAGCCAGTCCGAGGTCATGGCCCGTCTGCGCCACCCCTCTGGGCAGTTGGCTTTGCTCAATGCTGGCAACCGTGGCGCCGCCCCCGCGCCGCTGGCGCCCCTGCTGCTGCCCTATGCGGCGCTAGATTTCGACGACCAAAACAAGGCCCAACAGGCCGTGGAAATGGCGGGCTGCGCGGTGCAGTACCCCGACGGTTCGTCGGTCTGCGCGGCCATCGGCAACAACCCCTATGCCGGGGGCTTCATTTACCTGGTGGGCAGCTTCTACGCGGGCGAGCTGGTGCCCCGCGAACGTGGCGCACTGGATGTGCAGGCCGTGCACCGCGCCCGCATCACGCTGGACATGCGCGGCGCTACCTACCGCTGGGTGGCGCCTTTTGAAGCACTGCCACCCCAGGGCACGATCAGCACCCGGGGCCGCCTGACAGGATTCGTGGACAGCGGAGAAGAGTCCCTGGATGCCCGGGCGCGGCCAGTGCGGGATTTTCGCGGCTGGCTCTGGCAGAACGGCCAGTGCCGGGATCTGGCGGGCGCCGTGCCCGATTGCCTGCGCCGCACCTTCTACTCCATCCGCCTGCCGGTGGAGCTGTTCCGCGAAGCGCTGTTTGACAAGCAGCGCCTGGTCTGGCCGCCACAGGATCTTGGCAACATGCGCGTGCGGGTGGAAATGCTGGCGCCTGGCTCGGGCGCGGCGCTGTTCGACAGCAATGCCCCCGGTGCCCAGGCTGCGGCTTCGCTGGCGGATGTGGCGCGCACCCTGCTGCCCGGCGAACAGGTGCAGATCCGCAAGCTGGGCACGAGCGACAGCGAAGCGATCACGCTCAAGGGTTCCGAAGTGCAGGCAGACCCGTCGGCGCCCTGGCTGCTGCGCCTTATCAGCTGGCTGCCGCTGGAGTGGCAAGCCGCTGGCGATCATCGGGCGCAGCCGGTACCGGCCGGCCTCGACATTCTGGACACCCCGGCGGGCAACTATGCCGTCACCTTTACCGGCAACCTGCGCGGCGTGGAGCAGGGCCTTGCCGCCGTGGCCACCCGCATGTCGTGGTACCTGGGCGCCATGCTCGCGGCCATCGCGCTGGCCTGGCTGGTGGTGGAGGTGGGCCTCATCCGCCGCGTGACCGCCCTCACCCGCCGCGCGGCAGCAGTTTCGTACAACGTGCAGGACGGGCACATCGGCCCCCGCCTGGGCGACCTGGACGTGTCGGACCTGCGCGGATCGGACGAGCTGGGCATTCTGGCTGGCGGCCTGGCCGACCTGCTCCAGCGTGTGAAGGACGATATCCAGCGCGAACAGTTGCGCGCCCAACAGGAGCGCGACATGTGGCATGCCGTGGGGCACGAGATCATGTCCCCTTTGCAATCGCTCATGGTGCTGCACGGCAGCGCCGACGACCCAGGCCACCGCTACATCCAGCGCATGCAACAGGCCGTGCATGTGCTGTATGGCACGGCCTCCCCTGCGGAGGCGTTGCAGGCGGCCGACGTGCCGCAGGGTCGACTGGACCTGGATGCCTTCCTGCGCCACGTGGCCAACAACGCGCACTTTGCAGGCATCGACAACGTGGTCTATGAAGGAGGGGCGGGCCCGGTCATCGTTCGGGCGGACGAATTTGCATTGGAAGACGTGGTGACCCACATCCTGCGCAATGCCGACCGCTACCGTCCGCCGGGCACGGCCATCACGCTGACGCTGGCGGCCTCCGAGTCGACTGCCAGCGCCACGCTGCGCAACCAGGGCGCCACCATTGCCGAGGATCTGCTGGGGCGCATCTTTGAGCTGGGGGTGTCCGACCCCAGCCTTCCCATGCCCGACGGCGAGAGCGGGCACCGGGGCCAGGGCCTGTTTGTGGCCAAGACCTACATGGCCAAGATGGGCGGCACGATCAACGCGCGCAATACGGCCGACGGCGTGGCCTTCGTGCTGACCTTTCAGCGCCTGGGCTGACCCGGCCCGAAACGCGCGCCCCGCGCACGGCAGGGGGCGGCACTGTCCGACAGGGGCGCGCAACAGTGGGGCCTACCCTGCAGGCATACGTTCAGACCACCGTCTGCGACTGCCCCAGGAGCCCTTTCATGAAACGCATTCCCTTTGCCACCCCCCTCTTCACCGCCGCCTTGCTGCTGGCATGCGCGGGTGTATCCGCACAAACGCCGCCTCAGGATGCGCGGGCACGCTATGAGCAGGAGCGGGAAAAGTGCATGACCAACAACACCCAGGACAGTCTGGCCACCTGCCTGCGCGAGGCCAACAACGCGCTGGATGCTTCGCGCAAGGGCGATCTGAGCAACCCTGGAGCCGCCGCAAACGACAACGCCACACAGCGTTGTGCTGCGTTCCAGACGGCTGCCGACCAGGCTGATTGCATGCGCCGTGTGCAAAGCAGCCCGGCGAGTGGCTCGGTGTCCGGCGGCGGCGTGTTGCGTGAATCGACCACCACGACGATCACCGTCCCTGCGCAACAATAACCGAGCTCCAGGACGGCGTGGTCTGTGAAAACGGCCGCCGCGCAAAGTCTGCGCAGCGGCTCAGGAGATCATCCCAGTTCTGCGCGCATCGCGTCGATGACGCCTTGGTAGTCGGGCTTGCCAAAGATGGCGCTGCCCGCCACAAAGGTGTCAGCACCCGCATCGGCCACGCGGCGGATGTTGTCGGTCTTGATGCCGCCATCCACTTCCAGGCGGATGTCCTTGCCCGAGGCGTCGATGCGCTTGCGCACAGCTTCGATCTTGCGCAAGGCCGAGTCGATGAAGCTCTGGCCGCCAAAGCCGGGGTTCACGCTCATGATGAGAATGAGGTCGATGTCGTCGATTACCCAGTCGAGAACGCCCAGCGGCTCGGCCGGATTGAACACCAGGCCGGGCTTGACGCCCTTGGAACGGATGGCCTGGATGCTGCGGTGCACGTGGCCCGAGGCGTCGGGGTGGAAGCTGATGTAGTCCGCACCCGCGTCGGCAAACGCGGCGGCCAGGGCGTCCACCGGCTGGATCATCAGGTGCACATCGATCGGTACGGCCACACCGGCGGCGGTCTTGGCATGGGGCTTGAGCGCCTGGCACACCATGGGGCCGAAGGTGAGGTTGGGCACGTAATGGTTGTCCATCACGTCGAAGTGGATCCAGTCTGCGCCAGCGGCAATGACATTGCGCACCTCTTCACCCAAGCGGGCGAAGTCGGCGGAGAGGATGGAGGGGGCGATTCGGAATGTGCGGCTCATCCCCCGATTGTCGCAAAGCGCAGAAGGTCTGGGGTTTTACCCCATGGACATGCACTTTTTACGAATCTCCACGGTTACCATTCGCCCCATGCCAAAGTATCAGTTTGACGTGGAAGTGCTGCCCGAATACCTGCCCGAGCAGTCTGCGCCGGACACGGGGGTGTTCAGCTTCGCTTACACCATCACCATCACCAATTCCGGGGAAACGCCTGCGCAGCTGATTTCGCGCCACTGGATCATCAGTGACTCCCGGGGCCACACCCAAGAGGTCAAGGGCCTGGGCGTGGTGGGCCACCAGCCGCTGCTCAAGCCGGGCGAATCGTTCCAGTACACCAGCGGTTGCCGGCTTCGCACCTCCAGCGGGACCATGCACGGCACCTTTCACTGCGTGGCCGAAGATGGCGAGCCCTTCAACAGCCCGGTGCCGTTGTTCGTGCTGGAGGCGATCAGCCACGGCCCTTCGGGCGAACCTTTGAGCGGCCGGGTGCTGCATTGAAGCGCTTTTGCCCCCACGCTTCCCACTTCGTGTGGTCGCTGCCCCCCAAGGGGGCCGCTTTTCATCTTGGGGCGGCCCGGCGATGAAAAACACCCCGCATTCCGACCTGGCCAGCATTCTGGCGGCTCTCGACCCGGCCGCTGACCTGGCCCATCGCCATCTGTGGCTCATCCACCTGCTGGACTGGGTGCGCGGCAAGCGCGATTCGGTGCCTGCCGCTGTGGGCCGGGTGCAGCTTTTCATCGATGCGGTCGCGGCACGGCCCGATCTCCAGCAGCGGCTGCAAGCCTGGTGGGCCACCTTGGTGGGCCAGGTCGATATCACCACCTTGCTGGCCGATTTTGGCTTTGCGCCCCGCACTGCGCTGGTCAGCGAGATGGCGGAACGTCTGCGCACCAAGCTGCTGCCAGGCAGCCCAGAGACCATCGACGCGTCCGAGCTTTTCATGCTGGCGCTGCCCAGCGCTTTTGACGCCCAGTGGCTCGCGGCGCTCGACGAAGCCCAGCTGAACCGGCTGGTGGAGTTGCTGGCTTCCCCGGGTGGCAACAACAGCCCCGGTGGCGCCACGCGCTGGCACCGCGCCCTGCTCGACGCCATCACGTACTGTGCGGGGCAGATTCTCTCGACCGGCTTTGCCCCCGAACTCCGGTTGCGCATGAGCGAATCCGCGCGCGAGGCGCAGCCCTTTCATGCACTGATCCGCGATGTGGAAAGCCTGCGCGTGGAGGTACTGCATGCGCTGCGCACGCCTGACCGGCTCAACGAGTCGGCCCAGCGCCTGCGCGAGCGCCTGGAGGCCTGCCGCGCGGCGGCGGCCACCGTGTACACGCATTTCGAAGACAACGGCATTTCAGTGGGCCTGGTCTTTCGCCTGCGGCAGCTGCGCGAGCGCATCCTGCGCGTGCGCGAATTGCTCGACTGCCTGCTGTCGGCCCAACCAGCCGTCACGGCGGCGCAGCTCATGGCGCACCTGGTGATGGTGGGACAGGAGCGGCGCAGCCTGCGCGCGTTGCTGGCGTCCAACTCCTCGCTGCTGGCGGCCAAGGTGGCCGAGCGCAGCGCCGAGACGGGCGAGCACTACATCACCCGCACGGGCACCGAATACCGCGCCATGCTGCGCAAGGCGGCGGGCGGCGGCGCCCTGATGGCGTTCACCACACTGACCAAGTTCGGCCTCCATGCGCTGGCGCTGTCGGCGTTCTGGGGCGGGTTCATGGCGGGGGTCAACTACGCCGTGAGCTTTGTGCTGATCCAGCTGTTGCACTTCACAGTGGCCACCAAACAACCGGCCATGACGGCGCCGGCCATGGCGGCCAAGCTCAAGGAGCTGGGCTCGGGCGGCGCGATCGAGGCGTTTGTGGATGAGATCACGCACCTGGTGCGCTCCCAGGTGGCTGCCGTGCTGGGCAATGTGCTGGTGGTCTTCCCCGCCGTGCTGGCGCTGGCCACGCTGATTGCCCTGGCCACGGGCGGGCCCGCCATCAGCGTGAAGGAGGCAGAGCATGTGCTCGCATCCTTGCACCTGCTCGGGCCTTCGCTGTTTTTTGCGGCCTTTACCGGGGTGCTGCTGTTTGCATCCAGCATCATTGCGGGCTGGACGGAGAACTGGTTTGTGCTGCACCGCATGGACTCGGCTTTGCACTACAACCCGCGCATCACGGCGCTGCTGGGCGTCGAGCGCGCCGCGCGCTGGGCCCGCTTCCTGCGCGAAAACCTCTCGGGCCTTGCAGCCAATGTCTCGCTGGGTTTCATGCTCGGCCTGGTGCCCGCGTTTGCCGCTTTTTTTGGGCTGGGGCTCGATGTGCGCCACGTCACGCTGTCCACCGGCCAGGTGGCTGCCGCCAGCGCCGCACTGGGCCCGCAGGTGCTGCATTTGCCCGCATTCTGGTGGGCCGTGGCCTCGCTGCCCTTTCTGGGTGCGCTGAATGTGTCGGTAAGTTTTTATCTGGCCTTCAGCCTGGCGCTGCGCGCGCAAAACGTGAGCGGTGTAGACCGCTCGCGCATCTACGCCGCAATTCGCGCCCGCCTGCGCAGCGCCCCCCTGAGCTTTTTTGTGCCAGCGCGACAAGCCAGCGTTGGTGTATCGTCGCAGGCCTGACGGCGGGCAACCGCCGCATCTGTCCTACATGGCCGGAATGTTTCCGCCTGTAAATTCGGGGCACCAACGCCCAAGCGCACCCCCTCCCATCTGCGGAGGGCCTGTGCGCGGGCCCTTTCACACCAACGGGCACCGCCCGTCTGACGCAGAGGTTCCATGACATGAACGAAATCCTGACCTTCTGGGCGCAGTGGCTGCGCCCCTCGGCCGGGTTGCCCACGGTGCAATGGTCGCTGCTGCTGGCCGTGGCCGCCATGGCGGGCTATCTCACGCAGCGCCACACGGGCCTGCCCAAGGTGCTCGGCTATTCGCTGGTAGGCACCGCCGCCGGGCTGGCCGGGTTCAGCGGTGCCGTGTGGCCGCTGCAGGGCATTGGCCTGTTCCTGCTGGAGCTGGGCATTGCCCTGGTGCTCTTTGAATGTGGTGGCCGCATTCCGCTGCGCTGGTTCCGCCACAACCCGATGGTGCTGGTGCAGAGCATTGCCGAATCGGTGCTGACCTATTTCGCCGTGTACTGGGTGCTGGTGTGGCTGAACCTGCCCACGCAGGTGGCCGGCCCGCTGGCCCTGGTGGCGCTCGCGGCTTCACCCGCCGTGCTCACGCGCGTGGTGGCCGACACCCGCGCCGCCGGGCCCGTGACGGAACGCGCCATCGTGCTCACCACGCTCTCTACGCTGTACGCACTGACACTGGGCAGCGCCAAGGCCGAGCTGATCAACCGCCAAAGCGTCACCATGGTGGAGACCGTGTACCCCGTGATGGTGGTGCTGGGCGTCTCCATCATCGTGGCCGCCGTGCTGGCCCTGGTGCTGCGCATGGCGTTGCGCTTCATGAGCCCCACGAGCGAAAACACCTCCATGCTGTTTCTGGCATTGGTCGCGGCGGGCACCGCCGTGGCAGCGCACATGGGGGGCTCGGCGCCGCTGGCCGCACTACTGGGCGGCATGCTGCTCAAGCAACTCAACCCGCGCCCCTGGGCCTGGCCCCGCCAGCTGGGCAATGCGTCGTCACTGCTCACCATGCTGATGTTTGTGCTGGTCTCTACGGTGGCGGCGCAGGCCGACTGGAGCGCCCCGGTGGCCGGCGTGGTGCTGGCCCTGATTGCCGTGCGCCTGGTGGCCAAGGCCACCGGCGTGGCACTGGGCAACGTGGGCAGCGGTGCGAGCTGGAAGCAGGCGCTGTGGGTGGGCTGCGCGATGACACCGATGTCGTCCATCGCACTCTTGATCGCCTCGCAGTTCGTGCTGGCCTCGCCTTCCACCGGCCATGTGATTGCCGGTGTGGCGCTGCCGGCCATCTTGCTGATGGAGGTGCTGGGCGCCGTGATCGCCACCGTGGCCATTTACCGTGCGGGCGAAAGCTCCAAACCCTGGGCGCCATTGACCCGCAGCAACAACGGAGAAAACAGCCGTGAGTCTTGAAGCCTTCAACCATTCCGAACCGCTGACGCTGGGTGTTGAGCTGGAGCTGCAGCTCGTCAACACCAACGACTACGACCTGGCCCCCTATGCCGAGGACATGCTGCGCCTCATGAAGAAAACCCCGCTGCCCGGCAGCGTGGTGCCGAGA
>PJUL01000985.1_pt1 | contig 14886 bp, 13 predicted proteins | sample 1512221 | NCBI WGS metagenome assembly PJUL01 (sample SAMN08177667, study PRJNA422409) | Feces metagenome, whole genome shotgun sequencing project.
AGTAGCCGCCATCAACGCGTAACCACCGAGCCCCCGCAGCTCTCGCCCATCCAATCGGCCCAACCACTGCCTCGGCTCGAACCATTCACATTTTCGAACTTGCCACAACGTTACAACAATGACGATCGCCTGATTCAAGCTCAGCGCGATCAATGCGCCCTGCAAACCGAGAAGCCAGGCAAGCACGCCCGTTAGAACCAGCGAGATCAGCGATCCCGCTATGTTGCTCACCACATAGCGGCGAACATCCTTCAATCCGTTCAGAATGGCCAGCAACAGTGCATTCATACTAATTGGCACGATGCTGATCGCCGCCCAGATCAGCACCACGGTGAACTTAGGACTACCCAGAAAGGCGATGGAGATCGCCCGGCTCAACCCTGCGACGAGCAAGGCCGCCACAAGGGACGCCGCCGCAACCACTGTTGCCGCCGTGCGCCACAATCGCCTTTGCCGTTCCTGATCGCCCGCATATTCGGCGGTCGCCTTGGTGACACCGGTATTGATCGCCCCGGTCGCAAACGTTGTCACCACGGAGAGCAGGTTCTGGAACTGGCCAATCAGAGCGTAGCCGGCTGGGCCGACGAGCAGCGCTAGGGCCTTATTTAACCCGATTGCGGTCGCCATACGGACAGCCACGGCAACGCCGTTCAGCGCACTTGTTCTAATCAACGACATAGCAGGACGGATCAGGCCAGACGGCGGACCGCGTCAATCACTCGATCCGCCTGCTCGTCGGTCATATTCGGTCCGATCGGCAGGCTTAGCACCTCTCGATGCAGCATTTCACTGATAGGAAACGCGCCTTCTCGAAAGCCAAGCGATGCATAGGCGGGCTGCAAATGCGGCGGGACGGGATAGTGGATTACGGTGCCGATGCCATCCTCAGCAAGGCGCCGGGCAAACGCCTCTCGCTCGGGGTGCCGCACCACGAATACGTGCCACACCGGCTCCATTCCGGCCGGCACAAACGGCAGCACAATACCCGTATCCGCAATGCCAGCCAGATATCGAGCGGCAATGGCGCGACGACGCTCGTTCTCGACATCGAGCCTCGCGAGCCGGACCTGAAGGAAAGCCGCGTGAAGCTCATCCAACCTGCTGTTGAAGCCAATCACGTCGTTATGGTACTTTACGCGTGACCCATAGTTGCGCAGCATGGCCACATTGTCGGCCAGCGCCGAATCCGCGCAGGTAACTGCGCCGGCATCGCCCAGAGCACCCAAATTCTTGCCCGGATAGAAGCTCCAGGCAACCACTGATCCCCCTTCTCCCAACCGCGCACCGTGATAACGCGCGCCTTGAGCCTGGGCGCCGTCCTCAAGGACCTTGAGCCCGAATCGATCAGCCACCGCACGAATGGGCGCGAGGTCGGCTGGCTGGCCATAAAGATGTACCGGCAAGATTACTTTGGTTCTGGACGTAACCGCAGGAGCAATGAGGGCGGGATCAATATTGCAGGTCCGCGGATCCGGCTCCACCGGCACTGGTGTGGCGCCAACGTGGCTCACCGCGAGCCAGGTGGCGATATAGGTGTTGGCGGGAACGATGACTTCGTCGCCAGGCCCCACGCCCATTCCGCGAAGCGCCAGTGTCAGCGCGTCCAGACCATTGGCCACGCCAACGCAATGCTGCGTCCCACAATAGTCGGCAAAAGCCTTCTCGAAGGCCGCAACTTCCTTGCCGAGGATAAACCATCCGGAATCAATGACACGGGCAGCCGCAGCGATTAACTCTTCCCGCGAACCGGCGACAATGTCCTGCAGATCCAGAAATGGTACGCGCGTCATCAATCAGCCTTTCCGACTGCGGATAGAAATTCCCGATAATCGCGAATATAGTCTGCAGGGTCGTAGGAATGTGAAGCCAGCACCAGCAATACGGCGTCGGCGCTGTACCGATATTGCGTGCCCCAGATCATAGGCGGCACGTAGAGCGCCTTGTCGTTCGCATCCAGCAAGAACTCTTGGCGCACCATGCCATTGTCCGCGATCGCCACGCATTGACCACGCACACAGATCAGCAGTTGGTGACACTCCCGGTGCGCATGCTCGCCGCGGGTCTCGCGACTAGGAACCTCATTCACCATGAAGATGCGCTTCGGGATGAATGGAAGGCCCTCACCTTCCTGTGCAACCGTGAGTTTGCCACGGATATCTGCCGCGACACGCAAAGCCAGCAGTTCTACACCAGGCACAACGCTGCCCGCCCCCGCAGTCGAGGTATCCGAGGCACTAGCTTCTCGCGCGGCGGGCGCAAGCGCACTGGTATTGGTATAGCCGATAATTGTGGCAGGATTTCCCACCACCGTGGCATAGTCCGGCACCGACCGCGTGACCACCGCACCCGCACCGATCATCGCTTGCTCGCCGATGGTGACGCCCGGCAAGATCGTGGCATTGGCGCCAATTGAAGCACCGCGCTTAACCACCGTGCGAGCAAATTGCTCCGGATATTGCTTCGAGCGTGGCCGTAAATCGTTAGTGAAGGTGACGTTCGGCCCAACAAACACGTCATCCTCAAGCACCAGCCCGCTCCAAAGCTGGACACCGCTCTTCACCGTAACCCTGTCACCGATCCGCACATCGTTCTCGATCAGGACGTGCGCGCAGATATTGCAATCCCGCCCAATCGTCGCCTCGGGCAGGACCACGCAAAACTGCCAGACACGGGTCCCGTCACCGATCGCATCGGACTGCACGTCTGAGGTCGGATGGATAAAGGCAGGCATAACAATCGGACACTCCGGGTGGCAGTAAACAAGGCTGGGGCAGGGACTGGCGCCGACCCTAACGCGCACCATAGCCGGTCAGCATCGTGCGGATTGTTCGCACCACGATGAGAAGATCAATCCACGGCGAATAATGCTTGATGTAGTAGAAATCATAGTGGAGCTTGGTTCGAACCGCGTCAACGTCCGCAACGTGCCCCTGGCACACCTGCGCCCAACCGGCGATGCCGGGGCGCACGATATGCCGATAACGATAGAATGGAATCTCCTGCTCGTACCATCGGGACAGAACTGCCGCCTCCGGACGGGGCCCGATCCAGCTCATCTCGCCCTTCAACACATTCAGAATCTGAGGCAACTCGTCGATACGCGACTTCCGCAACAAACCGCCAAGCGGCGTGATGCGGTCATCCCGATCTTGGGTAATAGCCAGATTGCGAGCCTCGCCCTTGTCTGGCGGAGCCACTTTCATGGTGCGGAATTTGTACACAGTGAAGGAGCGCCCCTGATAGCCGATCCGCTCCTGCCGAAACAGGGCCGGCCCTCGGGAAGTGGCTCGAACGAGCACCGCAACGAAAATCAGCAGAGGCAGCAGCACGATGCCGGCCATCAATGCCGCACACCAATCCAACGCCCATTTCAGCCGCATATAGTCCTGGCGCGGCGCGAGCGAACCGAAACTATTCTCCGACAGATGCTCGAGTTCGACCTGCCCGGTGAGCGACTCCAGCAGGTGCTTGACGTGGTAGACGGGGACATGGGCCAGCGCATAATCCGCAAGCTTCCTGTCCCATTCGCTGGGCAGGTCGATCCGCAAGTCGGCGGCCACTGCATCAAGCCCATCAACACCGTCATCAGGGGTATGCAGAACGCGCCAGGTAACGTGCGAGAAATCCTGCAATGATGCCGCGCTCCCGAATGGAAGCACGCCAATACGAAGCCGCTGACGACGTTGAACAATTGCGCCAAGCACAAAGAACCACGCCAGCGCCAGAATAAAGCCCGCCGAAAGGTTCACGCGATTATAGGGAATGCGCCCAAAGACAAAGACGATAAGAAGAACACCGAAGGCAACGCAGAAGGACGGCAAGGCGGATGCCAAAGCCTCGGCACCAGGATAAGTTCCCACGTTGCGCATCAACCAGGCACCGACGACGATCGCCAGGATCGTACCGATCAACGTATTATTCAGCACGCCGAGGTCATTCGAAACGCCATAGATGGCGAGCCGCAAAACGAAGGGCAGAAGCGCCGCGATCAGGATACCGCCAAGAATCTGGAATCGAAGGCGCGCCCAAAGGGTCGGCCGCAATGGTCTCACGCCGCTCACTAACAGAATCCCGCTTTCACCCCTGAACAGGCACCGAGGCCCGCTCGGCCGCATCGCTGGCCTTCGTAGCCATCGTGCTAAAACTATGCAACTTTCGTCGCTCTACAGCAGATCACGCTTCGTTTCCTACCAGATCGATTGTCCCGTCGATCATGACAAGCTATCGGCGACGCGATGCCTCCTCAACCTCCCGTCCAACTCATCCGTCCAAAACGCCATGGGGACGACCGTGGCTGGTTCACGGAGACCTACAATCGCAACACGTTCGATGCGATTGGCATCACCTGCACCTTCGTTCAGGACAATCACTCGTTGTCCATCCCCGCCTTTACCTTGCGCGGAATGCATTTCCAGCTGCCGGATCACGCTCAGGACAAGCTGGTCCGCTGCATCCATGGCCGGATCTTCGACGTTGCGATCGATGTACGCAAAGGCTCGCCCACCTATGGCCGATGGGTCGGCACCGAGCTTAGCGCGGAGAACGGGCACCAACTCTTCATTCCGATTGGCTTCGCGCACGGCTTCCTCACGCTCGAACCTAATTGCGAAGTCACTTACAAATGCTCGGATACCTATGCGCCGGCCCATGACGGCGGCATCCGCTGGGATGATCCGACACTTACAGCGATCGACGGGTCAGGCGACGGAATCGCTTGGCCGATCCCAACCGACATCACGCCGGAACTTAGCGACAAGGATCGCGTGCAGCCCTTGCTCGCCGACTTTGACAGCCCCTTTCCGTATGACGGTCGCCCCCTGGCGGCGCTCACCTGAAGGACAATCCCATGCGCATATTCGTCACCGGCGGCGCCGGCTTCATCGGTTCGGCGCTGGTTCGACACCTGATCGACAATAGCGAGCATGAAGTGCTCAATTTCGACAAGCTGACCTATGCCGGCACGCTGTCGACAGTGGAGCGCGTAGCGAGCTCGAACCGCTATCGCTTCATCCAGGGCGACGTCTGTGACGCCGCCGCGGTGCGCGCGGCGATCGCCGAATTCAAACCCGATGTGATCACACACCTCGCCGCCGAAAGCCATGTCGATCGTTCGATCGACGGCCCCGGCGCCTTCGTGCAGACCAATGTCGTGGGAACCTATGTGATGCTGGCCGAGGCGCGTGCCTATTGGCTGGAACTGGGCGCGGATGAGAAGACGACGTTCCGCTTCCACCACATCTCGACCGACGAGGTATATGGTTCGCTGGGCGACACCGGTCTGTTCACTGAAGAGACGCCCTATGATCCGCGCTCGCCCTATTCGGCGTCCAAGGCGGGCAGCGACCATCTCGTCTCGGCCTGGGGCCATACCTTTGGCCTGCCGGTCCTGATCACCAACTGCTCGAACAATTACGGCCCCTATCACTTCCCCGAGAAACTGATCCCGCTGATGATCGCCAAGGCGCTCGATGGCGAACCTCTGCCCGTCTATGGCAAGGGCGATCAGGTGCGCGACTGGCTGTTCGTCGAGGACCATGTCCGGGCATTGCAAGCAGTGTTCGAGCGCGGCGAACCCGGCCGGACCTATAATGTCGGCGGACACAATGAGCGCGAGAACATCGAGGTGGTCCACACGGTCTGCGCGATCCTCGACACGCTGCGCCCCCGTGCCGATGGCCAGTCCTATGCGACGCAGATCACCTCGGTTGCCGATCGGCCCGGCCACGACAAGCGCTACGCGATCGACGCAAGCCGGATTGGCGCGGAGCTGGGCTGGACCCCCGCCGAAACCTTCGAGACCGGAATCTGCAAGACCGTCGAATGGTATCTGGCGAACGAGGCATGGTGGCGGCCGCTGGTAGCGGCCAAGGCGGCGGAGCGGCGCGGCATTACCGCCTGATCAACGATATAACCGGGGCTTTCAACATGACTCGAGCAATCCTTGTCACCGGCGCTGGCGGGCAACTCGGTACCGAATTGCAGCGACTGGCATGGCCGGAGGCCTTCGAGATCGTGGCCATCGATCAGGACGAGCTCGACCTGACCGATCCCGCGGCGATCGCGGCCAAGGTGGCCGAGCGCCCCTGGGCCGCGATCATCAACGGCGCTGCCTATACCGCAGTCGACAAGGCAGAGAGCGACAGCGTCACCGCGTGGCAGGTCAACGCGCTCGCCCCGGCCGCCTTTGGCCAGGCATGCGCACAAGTGGGCATTCCGCTGGTCCAAGTCTCCACCGACTATGTTTTCCCCGGCGACAAGCAGGGCGCCTGGGAAGTCGAGGACCGCGTAGCGCCGCTGGGCGTCTATGGCGCTTCCAAGCTCGGCGGCGAGCTGGCCGTACGAACCAGCGGCGCCCGCCATGTCATCGTGCGAACGGCGTGGGTAGTGAGCGCGCATGGCAATAATTTCGTCAAGACGATGCTCCGCGTCGGCGCTGAGCGCTACGCGCTGCGTGTGGTTGCCGATCAGCAGGGCAGCCCGACCGGCGCGGCCGATCTCGCAGCAGCGCTGCAGACCATCGCGCTGCGTCTCGCTACCGACGATACCGCACCGACCGGCACCTTTCATTTCAGCAATGCCGGCCCAACCAACTGGGCGGCGTTCGCCACCGAGATCTTCCGCCAGTCCGCCCTACGCGGGGGCCCCTCAGCCACTGTCGAACCCATCGCCACCGCGGAATATCCCACCCCGGCGCGGCGCCCTGCCAATTCGCTGCTAAGCCATGACGCGATCATCGCGGCCTATGGCATCACGCCGCGCCCCTGGGCAGAAGCGCTTAGCGACATTCTCGATGATCTGATCGGAGCAGCCAAGTGAAGGGCATCATTCTCGCCGGCGGGTCCGGCACGCGTCTCCACCCCGCAACGCTGGCGGTGAACAAGCAGCTGCTGCCGATCTACGACAAGCCGATGATCTATTATCCCCTGTCCGTGCTGATGCTCGCCGGCATCCGGGATGTCCTGATCATCTCCAGCCCGGAATATCTCGGCAATTACCAGCGACTGTTCGAGGACGGTTCGGCGCTGGGTCTGGATATAACCTATGCCGAGCAGCCCCGCCCCGAGGGTCTGGCCCAGGCCTTCACCATCGGCGCCGACTTCATCGGCGACGATTCGGTTGCGCTGGTGCTGGGCGACAACATCTTTTTCGGTGCGCATCTTACCGATCTTCTGGCGAACGCAGTCACCCGCACCGATGGCGCCACTGTCTTCAGCTACCATGTCGAGGATCCCGAGCGGTACGGCGTGATCGAGCTGGGCGAGAATGGCCGGGCACTGTCGATCGAGGAGAAGCCCGCGGCACCCAAATCCAACCATGCGGTGACCGGGCTCTATTTTTACGACAACCGCGTCGTCGAATTCGCCCGCAATCTCAAGCCGTCGGCACGCGGCGAACTCGAGATCACCGACATCAACCGCCTCTATATGGAAGCGGGCGATTTGTATGTCGAACAGATGGGCCGCGGCTATGCCTGGCTCGATACCGGCACCCATGACAGCCTGCTCGAGGCCGGCGAATTCGTCCGCACGCTCCAGCACCGTCAGGGCATCCAGATCGCCTGTCTTGAGGAAATTGCATTCGAGATGGGCTTCATCACCGCCGACCAGGCACGCGAGGCCGGGGAGCGCTTCAAGAAGACCGCTTATGGCCGTGCGATCCTGAAGGCGGTGGAGGCACGGCGCTCCTGAGCGCCATGGCTTCGTCCTGCTGAACCAGCCCCTTCACCCGGGCTACAGACCGTGTCGTCTGTTTCCGACAGGAACCGGCCGTAATGGAAGCATAACCGCGTTGACGAACCCGCTTCGTTCGAAATAACGAACAGGAAAGGCGAGCTGGCGGGTTGGCCAAACTTCCATAGTTAAGGGGCGTAAATGACTCGGGAATTTCTGGCCTATGCGCTGATTGGTGCCTTGGGCCTGGGCGGCACGATCTGGGGAGCGTTTGCCTGGCGCGCCCACAGCCGCAAGAAACTCCGCCGTCGCGGTATCAAGCGCTACGGACACTGAGCGCCCTGACGCTGCTGCCGCGTTCCCCGGGAAAGGCAGATGCACTCGAAGTCAGAATAACCGTATCGGCGCTGACGCGCACTTACGCCGTCCAGGCGCCTATATCCTCTTCCTGACCGATCAATGCCAGACCATGCGCGATCGAGGTAAGCTCGCCGCCGGTGGCAAGCTTCTCCGTGCCGAAGCGTTCCGCGAACAGACGGCGGACCCGCGGCGTGAGCGAAGTGCCGCCGGTCAGGAAAACGCGGTCGATCGCCTGCGGTTCGGTGCCCGCCTGGGTCAGCGCGCGATCCACCGCAGCTTCGATCCGCACGATGTCCGGCGCGATCCAGTCCTCGAACTCGGCGCGGGTGACATCCGCCTCAATCGCGAGGTCACCGCCTTCGAAATGGAAATGCGCGGCCGCCTCGCCGGATAGCGCCCGTTTGAGCGCACCGACAGCGTGATACAGCTGATACCCAAGCTCGCCCTCGATCACCGCGATCATCCGGCCGATCGCCTCGGGATCGAGCGCGGCGCGCTTGAGCTTCTCCAGCTCGGCCAGCGTCTTGCGGTTACGCATCAGCGCAAGCCGCGACCAGTCCGAGAAATCGGTGAACCAGCCACCCGGAATGTCGAGAATCTTGTCGAACGAGCGATAGCTGCCGCCCTTGCCGAGCAGCGGCAGCACCAGATGCTCGACGATCCGCTGGTCGAACCGGTCGCCGGCGATGCCGACACCGGCATGGGCGAGCGGAACGCAGCGCCGCGCCGCGCCCGGCGCCTCGATCCGCACCACCGAGAAGTCGCTGGTGCCGCCGCCGAAATCGGCGACCAGCACTGTCGCCAGCTCCTCGATCCGCGACGCGTAACTGAAGGCAGCGCCGAGCGGCTCATAGACATAGTGGATCTCGGCGCCGAAGCCCGCGAACATCGCATCATAGCGCTGGCGGGCGAGCGCATCATCGGGCCGGCTGCCGGCATATTCCACGGGCCTGCCGACGATCACCCGCCGGGCACTGCCATCCAGCGCACCGCCCGCGCGCGCCGCCATCAGCGCGAGGAAGGTGCGGCCCATCTCCTCGAAGCGCAGGCGCTTCTCGAAGACGATCGCATGCTCGAAGCTGGCGCTGGCCGCGACCGACTTGAACGACTGGAGGAAGCGGCTGCCCTCCGGGAACTCGAGATACTCGGCAATCGCCCAGGGGCCGGCGGCAACCGCCATTCCGCCGCGCACGCCTTCGTCCTGCCAGAAGCACAATGCCGAGCGGAACACCGGATCGGACCGTTCCGGCCCGGCGAGCTGGATCAGCTCGGAGCGGCCATTGGCCGCTAGCGCCGCGACCGAATTGGTGGTGCCGAAATCGAAGCCGAGAGCGGGAAGCTGAGTCATGGTCGGGCGCCTCTATCGCCCTGCATCCTATCTGCACAACCTCTCCTCTCCTTTCGAAGCAGCGGCTGGACGGCACGACGGCAGTCCCGGTCCCGAATTTCCGGGAGACCCGCATGCCCCGCAGCTCGTCGCGCTTCACCTTCCTGATCAAGATCCTTGCCGCTGTCGCGATCATCGCCGCGATGGATCTGCTGTTCTTCGACACGGAGGCAGGGTCGTGGATCGGTGGTTTCGCCCTTGTCTGGATCGGCACATTGGCGATCCTGAGGCCCGCGCTCCGCCGGCGCGCGAGCCTCGTGGCGCTGGCCGTCGCTACCGGCTTCGCCCTCATTCTCGGCCATGATCCGGGCCCGCTCGGATGGGTCCTGTTCTGGGGCGCGCTGTCGATCGCCGTCCTGATACCGCGCGTCGGCCGGTTCGACGATGCGTGGCGCTGGAGCCTGCGCCTGTTCGCGCACGGCCTGAGTGGCCCGCTGACCCCGGTGCTCGACCTGATCCGCCTTTCCCGCGAGCGCCCGCGTCGCGGCCGACACAGCCCGGCCAGGCTCGCCACCCTGCTCGCGCTGCCACTGGCGATGACGGCGCTGTTCCTGGCGCTGTTCGCCAGCGCCAATCCGATCATCGCAGAGGCATTCACCCGGGTTCGCCTGCCTTCCCCCGGCGAGGTGGTATATTGGGCCGCGATACTCGTGCTGATCTGGCCGAGCCTGCGCCCGGCCCGCTGGGCAACCCGCATCGCCACGCTGGTGCCGCGCGCCGATATTGCGCTGCCCGGCATCCCGCCCGCCTCGCTGCTATTGTCTCTCCTGCTCTTCAACGCGGTCTTCGCGCTTCAGAACGGGCTCGACCTCGCCTTTCTGTGGAGCGGCGCGCCGTTGCCCGACGGCGTGACGCTGGCCGACTATGCTCATCGCGGCGCCTGGTCGCTGATCGCCACCGCCCTGCTCGCCGGTCTGTTCGTGCTCGTTGCCCTCGATCCCGGGTCGGAGAACGCCGCCAATCCGACGATCCGCCGGCTGGTAGTGTTGTGGGTGCTGCAGAACCTGCTGCTCGTCGCCTCGTCGATCCTGCGCACGCTCGACTATGTCGACGCCTACTCGCTCACCGCCTTCCGCATCGCCGCGCTCGCCTGGATGGGGTTGGTAGCGATCGGACTGGCGCTGATCTGCTGGCGCATGCTCACGGGCAGGAGCGCGGCCTGGCTGATCAATGCCAATGCGCTGATGGCGGTGCTGGTGCTCACCGCCGCGAGCATTGTCGATCTCGACGCGAGCGCCGCCGCCTGGAATGTGCGCCATGCCCACGAAGTCGGCGGACGCGGCGTCGAACTGGACCTCTGCTATCTGTCGCGGAGCGGCGCCTCCTCGCTGCTCCCGCTGATCGAACTCGAGCACCGCCCGCTCCAGCCCGGCTTTCGCGACCGGGTGCGCTTCGTCCGCGATCTCCAGCTGCGCCAGTTGACCGCGGCACAGGCGCATTGGCGCGGCTGGACCTGGCGCGGCGCCCGGCGGCTCGCCACGGCGCAGCGCCTGCTCGGCGCCAATCCGCCCGCTCCCGCGGCCCTGCCCGCCAGCGCATGGCGCGATTGCGACGGCACGATCCGCTTCCCGGAAGCGCCTGCCCAAGCCGCACCGGCGGCACCCGCCGCGACCGAGGCAGCGGAGGCGGCCGCCCGGGCGACCGAAGCCGCGGTCGCCAACGCCACCGCCAATGCCACTCGGCCGTTGACCGGAGCCCCCTCGCGATGATCCAATGCCCCATGCCTCGCACGATCCTGGTCGCCGATGACGATCCCCATATCCGCCAGCTGCTCGTCTTCGCGCTCGCCAAGGCCGGGCTCGAGACGATCGAGGCCGCCAATGGCGAGGAAGCGCTTGCCATGGCGGAGAGCCGCCAGCCGGACCTGATCGTGCTCGACATCAACATGCCGCGCATGGACGGGCTCGAAGTATGCCGCCGGCTGCGCGCCGAGGGCGGACTGCCGATCCTGTTCCTCTCCTCGCGCGACGACGAGATCGACCGGATCATCGGCATCGAGCTGGGCGCCGACGACTATGTCACCAAGCCCTTCTCCCCCCGCGAAGTGGTGGCGCGGGTGATGGCCGTGCTCCGCCGCACCGCCGCCCATGCCCCCGATGTAGATCGCGCGGCGGCGCCGATCCGCCATGGCAAGCTGCTCCTCGACACCGAGAGCTGGGAAGCGCGCTGGGCCGGGGCGCCGGTGCCGCTCACCGTCACCGAGTTCGGCATATTGCGCACGCTGGCGACCATGCCCTCCAAGGTTTTCAGCCGCGACGCGCTGATCGACCGGCTGCGCGGCCCGGGCTTCGCGCTCACCGACCGCACGATCGACAGCCATGTCCGCAACATGCGGGCCAAGTTCGCCCAGGCCGGCGCGAGCGACCTGATCGAGACGCGGCCCGGCATCGGCTATCGCATCGGCCCGTGCTCGGAAGCCTGACCGAGGCGATCAAGGCGCCGATCCGGCGCCACTGGCCGCGGCTGAGGCTGCGGACGATTCTGCTCGTCACCTTCGTCTTCGTCGCCGCCCTGCCCGGAGTCGGCGCGCTGTTCCTGCGCGTCTATGAGAATACTTTGGTCCGCCAGACCGAGGCGGAGTTGATCGCCCAGGGTACTGCCGTTGCGGCGATCGCCAGCGCGGACTGGCCGGGCTCGCGAGGCCCTGAGCTGGTTCGCGAGCTGCCACGTGCATCACGCGGAATGGCTGGCGGGCCGCTCTCGACGATCGATCTCGGCAATGCACCCGGCCCTGAGCGCCCCGCGCCCGTGGCGGTACCGGGCAGGGCCGCACCAGATGCGCTCGCCGCCGCCGCCCGGCTCGCGCCGGTGGTCGATGCGACTGCGGACGGCACGCTCGCGTCGATCCTGCTGCTCGCGCCCGATGGCCGCATCCTGATCGGCAAGGACGCCGGCAAGAGTCTGGCCGGACTTCCGGAGCTGGCCGAGGCACGCCGCGGCCAGCCGGAGACGATGCTGCGCCGGCGCGGCGACTATCATCCCGAATATGCCTTTGAATGGCTGAGCCGCGCCTCGGGGCTGCGCATCCACCATGCCCGCCCGGTGCTGGTGAACGGCAAGGTGGTGGCGGTGCTGCTGCTGTCGCGCTCCCCGCGTGCGCTGTTTCGCGGGCTTTATGAGGACCGCGGCAAGATCCTGTTCGGCATCGGCGCGATCTTCGCGACCCTGGTGGTGCTGAGCGGGCTACTGTCGCGCGGCATCGCCCGCCCGATCGAGGCCCTGAGCGAAGCCACGCGCGACGTGGCGCGCGGCGGTGGCGCAGTCCCCGAAGTGCCGCGCACGGCCGCGATCGAAATCCAGGCGCTCTATGCCGATTTCGCGACCATGGCCGATGCGATCGACCGGCGCTCTCGCTATCTGCGCGACTTCGCCCATGCGGTGAGCCACGAGTTCAAGACCCCGCTCGCGGGCATCCGCGGCGTGATCGAGATCCTCGAGGATCATCATGCCGACATGGACGACGCGGATCGCCGCCGTTTCCTCGCCAATGCCGGCGCCGATGCCGATCGGCTGACGCAGCTCGTCACTCGCCTGCTCGAGCTGGCGCGGGCCGATATGGCAGAGACAGATGCGGAGGCCGCTACCGACGCGGCGCTGGCGCTGCGCCGCGTCGCCGATGCCTGGGCAGGTCGCGGACTGACCGTCACGCTCGACATGGCCGACGCACTGCCCCGCGCAGCAATGCCGGGCGCGATGCTGGAGGCCATCCTCGAGAGCCTGGTCGAGAACAGCCGCCAGGCCGGTGCGAGCAACGTATCCATGACCGCGGCTATGCACCAGGCCATGCTCCAGCTCCGCATCGCGGACGACGGCCCCGGCATTCCGGAAGCGGATCGCGCGCGCATCTTCGAGCCCTTCTTCACCAGCCGCCGCAGCACAGGTGGCACTGGCCTCGGCCTGCCGATCGCACGTTCGCTGCTCGCCTCGCATGCCGGCACGATCGAGCTGTGCACGGCGGAGCGCGGCACCTGCTTCGAAATCCGGGTTCCTGTGGCCTGACGTCGACCCACGACGAAGCGACGCGCTCTGGATCCGTGACAAGCCCGGAGGGTTGGCGTAGCTTCTCGCCGTCCGCGTGACTGGCGATACGAGATGGAGCACCATCGGGAAGCGCGGATGTGGACGCCGTTCGCCTGGGCACCCTTCCCTGCCGGAGGATCCTGATGCCCGAACCGTTGCACATCGCTTTCCTGCTGTTCCCCGACGTGACCCAGCTCGACCTGACCGGCCCGGCACAGGTGCTGTCGCGCATGGGGAATGTGACGCTCGATCTGGTGGCGAAGACCCGCGATCCGGTGCGCACTGATGCGCAATTCGACTTGCTGCCGACTGCGACCTTCGGCGCGGTGCCACGCACCGACATCCTCTGCGTGCCTGGCGGGTTCGGCACTGTGGCAGCCATGGAGGATGCGGAGACCCTTGATTGGCTCCGACAGGTTGCGGCGGAGGCGGCCTGGGTGACCAGCGTGTGCACCGGATCGCTGCTGCTCGGCGCAGCAGGTTTGCTCAGGGGCTATCGCGCCACCTGCCATTGGGGATCGCGCGAGCAGCTCGGCTGGTTCGGTGCGGAACCCGTGGCCGAGCGGGTGGTGTTCGACCGCAACCGGGTGACCGGCGGCGGAGTGACTGCGGGAATCGACTTCGCGCTGGCGCTGACCGCGGCGATCCGGGGCGACGCGCATGCGCGGTTCGTGCAGCTGAGTCTGGAATATGATCCGGCGCCACCGTTCGACAGCGGCTCGCCGGAGCGGGCGGATGCGGAGACGGTCACGCGCTACTGGGCAATGGTGGAGAAGTTCGCGCCCGGGCGGGCAGATAAGGTGAAGGGAATAGCGGAGCGGCTGGGGTTCTGAGCCCCATTCGGATTCGGATTCTCCCATCGTCACCCCGGCCTCGAGCCGGGATCCCGCTTCTTCTTCCGCGGTGAGGCAGCACGACCCCGGCTCGAGGCCGGGGTGGCCGGGGATTTCTATTCCGCGCCCAGCACCTTCGCCGCGCCTCTTAGGTCCTCCACGAACGCCGCGAATTCATCCTCCGCTTTCGCCCGGTCGGGCAGGCGGAGGAGATAGCTCGGGTGGACCGTCACCCAGCCACGGCCGCCATCAGGCAGGTCGAGCGCCCTGCCCCGCGTCGCGGCGATCGTCACTGTCTTGCCGAGCATCTGACGGGCGGCGGTGGCGCCAAGCGCGATCGTGAGTTCGGGTTTCACCAGCAGGCGCTCTTGCTCGTACCACCAGCGGCAGGCTTGGATCTCACCGGCATCGGGCTTCGAGTGGATGCGACGCTTGCCACGCGGCTCGAACTTGAAATGCTTGACCGCATTGGTGACGTAGACTCCCGATCGCGCGATCCCGGCCTCGGCCATCGCGCGATCGAAGATCTCGCCGGCGGGTCCGACGAACGGGTGGCCGGCCAGATCCTCCTGGTCGCCGGGCTGCTCGCCAACGATCATCATGCGGGCGTCGACCG
>PJUL01000987.1_pt1 | contig 14847 bp, 14 predicted proteins | sample 1512221 | NCBI WGS metagenome assembly PJUL01 (sample SAMN08177667, study PRJNA422409) | Feces metagenome, whole genome shotgun sequencing project.
AGCGGCTGGCAATTGCCAGCGCATAATTCATAAGTCCGGGACAAGCGCGCCGAGCCTCTTCCTGATCCCGATCGTCCGGTCATCGACCTCTTCGCGGCGGAAACCGGCGCGCAACTGGCCGTAATTGCCCAGATGCTTGGTGATCGCCTCGATGCAGCAAGCCCACTGGTGGTTCAGCGGATCGACAGAGAAATCGAGCGCCGCATTACCCGGCCTTATCTAGACCAGCATTTCTGGTGGATGGGTCGCGGTGACGAGCCCATGAACAACTGGACGGCCTGGTGCACGCAGAACGTGCTGGTGGCTACATTCTGCCGCCCGACCGACCAGAAAACCCGCCATGCCGTATTGGCCAAAGCCGCTGGCAGCCTTGATGCTTTTCTCAAGGACTATGACGAAGACGGCGCGTGTGACGAGGGGGCGCTTTATTATCGCCATGCTGCGCTCTGCCTGTTCGGCGCATTGCGCGTGATGGATGCCGTGGCCCCGGGCGCGTTCTCATCGCTCTGGCGGGATGAGAAAATCCGCAATATGGCCGAGTTCATCCTCCACATGCATGTCGAGGGCGACCGCTACATCAATTTCGCTGACGCCTCGGCTGTGCTGGAGCCCTGCGGTGCGCGGGAATTTCTGTTCGGCAAGGCCGTGGGCTCGGTGCCACTGATGGCACTGGCGGCCAGCGACGCGAAAGGCGAGGGTCGTCCTGACCTTCCTGACGATGTCAGCCTGTTCAATCGGCTCATGGCGCTTGCTGCCTTGCCGGAAATGGCGGGCTTTGGGGCAAAGCCGACAAAGCCTGCGGACATTTTCTATCCCAGTTGCGGTCTGTTCATTGTCCGCGACGAGCGTTTCGTGCTCGCGGTCAAGGCTGGCGACAATGACGATGGGCACAATCACAATGATGTGGGCAGCTTCATTGTCTACAAAAATGGGCGACCGCTGCTGATCGATGTCGGCGTCGAAACCTATACGGCCAAGACGTTCTCGCCACAGCGCTACGATATCTGGACCATGCAATCGGGCTTTCACAATCTGCCCGGTTTCGACGGCGTCTGGCAGAAGGCCGGGGCGCAGTTTGCGGCGCGCGATGTCGCGGTAACGCTGGATGATAAAGCGCCGCAGATCAGCATGGATATTGCCGGAGCCTATCCTGTCGAGGCGGAGTTGGGCGCCTATCGCCGGACCATTGCACTCGAAAAAGGCGCAGGCATTCGCATTTCGGATCGATATGAGGGCGCCAAGGCGGCGACCCTGTCGCTGATGCTGGCGGAAGAGCCGACGCTTTCGGACGGTCGGATTGAGATCGGCGCGCTGGGCGTAGTCATGCTGACCGGCGCCGGAGCCATGTCCGTCGACACCATAACAATCACTGATCCGAGGCTGCGCAAGGCCTGGCCGGAGCGCATTTTTCGCGTGTCCGTGCCTCTGGCCGGGCCGCTTCTGGATCTCTGGATAGAATAGGTAGGAGGCGATCATGAGTTCGGTCACCGATGGCGGCGCCAAGCCGCCGGTAAAAACGGGAATGTCGAAGCGCCGGCGCAAGGCGCTCAATATTCTCGTGGCCTATTCGTTCATTGCGCCCAATTTCATTGGCTTTGCGGTGTTTACGCTCGGCCCGATCCTCTTCGCTTTCGCGCTGGCCTTCATGCATTGGGATGGCAGCAATCCGATCCAGTTCGCGGGCCTCGCCAATTTCTGGAAGCTGTTTTCGGACCGTGTTTTCCAGTCGGCTTTCTGGAACACCATCATTTTTACCGGCTTCACCGTGCCACTGACGCTGATCTGCGCGCTGGGGCTGGCCATTCTGCTCAACCAGAAAATTTTCGGGCGCAATTTTTTTCGCACCGTCGCCTTCTTCCCCTATGTCGCCTCGCTGGTTGCGGTGGCGGTGGTGTGGAACATGATCTTCCACCCCGAATTCGGCCCGGTGAACATGGTGCTCTATTCGCTGGGTGTTGATCCGAAAAACCTGCCCGCATGGGCGGCAGACCGGCATTGGGCCATGGTCACCATCATCATGTTCTCGATCTGGAAGAACATGGGTTACTTCATGGTCATCTACCTTGCAGGCCTGCAGGGGATCAGCACCGAGCTTTACGAAGCGGCCGATATAGATGGCGCGACGGGGTGGCAGAAATTCTGGCGCATCACGCTGCCGCAACTGGCCCCGACCACCTTCTTCGTCTCGGTGATGCTGACCATCCAGTCGTTCAAGGTGTTCGATCAGGTCTACATGATCACGCAGGGCGGGCCGGGCACATCGACGCTGGTGCTGGTCTACCACATCTATAACGAAGCCTTCATTTCCTGGGACCTGGGCTATTCCAGCATGGTTGCGCTGGTGCTGTTCCTGCTCGTCCTCCTCATCACCATCGTCCAGTTCCGCTGGACCCAACGCAGCGAGGGAGACACGGCATGACCATTGCGTCGCCTTCCGTTTCCGTGGCCGAAACCACGCTCCGTCGTCCCCGCCGCCGCATCAAATGGGGTCTGATCTTCACCTATGTGCTGGTGATCATCGTTACACTCACCATGCTTGCGCCGTTCGTCTGGATGCTCTCGGCATCGGTCAAGCTCGACCGGGATGTCTTCGCCTTTCCGATCCAGTGGATTCCGGAGATGCCGCGCTGGGAAAACTACATCGACATCTGGACCAAAATTCCGCTCGGTATCTTCGTTTGGAACACCACCAAGCTGACGCTGATCGTCACAGTGCTGCAATTGCTGACCTCCAGCTTTGCCGCCTATGCCTTCGCCAAGCTGAACTTCCCGTATCGGAACCTGTTGTTCCTTGCCTATATCGCCACCATCGCCATGCCCTGGCAGGTTTATATGGTGCCCCAATTCCTGCTGATGCGGGAGCTTGGGCTGAACAATACCCACTTGGCGCTTATCGCCCTTCAGGCCTTCACCGCCTTCGGTGTGTTCCTGATGCGCCAGTTCTACATGTCCATTCCCGATGAGCTCTGCGAGGCCGCGCGCATCGATGGCATGAGCGAATACGGCATCTGGTGGCGCATCATGCTGCCGCTCTCGATGCCGGCGCTCTCCACGCTCACCATCTTCACTTTCGTCAACACCTGGAACGACTTCCTCGGGCCGCTGATCTATCTGACCAAAACCGAACTGAAGACCATCCAGATCGGTATCCGCATGTTCATCACCCAGTACACGCAGGAATACGGGCTGATTATGGCGGCTTCGGTCGTGTCGTTGATCCCGGTTCTGATCGTCTTCCTCGCATTGCAACGCTTCTTCGTCGAAGGCATCGCTTCGACGGGCATCAAGGGATGAATATGCTCGCCCCCGAACTTTCCCACCTGCCTGCTCCATTCTCCACCGAGGAGGCACGCGAGGCTATCGATGTTGCGGTGGCGCAGGTGCGCCGGAACCTGCCGCAATTCACCTATGCCGCGCAAAACCATTCGAGCGTTGGCAATTTCTATCCTGCCGTTCCCAACGATCAATGGACCGCGGGCTTCTGGCCGGGCTCGATCTGGCTGGCCTATCAGGCAACGGGCGACGAGACCTTCCGCCATGCCGCGCAAATCCAGGTGCAGAGCTTTCTGCACCGGATCGAGCAGCGCATCGAGACCGACCACCACGACATGGGCTTTCTCTATTCACCCACCTGCGTCGCCGCATGGCGTTTGGTGGGCGATGAAGATGGGCGCAAGGCCGCATTGATGGCGGCTGATCAATTGCTGGAACGCTTTCACGAGAAGGGCGAATTCCTTCAGGCCTGGGGCCGGATGGGCGAGCCGGATAACTACCGCTACATCATCGATTGCCTGCTCAACCTGCCACTGCTGCATTGGGCCAGCGCTGAAACTGGCAATCCCGAATACCGGGAAAAAGCGCTGCTTCATGCCCGCACCACGCTGGCGCATTCGGTCCGCCCCGACCACTCGACATTCCACACGTTCTATATGGACCCAGAGACCGGCGCGCCGGTGCGCGGCGCGACCAAGCAGGGCTATAGCGATGACAGTTCATGGGCGCGTGGGCAGGCCTGGGCGATAGCGGGGCTGCCGGGGTGTTATCGCCATGATCCGCGTCAGGACTATATCGATACGTTCGAGAACCTGCTCGGCTATTACCTCGCACGACTGCCCGAAGACCTCATTCCCTATTGGGACCTGATCTTTACCGAAGGCGATGAGCCGCGCGATTCATCCTCTGCCGCCATCGTGGCCTCGGGCCTTCTGGATATGGCTGAAATCGTCGGTGGCAAGCGGGCTGAAGAGATGCGCGATCTGGCGTCGCGCATGCTGGCCAGCCTCTGGCGCAATTATGCAGTGCGCGACCCGGCCGTGTCCAACGGTCTGGTGCTGCACGGCACCTATTCCAAGAAAACCCCTTTCAACACCTGCCGCGGTGAAGGCGTCGACGAGTGTGTGGCCTGGGGTGACTATTATTATTTCGAGGGCCTGACGCGGCTGACGCGCGACTGGGTTTCCTGCTGGTGACCCTCGGATTGAAGAAACGGGAGCAAGACAATGGCTAGCATTTCCCTGCGCAAGGTCGGCAAGAGCTTTGGCGCGCTCAAGGTGGTCCACGACATCGATCTGGAAATCGCCGATAAGGAATTCATCATTCTGGTTGGCCCTTCAGGCTGCGGAAAATCCACTACCCTGCGCATGATTGCCGGGCTGGAAGAGGTGTCGAATGGCGATCTCGTCATCGGCAACACCATCGTCAACGATGTGCCCTCCAAGGACCGCGACATCGCCATGGTGTTCCAGAATTATGCGCTTTATCCGCATATGACGGTCTACAAGAACATGGCTTTTGGCCTCGAATTGCGCCGCGCGCCGCGTGAGGTGATCGAGCAGAAGGTGCGCGAAGCCGCCGAAATTCTCGATATTACCCACCTCCTTAACCGCAAGCCCAAGGCCCTGTCGGGCGGACAGCGGCAGCGTGTGGCTCTGGGTCGCGCGATGGTGCGCTCGCCTGAAGTGTTTCTGCTCGATGAGCCGCTGTCCAATCTCGACGCCAAGCTGCGCTCGACCATGCGCGCCGAGATCACCAAGCTGCATCGCCGGTTGGACGCCACGTTCATTTATGTGACCCACGACCAGGTTGAGGCCATGACCATGGCTGACCGTATCGTGGTGATGAAGGATGGCCATATCCAGCAGGTCGATACGCCCCAGTCGCTCTACGACAATCCAGTCAACATGTTCGTCGCTGGCTTTATCGGCGCGCCGCAGATGAACTTCCTGCCGGTGACGCTGGAGCGTTCGGACAAGGGCGCCATCGCGCGGTTCAAGGATCATTCCTTGCCGCTGCCGGAGCGGCTGGCTGCCAAGGTTGCTGAGGCCGATTATGGCCGAGCCTTCATGCTCGGGCTGCGCCCGGAAAATCTGGGCGAGCGCGCACCTGTGGATGTCGATCCGGCGCTGGTTGCGCCGCTGGAATTCCTCGTCGATCTGGCCGAGCCGATGGGCGCGGAAGTGCACCTCAACGGCTCTCTGGAAGGGCATTCGGTGGTGGCGCGCGTGTCGTCTCGCTGCCGGGTGCAGGCGGGCGAGAGCGTGACGCTGTTTGCCGATCTATCCGCTGCGCACATCTTCGATGCTGAAACCCAGCAATCGCTGGGCCTGTGAGGAGAAGGGCAGGGCAATGAACTTTCTCGTCAATCTCTATTTCCGCGAAGGGCCGGGCATCGACAAGAATGCACCGGCGCCGACTGGGCTGCGCCTGTTGGCACATGTCGCGGGACGAGAATGGTGGGAACTGATCAAGCTCAATGTGCTGGTCATCGCGTTCAGCCTGCCCCTCGTGACATTGCCGGCGGCATGGTTCGCCGCCACGCGCATCGGCGTGATGATGATCGAGGACCGCAATATCTATCTTTTGCGCGATTTCTGGGCCGCGTTCCGCGCCGGGTTCTGGCGGGCAACAGGTTTCGGAGCCGTGCTGATTGCGGGCGGGACGCTGGCCGTTCTGGCCGTGCAGAGCTATGCGGCGCTGGCGCTGGAAAGCCTGATCTACGCCGCGCCGCTGGCGCTCGCCATCGCCATGACGGTCATTATCCCACTCTTTGCTCTCTACCTGTTCACCGCTCTGGCGATGGACATGGCAGCGACGAGTGCGGGCCTGATCAAGGCCGCCGCGCTCGGCTTGTTGCGCAATCCGCTGTCTGGCCTCGCTGCGCTGGCCGTCATCGGCGCGCTCTGGATCGCCCACATTCTTTTCTACCCCGCATCGGTGATCCTGCCGGTGCTGGTCAATTTTTCCTTCAGCGCGCTGATCGGCAGTTTCGGCGCGATGAAGGGAGTTCGGTTCGGCTTAGCCCGCTTGTCCAGTGCCCAAAGGGCCGGAGAGCGGGCGCAGCCGGAAATACAAATGGCATAACGTCAACATGGAGGAGAACAACAATGCCAATTCGTAATGTGATCAAGGCGGCCGCTCTGGCTGGCACCGGGCTGATGCTGATGCAGGGTCAGGTTCTGGCACAGGACACCACGATCAACTGGGCCCTGTGGGACTGGGATCGTACGCCCTATTACCAGCAGCTCATCGACGGCTTCGAGGCAGCCAATCCGGGCATTCAGGTCGAATATACCGATCTGGGTTCGGCCGATTACAACCAGATGGTCATGACCCAGCTGACCGGCGGTGGCGACGATCTCGACGTTATCACCATTAAGGACATCCCGGGCTATGCCCAGATGGTCAATACCGGTCGCCTGCTCAACCTGACCGAAGCTGGAGCCGTGCCCGCAGACGCTGCTGCCTATGGTGGCCTCATCGAAGCGCTCGATGTCGGTAATGGCGTATTCGGCCTGCCGTTCCGCACCGATTTCTGGATCGTCTTCTACAACAAGGCCGCTTTCGATGCCGCTGGTGTGGACTACCCCACCAATGACATGACCTGGGCTGAATTTGACGAAAAGGCCCGCGCGGTCACCTCTGGCTTCGGCCAGGATCGCGTTTATGGCGCGCACTTCCACACCTGGCGCTCCACCGTGCAGCTCCCCGCCATCCAGAGCGGCGAGAATACGCTGGTGTCCAAGGACTATTCCTTCCTCAAGCCCTGGTATGAACGCGCTCTGGCCCTGCAGGAAGAGGGTGTGGTGCGCAGCTATGCCTCGCTCAAGACCTCGCAGACCCATTATTCGGCCCCCTGGTTCTCCAGCCAGATCGCCATGCTGCCCATGGGCACATGGTTTATCGGCACCCAGATCGCCAAGGTCGCCGAAGGCGAATCCACGGCAACCGAATGGGGCATCGTGAAGTACCCCCACCCCGAGGGCGTTGAGGTTGGCGCCACGGCAGGTCAGGTGACCTCGCTGGGCATCAACACCAATTCCAAGAAGGTCGATGCTGCCAAGGCGTTCATCGATTTCGTAACGGGCGCAGAAGGCGCAGCCATCATCGCAGCATCCGGCACCATTCCGGCTTTGCGCGACGACCAGGTCGTTGCCACCATCACCGCCACGCCGGGCTTCCCCGCGGATGCCGCCAGCGCCGAAGCGCTGACCACCACGGCGACCTATCTCGAAATGCCCGTGAACCTCAAGGCTGCCGAATACGAACTGGTGCTGAACCGTGTTCATGACGAGCTGATGACCAATAACATCTCGGTCGATGCCGCTCTCGAAGAACTCAATGCCGGCGTTGCTGGCATCGACTAAGCTGCTGGCCGGGATGAGGGGCGCGCCGGCAGACGCGGCCTGATCCCGGCTGATAGCTTCTACTGCGGCAGGCAGTGCATTTTCTCCTCGGAAATGTGCTGCCTGCCGCCAATGTCTTGTCGCCCAGTCACTTTGGATATCATCGTGCGCCCTACGCCTCTTTCGGAAAATCCGCTGCGCTTACGCCATGATGTCGAGCAGGCCATGCATGCCCTGTTTGAACCGCTCCTGCCGTATTTTTCGGAATCCGGTGCGCGGGTCGATCTCAGTGCCACGGCGGCACATTTCGACATGGCGGCGGCGGCTTTGGAAGGATTTGCACGCCCACTCTGGGGGATCGCGCCGCTCGCCGCTGGGGGTGGCCATTTTAAGCACTGGGCGCTTTATCGCCGGGGCCTAGATAATGGCACCAATCCCGACCACCCCGACTATTGGGGCGATATTTCGGACATGGATCAGCGGCAGGTGGAGCTTGCCGCTATCGGTTTTACATTACGTCTTGCGCGCGACCATATCTGGGACCCGCTGAGCGAAGCAGCCAAGGATCGCGTGGCGGCCTATCTTCGTGCCGGGCGCGACCATGAATTCGTCAACAGCAACTGGAAGTTCTTCCGCATCCTGATCGATCTGGGGCTGGCCCATATCGGCAGACCTGCTGACGAGAAAACGCATGAAGCTTATCTCGACGACATCGAAAATTTCGTCATGGAGAAGGGCTGGTATCGGGATGGGCCGATCCGCAGCGCTGACCATTATATTCCCTTTGCCTTCCACTACTACGGGCTCGTCTACGCCATGCTGTCGGGCGATCGAACGCGCGGGGAAAGCTACAAGGCGCGGGCGCATGATTTCGCGCAATCCATCCGGCACTGGTATGCCGAGGATGGGGCGGCGCTGCCATTTGGCCGAAGCCTGACCTATCGCTTTGCCCATGCTGGGTTTTGGGGCGCATTGGCCTATGCCAATGTCGAGGCGCTGCCATGGGGGCAGATCAAGGGCTATTACCTGCGTAACCTGCGCTGGTGGGCTCGCCAGCCGATTTTCGAGCGCGATGGCGTTCTATCCATCGGCTATTCGTACCCGAACCTGCTAGTCAGCGAGGGCTATAATTCGGCGGGCTCGCCATATTGGGCGATGAAAGCATTCCTGCCGCTGGCGCTGCCTCATGATCATCCGTTCTGGATAGCAGAGGAAGAAGAAGCGCCGGTAGAGGAGCGGCCTGTAGTGCTAGCCGAGCCGGGCATGGTTATCCAGCACTTGCCGGGGCACAATGTGGCGCTGACTTCGGGCCAATATTACGCGCGCTGGCGCGGAACGCCCGAAAAATACGGCAAATTCGCCTATTCCACCCGCTATGGCTTCTCCATCGAAGCCAATGACCGCCATTTCCCCAGTGCGGCGAGCGACAACGCCCTGACGCTTTCGGATGACGGCCTGCATTTCCGCCAGCGAGAACTTTGCGAACGCGCCGAGATTGCGGGCAATGTGCTGTTCTCGGTGTGGAAGCCATTTGAGGATGTGGAAGTGTCTAGCTGGGTACTGCCGCATGGGCGGTGGCATCTGCGTTTGCACGAGATCGTGACGCCGCGCCAGTTGCAGGTCGCCGAAGGCGGCTTCACCATCGCCAAACCCGAATTCCGACGCTGGCAGGAGCATACCGGCACTGGCCGCGCAGAGATCCAGTCGGCCACCGACCGCAGCATGATTATTGGCTATGATCAGCGCGAAGGCGTGGTGCTCAGCCCGTTGAGCAATACCAATGTCCACTGGGCGCGCACGCTGGTCCCGCAATTGCGGGGCCTGATTGCACCGGGGCGGACAGTTCTGGCTTGCGCGGTGCTGGCGCAGCCCAACGACAGCGACGAAACGGTTCCGCCGACCCCGGAATGCCCAAGCCTGGAGACCCTGCGCGCAATGATCTCCGGGCAGGGACGGACCGTGCCCATCTTCGATCTTGGCTGATCACGCCGCTGGACTGTTTGAACGCCACCCTTGTCGGTCTGGTTCGCAAGTTTTTCCCCTGAGGTGCGGATGGTGCTGGAGCACGGCGGGGAGTATCCGTCGCGCTGGGCTGCCGTGTTTTCGGTTTCCCAGAAGATCGGCTGTTCGGCCCTCACCCTGAACGACTGTGTGAAGAAGGCCGAGGTCGATGGTGGCCGGCGGGCAGGCATGCCCAGCGATGTGGCCGACAAGCTTAAGGCTCTGGAGCGGGAGAACCGGGAACTGCGGCAGGCCAACGAGATTCCGCGCAAAGCCTCCGCATATTTCGCCCAGTTGAAAAAGTCCGAAAAAGCTCATTGGCAGGCCCGAGGCGGACGCGCCAATCCAGCCAATGACGAGGATGGCCAGCAACAAAACGTAAAGGGCGATGTGGGCGATATGGCCCAGCCAGATTTCCAGCGCTTTACGCCTTTGGTCAGCAATGGAGGACCGGGACAGAAAAACCGCCAGCCAAGTCGTAGCAGCCCAGCAGACAGACACCCATGGCCTTGTGGAAGTCGTAGAACCGGAACGCGCGTGACCGGCTTGGAATGCAACTCATTCGGAAAGACCGTAGCGGATAATTGCTTGCCCAATCATCTCCAGAGCCTTGTCATGCGGAACTGGTGAAACGAGGTTTTGCACGGAAAGTCCGCGCAGTTCGGCGACAAAACCGAGGATAGCTGCATCCTGCGGGTCTCGTTTATATTGCTTGGCCAGATGGTTTGAGAAATGCGACATGTGCGCGGCCATGACTGCGCGTCCTTCAGGTGTGTCGCTCGTTTCTACGATAACAGCCAGAAAGAACCTGGCGCGTCTGGGGTCAAAAAGCAGCCGGACCAGTTGACCCAGAAAGTCAGGTCTTTTCGCCTCCTGTTCAACGCGCTGATGCGAGTGATCGAGCAACGCGGAGAGAAGGTCAGTGCGGCGAGGAAAATAATAGGTCAGGTGAGATTGGCGCACGCCGGCCGCCCGTGCAATCCTGGGTTGGGTGAGCTGCTCGAGCCCCTGCGTTTCGATGATGCTCAGGGCAGCATCAAGAATATCTGACCGGACAGTACTGCTCAGCTCAGCTTTCCTTATATTCCTTGCGCAGCACCGTTCCCACATAGGCGAGTGCCTGCATGTATCGGCCCTGTTGCTGGAGGCCGGCATTGTCCCAGCAGATCGCCAGCGCCGCTTCCTGCGGTATATGCCAATCCTGAGTAATGCGCGACTCCATCATGGCGACAGCTGCATCAGAAGCGCCAGCTTTGCGCGCCCATTGCATAAGGGCAGGCGTGCCTATCGAAAGGTCGGGGCGGTAATCGAGACTGAGGAGTAGTGCGTCGGGACGAAGTGCGCGCGATATTGCGGCGTAAAATTCGGGTTTGTCCGGGTGGGAAATGAACTGCCCCACAAGTTGCATCATGCCAGCGTCATGCATGGGCAGGTCAGGCGCTGCCTGCATGGGAGCGCAGACGAAATCAACGCGCTCAGCGATACCGGCCTCGACCAGCCTTTGCCTCGCAACGTCGAGCATGTCCTGCGAGATATCAAGTGCGGTAAAGCGCCAGAGCGGATTGGCGTGCGCCAGGCTGAGAATTTCTGCACCTGTCCCTGCGCCGACGATCAGCAGATGGGCAGGGCCGGGCAGAGTGGAGCACAGCAGGGCCGCCGCCAGCTCCTGTGCCAGCGCATAACCGGGAACGCGTTGGAGCATGCCCTGGTCATAATTGCTGGCAGCGCGGGCATCGAAAATTGGCTTCTTGGTCATCTGTCCCAACATCTTGGTAGTTTACCAAGACGTTGCCATCAATTATGGTGATCGCGCAAGTCATGTTTTTGCGTGTTGCTGAAAAGGTGTGGCGCGCTGCCGCATGGCGCGACCGGAACGCGGGCGTTATCAAAACATGACTATTAAATGCATATTAATCGACCGCGGAATGGTTCCGGGCCGGTTTCACCTGGAGAATGGTCATGATTACTCGCCGTAAATTCGTTGCGGGTGCGTCCGCTGGCGTTGCTGGCGCCTTGTTTGCGCCTGCCTTGCTGCGCGCCCAGGAGGCGCCGCTCGTTCTTTGGGGGCCGCCGGCAACACCATCGCTCATTCTGGCGCAGGCCGCTCAGGATGCCGAACTGGCCAAGGTCGCTCCGGGCGTGTCATTTTCCGTGTGGCGCAATCCCGACGAGATGCGTGCGGGCATTGCGTCGGGCGATATGTCGGCTGTGATCGTGCCAATCTATGCGGCAGCCAATTTCTACAATCGTGGCCTGCCGGTTCGGCTTGCAAACACGCTGACTGACGGCCTGCTCTACGTCGTTTCCGGCGATGAGACCGTCAAGACCATTGCTGACCTCAAAGGCAAGACCATTGCCTGCCCATTCAAGAACGACATGCCGGACTACATGTTGCAGCGCTTGTTTGCCCATGCTGGACTGGTGATCGGCACAGATGTGACCATTGAATATACGGCCACTCCGCCTGAAGGCATGCAATTGCTGCTGGCTGGCCGTGTGGATGCGATTGCGGTGCCCGAGCCTGTGGCCAGCGGCGCGATTGCAGCGGCAAAGGGCGCTGGCAAGACACTTTATCGCTCGGTCAGCGTGCGCGATGAATGGTTTGCCGCTACCGGCACATCCAGCCAGCCTTCGCCAGGCCTGGCTATTACCGCAAGCCTCGGCGAAAGGTTCGGTGAGGAGGGTATCGAAGTGCTGCAACAGGCCATTGAGCGGGCGGTCGAAACGGTCAATGCCCAGCCAGCCGCAGTTGCGGCCCTCGCTGCTGAAGCGCTGGCGCTGCCGGTGCCGGTTATTGCCGAGGCAGTTCCTTATTCCAACCTTGTGGCGCGTCGGGCGCAGTCCGTTCGGGGCGAGATCGAGGATTTGTTCAATGTCCTGGCCGCGGCTGATCCGCGCATCATCGGCGGCAAACTGCCGGATGATGGATTCTACGCTCTTTGAGTGAACGGGGTGCGGCCTTGGCCGCGCCCCAAAGCCGGTTTTGTTTGATGATTGTTTCGAAAATAACCCAGCTGGCGGCGAGCAGCCTGAGCGCTCTTGCCTGGCTCGGGCGATATGTGTGGGCGGGCTGGGCAGGGGCGGCCGGCCTGTTCTGCTTTGCGGCCTTATGGCAGTTCGGGCATGAACTCTACGGATCATTTATTCTGCCATCGCCTTTCGAAACGGTAGACGCACTGCTTGGCCTATTTTCTGTTCCTGGCTTTTACGAGATTGCGGGCAATTCCATTCAGCGCGCGCTGATCGGCTTTCTCTTGTCCGCTGGTATCGGCACGCTGCTGGGCACAATTGCCGGATATTTTTTCGCCGCCATGCGCCTGTTGCGGCCTATGGTCACCTTGCTCATGGGCGTGCCCCCCATCGCATGGATCGTGCTGGCCATTATCTGGTTTGGCTCCAGCGGCGGCTCGGCAATCCTGACCGTGGTGATCGCGTCGTTTCCAATTGCTTTCGCTGGCGGGCTGGAGGGCGTTGCGACGCGGGACAGGGCGCTAGAGCAGATGGCGCGATCCTATGGTGCGTCACCTTTTACGCGGTTTCGAACCGTGACCCTGCCGCACCTGTTTTCCTATCTCTATCCTGCATGGATAACGACGGCGGGCAATTCCTGGAAAGTCGTGGTCATGGCTGAAGTGTTGTCCAATACAGGTGGCATCGGCGGGGCGCTGGCCAATTCCAGGGCCTTGTTCGATATTCCGCAGGTGATGGCCTGGATTCTTCTCGTCGTGATCTTTGCCCTCTTCACCGAATATGTCCTGCTTCAACCTGTTCGGGAGGGGTTGGAGCGGTGGCGCGCTGCGGGTGTGCCGTGGGGCGTTAAACGATGAAACTCGCGCTGTCGGGCGTCGGACACAGCTATTTCGGCAAGACCATCATCGAGGATTTTGACCTCACCCTTGAGGCCGGGGAGGTCGTTGCCTTGGTTGGACCATCAGGCTGCGGAAAAACCACGATCCTTCAGATCGCTGCCGATCTGATCGAGGCCTCGCGGGGAAAGGTTCTCCGAAACTATGCGCGTCATGCCGTTGTGTTTCAGGAACCCCGGCTTCTGCCGTGGATGACAACGCTCGACAATATCGCCTATGGACTGACGGTCAGCGGGATCAATGTCCGGCACGCACATGAACTTGCCACTGAACGCGCTTTGCAGGTGGGGCTCGAACAGAGCGATCTAGCGAAATATCCGGTTGAACTCTCTGGGGGCATGCGCCAGCGCGCCTCGGTGGCTAGGGCTCTCGCCGTGAACCCGGACGTTATCTATTTCGACGAGCCCTTCACCGCCGTGGATGTTGGTCTAAAGCGTATCCTGCAGGATCTGGTGATTGCAGCGGCGGCGCGCGAGAGTTTTTCGGCGCTGTTTGTCACGCACGACCTGTCTGAAGCGGTGCGCGTTGCCGATCGGCTGATCGTGCTATCCGCGCGTGAGGGCGGCGTGGTTGCTATCCGGCAGATAGACGGCGTGCCGGGGCAGCGAAGCAATCGAGAGATTTTCGAATGTGTCGAGGCCTGGTCGCAAGAGCGGGCTTTTGCCGAATTGTTTGGCTATGAAGATCGAGGACGCCTGTGACCACCGAGCGTCCAATTTTCAGCGAAGGGCTTCGACTGTTTTTTCCCGCTGCCGCCATTCATGGCGCGATGTGGCCGCTGATCTGGGTCGTGCTTTATGGCTTCGGCATGCCGCTGGCGGGTGAGGTGCCGACCAGCCAATGGCATGCCCATGAAATGATTTTTGGCACATATGGAATGGCTTTGGCAGGCTTCCTGACTTCGGCCGTTCCCGAATGGACAAATACGCCGAGATTGCGGGGCAATGCCCTGCTGGCCATGCTGATATTATGGCTGCCGGGCCGGCTTGCCGGGCTATTCGGCGCAGATTGGATGATCATACCCGCCGGGCTGGCCGACACTGCTTTTCTTGCCGTCTTGGCGTGGGCGATCATTCTTCCCATGATCCGCAGCGGCAATAGAAATCATGCCGCCTTTGGTGTCTGGGTGCCGGCCATGCTGGGGCTGGAAGTATCGATACGTGCTTTCTGGGTGCTGGGATTTTTCGATCTCTCCGCCGTGTTGCTGCATTGCGCGCTGGTGCTTTTCGTCGTGCTGATGGCTCTGTCGATGAGTCGCATCAATGTCGTGGTCATCAACAATGCTCTGGACCCGAGCGGCGAGACACGCCCCTATCGCCCACATCCGGGCCGACGCAATCTCGCTGGGGCACTGACGG
>PJUL01000992.1_pt1 | contig 14746 bp, 16 predicted proteins | sample 1512221 | NCBI WGS metagenome assembly PJUL01 (sample SAMN08177667, study PRJNA422409) | Feces metagenome, whole genome shotgun sequencing project.
GACCTTCATCGAGGACGTCATGCGCTTCCTCGACAACGTCCTGCAGGACTTCATCGATCGCGCCCCGGACGCGGCCTCGACCGCCGCCTACGCCGCCATGCGCGAGCGTTCGGTGGGCCTGGGTTTGATGGGCTTCCACTCGTTCCTGCAAAGCCAGAACGTGCCGTTCGAAAGCGCCCTGGCCAAGAGCTGGAACATGCGGATGTTCAAGCACCTGCGCCGCGAGGCCGACAAGGCCAGCATCAAGATCGGTGAAGAGAAGGGTCCGTGCCCCGACGCCGCCGACCGCGGCTCGATGGAGCGCTTCTCGCACAAGCTGGCCATCGCCCCGACGGCCTCGATCTCGATCATCTGCGGCGGCACCAGCGCCGGCATCGAGCCGATCCCGGCCAACATCTACACCCACAAGACCCTGTCGGGCTCGTTCGCGGTGAAGAACCCCTACCTGGAGAAGCTGCTCGAGGAGAAGGGCCAGAACACCGACGTGGTCTGGGGCTCGATCCTGGAGAACGAAGGTTCGGTCCAGCACCTGGAGTTCCTGAGCCAGGACGAGAAGGACGTCTACAAGACCGCCTTCGAACTGGATCAGCGCTGGGTGGTCGAACTGGCCGCCGACCGCACGCCGGAGATCTGCCAGAGCCAGTCGGTCAACGTCTTCCTGCCGGGCGACGTCGACAAGTGGGACCTGCACATGCTGCACTGGATGGCCTGGGAACGCGGCGTCAAAAGCCTCTACTACCTGCGCTCCAAGTCGGTTCAGCGCGCGGCCTATGCCGGCGCCGACGGCAAGGGCGAGGAGGCCGCCGGCGGCTTCGACGCCCCGGCCAAGACCGACTACGAAGAGTGCCTCGCCTGCCAGTGATGCGGGCGCGCTAGGGCGCGGCAGCGACGATTAACCACAGCGGCGCGACACATCGCGCCGCTGTTTCTTTGCGCGGAACCAATACAGTCACTGACTGTTCACCGAACGCCGGCGTTTTCCCGGTGGACGTATCCGATCAGGCGGATACGGTGGGCAGGATTGGGATTGGGGAATCCGCAATGCGTATCGTTTGCGTGACGATCGCGACGTGCTGCGGCGCCGCTCTGGCGCTTTCCGCGGCATCGTCGGAAGCTGCTGTCCGGAAGGGCAAGCGCAAGGCGTCGGCCAAGCCGGCGGCCGCCGCGCCGACTCTGACGCCCACCTTGCAGAAATTGGATCTGACCCGCCGCGAGCCGTCGCAGGCCGCGCCGGCGTCGGCCGCCGCCTTCGCCGCCCGTCCGGCCGACTCCCGGGCCGTCGAGGCCGAGGGCGAACTGTTCTCGGTGTCGCCGGCGGGCCTCTATGGCGACGCCAACCTGCTGGACGCCGACCGCTACTACAACGAGCGCGGGCCGGTCAGCTGGCGCTCGGGCAGCTACGTGGTCGGCGACAACGGCCACAGCGTCGATTCCGTGCGCGTGTCGGTCGCCAGCTCCTCGCGTCTGGCCCAGAGCGCCCCGCTCAGCCTGGTGCGCCCCGGCGCGGCCAATTTCGACGCCGACAGCGTCGATGTCAGCGTCTCGCGCGGCTGGCCGGCGGCGGTCAAGTTCGGCGCCGGCAAGCTGGCCGTCGACTTCACGCCCCATGCGGGCCTGGGCTTCGGCGGAGCCGGCGGTTCGGCCGAGGCCGGCGGCATGGTCCGCATCGGCAAGAGCGTCGAGGACCGGGTGATCAGCGGCCTGGGCGTGCGCGACGGCAGCGAAACCTTCGGCGACCGCGGGCGCTGGTACCTGTTCGCCGGCGCCAGCGGCCAGCTGGTCGGCATGAACCTTCTGCGCGGCCAGGATGGCGACTGGACCCGGGCCGGCGTCACCTCCGACACCGGCAGCCGCCTGGTCGGCGACGCCCAGGCGGGCGTGGGCTGGCGGCGCGGGCCGATGCAGGCCTCGGTCGGCTACATCCGCCGCGAGATCAAGTCCAAGGACCAGATCATGGGCATGGCGACCCAGGAAGACTCGGTCGTGGCCCTGTCGTTCAGCCTCAAACCGCATTGGTGACCGGCGTTTGATTTGCGCCGCGACCTCGCGGCGCTTGAGTTTCCGGCCGCGATCATGCAGCTAGCGTCGATCCGTCCGCAAAATCGTCGAGCGTCATGAGCGAGAGCGAGCCCCCGCGCCGCAAGATCCTGAGCCTGAAGAGCGGCGTCGCCGCGCCCGGCGGCCCGCCGCCGCTGGAGCGGCTGCAGAAGGCCGCCAAGGTCGTCACCCCCGAGCCGGCCCCGCCGCCGCCGCCCGCCGTCGGCGACTGGAAGTGCAAGCCCTGCGGCACCCGCTTTGATCCACCGGTCGAATTGGCCGACAGCGACCACGTGCGCTGCCCCTCGTGCAACGCGCGCCTGGGCCTGGCTTCGGACTTCCGCGCCGACCCGCCGAACGTCGCCAAGCTGCGCGCCCGCCACCTGAAGAAGGTCGGCTGAGCCGCAGACCTGCGTCCGTATCCGATGGGGCGGACGCGAAAGATCGAAGCGCCTACACTCGTCATCCCGGAAAGCGCGTAGCGCTTATCCGGGGCCCGGTTCTCAAGACGCTGAAGGCGAGCCGACCGGCTCCGATCGTCCCGGCCAGCTCTGGCGCTGGGCGAGCACCCGGGCCACTTCGGCCATGTTCTCGGTTCCCCACAGGCACAGCGGCTCCAGCGCCTTGGTCAGGCTCAGCCCCAGCGGGGTGAGGCTGTAATCGACCCTGGGCGGCACCTCCTTGTAGTCGGTGCGCACGATCAGGTCGTCGCCCTCCAGTTCCTTGAGCTGCTGGATCAGCACCTTGTCGCTGACGCCGCGCACGGCCCGGCGCAACTCGCCGTAGCGGGTGGGGCCCTGCAGCAGGAAATAGAGGATCAGCGGCTTCCACTTGCCGGAGATCACGCGAAGCGTGGCGTCCAGCCCGCAGCTGAAGCCGGTCGCGCAGAGGGGAGCGTCGCACATGTTTCCGGGATCCGAACTTTCTGGGTACTTACCAAAAGGTGCATACTTGTCGATAGGTATGTAGGTCGCCAACTCCCTTGCCGCCACACTGAAGGAGGCAAGACATGAGCAGACTTGAAGGCAAGACCGCCGTGATCACCGGCGGCGCAAGCGGCATCGGCCTGGGCGCGGCCAAGCGCTTCGTCGAGGAAGGCGCGTTCGTCTACATCTTCGGCCGCCGGCAGGAGGCGCTGGACGCGGCCCTGCGCGAGCTGGGCCCCAACGCTCGGGCGGTGCGCGGCTCGGTGACCGAGGCGGCCGATCTGGATCGCCTGTACGAGACCGTGAAGGCCGAGCGCGGCGGGCTCGACATCCTGCTGGCCAACGCCGGCACCGGATCGTTTGCGCCGCTGGGCGAGATCACGGTCGAGCACTACGACCAGATCTTCGACCTCAACGTGAAGGGCCTGGTGTTCACCGTGCAGAAGGCGCTGCCGCTGATGGGGCAGGGCGGCTCGATCATCCTGACCGGCTCCAGCACCGGCGTGATGGGCACCCCGGCCTTCAGCATCTACAGCGCCACCAAGGCCGCCGTGCGCAACCTGGCGCGCAGTTGGGCGCTGGACCTGCGCGGCACGGGCGTTCGGGTCAACGTGATGTCGCCCGGCCCGATCACCACCGAGCTGGCGCAGGAGGTGCTGGGCGAGGACGGCGTGGCCGCCATGGGCGCCTCGACGGTTCTGGGGCGCATGGGCGATCCGGCCGAGACCGGCGCGGTGGCCGCGTTCCTGGCCTCGTCGGACTCCAGCTTCATGACCGGCGGCGAGGTGTTCGTCGACGGCGGTCTGGCCCAGGTCTGAGCCAGCTCAGCGCGGGGGCGGCGGCGGACGGTCGCCGCCGCCGTCGGGGCCCGGCCCGCCGCCGGGCGGCGGAGGCGCGCGAGGGCCTTCCGGACCCGCCGGGGCGCCGGGGCCGCCCTCCGGCAGGAAGGCGGCGATGCGATGGTTCGACAGGGTGAAGCGCACCGTCTGGCCGACCGCGACGCCGCCCAGCATGCCGGGCTTGGCCATGGCGAACGGCATGGCCCCCGCCGGCCAGTTCAGCGCCTCGTTGGCCTGGTAGGCGATGGTCACCCGTTCGGTCGCGGGATCGATCGCCCGCACGACGCCGACGACCACCACCTTGTCGAGATCGGCCTGCTTGCCGCCCCCGGGGCCTCCGCCCGGACCGCCCGCGCCGCCGGGAGGCGGGCCGCCGCCGCCAGGGCCCCGACCGCCGCCGGGCGGCTGAGCGTGGGCCGTCACGGCCAGGAGGGCGAAGGCGAGGGCGGGAAGGATGATCTTGCGCATGACCGGATCGAGCGTGGCTGGGATCCGTCCTGCCTAGCGGCGCAGTGCTGCGCGATGACTGCGCTCGGTTTCGGTCCTGAAACGACGGGCGGTGTTTAAGCGTCGGCGGCCGGATCCAGACTGCTCGCGCCCGGCTCGGCCTTGGGCCGGCCTCCCGCCCGCTTGAACAGGCCCCGCCAGCCGGTCGGCTCCAGCGCGGGGCTGGCCCAGATCTTGTCTTCCATCGCCAGCCGTTCGGCCGCGTCGTAGATCTTGCGCATGGTCGGCGTCTCGAACCGCAGCATGTTGATGCCGTCGAAGTCGCCGGGGATCGAGGCCACGCTGAGCGGCAGGTTGTGGCGCGTGCAGAAGCCCTCGGCCAGGCTCAGGGCCTGGCGATAGGAAAAGCGCAGCATGGTCTCGAAGCTGCGGCCCATGATCGAGGCCACGCCCGGCGGGGTCGAGCGCGGCGAGGGGTCCAGCACCGTGTTGACGATGACATAGACCCGTCCGCGACGCAGGCGCTGGCCGAGATTGCGCCAGTGCAGCAGGGCGTCGGGCATCAGGAACAGCGGCGCGGCCACGCCGCCGTCGACGTGCATCTCCTGGCGCCGCTCGCCGTCGGCGACGACGTCGATCATCTTGGGCGGGAACAGGCCCGGCACCGTGGCCGAGGCCACCAGCACCTCGCGGAACAGCTTCACCGCCTGGGGGCCGCCCCGGCTGGCGATCGCGCCCATGTCCCAGATCGAGGCCCGCTGGTTGTCGAGATTGGTGGTGGCGATCAGCAGCCGCCGGCCCTTGGCGTGCTCGGCCGCCACGGCGTCGATCATCGTCTCGTCGACGAAGGGCTCGACCAGGGCGTCCAGGCTTTCGCCCTTGAAGATGCTGGGGCCCAGCGCGGGCGCTAGGCGGCGTAGGCTGAGCAGTTCGGCGGCGTGACCGCCCAGATAGGCCTCGGTCAGGCGGTCGTCCCAGGCCGGGCCGAGGAAGGCCAGGGGGGCGATCAGCGCGCCGGTCGAGACGCCGGTGACGATGGCGAAGTCGGGCCGCCGGCCGGCCTTGGTCAGGCCCGTCAGCACGCCGGCGCCATAGGCTCCGCCCGCGGCGCCGCCCGACAGGGCCAGGATGTTGAATTCGTCCAGGCCGATCAGCGAGCGCACCGGCGCCAGGCGGTCGGCCGCGGCCTTCAGCGCGTCCTCGGCCTGCTCGATCGACAGGCGCACGCCGGGGAAGTCGACCGCCTCGACGTGGTGGGCGTCGGCCGGCGGGGCGGGCAGGCGCTTGCCGCGCAGGGGATCGGGGCCCTTCCAGTCGCGGAAGAAGCCCTGGATCGTGATCTTGTTGTCGCCCCCGCGGTCCCCTCCGCGCTCCATGGCCTAGGCCCGGGCGCCGGCCAGGACGACCCCGACCAGCACGGCCGCGTAGTGCAGGCCGGCCCCGCCGATCACGTGGCCGTGCCAGATGGCGCGGCGGAACTTCAGCCGGCGCATCAGGTAGAAGACGGTGCCGGTGGAATAGACGAGGCCCCCGATGGCCAGCAGCAGCAGCGCCACCCACGACAGCCCCTCGATCATCGGCTTGATGGCGACCAGCACCAGCCAGCCCATGGCCATGTAGAGGCCGACCCAGAAACGCTTGTCCAGGCCCGGCAGGAACAGCTTGGCCGCCACGCCCAGGGCCGCCACGCTCCACACCGCCGTGGTCATGCCGATCGCCCACCAGCCCTCGAGGTTCTGGGTGGTGAAGGGGGTGTAGGAGGCGGCGATCATGATGAAGATGCCGGCGTGGTCGAAGCGGCGCAGCAGCGGCTGCCAGCGGGCCTTGGAGAAGTTGTAGGCGGTCGACAGCGACAGCATGGTCACCAGGCCGATGGTGTAGACCCCGATCGCGGCCATCTGGCCCAGCGAGCCCAGGCCGAAGGCCAGGCCCAGCAGGATGCCGCCGCCCAGCAGGGCGCAGGCCAGGCCGGCCAGGTGCACGATCAGGTCGGCCAGCTTGGCGCCCGTCGTCGGGTAGTGCTTGGTGAAGTCTGAGATCGTCATGGCCCGCCCAGCCTACTCAAAATCGGTGACGTATAAACGTCGATCATCATGGCGCCGAAAGGGCGGCGCGCAAGCGTGACCAATCGTCATGCCAGTCCGAAGAAGCCGTCCCAGGCCAGCTTGGTTCCGACCAGGATCAGAAGCACGTAGATCACCTTGTAGAAGCCCTCGGCCGGCACCTTGCGCACCAGCAGCACGCCGGCCCAGGTCGAGGCGATCGCCACCGGCAGAAGCACGGCCACCGTGGCCAGCACCTGAGGCGTGAACTGGCCCAGGGCGATGTAGGCCGGCAGCTTCATCCAGTTGACCACGGCGAAGAAGATGGCGCTGGTGCCGACGAACACGTCGCGCGGCAGGCGGCGGGGCAGCACGTAGATCTGGAAGGGCGGGCCGCCGGCGTGGGCGATCTGGCTGGTGAAGCCCGAGGCCATGCCGCACAGCACGCCCAGCCACGGGCGGGCCGGGCCGGTCTCGATGGCGGCGGCGGCCTTGACCGCCCGCTCGGCCCACAGCCGCTGGGCGGCGAACAGGATGGAGACGAGGCCCACCGCCAGCTCCACCGCCGCCGACGAGACCAGCGCCGCCAGCGCCCAGCCCAGAAAGATGCCGAAGGCCGCCGGCGGGGTCATCAGGATCAAGAGGCCCTTGTCCCAGGTCTTGCGATAGGCCCAGACGCCGACGACGTCCTGCACGATCAAGAGCGGCAGCAGGATCGCGGCGGCCTTCACTGGCCCCACCGCCAGGGCCATCAAGGGCGTGGCCACCACCCCGATCCCCGCGAACCCGCCCTTGGCCAGGCCCACCAGGATCACGGCGGGAATGGCGACGGCGTAGAAGAAGGGGTCGGTGAGCATGGCGGGGTGTTAGCAGGGGAGGGGCGGGCGGACCATGGGGCGCCGCCCGGCCATGCGCCGGGCGCCTTCTTGAGCACGCGAGAAGCGTGTCATCCCGGTCGAAGGACCGCGTCAGCGGTCCGTAGAGCCGGGATCTCCCACGTTTCAGATGTGGCCAGCGTGGGAGGTCCCGGCGCTCCGCTTCGCTACGGCCGGGATGACAACGGAAGTATGATGGGTGAAGCGCTCACACCAGCGGCGGGTTCACCTGCCTGAAGCCGCCTTCGCGCCAGTAGGGGTAGTAGGGATAGGCCGGGGTGACCGCGCTGGCGGCGTCCAGGGCCGCCACCTGCTGGGGCGAAAGGCTCCAGCCGACGGCGCCCAGGTTCTGGCGCAGCTGCTCCTCGGTGCGGGCGCCGATGATCACGCTGGAGACCGTGGGGCGGGCCAGCAGCCAGTTGATGGCGATCTGCGGCACGGTCTTGCCGGTCTCGGCGGCGATGGCGTCCAAAGCATCGACGATGCGGTAGAGGCGCTCGTCGTCGACCGGCGGGCCGGCGTCGGCGGTCTGGTGCAGGCGGCTGGTTTCCGGCAGCGGCTGGCCGCGACGGATCTTGCCCGTCAGGCGGCCCCAGCCCAGCGGGCTCCAGACCATGGCCCCGACGCCCTGGTCGGCCGCCAGCGGCATCAGCTCCCACTCGTAGTCGCGCCCGGCCAGGGAGTAATAGGCCTGGTGGGCGACGTAGCGCGGCCAGCCGTGGCGGTCGGCGACGGCCAGCGACTTCATCAACTCCCAGCCGGCGAAGTTGGAGGCGCCGACATAGAGCACCTTGCCGGCGCGCACGAGGTCGTCGAGGGCGGCCAGGGTCTCCTCGACCGGCGTGGTCCCGTCGAAGGCGTGCAGTTGCAGCAGGTCGATACGGTCGGTCTTCAGCCGCTTCAGCGCCGCCTCGACCCCGCGCACCAGCCGCAGGCGCGAGGCGCCGGCGTCGAGCGGGCCCTCGCCCATCGGCAGGCCCAGCTTGGTGGAGATCAGCGCCTCGTCGCGACGACCGACCAGGGCTTCGCCGAGGATCTCCTCCGACGCGCCGTTCGAATAGACGTCGGCGGTGTCGAACAGGGTGACGCCGGCCTCCAGGCAGATGTCGATCAGGCGGCGGGCTTCCTCGACCCGGGTGTCGCCCCAGGCGCTGAACAGCGGACCCTGGCCGCCGAACGTGCCGGCGCCGAAGCTCAATGCGGGAACCTTGAGGCCGGACCGGCCGAGGCTGCGGTATTCCATGGCGTGTCTCCTGAAGGGGAGGGGCGGAGGGCTTGGTCGTTTCGCAGGATGGGCGGGGCCGACCCCGGGCATCTTGCCGCTTTGGATCGTCCGGAAGGGGGAGCCGCGGCGCCCCCTTCCGGTGTTGGTCAGGCCGTCGCCAGCCGGGTCTTGCGCTCGAGGCCCAGGCTGATCCCGGCCAGGACGAGCGCCGCCAGGGGCACCAGGGCCGCGATCGGGGCGATGGCCGAGAGGCCCAGGCCGTGGGCGATGACCGCGCCGCCCAGGGCCGCGCCGATGGCGTTGCCGAGGTTGAAGGCGGCGATGTTCAGGCTGGAGGCCAGGCCCTGGCCCGCGCCGCCGGCCTGGCTCAGCACCCGCATCTGCAGCGGCGCGACGGTGGCGAAGGCGGCCGCGCCCAGCAGGAAGGCGGCCAGGACCGCGCCGACCTTGTCGTGGAAGGCCCAGCCGGCGGCCAGCATGACCACGGTCAGGATGGCGATGCTGCCGGCCAGCGCCGTGTTCAGGGCCTTGTCGGCCCAGCGGCCGCCCACCAGGTTGCCGGCCACCAGGCCCGCGCCGAACACCAGCAGGATCGGCGAGACGGCGGCCTTCGAGAAGCCGGCCAGCTCGGTCAGGATCGGCTGGATGTAGGTGAAGACGGCGAACACCCCGCCAAAGCCCAGCACGGTCATGGCCAGGCCCAGCTGCACCTGCGGACGGGCCAGAACGGCGAACTCCTCCTTCAGGGCGGCGGGCGCGGCGGCCTTCTCGCCCTTGGGCACCAGGAGGGCCAGCACGACCAGGGCGACGGCGCCGATCGCGGTCACGGCCCAGAAGGTCGAGCGCCAGCCGAAGGCCAAGCCCAGCCACGCGCCGAACGGCACGCCCAGCAGGGTGGCCAGCGTCAGGCCGGTGAACATGATGGCGATTGCCGAGGCCTTGCGCTCGGGTGGCACCAGGCTGACGGCGACCAGGGAGCCGACGCCGAAGAAGGTGCCGTGGGCCAGGGCGGTGATGATCCGCGCGCCCATCAGTATGGCGAAGTTGGGGGCCAGGGCGGCGACCAGGTTGCCCAGGGTGAAGATGGCCATCAGGGCCAGCAGGGTGGTCTTGGGCGGCAGGCGGCGCGTGGCCAGGGTCAGGATCGGCGCGCCGACGAAGACGCCCAGCGCGTAGCCGGTCATCAGCCAGCCGGCCGTGGGGATCGAGACGCCGAGATCGGCGGAGACCTGCATCAGCAGGCCCATGATGACGAATTCGGTGACGCCGATCCCGAAGGCGCCGACGGTCAGGGCGTAGAGGGCGAGAGGCATGGCTGCCGGCTCCGATGATTGTTCGAGCCGTCAGATAGCGCTGGTGTCTTCGATGAATTAGATTGCTGGCAAGACTATCACTTGTGACGTGAAGGCACGATGGCGCGGCAGGAAATCAATCGCACGGCCGAGATGGAGGTCTTCGCCCGCGTCGTCGAGCAGGGCGGCTTCTCGTCGGCCGCGCGGAGCCTGCGGATGACCCCGTCGGCGGTCAGCAAGCTGGTGGCCCGGCTGGAGGCGCGGCTTGGCGCGCGGCTGGTCAACCGCTCGACCCGCAAGCTGATCCTGACCGCCGAGGGCCAGACCTTCCACGAGCGTTCGCTGCGCGTGCTGGCCGACCTGGACGAGGCCGAGCGCGCGGTGGCCGCCAGCGCCGCCCCGCGCGGCCGGGTCCGGGTCAACGCCAGCGTGCCGTTCGGCCAGCACTACCTGCTGCCGCTGGCGCCCCGGTTCCTGGCCGAGCATCCGGAGATCCAGCTCGACATCACCGTCACCGACCAGGTGATCGACCTGATGGACGAACGGGCCGACGTGGCGATCCGGGTGGGGCCGATGCGGGCCTCGCAGCTGATGGCCCGCAAGATCGCGCAGAGCCGCATGGTGCTGGTCGCCTCGCCCGGCTATCTGGCGAGGACCGGCGCGCCGGAGCACCCCGACGACCTGCCGCGCCACGAGCTGGTCACCTTCAACTTCGCCCGCCACTGCGACTCCTGGCCGTTCCTGATCGAGGGCGAAGGCGTCTTCCGCCCGGTCCACGGCCGGGCCGAGGTGGGCGATGGCGAGAGCGCCCGCGCCCTGGCCCTGGCCGGACAGGGGATCGCCCGGCTGTCGGTGATCCATGTCGGCCCCGACATCGCCGCCGGCCGGCTGGTTCCGGTGCTGGAGGCCTTTAACCCCGGCGACATCGAACAGATCCACGCCGTCTATGTCGGCCACGGCGGCCAGCTGCCCGCGCGGGTGCGGGTGTTCATCGACTGGCTGGCGGCCGAGGTGAAGGTCGGCCGCACCGAGCCGGCGGCGCTGGCGCAGTTCGGGAGCTAGGCAGGGGATTGGCGGGAAGGCGCCGTCAACGCTAGGGTCATGGCATGAAGACGCCCATGAAGATCCCCGCCCCGACGCATGCCGCGGCCACGCCGCAGATCGTGCAGGTCCTGCGCGATCTGGCGGCCGCCGGCGTGGCGCCGACCCAGCGGCAGATCTTCGCGCTCCAGGCCATGATCGGGGATGCGGACGAGGGGACGGTGGGGGACCTGCTGTTCGATCTGGCCAACGACCTGGCCTACGACCCCGTGGCCGCCCCCGACGGAGCGTTGGGCGAGATCACCAGGGCCCTGCAGGCGATCGAGGCGGCTTCGGACGTCTAGGCGCGGGTCAATCGGCGGGAACGGCCTCGACGGCGTCGGGGTGGAAGCGCAGTTCAGCTTGGGTCCAGCAGTCGCTCCATTCGGTGCCGACGACCGCGCCGCAGAGGCAGGCCCGGTTCGGACCGTCAGAACCGTCGGAGCCGCAGCAGCCATTGTCGACGCCCGTAGAGCGCAGCGCCTCGGGCGGAACGTCGTCGGGGTGGGTGGCTATGGCCCCGGCGGGAGAGAAGACATGGACGCCGACGATCTGGCCGTCGGGGCCGTGGATCGAACTGGCGGACTCGTTGCTCAAACGAACCGCTAGACCGGCCGGCACGCTCGGCTCGCGGTCCTGGCCGACGACGTGGTTGGCCTCATCGGTCCAGCACAGAGGGGCGGTCAGGGCGCGCCGGCAGGCGCGGCAGACAAGTTGGATCGGCATGGGCGAGCTTCGCTTGAGGGGCGCGCATAACATGGCCGGCCGAGTTGGTCGTCAATGGTCCCCTACCCGGCCGCCTTGCCGTAGGCGCTGAGGGCGGCGGCCATCTGGGGCGCGGCTTCGACCACCGGCGCGGCGGGCGCCTCGGGCGCGGCGGCGCCGGCCAGGCGGGCCTGGGCCTCGGGCGACAGGGTGACGGTGTCGCGCGGCGCGGACGCGGCCGGCTGGGCGGCGTCGAGATCCGACTGCAGGCGGGCGCGGTAGTCGCCGACGGTGGCCGGCCCCCGTGCGCCGGGAACGCCGACCTGCAGCGAGGCGACGATGGTCTGGTCGGTTTGCGAAAGGCCGTCGAAGGCCTTCAGCGCCCGGGCCTGCGGCGCGGGCGGCGCGGCGTCCGCTCCCGCCCAGGCGGCCTTGGTGAAGGTGTTGAGCGCCGACTGCACCGTCTTGGCGAACGGCGAGTCGTTGAGGGCGGGGGCGAGGCCGGCGCGCTCGGCATGGCCGGCGCCGGCCCAGCGACTGGACAGGGCGTGATAGGCCGACAGCTTCTGGTCCAGCCCGACCGCGCCGGCGGTGTCGTTCAGCGCCGCCGCCGCGCCGGCCGCGCCGCCGGGATAGGCGACGGCCGACCCGCTGGCTGCGGCTTCTGTGGCATAGGGCTGGGCTATCTTCATCTCGCCGCCAGCCTTCGCGCTCGCGCCATGAAGAGGGTGTGAATGCTGACGTCCTGGCTGCGTGGCATGCTGTCGCAGCCGGGGCGCAAGGCCCCGGCTGCGCATCGGGCCCTTAGGCCCCGACCAGCACCTCGGCCACCTGCACGGCGTTCAGCGCCGCGCCCTTGCGCAGGTTGTCGCCGACGACGAAGAGGGCCAGGCCGTGCTCGACCGTCGGGTCGGGGCGCACGCGGCCGACGAACACCGGATCCTGGCCGGTGGCGGCCAAGGGGTTGGGCACATCGTCGATCACCACGCCCGGCGCCTTGGCCAGCAGGGCCAGGGCCTCGTCCACCGAGATCGGGCGATCGAACTCGGCGTTGATCGAGAGGGCGTGGCCCGAGAACACCGGCACGCGTACGCAAGTGCCGCTGACCGGCAGGTTCGGCAGGCCCAGGATCTTGCGGCTCTCGTCGCGCAGCTTCAGCTCTTCCTCGGTGTAGCCGTCCTCGCCCAGCACGTAGTTCAGCGGCACGACGTTGTAGGCCAGCGGCACGGCCCACTTCTTCGGTTCCGGCAGCGGGGCGGCGTCGGGGCTCATGGCCAGGCCGTCCAGATCGCCTTCAGCGCCCGCGCGCAGCTGCTCGGACAGCACCTGGATGCCCTCGACCCCGCCGCCCGAGGCGGCCTGGTAGGTGCTGACCGTCAGGCGCTTGAGCCCGGCGTGGTCGTGCAGGGGCTTGAGCACCGGCATGGCGGCCATGGTGGTGCAGTTGGGGTTGGCGACGATGCCCTTGGGATTGTCGTCCAGGGCCTCGGGGTTCACCTCGGCCACCACCAGCGGAACCTCCGGGTCGCTGCGCCAGGCCGACGAGTTGTCGATGACGATCGCGCCGGCCGCCGCGGCCTTGGGGGCCAGCTCGCGCGACGTGCCGCCGCCGGCCGAGAAGAACACGATGTCGAGGCCGGCGAAGTCGGCGCTGGCGGCGTCCTCCACCGTCACCTCGCCGTCCTTCCAGGGCAGGGTCTGGCTGGCCGAGCGGGCCGAGGCGAAGACCCGCAAGGCGCTCAGCGGAAAGTCCCGCTCGGCCAGCAGCTTCAGCATCATGCCGCCGACCAGGCCGGTGGCGCCGACGACGCCGACGGCGGGCGGGTTCGAACGGGAAAACTTGCGGCTCATGGGTAGCGTCTCCTGGTGATGTGGAGCGCGGGGAGCCTTGAGGTCTCGTGGATTGAGAGCCGCCCCGCGCAGTGCGGGGCTGGTCTGAGGATGCCGCTTAGATCGCGCGCATGCCCGCCGCCCCGCCGAAGCGGGTCGTTTTGCGGGTAATAATTTTGGTCGCGGCCAATTGCATCGAGCGGGGCTAATAGCGGGCGAGCGGGGCGGCGTAAAGCGGGCTGCCGTCTTCGGGCGGCTCTCATCAGGAACCTCCCCCTGTGGGGGAGGCGATCGCGCAGCGATCGGTGGGGGGAGTGATCGCGAAATCGGCCGCCGCCTCGAAAGCTGAAACCGGCCCCCCACCGGCCTTCGGCCGCCTCCCCCAGAGGGGGAGGTTCGCTCAGCCGCTGGCCCCCTTGCTTTCCCAGCCGTCGACGAACGGGAAGCGCTTTTCCCAGAACTCGGCCAGGCGCGGGTCGGCGTCCACGCGGCGCACCACGTCGGCCATCTTCGGCGCGCGCTCGTAGAACCGCACCCGGCGCGAGCCCCAGCGGCTGACCACGGCCACATAGAGGTCGAGCACGGAAAGCTCGTCGCCCAGGATGTAGCGCCCCGGCTCGACCTGGGCGTCCATCATCGCCCAGCAGTCGGCGATGCGGTCGGCGGTGGCGGCCTTGACCCTGCCTTGCGCTTCCGGATCGGGACCGGCCAGGCGCGAGGGATCGTCGCGCACCCAGAACAGCGAATAGATCGAGGCCGGGATGAAGGTCATCCAGCGCAGGAACTGGCCCCGGCGCGGATCGCCGATGGCCGGGGCCAGCCCGGCTTGCGGATGGTTGTCGGCCAGCCAGATCAGGATCGCCGCGCTCTCGGTGATCGTCTCGCCTTGGGGCGTGACAAGCGCCGGGATCTGCTTCATCGGATTGACGGGGGCGACCTTGGCCTGCTGCGCCTGGCCCTCCCAGGTGGGCGCCTCGACCACCTTGTAGGGCTGCCCCAATAGGGTCAAAGTCGCTTCGATAGGGACCGAGCCGGAGCCGAGCGCGCCATAGACGGTGTAATCGCTGTTCATCTTTGGTTACCCATTCTGCCCACAACATGTTGTGCCATGGGTCAATTTGACCACTAGATGGGGCGTGTCGCCCTAGGCTACGAAGAGACTACCCGCCCGACCGATTCGTGTCCGACCGCTCTGGAGACCGCCCATGTCCGCCCCGTTGATCACCACGCCCGGCCTCATGATCCCCTCCGGCGGTTACAAGCCCTTCCGCTATCCGTGGGCCTATGACTTCTGGAAGAAGCAGCAGCAGGTCCACTGGATGCCCGAAGAGGTGCCGCTGGGCGAGGACCTCAAGGACTGGGCCGTCAAGCTGAACGACAAGGAGCGCAATCTGCTGACGCAGATCTTCCGCTTCTTCACCCAGTCCGACGTCGAGGTGCAGGACAAC
>PJUL01000994.1_pt1 | contig 14738 bp, 13 predicted proteins | sample 1512221 | NCBI WGS metagenome assembly PJUL01 (sample SAMN08177667, study PRJNA422409) | Feces metagenome, whole genome shotgun sequencing project.
AGATGCTGGAGACCGACAGGGGCTGGCTGCAAATCTATCACGGCGTCGATGCCGATCAGCGCTACAGCCTCGGCGCGCTGCTGCTCGACCTGGACGACCCGCGGATCCTCCGCGCTCGTCTCGGCCGGCCGCTGGCGGCGCCGAGCGAATTCTATGAGCGCCATGGCTTCTTCGACAATGTTCTGTTCAGCTGCGGGGCGCTGATCGAGGGCGAGGAATTGCGGGTCTATTATGGCGGCGCAGACCGGGTGATGGCGCTGGGCACGATCGCCCTTGCCGACCTGTGGAAAGCGATGGGCGTCTAGCCCGACCGATCACAATCAGAATGCGAAGGACAACCCTTCATGGATCGTCGCAACATCACGCGGGTAAGCGTGCACTATGCCGCCTTTGCCGCCGACACATCAGCAAAATCGCCGCCTACCGCAAAGCTCCAGTTCGCCGGCGTCGATGGACGTGACGTCTACAACATCACCGCGCCCTTCCGTTCGGCCGGGCGCATGGTGGTTGCCGGCCGGGTCGAGCGGCGTGACAGCGAGGACTCGGTCGCGGTCTTCTTCGAGGAGCGCGACGACGGCGTATGGCATCCGATCGACGGGGCGCCGCGCTTCGCGTTGCAGGACCCGTTCGTCACGCGGATTGGCGGCGAACTGGTCTTCGGCGGCGTCGAGATCGCGCATGAACCAGTCGGGCTCATCTGGCGCACGGTGTTCTACCGCGGGCGCGACATATTCGACCTGCATCGGCTTTTCACCGGGCCCATGGGCATGAAGGACATTCGCCTTTGCGAGCTCTCCGACAGCAGGGTCGGCGTCTTCACGCGCCCGCGCGGCTTGTGGGGCGAGCGCGGCATGATCGGGTACACCGAGGTTTCTACCCTGGACGATCTGACGATCGAGGCAATCGAGCGTGCGCCGATGATCGAGGACATGTTCCACCCGCATGACTGGGGCGGTGCCAATGAGGCGCATCTGCTCGAGAATGGCGAGATCGGCATCATCGCCCATGCTGCCTATTTCGAGGCGGACGATAAGACTGGCCCCCGTCGATATTATGCGATCGCCTTCACCTTCAATCCGATCACCCGCCAATGGCGAGACTATCGCATCATCGCCGCACGCAAGCAGTTCGCGCCGGGTGTTGCCAAGCGCCCAGACCTTACCGACGTCGTGTTCTCCTCCGGCATCGAACGCATCGGACCGGTGACCAGGCTCTACGCAGGCATATCGGATGCCGAGGCGCACTGGGTCGAAATTCCGTACCCATTCCCTTCAGTGCAGCGCGCCAGCGGCATCTGACCGCGTCTGGTTCCGTTTCGGCGGTTGCATGGTGGAAATAGTAGCCGATCGTCGACGATGCGAGGACCATCCCTGTCGCCACTCGCGATTGTTTTCGATATCTTGGGTCCGCTCGCCGTACGGCTAAGCCCAGCGCTCTTGCGCCGATCGACGGGCGTAAGTCAGTGTCCACGTCACCCAATCCCGTCGATTGCTGTCAGGGCTACAGGTCTCCGGTTACGAGATTTCGCTACCCACGGCAAAGCAGAGCCGCCGCGCTGCGGCCAGACCCGCTTCGCGCCGCCAAGGGACTGTCATCGGCGCAGGTATGTGGTGGCGGCAGCTCACTTCACGCCCTTCACCGGCAGGTCCCTTCGCACGCGCGCGAAGCCGCGATCCGTCGCCATGAAATGGCTGAGCATCGGCACGACGAGCTTGGCGGGGCCTTGGGCGGGCTGGCCGGTGGCAGCGGCATGAGCCTCGGCATAGGCGACTAGGTCGCGGTAGACGTCTGCAGGTACGTCGATGCTCAACTTCACCGGCTTGTCGTCGGCGATTGGTCCAAGCTTGAGAGTCATCGCGGGCCTCCCGCAGGATCGAACACCATGTCCCTTGTCACCAGAACGCGCAGCGGAAATCCGGGACGAATGGTGAGGGTCGGCTGCACGTTCATCTGTCGCCGGACCAGGTCCTGCCCCGTGCGGGCGATCGAATCCGCGCCGCCGGCGCGCAGTGCCCTGACCATGGCGTCGTCGTCGTCCTGCCCGACCTCGGTACCGATGCTAAGCAAGGTCGAGATCAGCGCAGCGCGCAGCATCCCACCCCAATGCTGGTTCACGCGGTCCTGCAGTCCCGCATAGCCCGCCGTGTCGGTGCCCGGGAGCCGGTCCAGCTGGATCGAGCGCCCATCGGGCAGGATTAGCCGGTCCCAGGCCAGCAGAACACGATTCTGTCCAAACAAGACCTGAGAATCATATTCGCCGATCAGGCGACTGCCTTGCGGCACGAGAAGGTGACGGCCAGTCACACTGTCATAGACATTCTGGGTGACCTGGGCAGTGATCGTTCCGGGCAAATCGGAGCGGATTCCCGTGATCAGGGCGGCCGGGATGACGCTGCCGGCCTGGACGACGAAGGCAGAGCCCGGCACCTGGAGCCGGTAGGCGCTTTCGATCGGCTTGGTCGTGCCTTGCAGAAAGCTTCGCCTGGTGTCCTGCTCGGCGCGGGCGGCGTTCTCTCCCGCGCCCGGCGGGGGCACCGAGGCAACAGCCGTGCCCGCCGGCGGCATCGACGTTGCGGCCAGGCTGCTCGCGGCCTGGGCACTTGCGTCCCCGGCCAGAAAGACCTTGCTGGTCCGGGCGGCATCGCGTTCCTGGGCCAGATGCTCTCGGACCATATCGGCCCGGTTGCGCGCAGCCGTGTTCGATGGCGTCTCCCTCCCGATCGGTGGCGGCGCTGCATCGATACCGCGCTGCTGGGCCGAGAGGATCGGGCGGCCCAGATCGCCAGGAAGCGGCGGCCCGAGCCGAGGTACCTGCGCATAGTCTTTCGGCCCGTCCGCGAGACCGCCCGCAGCCGCGCCGTTGCCGGCTTCGTAAAGTTCCGCCGGGGCCTTGGGCACACTCGGCTGAAGCGCATACAGAAGGGCACCGCTAATGCCGACGCTCACGACCAGGCCGCCTGCCGCCAGCGTCTTGCGCGAGAGTCGCATCACCCGGGGCGGGTCGCCGCGCAGTCGGAGCGCGTCCGGACCGATCGGCGCCGCGTCGGCCTCACCGCTCATCGCGACTTCTCCCGCGGCAGGTCGGTGTCGCGCAGGATACGCACATGCCGGTCGGACTTTCCGGCCGCGAGCCTGAGCTCCGCGCCGGCGAACAGCCGATCGACGATGAGGTACCGGCCCCGCAACCGGTAGTTGACGAGTTCGCCCTGCCCTTTGGCACCAAGGAAGAACAGGGGCGGCAGCTCCGTCTGCCCGATGGTTGCCGGCAACTCGATGAAGACCTGGCGGCCATCGTCAAAAGCGCGCAGGGGGCGCCAGGCGGTTCGGTCGCCTTCGATCCGGTAGCGAAAATTCAGGCGCTCGAGATCGACGCCGGGCACAGCCTGTGCGGCCGGCGCATCCTCACGAACCCGGGCGGTGAGCGCGATCAGGGCATCCTGCGGATAGGTCCAGGACAGCGAGGCCATATAGGTGTCGGGCGTCGAGCGAAGCTCGAGGTGATAGGTCCGCCGATCGGTGTTGATGACCAGATTGGTTGCCAGCCCTGCCCGAGTGGGTTTCACCAGGATATGCACGCGCTGGCCCGGACCAGTGCCGCTGAGCGTGTCGCCGATAATCCAGCGGACCGTGTCGCCCGCGGCCACCGGCCCCGGGCCGACCAGCTGCTCGCCTTCCTGCAGCGCGATATCGGTGACCTGGCCGGGCGCGGCGTACAGCTGATAGAGGGCGCCGTCCGCCCATGGGTATTGCTGAATGGCGTTCAGGAAGCCGCCCTGGACCGGCTGCACCCGGGCGGCCGCATTGGCACTGCCGACCCGCGCTTTGGGGTCGCCCGGCTCGATCGGCGGCTGCGGCACCGGCTTGAGTTGCCCCGGCAGCGGCAAGGGCTCAGCGATGCGCACGATTTCCACCCGCGGTGCCGGGGTCTGTTCCGGGACCGCAGCCATGGGAGCCGCGAGGTCCAGGGAGCCGGTGTGGGCATGGGATGCCGCGCAGCCGGCGAGCGGCAGCGCTGCCGCCACAAGCGGCGACCAGAAGGCGGCGGGGCGCGGACAAGTCATTGCGAAAGCTCCTTCGACCAGTTGAGGGCGTTGACGAACACGCCGAGGGGATTTCTGCGGACCGCGTCCGGCGTTCGCGGCGGCTGCACGAGGACAGTGGCGATCGCCGACCAGCGTTCGGTGGCCGCGAGGCTGCCGTCCTGATAGCGGCGCTCGGTCCAGGAGATGCGGAAGCTATTGTCAGACGCGCGGATCACGCTCGATACGTCGACCGCGACCTGCACCTTGCCGATCAGGGCAAAGGGATCGTTGGTCCTGGCATGGTCGTTCAGGACCAATGCGCCCTTGGCAGTGGTGAAATCATAGGCCCGAAGCCAGTTCTGCCGCAGCACCACCGGATCCGACGGCACGCCCCGGACATTCTCGATGAAGCGCGCGAGGTGAAATGCGATCTGCGGATCGCTGGGATGGAAGTCTGCCTCGGCCGGTGCTACCGCCTGGGCTTCGCCGAGCTTGTCCACCTGGACCACCCAGGGCGTGATCGTTCCGCGAGACGCTTCCCAGATCAGGCCGCCGGCCAGGATCGTCGAAAGCCCAAGCGCGCCAAAACACGCCAGCCGCCAGTTCCGAGCCTGGGCCGTGGACGTGCCGATGCGGTCATCCCAGACTTGCCCGGCGCGCTGATAGACAGTCTCCGGCGCAGGCGTCGTGCCGTATCTGATGGTGGATCGTCGAAACATCCCTCTCTACTCCTTCTCGGTGACGGTGACGGATGCACCGGAGCCCCGGCTGTCTCCGCCCTGCAGGCTGTGGGCAGCCATGCTGGCGCCGTGCGTAATCGCCTGGTTGCGACGCATGGAGCGGGCCCAGCCGGGCGCCTCGCCCGCTGCCGGGCCTGGCGCTGGCGCCCCAATCACGGCCTCGGCTGCCACCGCAGCCGGCGCTGCCGCCGGTGCAGCTTCCGGCTCAGGGGCCGGCACCGGGGCGCCGCCTGTGTCGCGTGCGCTTGCAGCAGGCCCGGTGACGGCCTTGGGTACGCCGCCACTGTCCCGCTCGACGGGTGCCGGCGCAGCGCCTTGCGCAGGCGCCGCCCCCGCCGAGGCGGACGCCGCGGTCGCACCTGCTGTGGACCGGCGTAGGGGGGACATCGCTCCATTTGCTGCGCTGCGGCCGACATTGCCCAAGCCGGAGGCAACCCCGGCCATCCCCGACTTGCCGGCCGCTCCCGCACGGTAAGCGCCGGCCGCCGAGCCGACTGTCCGACCGGCACCAGCCAAGGCGGCGCCAGCGCCGCCAAGCGCGGCGCCGCCGAGCGCGGCGCCCGCCCCCACGACACCGCCCGCGGCGAGTGCCGTACCTGCGGCCGCACCTGCGCCGAGCTGCGGACCGCCCGAGACGATACCGCTGGCGATGCCGGGGCCGAAAATGCCCAGGCCGAGCAGGCAGAGCGCGCCGAGCACGATCGCCATCGCGTCCTCGATCGTCGGCTGCGCATTGCCGATCGCGCTGGTGAATTCGGAGAAGAGCGTCGATCCGATGCCGACGATCACCGCGAGCACCAGCACCTTGATGCCGGAAGAGACCACATTGCCGAGGACACGCTCGGCCATGAAGGCCGTCTTGCCGAACAGCCCGAACGGGATGAGCACGAACCCGCAAAGCACCGTCAGCTTGAACTCGATCAGCGTGATGAAGAGCTGCACGGCCAGCACGAAGAAGGCGAGAAGCACGATCACCCAGGCCAGCAGCAGGACGGCGATCTGGATGAAATTCTCGAAGAAGCTGATATAGCCCATCAATCCCGAAATGGACTCCAGGATGGGGCGCCCGGCATCGAGCCCGACCTGTGCGACGCGGCCCGGCTGGAGGAGCTCGGCGGTGGTGAAGCCGGTTCCCGACGCCTTAAGGCCCAGACCAGCGAAGCTCTCGAATACGATCTTGGCGAGCGTATTCCAGTTGCCGATAATGTACGCGAAGATGCCGACGAAGAGCGTCTTCTTGACGAGCCGTGCGACAATGTCGTCGCCATCGCCGAAGGTCCAGAACAGCGCGGCGAGCGTCACGTCGATGACGATCAGCGTTGTCGCGAGGAAGGCCACCTCACCCTGAAGCAAGCCGAACCCGCTATCGATATAGCGCGTGAAGACTTCGAGAAACCGATCAATGACGCCTGTGCCGCCCATGGTTCAACGCTCCTGGGAAAGGACGCCCGGCCCTGGCCGCTCGGCCGGGCTGGCTGCATTTGCTGCGGGTGCCGCTGCGGGGGTGGGCTCGGCCGGTCGCGCGCGGCCGAGCCCGAGGAAGCGCCGCCGGTTCTCGGCCCATGCAGCGAGGCAAGCCGGGTCGGACCCGCCTGCCTCGCCCGCCTGCTGGCATTGCAACAGGCGGGCCTGGAGCGGATCGGCGGGCGCTGCCTTTTCTACCGGATCGGGATCAACGGCGGCGGGCAACGCCGCCCCGCGCAGTGCCAGCGCCGCCAGGCCGAGCGCCACGCCCAGGCAGGCACAGGCGCCGATGCGCGCGGAGGTGCGGATGCCCATCGCCCCGGCCTCAGTTGTGGAACATCCGGGCCGCGCCCGACTGGTATCCCGTGCCCGGGGCGAGAAAGCGGCGAAGCTGCTCGCGTCCCTGATCCTGGGCAGCGGCGCGCTGCGACGCCTCCAGTGCCTGCGCCCTGCCCTGCGCTGCCACCAGCGCGGTCAGGTCGGTGAGCTGACGCGCCTGGAGCGCGAGGAGCTGGTTCCCCGCCTGGGTCGCCTGCAACGCGCCGGAGGCGGACTGGCTCGATCCGACCAACCGGTCCATCGCATCGCGCGAGCCCTCGATATTGCCGACGATGCCGACCTGCAGCTTCAGCGCATCCTCGAACGCGGCGACGCTGTCCTCCCACCGGGCGCGGGCATTGTCGACCAGCGCCTTGTCCGAGCCCGACATGCTGGCCGGGCGGTAGCGAATGTCGAAGACCTGGTCGATCGACTGGACCGAATAGGCGATGCGCTGGGCACTGCCGAGCAGCTGCTGGGTCTGGCGCACCTGGGCCTGGAGTTCCGCCAGCGACGAGAATGGCAGGGAGGCAAGGTTCTTCGCGTCGTTGACGAGGCCCTGGGCCTCGTTCTGGAGCGAGCGGATCTGGTTGTTGATCTGCTCCAGCGTCCGCGCCGCGGTCAGCACATTCTGCGAATAGTTGGTGGGGTCGTAAACGATCCCGCTGAGCTGGGCATGTGCCGGCGCGGTAGCGCCGGCGATGAGCAGCGCCGAGACGGTGGAAAGCGCGGCCCGGCGAAGAAAAGGGGTACGCATGGCAATCACTCCTGGTCAGCAAGGGGGAGAAGATCCGCGGCCCAATCGAGGCCGCGGGCACGCAGCCAGGCAGACGCGAAGCCTGCGCGGCCATGGGCCTCGAGAAGTTCGGCGATGCGGCGCTGGTCCGCGCGAGAGGAGGCCGCGGCAAAGGCGAGCGCGACTTCGCCGAGCCCGAGATCGATCAGGCGGTTGCCTCGCCGGGACTGGCAGTAATAGTCGCGCTTGGGGGTTGCCCTGGCGAGAATCTCGATCTGGCGATCATTCAATCCGAAGCGTCGATAGATGCCGGCGATCTGGGGTTCGAAGGCACGCTCGTTGGGCAGAAATATCCGCGTCGGACAGCTCTCCACGATCGCAGGTGCGATCGGCGAAGTTTCGATATCGGCCAGGCTCTGGGTGGCGAACACCACGCTTGCGTTCTTCTTGCGCAGTGTCTTCAGCCATTCGCGCAGCTGGCCCGCAAAGGCCGGACTGTCGAGCACGAGCCAGCCTTCGTCGATGATCAGCAACGTGGGCGCGCCATCGAGGTGCGCTTCGATCCGGTGGAAGAGATAGGACAGCACCGCCGGGGCCGCCGCACTGCCGATCAGCCCCTCGGTCTCGAAGGCCTGAACACGCGCCTCGCCGAGATGCTCGGCCTCGGCGTCGAGCAGCTGACCATGGGGACCACCGACACAATAGGGCGCGAGCGCCTGCTTGAGCGGCTGCGACTGGAGGAGGACCGCCAGGCCGGTGAGCGTGCGCTCGGTCACAGGCGCGGAGGCGAGCGATCCCAGGGCCGCCCAGAGATGCTCCTTGGCATTCGGATCGACCGGCACGCCCTCGGCGGCGAGGATGGCGGCGAGCCATTCGGCCGCCCAGCTGCGCTCGGCCAGATCGTCGATGCGGGCAAGCGGCTGGAGGCGGACCAAGCCTTCGCCTTTCCGGCAGGCGGCGGCGCCCAGGTCCTGCCAGTCGCCGCCCATCGCCAGGGCGGCGGCGCGGATCGAGCCGCCGAAGTCGAAGGCGAACACGCGCGCCTCCGCGTAGCGGCGGAACTGCATCGCCATCAGCGCAAGCAACACGGACTTGCCGGCACCCGTCGGTCCGACGACCAGCGTGTGCCCCACATCGCCGACATGCAGCGAGAAGCGGAAGGGTGTGGAGCCCTCGGTCCGCGCGAAGAAGAGCGGAGGTGCCGCGAAATGCTCGTCCCGCGCGGGCCCCGCCCAGACCGCCGACAGCGGCACCATATGTGCCAGGTTCAGCGTCGAGACCGGCGGCTGGCGAACATTTGCATAGACATGCCCCGGCAGGCTGCCGAGCCAGGCCTCGATGGCATTCATGCCCTCGGCGATCACGGTGAAGTCCCGCCCCTGGACGACCTTCTCGACCAACCGCAGCTTTTCGGCCGCAAGACCGGGATCGGCATCCCAGACGGTGACCGTCGCCGTGACATAGGCCTGGCCGACCTGGTCGCTGCCCAGTTCCTGCAAAGCAAGGTCGGCGTCGCCCGCCTTGTTCGCGGCATCGCTGTCGAGCAGCACCGATGCCTCGTTGGTCATGACTTCCTTGAGGATCGCCGCGACCGACTTGCGCTTGGCGAACCATTGCCGGCGGATCCGCGCGAGCAGCCTGGTCGCGTCGGTCTTGTCGAGGGTGATCGCACGCGTGACCCAGCGATAGGGAAATGCCAGCCGGTTCAGGTCGTCGAGCAGACCCGGAAAGGTCGCGCTCGGAAAGCCGGTAATGGTCAGGGTGCGCAGATGCTGGCCGCCCAGGCGCGGTTCCAGACCACCGACCAGCGGCTCGACCGCAAGGATCGCATCGAGATACATCGGCGTCTCGGGGACACGGACCCGCTGGCGGCGGGTCGAGACGGTTGAGTGGAGATAGGTGAGCGTCTCCCCGTCCTCGAGCCAGCGCGCCTCCGGCACGAACCCTTCAAGGAGCTGCAGCAATCGCGCGCTTCGATCTACGAAGCTCGCCAGCAGCTCGTTGGCATCAACGCCAGTGCGCGACCGCCCCTCGTACAACAGGCTCTCCGCACGCGCGGCGTCCTCCGCAGGCGGCATCCATTGCAGGGTCAGGAAATAGGCACTCTCATAGTGCGCGCCCTCCTCGGCGAACTGCGCGCGACGTTCGCGGTCGACCAGCGCCGAGGCCGGATCCGGGAAGCGGCAGTTCGGATAGTCTTGGGCAGGCGCACGCTGGGCCTCGACGAAGATGGCCCAGCCAGATCCAAGGCGCCGCAGGGCGCCATTCAGCCTGCCCGTGGTCGCCACCAATTCGGCTGGCGTGGCGGAGTCCAGGTCCGGACCGCGGATCGCGGCGGTGCGCTGGAAGGACCCGTCCTTGTTCAGCACCACCCCCGGCGCGATCAACCCGGCCCAGGGGAGATAATCGGCAAGAGCGGAGCCGCGGGGGCGATAATCGCGAAGCGACATCATGGCCGCCTCACGCCCGCAGATAGGCGGGGTAGCGCAGGTGCCGCCGCCCGACCTCGAGGAATTGGGGATCGCGGCGCGCCGCCCAGACGGCAGCGGCATGGCCTACCGCCCAGAGGAGCAGCCCGACCAGCCAGAGACGCAGGCCAAGGCCGACGGCGCCGGCCAGCGTGCCGTTCACGATAGCAACCGAGCGCGGGGCGCCGCCGAGCAGGATCTGCTCGGTCAGCGCACGGTGGACAGGCGCGAAATATCCGGGGATCGCAGCGCCAGGATCGAACGTCTCCATCAGACCAGCGCCCCGCCGCCAAAGCTGAAGAAGCTCAGGAAGAAGGAGCTGGCGGCAAAGGCGATACTCAGCCCGAAGACGATCTGGATCAGCCGGCGAAAGCCGCCCGAGGTCTCGCCGAAGGCAAGCGTGAGCCCGGTCGTGATGATGATGATCACCGCGATGATCTTCGCGACCGGCCCCTCGATGCTCTCCAGGATCGACTGGAGCGGCGTCTCCCAGGGCATGGAAGAACCAGAGGCGTAGGCCGGCACCACACTCAGGGCGATAAGCGCGCTGAGGGCAAGCGCACTGGAGCGGTCACGGGCGATGAAAAGCGAGCGGATCATGCGGGGTCTCCGTTGGCGAGGAAATGAAGGCGGTATTCGCCGGAGGGCTCGAGCCCCTCGACACAGGCGAGCTCGGCAAGGCGGCGGCCGGTCCCGTCGCGGACGAGAACCGCGATCAGGCCGATCGTCTCTGCGATCAGTGCACGGGGAACGGTGGTGACGGCTTCCTGGATCAGCTGCTCGAGCCGCCGCAGTGCGCCGAGCGCACTGCCCGCATGGATCGTCCCGAAACCGCCCGGGTGACCGGTCCCCCATGCCTTGAGCAGATCAAGCGCCTCGGCGCCGCGCACTTCTCCGATCGGAATGCGGTCGGGGCGCAGCCGCAACGAGGACCGGACCAGTTCGGTCAGCGTCGCCGCGCCTTCCTTGGTTCGCATCGCGACCAGATTGGGCGCGGTGCATTGCAGTTCGCGCGTATCCTCGATCAGAACGATGCGGTCGTTGCTGCCCGCGATCTCGGCAAGAAGCGCGTTGGTGAGCGTCGTCTTGCCGGTACCCGTTCCGCCGGCGACCAGGATGTTCTCCCGGCCTACGACCCCGGCGCGCAGCGTCGCGCACTGCGCGGAGGACATGATCGATGCGGCGACATAATCGTCGAGCGTGAAGACGGCGACTGCCGGTTTGCGGATCGCGAAGGTCGGGCCGGTGACCACGGGGGGCAGCAGGCCCTCGAAACGCTCGCCCGTTTCCGGCAGTTCGGCCGAAACGCGCGGTGCCCAGGCATGGACTTCGCTGCCGACATGATGGGCGACGAGCCGGATGATCCGTTCGCCGTCGGCGGGCGAGACGGTCAGCCCGGTGGCAGCCAGACCGGAACCCAAGCGATCGACCCAGAGCCGACCGTCTGGATTGAGCATGATCTCGACGATCTCCCGATCATCGAGCCAGTTCGCGATCGAGGCGCCGAGCGCCGTCCGCAGCATCTTCGCGCTGCGGCGCGACGCTTCGGAACGCTCTGGCGATACGGTCATGCTGGTCACCCCGATCTCGGGCCGGGGCGAAGGTGCCCCGACGACAGGGGCGACTAAGGAGGCAGCAAAATCTCTTTAGGCAACAAGAACTTCATGGTGTCGTATCATAGCGCAGAAGAAGAAAGCCCCGACGGCCCTGCGGCTTTACCAAGACTGCATGGCTCGCGATGTCGCAGCCGTTTTTCGGGTCGCGGTTCGACTCGAGTTCGGCGTTGCGCCTCAATCTCAGCCGCCCGTCCGGTTTCCGCGAAATCCTGAAATCTGCCGTTCGTTCAGGTCACTTCGAGTTACGCCCAAACGGCTGAATTTGGGACTTAGCTGCCGTTCGCCTGCGGCGTGTCGAACGGCGGCTCTTGTCAGAAGCCGACGTTCAACTTTCGCCCGACCGGCACCTCGGAGCGTCAGAAGCTGGGCCGGCAGCGGCCCGGCGGCTTTTGAGCGGAATTATACCGATAGCCGCCGTCCCAGCGATGCCGATCGCCAGGGCTATTTCAGCAACGATAGGTGGGCCGAGTCGTCCGCAGTGCGCGTGTGCACTGCCGTGTAAAGGCCGCCGCCGCCGCGCGACGCTGTTCGCCAAGCGGGCGTGGGGCTTCGGAACAAGGACTAGAGATCGTCGCCGCGCATGGGGGCCGTTGCTCCCCAGCCTTGAAGGCTTGGTTAGAAAGCTTGAATCACCCGAACCTTGACCTTTGCGGACTCGTCCCCGGTATCGTAGCGCGGCCCAGTCAGCGGCGCGGCGACTTCGATATTGGCTCCCAGACGGCCGGTGACGTCGGCGCGGATGCCGCCGCCAGCGGAGGCGAGCGTTCCGCCGCCGAAGCCGTTCTCGAGATTGGTGACCTTGCCGCCGTCGACAAAGGCATAGAGCTGCGCGCGCTGGACCAAGCCGAAGGGGCGGTCGATCATGTAGCGGAGCTCAGCAAGGCCGGCGACACCCTGATCGCCCGTCCGCTCGCTCCAGTCATAGCCGCGCAGGAACGCAGTCCCACCCAACCCGTATTCCTCGGTCACCAGCAACGGTGCCGAGGCCAGTTGGCTCTGCGCGGCGAGACGCAAGCTGAAGCCGCTGCCAAGACCGACCGTCCAATCAGCCCAGCTGTTCAGCGCAGTGAAGGTGCCGTCGGCATCGAGGCGCGACGCCAGCGGATCGCGGCGCCCGGTGGCGCCGAGGATGCCAAGGCCCTGCGACAGAGTCGTGCTGAAGCGGAGCCGGCCTCCGGCCACCGCCGCATTGCCGTAGAGGGTCGCGCGGAAGGTGACGGTGCGATCGTCGCGCAGCAGGTCGCCGGCGCGGCGCTGCTGAAGCGTGCGGATGCCGAGATCGCCTTCGAACCAAAGACTCGCATTACGCCGCCGCCAGAGCGGCTGGAGCAGGCTGACATCGGCCGACCAGCTGCTGCTTTCGAGCTTATAGGGGCGCAAATAGGCGCCAGGCTGCGTCTGCGATGCCGAGCCAGTCAACGCAATCTCGGTGCCGCCCGTGCCGACGCGCTTGGAATAGCGCGCGCGGACATAGCCGAGCTCGCCGGGCTCTGCGGGGGTTCCCGAGAAGGTGAGGCTGAAGCTGTCGTCGTGGAAGAACAGCGCATTGACGTTGACGTCGAGCCGCGCCTGTAGCGGCCCGAGCGGGCGGGCGCCGTCATTGTTCATGCCGATGCGCCCCGCCACGCGCTCGCGGCTGGCGTGGACGAGCAGCACGCCCTTTCCCTTCTCGCGGAAGAAGCGGCTCGAGCGGATGCGCGCGCCGTCGATGTCGCCGGCGATCAGCAGCCGGCGCTCGATCTCGCCCATCTGCACCGGCTTGCCGGTGACGAGCGGCTGCAGCGCGCTGCGGATCGCGGGATCGGCAGTGCCGTCGAAGCGGATCTCGTCGATCCGGCCTTCGTCGACGCGCACGGCGAGCACACCGTTGTCTAGGCGCTGCGGCTCGATCCAGGCGGCGGCGAGCTGATAGCCACGCTCTTGGGCTCGGCGCGTGATCGCAGTGGCGAGCGCGCGCAGGTCGTCGGGACTCAGCGTCCTGCCGACCCGCTCCGCCAGCACATCCGCAAAATCGGCGGGCTGCAGCGCTTCGAGACCGACCAGCACGATCGCGCCGACGGTGATCGCCGGGCCGACCGATGCCTCGACCGCAGTTGTCTCGACTTGGACCTCGACCGGCGCAGGGACGTTCGGCCGAGCCGGGGCCGCTTCCTTGCGCTCGTTCTGGCTGTTGCTGATCGGGTTGATGCGGTCGAGCGCATTCTGCGCCGCCGCGGGGTTCGCGACGACGACAGGAAGACCAGTCAGGCAAGTGGCCAGCACGGCCTTGAAGCGCAACATTTCCCAACATGGATAAGTAATATTGCGTGGGAGAATACGTCCTAACCCGTTTAATTTTCGTCAAATTTCTTGCGTGTTAACTACGTAGGCCAACTGGGCCGAAACCCCCACGCCTCTAAATCTGCGGCATAATTTGGGGGTTTTCCGCATGATCCGCACGTTCAAGCTGCTCGCCGGCGCGTTCTTCCTGCTCTTTGCGCAAACCGCGATCGCGCAGGTCGCGGCATGGACGCTGAGCGAGGCGAGCGGCCGCGTCACGGTGCGCGACAATACGGGCGAGCATTCGGCGCGGCGGGGCATGATGGTCGCGCCGGGAGCAACGCTTTCGACCGGCGCCGGGTCGCGCGCCGTGGTCGTGCGCGGCAAGGATTTCGTGACCGTGGCGGCGAACAGCCGAATCCGCATCCCGACCGCCGCCCAGAATAGCGGCGGCTTCGACGTGGTGCAGGAATGGGGCAATGCCGTCTTTCAAATCGAGAAGAAGAAGAACCCGCATTTCGGCGTTCGCACCCCCTATCTCGCCGCCGTCGTCAAGGGCACGACCTTTTCCATCACCGTGACCCGCGAGGGTGCTTCGCTTCAGGTTCTGGAAGGCGCGGTTGAGACCTCGACCGGCGACGGCGGCGCGCGCGAGCTGATCCGACCGGGCATCGTGGCGTCGGTTTCCGCCGCCGACCAGTTCCGCCTGACCGTGCGCGGGACCGATACGCGCACGATTGACTCGCCGGCGCGCGGCGCGACGCCTGCGCCGGCGCCCCAGCCGCAGCAGGACGCGGCGCCGGCGCCCGGAAGCAGCGAATCGACGCCGACCGGCGGTGATGCCGAGCAGGGTGCCAGCAGCGCCGACCTTCTCGCCGTCCAGACGATCAGCGAAACGATCACGGCCCAGCCCACCGATCTCGGCAAGGCAACCGGCGGGCTCGTCGGCGGTACCAGCGCGGTACAGGTGGCGAGCGCTGAGGTTGCCGCCCTAACGCGCGTCGATAGCGGCCGCAACAATGTCGGAAGCAACAGCGGAACCGGCAATAACGGCAACGGTCAGGGCGGCAACGGCCAGGGCAACAATGGCAACGGTAACGGCAATGGCGGTGCGA
>PJUL01000998.1_pt1 | contig 14648 bp, 12 predicted proteins | sample 1512221 | NCBI WGS metagenome assembly PJUL01 (sample SAMN08177667, study PRJNA422409) | Feces metagenome, whole genome shotgun sequencing project.
CGTGCGCCAGTACCTGGAGGCCGCCCTGCACCCGCAGGCCATGCACACGCTGATGGAGGTGGAGCAGCTCGCCACCGTGATGGGCATGGTGCGCGCGGGCCTGGGCATCAGCGTGGTGCCTGCGCTCACGCTGTTCCACTTCGAGCAGCCGGGGCTGGTCACGCGGCCGCTGTCGCTGCCGGGGCTGACGCGGCAGATCTACCTGGTGCGGCGGCGAGACGAGAGCTTGTCGGTGGCGGCGCAGGCGCTGTATGCGCTGGTGATAGCGCAGCGGCCTTGATTCATAGGCGGCAAAACGTACAAATTTGATAGCTATCAGCGCTTATGCAACAAGCGCTGGTGGCCAAATTTGCTTGAAATCCGGCCGCCTAGGTGGCGGCTGCGCGCGCATAGCTCACGGTCAGCATCTCCCACTGGTGCCCATCGGGCTCGTTCCAGTACACGATGCGGCCACCGTGGGCTGTGTCCACCTGGCTGTCCACGGGGCCGTGCACCGCGCTGCGGTACGGGATGCCCGCCGCCTGGATGCGCGCGAGGATGGCGTTGAACTCCGCATCGCTCACGCGAAAGCAGTAGTGGATGCGCGGAATGGGCTCGGGCCATTCGTCGAAGTCGATGGTGAAACCATCGTTCACAAACACAGGGGAAAACGGCCCCACGCCGGTTTTGGACCAGGGCACGCCGAGCAGTTCGGCCAGCAGCCGGGCGGCGGCCAGTTTGTCGCGGGCGGGCACCATCAGGTGATCGAGCTGGATGGGCATTGTCCAAACCTCCTGTAGAAGTCCAAGCCCTCGCGGCCTGGGGGGATCAGATGGCCGCAGTGTAGGGGCTGCCGCTGGGGTTCAACCCGCCAGCGGAAACTACCCCAGGAGCCTCTGCAGGAATTGAGCGGCACTGGTGCGCTGCGCATAGGGATGGGCTGCCAGGCGCAAAGCGCAGCAATAGCCGTAGCTATTGCGAACATTTGCTTGCGACGCAGACCGCCCGATCCGCAGATGCACACGGCGCGGTGATTCGTGCAGAGGCTTCCTAGGCTTCATGCTCACCCGCGACCCAGCACCGCCAGCTCCTGGTGCAGCAGCAACTCCACCTCAGTCGGCTCGAACTGGTCCTGCAGCAGCGGGATGGCAAAGCGGTATTCGCCTGCCTCATGTTTGCGCAGCACGTAGGCCAGCTGCAGGCGTGCCAGTGACTGGCGCAGGGCCTGCGCGTCGCCCGCGATGCCGTGGCTTTGCAGCAGTTGGGCCAGGGTGACCAGGCTGGTCTGCCCGGCCTGGGCTGTGTGGTAGACCACGATGCGGTCGAGGCGGCAGGCGGCTTCGTCGTGGCTCAGGCGGCCCCAGCCGGCCAAGGCGTCTTGCACGGCTTGCGAGGCCAGGGCCTGGGTGAGGTGGCGGGCCTCGATGACACGTTCGCCGGGCAACAGCGCCTCCAGGCATTCCTGGCACAGGATGGCCACCAGGTTGGCACGCTGGCCGCTGGCGTCGATGAGGCGATCCACCAGTTTTTCGTTGTCAAAGCCCAGGCGCAGCTTGCGCAGTGGTTCGGTGGCCAGTTCACGGCAAGCGGCGCGCTCCAGGCCGCCAATGGCCAGCACCTCGCCAAAGTTGCGCAGAGGGCTTTGGTAGTCCAGCACGGCCGTGGCATACAGGTCCCAAAAGCCCGCCAGCATGAACCAGCAGCGCCCCTCTTCGCTGAGCGCGCGCAGGGTGGACAGCTGCACGTAGCCGTTGGCCGATTCATCGCGGAAGAACAGGTCGGCCTCGTCGATCAGCAGCACCAGGCGCTTGCCCTGGTACTGCGCCTGCAGATGGTCCACGATGGCTTCAAGCGGCGTGTCGGCCGGCAGGCCAAACTGCAGCGCCATGCGCGGCGCCAGGCGGTGATCGCGCAGCGAGACGTAATGGCACACGGTATGCGGGTGGCCCGCCATGCGGCGCTGCACGGCCTTGAGCAGGCTACTTTTGCCGAGCTGGCGCCCACCCACCACCAGGTAGTTGGCGGGCTCGCGGTTGATGACGCGCGCCAGCAGCTGGGCGCGGCCGAAGAAGGCGCCTTCGCGCGTGACGCCGCCGCGCGTCTGGTACGGCGAGATGCGGGTGATGCGCAGCTGCGCGGCCAGCTGGCGCAGCAGCACTTGCAGGGCGTCGCCACCGATCAGCCATTCGGTCTGGCTGGCGCTGTCCACCATCACATGCAGGTTGGCGCGGTCGCCGGCGTGGGCCTGCAGCAGCGGCCAGGGCGTGTCCACGCTGTGCTCGCACAGGATCAGCAGCATGTCGCTGCCGGTCTGCACGGCGCGCAGCTGGCGCAGCACGGTGGCTTCGTCGATGCCGGGGGTGGGCACAAACACCAAACAACGGTCCAGCGACACGGGCAGGTCGGGCGGAAACTGCCACTCGAACACCTGGCCGGGCAGCGCCCAATCCGTGCTGGGCTGGCAGCGGGCCGACACGCGCTCGGCCAGCGCGCGGGCCAATGCCGGGGCGCGCTCGCCGCCCGTGGCCTGGGCGCAGGCCACGGCGCGGCGCCAGTCCACCATGCGAATGTCGGCAGCCAGCAGCGTGGGTTCCAGCCGCCGCAGCCAGCGCAGCAGCCGGTCGATCTGAGGCAGCCGCGTCAGCGGGGTGCGGCGCAGGCGCGCGGGCCGCAGCTGCCCGGCGCCGATCATGGGGTGGCGCACCACCCATACCACGGCGCCTGCGGCAAAGATCACGCCGCACCACAGGATGAGCGAGCGCAGCCAGCCGAACGGGTCTGCGTCGGGTGCGGGTTTGACGGGCTCGAAGTCGTCGGAGCTGCCTTCCAGGCAGTTGATGGGCAGGTAGCCCGGTGGAATGGGTGGGTTGCCGGGGCGGCACGTCCAGGTGTGGGTGCCGGGTTTGAGCTCCACCACCACCTGGGTGCCCGCCAGCTTGCCCAGCTCGGGGTTGTGGGCGATGTCGGCCTGCAGCACGTTGGGGCGCGGAGACGTTACGCGCAGCTGCGGGTTGGCAATGCGCGGTGCGTATTGGTGGATGTCCTTGGGCCAGCCATCCAGCTCGTTGCGCGCCTCGATCATGGCGACGCGCCACTGCACCAGCTCGCCCCACACCGGGCCTACATTGACCGACGCCAGGAACGAGCCCCGCGTGACCGGGTTGAGCTGCGGCGTGAACAGCGCGCTGGCCACGAACAGCGTGACCACCGCAATGACCACGGCACGCACCACGGCCCTGGAGAAAAAGGGGCTCAAGCGTTCGAGCATGCGTCCAGCACCATCAAGCCCGCATCGCGGATGGTGGCGCAGCGCCAGTGCAGCCGCGCCGCATCGCCCGTGCCGCGCACGTGTATGAGGTTGCCCCAGAACAGGCTGCGCAGTTCATCGTCCTGCAGATAGGGCCGCGCGCGGCCCAGGTCGTCGGCCTGCAGCAGCTGCTGCAAGCGCGTGCGCGTGGCGGGTGCCTGGGCCAGCGGCAAAAAGGTTTGCCACAGGCGTGGGCTGCTGGCCAGGTGGGTGCGCAACGCAGCAGACGATGCATGACCATCACCCACCCCTTGGTCTACCAGCCACTGCAACCCTTCTTCAAACAACGCGGGATGGCCGCCGCTGAGCGCCTGCAAGTCGGCCACCACGGGCTCGGTCCAGGTGTGCTCGGGCCAGCGGTGGCGGGCCAGTTGCGTGAGGTCGTCCAGCGACGGGTCGGGCCAGTGGTGGACCTGCGCAATGTTGAGCAGGGAGAGATCGCCACTGCGGTATTTGAGGTCGGCCAGCGCCTGCCCGCCGCACAGCAGCAGGTGCAGGCGGCCGCTGTGCATCTCGCTCAGGCTGCGCAAGATGCCCGCCAGGGTTTCGCGCAGTGCGGGCGTTCCCTGCTCAAAGCGGCTGACCAGGCAGAAGATGCGCTCACCCGCCATCAGGCGGCGCTCCAGCGCGGATTCAAACTCGTAGTCCGACGCCACATCGCCCAGGCCACATTGGCGGCCGATGGCCGCGAAGTATTCGGCGGGCACGGTGCTCACGCTGTAGGGCGGCTGGATGTGCAGCACCGAGCCTTCGCCGTACTGCGCGCGGGCTCGCTGCAGCAGCTCGTGCCGGAACGGCGGCTGGCCCCAGTGCGCGGGCGACAGCAGCAGCGAGATGGGGTATGGCACGGCCTGCGCCAGCTGGGCGAACACCTTGTCCTGAAACGCGGCAAACGGCTGCGCACCGGTGGATTCGGCCTGCAGGGGAAATTCTGGTGCAAACCCTGCTGCGCTGAGCAGGCGGTTGGCCTCGCTCTCGGTCAGGCGCAGGTAGCGGGTGCAGGCCACCAGCTTGTCGCGCGAGCGCGGGTTGGGCACCGAGATGCCGTTGCGCCAGTTGTTCACCGCCTCACGGCTCAGGCCGATCTCGGTGGCCACGCCGGAGGCGCTGGCGCGGATGCGGCGCATGTAGACCGACAGAAGATCGGCAAAGGAATCAGGGGACATGGAGTTGTGGACTAACGAAGGCGGGTACACCGAGCCAAAACCAAGGGCAGCGAAAAACATGGGGATGGTGGGCAGGCATTGTCAGCCTTGCCAGACCACCGCCATCCCACTGCGCAGTACGGAGCACTACGCCAGGCGCTGCACCATGGGCCAGGCCTTGTAGCTGGCGAGGCCACAGGCCGTGAGCACCGGGCTGTACAGCACGATGGCACCGACCACCGACATCAGCCAGCCGGGCTCCTCGTACTCTTCAGCCTCGGCTGTCGCGCCCTCCTTCAAGGGCTCCTTGCTGCGCCCCTCTTCTTGGCCCTCGCCCGAATCGCCAGTCATCTCCTGCACCAGCATCACGGCCACCACCAGCAGCGAGACGGCCAGCAGCGCCAGGTAGCCGTATTGCAGCGCGGGCTGCGTGAGCGGATAGAAATAGCCCGCCAGCAGCGCGGCCGGCGCCAGAAAGAACACGTGCATCATGAGCCGGTACCAGGGAATGCCGCCCACAGGCCTTTCCAGCGCCCCCATGACCATGCGGTAGGTCAGCGCCCCCAGCACAAAGATCACCCCACCCCACCATTCGATTTGCGTCAGCATGTTGTTGTTCTCCGGAGATTCTTTTACTGGGGTGCCATCACCGTGGCGGGGCCATCGTCGCCAGGCGGGTCGGCGTCATCGTCTCCGTCGTCCCCGCGCAGCTCCTTATGTTCGGTTGCCATGTAGTACAGCGGCAGCGCCACGGCCAGAAGCAGCCCTAGGCCCATCCACAGCCAAAAGCCTTTGAACAGCAACACGGTGACCACCGTGAATGCCACCGCATGCACCAGCCCCTTGAGCCCGGCGCGCAGCAGCAGCACGGCAATGAGGCCCTGCATGGGCGATTTGCCGCTCTTGCCCATGGCCTGCGCCATTTCCACGAAGGCCTCGGCCGCCTCCCGGGCCTCGCGCATGCGCTTTTCCTCCTGCTGGCGCAGCTTGGCCACGGCAAGGGGCTTGGCCGGGTCTTTGGAGCAGGCATAGGGGTCATCGGCCTCACCACCCTCCTCGCGGCCGTTGCCCTGCCCTTCGCCACCATGCTGCGCAGGCTCTACCACTGCGCGCCACTGCGGGTTGGCGTCCATGAATGCCTTGCGCGACACCCACTGGCCCTGGTCGAAGTGCATGCGCTCGGTTTCCCCCACCTGATCGTAGAAGATCTCCAGCACTGCAGCCCGCAGGCCCTGGTCAAACAGGGCTTCGAGCTGGCGCAGCGGTGGTGGGTCGCTCGTACCCGTGTCGAACTGGAGCAGAAGGTGCGTGGAAGCGGCAGATGCCGACGCATTGAACCATTGCGCATCCCACAGGGACTCCAGGTTGGCGGCCCCCAGCTTGTCCGCCCAGCGTCGGGCCTGTTCCGTGTTGTCTGAGCACAGGTATTGGTACGTGAGCTGTGCGAGCTTCAGCTTGATCGGATCTTCGAAAAACAGTTGCAAGGTCAGGGTGTTTTGCGACATGGGAAACGCTGTTCACAGCGGTAGGCATTGCGATGGATTGGAATTGTGTGGGCCAGGCCCGCGCATGTCCCCTGCGGGCTTGTCCATGCCGGGGCGGCGCGAGGTTGACAAAACGTCCACCGGCACGGGTCGCCAAGGCGCTGATTGTCACAAAACGTTCATGCATACTGGCCGACCCGCGCGCGGAGCGCGCTTTCACCACAATCGGAGGGAAAACAACGATGCGATTCGATACCCGCTTTTTTGCACTGCTGTCTGGCACCGCGCTGATGCTGGGCCCGGTAGCTGCGCAGACCGACCGGGCCGCGCCTGCCCGCGCCGCCGCAGCCACCCCGGCCGCCACGAGCTTCGCAGGCAGCCCACGCGAGAAACTGGTGGTGGCCATGCCCAAGACCTATGCCAAAAGCGAAACCATGCTGCTGTGGGGGGACTACTTCAACCACCTGGCGCGCTGCGGCAACATTGATCTGCAGAATCTGCAAGGCGAATCGCTGGAGAAGAGCACCAACATCGATGTGCTGGGCGAAAAGGAACTGATCGACAGCCTTCTCAGCGGCAAGGCACAGCTGGCGCAGGTCAACCCCGGCCTGGTGCCCCAGTTGGTGGGCGCTGGCCAGCCTGCCCCGTTTGGTGTGCCCGGCAACAAGGCCAGCGGCAAACGCAATTCCTACACGCTGATCCTGATCTCGCGCGTGGACAGCCCTTTCACCAAGCCGCAGGACCTGGTGGGCAAGAAGATTGCCCACTCCACACCCACCTCCAACTCCGGCAACCTGGCGCCGCGCGCGCTGTTCCCGGCGATCGGGCTGGTGCCGGACCAGAACTACGAGGTGGTGTTCTCCAACGGCCACGAGCGCTCGGTCACAGGGGTGATGCACGGCTTCTACCCCGCCGCAGCCGTGGCCAGCGATTTGTACCAACGCATGGTGGTCAAGGGCGATGTGAAGGGCTCCAGCATCCGCACGCTGTGGGAGAGCCCGCCCTTCATGACCGAGACCTGGACGCTGGGCAAGGACGTATCGCCCGAGCTGCAGGCCCGCGTGAAGAAGTGCTCGTACAGCTACAGCTTTTCGCCCAAGCTGCGCCAGCTGCTGCCAGGCAATGACACCTTTTTGCCCATCAATTTCGAGCGCGACTTCGCGACGGTGATGGAGGTCTACACCAAGACGCAGAAGGCGCAGGCTGCCGCCAAATAAGTCCCGGTGTCAAAAGCGTCTATCGCCGCCCCCGCAAGCCGGACTCTGGTTTGCGGGCTCAGATGGTGCAGCAACAGAGTGCCGCCATAACACGACAGAGCCAGGAAGAACAGGCCGCCCGGCATCAGCAGACCCTGGCAAGCAGGGATGCAAACACGAAAGCAGCGCCGGTACCGGAAGGCCGTCGTATCCCTGGCAGGTGGAAGCCATCAACACTCTTGTCTGAATGCGGCCACTCAGGGGGGACGCATTGCGAGAAGTGCGCCGCGGCAAATGCTATCAACTCCATCTCCGACAGCGCTCCAGACTGGTGGCCTGGATAGGTACGGAACCACGGCAGCGCCACCACAACGATGCACATCCTGCCGACAGCCGCTGCCAGCGCGCGCCTACACACCGGCCCCCTCGCAGTGCCTACAGTGGATCGCACGAACAGCCGCTGCGCAGTGCACATTCCGTCAGGTGCCATAAGGTGACGTCAGGTGCAACGGCAGCCCCGGCAGCAACCCCAGCAGGAGCAAGCCCCATGCGCATTCACACCCCACCCCGTGCCCATTCGCCCTGGCCGCTGGTCATCGGCGCTGCCGCAATGACGGCGTTGCTGGCGCTCACGGCCTGCTCCACGCCCCGCGCGCCCGAGGGCATTCAGCCCGTTACGGGGTTTGACGCAGACCGCTATGCAGGCCACTGGCATGAGGTGGCACGCATCGACCACGCCTTTGAGCGCGGCCTGACCCAGACCAGCGCCACCTACAGCCGCAACGCCGACGACACGATCAAGGTGGTCAACAGAGGCTACGACCCAGTGCGCAGGGAGTGGAAGCAGGCCGAGGGCACGGCGCGCTTTGTGGATGAGCCCACGCGCGCTGCGCTCAAGGTGTCGTTTTTTGGACCGTTTTACGGCGGCTACAACGTGGTGGCGCTCGATGAAAACTACCAGTGGGCCATGGTGGTGGGCTCCAGCACCGATTACCTGTGGATCTTGTCACGCACGCCCACCCTGCCCTGGCATGTGCGCGAGCACCTCATGGAGCGGGCACAGACGATGGGTGTGGATGTGCGCAAGATTCTGTGGATGCCTGCCGCCAGCGAGCAACACGCCAAGCGGGCCGTGATGACCTGAAAAGCTTCAACACCAGCAAGCGCAAATTGCTATATTTTTGATAGCTATTCACGCTTACCTAATAAGCGCCAGGGATCCTCTGCACGAATCGAGCGGCAAGTGTGCGCTGCGGATCGGGAGGGGCTGCAAGGCGCAAAACGCAGCGATAGCCGCAGCTATTGCGAGTATTTGCAACGCGGCAGACCGCCCGAGCCCGCAGATGCACGCGGCGCGGTGATTCGTGCAGAGGGTCCCTTGATGCCATTTCTATTCAAATATCAGCCGATACCCGGCACGGTGGCCGCCGCCACCAGGCGCTGGGTGTAAGGGTGTTGTGGTGCATCCAGCACGTCGTTCACGCTGCCACCTTCCAACACCGCGCCGTCCTTCATCACCACCACGTCGTGCGCCATGGCGCGGATCACATCAACGTCATGGGTGATGAGCAGGTAGCTCAGGCCCTTTTCTTTTTGCAGCCGCTGGAGCAAGCCCAACACCTGCTGCTGGATGGTCACGTCCAGGGCGCTGGTGGGCTCGTCCAGCACCAGCACCTGCGGCTGCACGATGAGAGCCCGGGCGATGGCCAGGCGCTGGCGCTGGCCGCCTGAAAATTCATGCGGATAACGCTCCAGCAGACGGGGGTACTGTGCTTCGGCCAGTCCCACCTCTTCCAGCGCGGCCTCGACGCGCATGCGGCGCTGGGCCACGGTCAGTGTGGGCTCGTGCACCTTCAGGCCCTCGCCCACGATCTCTTCGACCGTGAGGCGCGGGGACAGCGACGAAAACGGGTCTTGAAATACCACCTGCACGCGGCGGCGCAGCTGCTGGTTGGCGGGGGTATTGCGCATGGCTGGTTGCTGCCACGCCTGACCCCCGACCTGCAACTGGCCGGCGTAAGGCAACAGCCCCAGGATGGCCTGCGCCAGCGTGGACTTGCCCGAGCCGGACTCGCCCACCACCCCCAGAGTTTGGCCCGGCAGCAACTGCAGCGTGGCGCCCTGCACAGCCACAAACTCGCCCTTCTTGAACCAGCCCTTGATGCCGGGCAGCGGCGTGGGGTAGACCACGCGCAGATCCTGCGTCTTCACCACCGGGGCAGTGCCTGCGGGCGGATCGGACTCGACCACATCGCGGCGGGGTTGGCTGGCAATCAGGCGGCGCGTGTAGGCGTGCTGGGGTGCACCAAAAACCTCGGCAACGGGGCCCTGCTCTACCAGCACGCCCTGCTCCATCACGGCCACGCGGTCGGCAAAGCGGCGCACCAGGTTGAGGTCGTGCGTGATGAGCAGCACGGCCATGCCCGTCTGGCGTTGCAGATCACTCAGCAAGTCCAGGATCTGGCCGCGCAAGGTCACATCCAGCGCGGTAGTGGGCTCGTCGGCCAGCAGCAGCTTCGGGCTGCTGGCCAGGGCCATGGCAATCATCGCGCGCTGGCGCTGGCCGCCTGAGAGTTGGTGTGGGAAGCTGTTGGCCCGGCGTGCAGGCTCGGGGATGCCGGTCTGGGCCAGCAGCTCGATGGCAGCCTGCGCGCACTGGGCGCCGGTCAGGCCTTTTTTGAGCTGCAGGATTTCGGCAATCTGCAGGCCGATGGTCATCAGCGGGTTGAGCGCGGTCATGGGCTCCTGGAACACCATGGCGATGTCGCCACCACGCACGCCGCGCATCTCGCGTTCGGTCAGCGCCAGCAGGTCGCCCCGCCCTTGCAGCGTTGCCTGCCCGGTGATAGCGGCATTGCCCGCCAGGCGCAGCAGGCTTAAGGCGGTGATGGTCTTGCCGGAACCGGACTCGCCTACCAGCGCAAGCTTTTCGCCTGCGGCAATGCTGAAGTTGACGCCCCGCACCACTTCTTTGGGGCCAAAGCGAACGTGAAGGTCCTGAACCTGCAACAAAGGGGTCATGGCCGTAGGGGTCACTGGTCGGCCTTTCGGGGGTCCAGGGCATCGCGCAGCGCATCGCCCATGAAGGTCAGCAGCAACAGGGTGGTGACCAGCACCGCAAAGGTAGACAGCGAAATCCACCACGCGTCAATGCTGTTCTTGCCTTGGTTCAGCAGTTCACCGAGCGACGGCGTGCCGGGCGGCACCCCCAGGCCCAGGAAGTCGAGCGAGGTCAGCGCCAGGATGGCGCCACTCATGCGGAAGGGCAAAAAGGTGACCACGGGCGTCAGGCTGTTGGGCAGGATGTGGCGCCAGATGATCTGGCTGTTGCTCACCCCCAGGGCCCGGGCAGCCTTCACATAGTCGAGCTGGCGGTTGCGCAGGAACTCGGCACGCACATAGTCGGACAAACCCATCCAGCCAAACAGTGACAGCAGGATGAGCAGCAGCGCAATGCTGGGCGCGAACACGGCGCTGAAGATGATGAGCAGATACAGCTCGGGCATGGAGCCCCATATCTCGATGAAGCGCTGAAACGCCAGATCGGTCTTGCCGCCAAAGAACCCCTGGATGGCCCCGGTGAGCATGCCCAGCAGTACGCCGGTGATGGTGAGTGCCAGACCAAACAGCACACTCACACGAAATCCGTACAGCAGCTGCGCCAGCAGGTCGCGCCCCCGGTCATCCGTGCCCAGCCAGTTGTCGGCCGTGGGGGCCGACGGGTTGGGCGATTTGGCAAAGTAGTTCAGCGTGTTGGGGCCGTAGGGGTTCAAGGTGTACAGCGCCCAGTTGCTGCCTGCGGTAATGCGCTCCTTGATGAAGGGATCGAGGTAATCGGTGGGGGTTTCGAAGTCTCCCCCGAAGGTCTTTTCGGAGTAGTCCTTGAGCATGGGAAAGTAGGTCAGCCCCTCATAGCGCACGATGAGCGGCTTGTCGTTGCTGACCAGCTCGGCACTCAGGCTCACCAGCACCAGGGCGCAGAAGATCAGCAGGCTCCAGTAACCCAAGCGGTTGCGCTTGAAGCGCAGCCAGGCACGGCGGGAGGGCGAGAGCGAAGGCGATGCGGAAGCAGAACTCATCAGGGCCATGGATTCGCTCGGGCTAGTCAAACTTCACGCGCGGGTCCACCCACACATAACAAAGATCGCTGATGAGCTTGGTCACCAGCCCGATCAGTGTGAACAAATACAAGGTGCCCAGCACCACCGGGTAGTCGCGACGGATCACACTCTCATAGCTGAGCAAGCCCAGCCCATCCAGCGAGAACAGGGTTTCGATGAGCAGCGAGCCCGCAAAAAAAGCACCGATGAACGCAGCCGGGAAGCCAGTGACGATGGGAATAAGGGCATTGCGGAACACATGCTTCCACAGCACCTGCCGCTCGCTCAAGCCCTTGGCGCGGGCGGTGAGCACATACTGCTTGCGGATTTCTTCGAGGAACGCGTTCTTGGTCAGCATGGCCGTCACCGCAAAACTGCCCAGCACCATGGCCGTGACGGGCAGCGTGATGTGCCACAGATAGTCCACGATGCGCGCGCCCCATGTCATTTCATCCCAGTTGGCTGAAGTAAGCCCGCGCAATGGAAACCATTGCAATTGCCCACCAAAAATGACCAGCAGCGCCACGCCCAGCACAAAGCCGGGAATGGCATAGCCCACCAAAATGAGCAGCGTGGTTACCAGATCAAAGCGTGACCCGGCGCGCACCGCCTTGGCCACGCCCAATGGCACGGCGACGAGGTAGCTGATGAAAAATGTCCACAGGCCCAGGCTGATGGAAACCGGCAGTTTCTCCTTCACCAGTTGCCACACATCCTTGTTCTGGAAAAAGCTCTTGCCCAGATCAAACCTCGCGAACTGTCCCAGCATCTGCAGGAAGCGCTCATGGGCAGGTTTGTCAAAGCCGTACAGCGCCTTGATCTGCTCCAGCCGTTTGGGGTCAACGCCCTGCGCGCCCCGGTAGCTCAGGCCGCCCCCCTCGGCGCCGCCACCGCCCACACCGGCCTTGGCCTCGGCCATGTACTGCTCCACCGGGCCGCCCGGCACGAACTGGATCACCACAAAGGTCAGCAAGAGCACGCCCAGCAGCGTGGGCAGCATGAGCAAGACACGTTTGAGAATATAGGCAAACATGGGTGGGCGGTCTTATGGCTATTTCTTGTCTGGCGCGGTCTGGGGAGGAATACGCGCCCACCACGTGTCGATGACCCACCCTTCGCCGCTGGCGTAAGGCGGCACCGTGGCCGGCCGTGCCAGCCGCCAGGCGTTGTAGGCCATGCGGTGTGTGCCCGCCGTCCACTGCGGAATGAGGTAGTGGCTGTGCGCAATGATGCGCTCCAGGGCGTGGCAGGCGGGAAGCAGTTGCGCCTCGGTCTTGGCAGAGGTCATGGCCTTGATCATCGCGTCCACCGCCGGGTTCTTGACGCCCGCAAAGTTGCCGGAATCCTCCACGTCGGCCGCCTGGCTGCCAAACATGTCGGCAAACTCCTGGCCCGGGTTGTTGGTGCCCTGGTAGGCAATCGAGGTAATGTCGAAGTCGAACTTCTGCAGACGCTGCTGGTACAGCGCGAAGTCCACTGACCGAAACCGCAAGGTGACACCAATCTTTTCGAGATTGCGCATCCAGGGGGTGATGGTGCGCACGCCGCCTTCATTGCTGTCCATGTATTCGAGCACCATGGCCTCGCCCTTGGCGTTGCGCAGGGCACCGTCGCGCACCTCCCAGCCGGCTTCCTTGAGCAAAGCCTGCGCCCGCCGCAGGTTGGCCCGCAGTGAGGAATCGCCATCCGTGCGCGGGGGCACCGTCATCGGGCCAAACGCGGCAGCCGGAATGTCCTTGCGGTAGGGCTCCATCAGCGCAAGCTCCTCGGGCGAGGGACTACCCTTGGTTTCGCACGCCGTGTTGCCAAACAGGCCGTTCACCCGCTGGTAAGCGCCATAGAACATCTGGCGGTTCATCCACTCATAGTCCATGGCCAGGCCCAGGGCCTCGCGCACGCGCGCATCTTGCAGCAAAGGCCGGCGGGTGTTGAGCACATAGCTCTGAAAACCCGAGGGGAGCTTGTGCACAAACTCGCCCTTGACGAGTTCACCCGTATCGAACTTCTTGCCCGTAACACGTCGGGCCCAGTCGCCCGCGCTGAAAAACCGCATGAGGTCAAACTCGCCCGCCTTGAGGGCCTCCAGCCGCGCAGTGTTGTCCTTGTAGATCTTGACAAGGATGTTGTCGAAATTGGCCGTGCCCTTGCGCACGTTCAGGTCGCGCGCCCAGTACTGCGGGTCGCGCACATAGGTGATGTCCTTGCCAAAACGCACCGGGCCGATTTTGTAGGGGCCACTGCCGATGGGAATATCCATCACCACCTGGTCAAACGGCTTGGCCTTGCCGTTCTCGACGCCCCAGTCGCGGCTGAACACCGGCAGGCCGCCGACGGTGAGGGGCAGCTCGCGATTGGGCAGCTTGAAGCGGTAACGCACGGTGCGGTCGTTGATCACATCCACGCCCGCCACCTCGATCAGCAGCGTCTTGTAGGCAGGGGATGTGAAGGGACCCACCAGCGTGTCGTAGCTGTGCTTCACATCCTGCGCCAGCACGGGCTTGCCGTTGTGAAAACGCGCCTCCGGCCGCAGGCGGAAGGTGGCGGACAAACCATCGGGGGCAACTTCCACATCTTCGGCCAGCAGACCATAACCGGTGGCGGTTTCGTCCATCGAACCGGCGAGCAGCGAATCGAACATCAGCGACGACAAATATGCTGGCGCGTTGCCCTTGATGGTGAACGGGTTGTATTTGTCGAAGGTGGAAACCCGCAGGTTGCTGACCAGCCGCAGCTCGCCGCCTTTCGGCGCATCTGGGTTCACATACGCAAAATGCGCAAACCCGGCGGGATAACGCGGCTCGCCCCACAGGGCATACCCATGTGCAGCCCATGCAGGAACCGCACACCCCATCAGCAAAAAAGTCAGCCAAAACCGCATGCGACAATTCTGCACTACGTTCGCCGGGCCCCGCTGCAGATCGCGCATACCCACATGCGCCAGGCCGCCCGCCGACATTTCGCCATTCCAAAAGGAGATTGAACATGGGTTTTCTGACCGGCAAGAAGCTGCTCATCACGGGTGTTTTGTCCAACCGCTCCATCGCCTACGGCATTGCCAAGGCCTGCCACGCACAGGGCGCCGAACTGGCGTTCAGCTACGTGGGCGAGCGCTTCAAGGACCGCATCACCGACTTTGCGGCCGAGTTCGACTCCAAGCTGATCTTTGACTGTGACGTGGGCAGCGACGAGCAGATCGAGCGCATGTTTGCCGAGCTGTCGCAGACCTGGCCCCAATTCGACGGCTTTGTGCACAGCATCGGCTTCGCCCCCCGCGAGGCGATTGCCGGCAATTTCCTCGAAGGCCTTTCGCGCGAGGGTTTCCGCATCGCCCACGACATCAGCGCCTACAGCTTTCCCGCCATGGCCAAGGCCGCCCTTCCCTACCTGAACGACAAGTCGTCGCTGCTGACGCTGAGCTACCTGGGCGCGCTGCGCTC
>PJUL01001001.1_pt1 | contig 14639 bp, 13 predicted proteins | sample 1512221 | NCBI WGS metagenome assembly PJUL01 (sample SAMN08177667, study PRJNA422409) | Feces metagenome, whole genome shotgun sequencing project.
GCGCGGCGCGGAGGCCCGAGCCGCCGGCGCCCACGACGACGACGTCGAACTTGTGGTCGATGAACGTGTAGGCCGACATCAAAGGGCTCCGGTGAAGGCGATCTTCAGGATCGAGACGATCCCCACGGCGCCGGCGAGAATGCAGACGAAGAGGTTGCCGATGACCAGCGCCGCCTTGGGGGCGAAGGCTTCGACATAGTCTTCGATGACCAGTTGGATGGCGTTCTTCAGGTGGACCAGCAGGGCCACGAAGAGCAGCGACAGCAGGACGGCGTTCAGCGGGATCGCCACCCAGGCCGCGACGGTGTCGAAGTCGGCGCCGGCCAGGCGGATGCCCGCGAAGGCGCCCCAGATGAACAAGGGAACAAGGGCGAGGCCCGAGATGCGCTCGGAGATGAAGTGGCTCACGCCGTGGTGGGCGGCGCCCAGGCCGCGGGCGCGCGACAGCGGGGTGCGGAAGGGGCTGTTGGAGGTGCTCATGGTCAGATCGCTCCGGTCGCGGCGGCGATGATCCAGGTGACGGCGGCGGCGACGATCGCGAAGGCGATCACGGCCAGGCCGGTCATGTCGGCGGTCTTGGGCGCGAAGCCCTTGCCCAGGTCCCAGAAGCTCTGACGGACGATGTAGCCGACGTTGTAGAAGACCGCGACGGTGATGCCGAACAGCAGCAGCTTGCCGATCAGCGAGCCCAGCAGGCCGGTGTAGCAGGCGTAGTGGTCCGGACCCGAGGCCAGCGACAGGGCCCAGCCCGCCAGCAGAAGGACGCCGACATACAGCGCGAACAGGCTGGCGCGGTGCAGGATCGAGCACGCCATGGTGATGTGCCAGCGCCAGACCTGGAGGTGCGGCGACAGCGGACGCTCTGGGAGCCCCCGGCTGGTCTCGGTCATTTTTACGTCCAACCTGTGGATTTGTGCGTTGCGGGACGCTTTTAAGCGCGAGCGCCGGGGTGTCAACGAAACGGCCATTACTTGAGATACGTTCTCAATTCGCCTGGCGAGTGAATGCAGGAACCGCTCAAGCCAAGCTTGCGTTATGGCTGGCTGCCGATGGGGAGAAACATCCAGGGGATGACCGGGCCGATCGATTTCAAGGCCGTGTTCGATCGGCTGCCGACCCCATACATGATGCTCGACCGCGACCTGCGGTACGTGGCGGCCAACCAGGCCTATCTCGACGCCCTGGGTCGGCGCTGGGACGACATCGCCGGCCTGCATGTCTTCGAGGCCTTCCCCAGCCAGGGCGAGTCGCGCGCCCGCGTGGAAGACTCGCTGGTCCGCGCCCGCGACAGCGGCAAGGTCGACCACCTGCCGCTGATCCCCTACGCCATCGAGCGGCCGGCCCATCTGGGCGGCGGTTTCGAGGACCGCATCTGGAGCGCCACGCACACGCCGATTCCCGGCCCGGGCGGCCGCACGGCCTATATCGTCCAGCACACCCAGGACGTCACCGCCATCCAGCGGCTGAAGGACGTGGCCTTCGGGCGCGGCGAAATGACCATGCTGCAGGACGACGTGCTGCTGCGGGCCGGTGCCGCCGAGGCCCAGAGCGCGGACCTGCGCCGCCTGTTCATGCAGGCGCCCAGCTTCATGGGCGTGCTGCGCGGCCCCGACCACCGCATCGACCTGGTCAACAACGCCTACAGCCAGCTGATCGGCTGGCGCGACGTGGTCGGCCTGCCCCTGCGCGAGGCCCTGCCCGAGGTGGTGGAACAGGGTTTCATCGCCCTGCTCGACCGGGTCAGCGCCAGCGGAGAGGCGTTCGTCGGCCGCGAGATCAAGGTCGCCCTGCAACGCACTCCGGACGGTCCGCTGGAGGACCGCTTTCTGGATTTCATCTACCAGCCGATCGTCGAGGCCGACGGCGCGGTGTCGGGCGTTCTGGTCGAGGGCTCGGACGTGACGGACAAGGTGCTGGCCGGCGAACAGCAGCGCCTGCTGCTCGACGAGCTGAACCACCGGGTTAAGAACACCCTGGCCACCGTCCAGGCCATCGCCCGCCAGACCCTGCGCGGGGTCGAGAAACCCGAAGCCTTCGTGCGGGCCTTCGAGGCGCGGCTGCTGGCCCTGTCCCAGACCCACAACGCCCTGACCGACAGCCAGTGGGCCGGAGCGGGCCTGCGCCCGATCCTGGCCCAGGAACTGGCGCCCTACGACGCCGGGCGCATCGTCATGGATGGACCGGACGTCAACCTGCCCGCCCGGGTGGCCCTGTCGCTGGGCATGGTGTTCCACGAACTGGCCACCAACGCCGCCAAGTACGGGGCGCTGAGCGTCGAGGCCGGCCAGCTGCATCTGGGCTGGAACGTCGAGCCGCCGGGCACGCTCCGCTTCGAATGGCGCGAGGCCGGCGGCCCGCCGGCGGCCGCGCCGGCCCGCCGCGGCTTCGGCTCGCGCCTGATCGAACGCAGCATCGGCGCCGAGCTGCGCGGCGAGGTGGCGATCGACTACGCCGAGACGGGGCTGACGTGCCGGTTCACGGTGTCGCTGGACCGGGTGTTCTGAGCCCCCTTCGCCGCCGTGGAGACGCCCAGCGGGTCTTAAGCCTTGAACAGGTTGAGGGCGGCCCACTGCAACAGCATGATGGTCTTGCCGTCGCGGATTCGGCCATCGGCGATCATGGCCAGAGCCGCATCGATGGTCGGCTCCAGAACCTCGATGTCCTCGCCCTCGTCGGCATGGCCACCGCCGTCGCCGATCCGCATCGCCGCGTCATACTCGGCCACGAAGAAATGCAGGATCTCGGTCACCGAGCCCGGGCTCATGAAGGCTTCGAAAATCTTGCGGACGCCGCCGAGACGATAGCCCAGCTCCTCCTCGACCTCGGCGCGGATGCGCGTCTCGGGGTCGGCGTCGTCGAGCAGCCCCGCGGCCGCCTCGATCAGCAGGTCGTCGTAGCCGTTGACGAAGGCCGGATAGCGGAACTGCCTGACCAGCAGCACCGTGCGATTTTCCAGGCTATAGGGCAGCAGCACCGCGCCGTTGCCGCGATCATAGGTCTCGCGGCTCTGGGCCTGCCACGATCCGTCGCGCCGCCGCCAATCGAAACTGGTCGTCTTCAGGACGTACCAGTTGTCCGACAGCAGCCTGGTCTCGCGAACGCGAACCCGATCCTTGACGCTCATGCTCAATCCCGCACCCGCGCCACGTAGTCCGCCGACCGCATCTCCTGCAGGCGCGACACGGTGCGCTCGAACTCGAAGGAGCCGTCGCCGGCCGGATAGAGGGCCTCGGGCTCGCCGGCGGCCAGGGCCACCAGCTTGGCGTCGGCTTCGTAGAGGGCGTCGATCAGGGTGTTGAAGCGCTTGGCGGCGTCGCGCTTTTCCGGAACCAGGAGGGGGATGTCCTCCAGGAAGATGGTGTGGAAGCGCGCGGCCAGGGCCAGGTAGTCCTGCGGCCCCAAGGCTTGCTGGCAAAGACTGGCGAACGAGCTGCGCACCAGGCCGCCGGCGGCGCGCGGCAGGCGCAGCTTGCGGCCCATCACCTCCAGCGTCGCGCCCGTCTCCTCGGCGCCGTCCAGCATGTCGGCCCACAGCGTGTCGAACTCGGCCTCGGTGGTCTTGTCGACCGGCGACAGCCATGTGCGGCCGGCCCGCAGGCGGTCGAGGCGGAAATCCACCGGCCCGCGCACGGCCACGACCTCCATCTTCTCCTTCAGCATGGCGATGAAGGGGGTGAAGAGCTGGCGGTTGAGGCCGTCCTTGTAGAGGTCGTCCGGCGGCCGGTTGGAGGTGGCGACCAGGGTCACGCCTTCCGCGAACAGCGCCTCGAACAGCCGGCCAAGGATCATGGCGTCGGCGATGTCGGTGACCTGCAGCTCGTCGAAGCACAGCAGCCGGGCCTGGTCGGCGATCAGCTCGGCCGTCGGCGCGATCGGGTCGTCGCCCTTGTGGCGGCCGAAGCGGGCTTTCCGCTCGGCCGCGTCGCCCTTGCGCCAGGCGTCGATGTGGGCGTGCACCTCGGCCATGAAGACGTGGAAGTGGACGCGCCGCTTGCGGTGCACCGGGGCGCTGTCGAAGAACAGGTCCATGACCATCGACTTGCCGCGCCCGACCGGCCCCCAGATGTAGAGGCCGCGCTGGCTCTTGGGCTTGCGGCCGAAGAACGAGAAGCTGGGCTCGCCGGCCCCGTCGAGATCGGCTTCCAGCCGGGCCAGGGCCTCGATGGCGGCGGCCTGGGCGACATCGGGACGAAGCTCGCCGGCGGCGAGGCGCTCACGATAGGCGGTGCGTACGGACTGAGGCATTGGGGATGCGGGTTAGCGCGGGAAGCGCTGCGGGGAAACCCCGATCCTTCTCCCCTTGCGGGAGAAGGTGGCGCCGAAGGCGTCGGATGAGGGGTCTCTCAGAAGTCGAACGCCGTACCCAGTCGTTCCGCCGTCGCGGCGGACAGGTTTGAGAGACCCCTCACCCGACCTCGCGCTGCGAGGCCACCCTCTCCCGCAAGGGGAGAGGGACAAAGAAAAAGCCCCGGCCTTGCGGACCGGGGCTTTTCATTGAAACGCGGCGTCGGCGGATCAGGCCGCCCGGCGCGCCTTCTTGACCTTGGCCATGGCGCGGTCGCGGCGCAGGCGCGACAGGTGGTCGATGAACAGCACGCCTTCCAGGTGGTCCATCTCGTGCTGGATGCAGACGGCGAACAGGCCCTCGGCCTCTTCTTCCACCGGCTCGCCCTGGTAGTTCAGGTAGCGCACCTTGATCTTCGCCGGACGCTCGACGGCGTCGTAATATTCCGGCACCGACAGGCAGCCTTCCTCGTAGGCGAACAGCTCTTCCGACGGGTCGAACAGCTCGGGATTGACGAAGAAGCGCGGGGCCGGCTCCTCGCCCTCGCGGGCCAGGTCCATGACGATCACGCGCACGGGCTCGCCCACCTGCACGGCCGCCAGGCCGATGCCGGGCGCGTCGTACATGGTCTCGAGCATGTCATCCATCAGCACGCGCAGGTCGTCGGTGACGGCCTCCACGGGGGTGGAGATCTTCTTCAGGGTCGCCAGATCGGCGGCGTTATCGATGGTGAGGATGCGACGGATGGCCATAACGTCACTCAGGTAGGCGTCCCGTTTCCGAGGGTCAAGGCGGGCGATTGTCCCACCTCGTCCGTCGGTTGGCTATCCGGGGCCGCGATTTCGAGCTTGGTGACCGGACGCACGGCCGTATCGACGGCCGTCAGCTCCTCGATGCCCTTGCCGCCGTGCTCGACCTTCAGCTTCTCGAACTCGCGGGCCTTGGGCAACACCCGGCTCTCCAACGAGCCGACGAAGGCGTTGTACTTGTCGACCGCCTGCGACAGCGAGCGGCCCACCCCGGCCACGTGGCCGCCCATGTCGGCGACGCGCTTGTAGAGCTCGCGGCCCAGGGCGGCGACCTCGACGGCGTTCTTGGCCTGCTCCTCGACGCGCCAGCCGTAGGACACCGCCTTGCACAGCGCGAACAGGGTCGAGGGGGTGGCGATGATCACCCGCTTTTCCATGGCCTCGGTCATCAGCTCGGGCGCGCGCTCCAGGGCGGCGGCCAGGATGCCGTCGCCGGGCACGAACATGGCCACGAAGTCGGGCGAGACCTCCAGAGCGTCCCAATAGGCCTTGGCCGACAGCGACTTGATGTGTTCGCGCAAGGATGCGGCGTGGCGCAGATAGGCGGCCTCGCGGGCCACGTCGTCGGCCGCGTCCTGGGCTTCCAGATAGGCGTTCAGCGAGCACTTGGCGTCGATGACAAAGGCGGCGTTGCGCGGCATCCGCACCACCACGTCGGGACGCACGCGCCCGCCGTCCAGCGACACCTGCTCGGTGAAGTCGACGCCGTGCTTGAGGCCGGCCATCTCCAGCACGTTGCGCAGCATCTGTTCGCCCCAGCGGCCCTGCACGCCCGCGCCCCGGCGCAGGGCGGCCGACAGCTTGCGAGCCTCGGTCTGGGTGGCGGCCGAGGCCTCCATCAGGGCGGCGATCTGGGCTTTCAGGCCGCCGCTCTCCTCGGCCCGCGACTTCTCGACGGCGGTGACCTGGGCCTCGAACTTGGCCAGGGTCTCGGCCACCGGCTTCAGCTGGGCCTCGAGGCGGGCGTGGGTGAGCTGGTCGCGGCTCTTGGCGTTCTCGTCGGCCCGCTTGATCAGCTGCTCGGCCACGGCCTGGGCGCTCTTCTCGGCCTGGGCGCGGATCAGCTCGATCTGGGTCTTGGACTGGTCCTCCAGCATGCGGTGGCGCTCCAGCGCCTGCTCCAGCTGGGCGGAAAGCCGCCAGGCCTCCTGCTCGGCGCTGGCCGCCTTGCGCTGCGCCATCAGCGCCCAGACGACCGCCCCGGCCGCGGCGACCAGGAAGACGAGGGCGAGGATCAGGTAGGGGTCAACGGCGTTCATGCTCCGTTCTTAGCCGGAGTCGAGGGTGGAAGAAAGGCGGGCGCCGCGTCAGGTTCCGGCCGGCGCGCAGGCCCTGTCGGCCAGCCGGACGTCCAGCGTCGCCAGCATCTCGGCGATCTGCGGCTCGGGCGTCGCGTGGACGACGGCCGGCCGCGCCTGTCGAAAGGCGGCGCAGGCCTGCGGGGCGCGGCCCAGGGCCAGCAGGGCCTCGCCCCGCTCCAGCCCGGCCCCGGTCCAGTACCAGCTGCTGTCGTCGGTCCCGGCCTTCCTGGCCAGGGCCAGGCCCCGGTCGATCGTCGCCAGGGCGGCGGGCGCGTCGCCCGACAGCCGCAGGGCGCGGGCCAGCAAGACCTCCGAAGCCCCGTCGCTCGCCCGCCCCTGCGCCTTGGCGTGCGCTTTCCAAAGGGCGTCCGAGGCCCGCAGGAAGCCGACCGCCTCGCGCGGCGCGTTCACCTTCAGCAGGTCGCGGCCGAAGCCGCCGAAAGCCTCGGCCACCGGCGCGGCGGTCAGGTCGCCGCCCCAGCGGCCGGTGGCGATCTGGTCCAGAACGGTGGCGTTGGGCAGCAGGAAGCGCTCGCCGTCCACCAGGACCGCGGCCTTGCGGGCCGTGGCGATCACGCCGGCCTGGTCGCCGGCGGCGGCCTGGGCGTGCGAGCGCGCCACGTAGAGGCGCATCAGGCCGGCCTTGCGCTCCTGCCTGGAAAAGTCGTCGGGCGCCTGGGCGAGCCGCGCCTCGACCAGGGCGACCGCCTCGCCGAACCGATCGGCGGCGGACCGTGCGTCGCCGGACAGCTCCAGCAGGTCGCCTTCGGCGCGCAGGGCCGAGACGAGCCCGAACTGGTCCCTGTCCGCCTCGCCGCCGCCGGCGTCGAGGATCGACCGCCACAGGCGCACATTGGCCTGCGCGTAGACCAGGCTCGGCTTGCGATCCGGCAAGCCGCTCATCAGGTGAAGCAGCTGGGACGTGATCTCGGCCAGGGCGCGCGGATCGCTCTCGCCGGCGCTCCGCCGCGAACGCCAGGCGGCCAGGGCTCCGGCCTCGTCGCCCTGGCGCAGGCGCGCGGCCGCCAGTCCGGCCCAGGCGTCGTCCGAAGGCTCGAACCGCACCCGCTCCTCGGCCAGCCGCAGCGCCTCGACCGCGCGGCCGGACGACTGCAGCACCCCTTGCAGGAACATCCAGTCGCTGCTGCGCGGTCCCGAGCCGACGCAGTTGGCCCGCGCCGCCGCCACCACCGCCTCGGGCCTGAAAGGATAGGGCGCGGGATCGCGCAGGAAGTGCCCCCATCGCGCGCCGTAGCGAACGCCGTCCGGCTCCGACAGCGGCGCAGCCAGTACTGCGGCGGTCTCCTCGCACAAAACCTGGGCCGCCGCCGGATCCGGGGCGGCGGGTTGGGCGGCGGCGAGCGCGAGGGCGGCGACTAGGGCGATCATGGCGGGAAAGCTATCGACGCCGCCACCGCAAGTAGAGCTTGCCTGCGGGCGTCAGCCGGCGACCCGCCAAGCCTCCAGCGGAAGCACCGTCGCGCAAGCCGGGCCGCCGTCCTTGGCCTTGCCGGGCAGGAGGACCTCGAGCACCGCGCCTTCCAGAGCCCGCGCCAGCAGGTCCGCCGGGATGGTGTGGATGTCGATCTTGGCGCGGCGGGTCCAGGGCGAGGCGTGGTCGCCGGCCGAAGTTCCGATGGCGATGTAGACGAACCGCCGGCTGGGGCCTTCGCTGCGGACGAACTCGCCCAGAAACCGCGGCCCCGGCGCGACGCGCACGGAGACGTCGAGGGTGAGCGGCGCGTCGCCGGCGATCACCGGCTCCACGGGATGGTTCTTCTTGTCCTGCAGGCTGTAGGCCACGCCCGGGACCGGGTCCTGGATGCGCAGCCTCAGCGTGATCGGCTGACCGGTCATGGCGTTCCTCCCAGGGCGAAGTCGTAGACGACCCCGCGCCCGGGCGAAACCGCCCAACCTCCGATCCACATCCAAGGCCCGGGCCGATATTTCACCGAGCCTCCCCGCGCAGGCGGGGACCCAAGCCGAGTCGGCAGATCATCCGCGGCCGCGCCTCTTCCTGAGGGTCAGCTTGGGTCCCCGCCTGCGCGGGGAAAGACGGGATGAGGGGACGCGAGCAGATGGATATCGATCTCCCGCCCCCTACTTCGCGTAGCGCGCGGCCACCGGCTCGTAGCGGTCCCACACCTGGCGGTCGGCCAGAGAGCGCAGCAGCTTCAGGTACTCGGCGTGCGACCAGGCCAGCGGCGTGGCCGAGTCCGTGCCTTCGCCCTTCACATAGGGGTGGCGGGCGTCGGCGCCGACGCCGTCCCAGACCTGTTCGGGGATCAAGAGGCCGTCATTGGCGAAGAGCTCGATGGCTTTGACGTAGCGGGCGCGGATGGCGTCGATCTGGCCCTTGCCGACCTTGCCCTTCTCGGCGGCCGCCTTTTCCTGAGCAAGCGCCAGCTCGTAGTGACCGCGCTCACCGGTGAAGATCGGCCACACCCGGCCGCGCTGGCCGGGGCTCATTTCGCCGCCCTCGCCGTAGTTGCCGCCGGTCTTGGCGTCCTCGCCATAGCCGTCGACGTCGTAGCGCCGCCAGCCGGGGACCTGCCCCTTCACCCCCGGGAAGCTGAAGTCGTAGCGCACGCGATAGAGGTCGTCCCGCGCCGTGTCGTCCAGCTCCGGCAGGCTGCCGGCGATGTGGCTATCGTCGGCCCGGCGCACGCCGTAGCGGACCAGCTCCAGGAACCCGCCGTCCACGACCTCGTCCTCGGGCGGGGCGATCTGGCCGTTGGCGGCGCCGATCGGGGCCTTGTCGTTGGGATCCTCGTTCTTGTTCAGGCGCATGAAGTACGACCCGTCGCCGAACTTGCCGCTGGTGGTGAACATCCGCGCCTCGACCTTGGCCGAATAGGCGTCGGCCGTGGCGCGGTAGCGGTCGCCCGAGGCCGTGTCGCCAGCCAGGTCGGCGATGTCGCCGGCGGTGACGAGGCCGGCGATCACCGCGGCCGTGGTCGAGGGCGAGTGGCCGTCCTGCTCCTCCCAGCGCTCCTGCTGGGTGAAGGGCGGGACGATGGTCTCGTGGTTCCAGCCGATGTTGACCTTGCCGCCATCCACGAGGAAGTCGGCGGCCGGCTTGATCATGCGGGCGTAGTAGGCCTTGAGGTCGGCTTCCGACAGCCAGCCCAGCTTCCACAGCTTCCAGCCCAGCATGATCGGCATGGCCGTCTGGTCGAGCTGGACGCCGACCCACTCGGGCGTGCCGTCGACCTCGGTCTTCTGCAGGAACCAGCCGCCGGCGCCCTTATTGCCGGGGGTCTTGGGGCCGACCTGCACGGTGGGCAGGTAGTGGAAAGCCGCCAGCGGGGTTTCCTTGTCGCCCAGGGCCGCGAGCGCCATGGCGCACTGGTAGAAGTCGCGCGGCCAGACGGCCTTGTAGCCGGTCGAGGGCTTGCCGGCGTCGACCGTGTCGCCCCACGGGTTGGACAGCGAGGCGATCAGGGCGCCGGCGTGGGTGCGGTCTTCCTGCACCTTCAGCATCAGGGCGCTGGCATAGGCCAGCTTGCCGCCGTCGGCGCTCTGGGCGGCGACGCGCGGCAGTTCCGAGAGGGAGGCGATGTAGTCGGCCCAACCGACCCGCTCGCCCTCGCCGTTGTAGCGGGCCAGCACCTCGGCATAGCCGGTCTTCAGGCTGGCCATGGCCGTCTGGCTGGAGGCGCCCGGATCGGCGCCGAAGCCGATGGCGAAGTCGTAGGTCGCCTCGCCGGCGGCCAGGGTCGGCAGCTGGGCGGCCAGGACGATGGCGCCCTTGGCTTCCGAACCGCCCTCCAGCACGCCGCCGTCGAGGATCTTCAGGGCGTCATTGCCTTCCAGCTTGGCGGCGGCGGCCTTGGCGAAGGGGCGGTCGCCGCGCAGGGTGAGGTAGACCTTGCCCTCGCCGGCCGTCAGGCCTTGCGCGCCGGCCGAGCCGACATCGTTTCCGCCGGTGTTGGCCATGTGCGGCTCCAGCACCAGGAACGGCGTCACCGGGCCCTTCAGCGCCTTGACCGTCACCCGCAGGAACAGGGCGTTGCGGTCGGGATCGGTGAAGATCCGCTTCTCGATGACGAAGCGGCCGGCCTTGTCGGTGGTGGTGATCTTGTAGGCCGGCGACAGCGGCCGGCCTTTTTTGTCCGTATACAGATATTCAGTCTTGGCGGTCGTGTCGCGGCCCTCGACCGCCAGGCCGTCGGCGGTCTTCACGGCGATCCGCATCTGCTTGATCTGAGCCTCGTGGATCAGGCCGTACATGGTTTCGGTCAGCACGCCGTCGGCGACCGAGAACCACACCTTCGACACCGCCCCGGTGCGGCCGCCGTCCTTGTAGGCGCCGTCGACATAGGCCTCGTATGAGGCGCCGACGGCGGTCTTGGCCGAATAGGCCCAGGTCGTCGCCGGCTCCGCCGCGCAGGCGGTCGTGGCGACGGCGGCGGTCAGGGCCGAGGCGGCCAGGATCAGGGTCTTGAGGGTACGCATGGGGGGCCTCACGAAGCAGACTTGGCCAGCCGCTTGGGCTCGCCCGGGTCGTTGACGGCGAAGACGGCGACGGCGGCGATCAGGAACGAGGCCGCGCCCAGCACGAGCGCATAGATCGCCTGGCCACCGAAGAAGGTCTTGAGCAGCAGGCCCAGCACGGTGGCGGCCAGCAGCTGCGGGATGACGATGAAGAAATTGAAGATGCCCATATAGACGCCCATCTTCCGCGCCGGCACCGAGCCCGACAGGATCGAATAGGGCGCCGACAGGATCGAGCTCCAGGCGAAGCCGACGCCGACCATGCCGACGATCAACAGCTTGGGGTCGCGGATGACCAGGAACGACAGCAGGCCAAGACCGCCCAAAACGAGGCACAGGGCATGGGCGACGCGGCGGCTGGTCGCGCGGGCGATCACCGGGATCAGCAGGGCCGCCAGGGCCGCCACGCCGTTATAGACCCCGAACAGCACGCCCACCCAGTCGGCGCCGGCGTTGTAGGCGGCCGAAGCCGTGTCGGTCGCGCCGTAGTGGAAGGCCGCCACGCCGGGCGTGGTGTAGATCCACATGGCGAACAGGCCGAACCACGAGAAGAACTGCACGACGGCCAGCTGCTTCATGGTGGAGGGCATGGCGAAGAGGTCCTCGACCACTTCGGAGAAGCCGTTGCGGGTGCGCCCGCCCGCCTTCAGCTGGCCGGCGACCAGCTGCGCGACGCCGAAGCCGGCGATCAGGGCCGAAAGGACGTAGAGTTCCTTCTCCAGCCGGGCGGCGTAGACGCCCACCGCGACCGCCAGGCCGGCGATCGTCCAGGCCACGCCGCCGGTCAGGTAGGCGGCGACGCCGCGGCCGGCGGCCTGCGCCTCGGCGACCGCCTCGCCCTTGGCGGCGGCTTCGGCGGCCTCGAAGGCGGCCATCTGCTCGGGGCTGTATTCGCGTGTGGAAAACACCGTCCACAGCACCGAGGCCAGCAGCACCGCGCCGCCGGCGTAGAAGGCGATGCGCACCGAGTCCGGGATCTGGCCGGCCGGGGCGGTGTTGGCGACGTCCAGCCAGTTGGTCAGGATCCACGGCAGGCACGAGGCCAGCACGGCGCCGATCCCGATGAAGAAGCTCTGCATGGCGTAGCCGGTCGAGCGCTGCTCGTCGGGCAGGTTGTCGCCAACGAAGGCCCGGAACGGCTCCATGGTGATGTTGATCGAGGCGTCCATGATCCACAGCGCCGAGGCCGCGATCCACAGGGACGGCGAGTTGGGCATCAGGATCAGGGCGGCCGTGGTCAGGATCGCGCCCCAGAAGAAGTAGGGCCGGCGGCGGCCGAGCTTCCCCCAGGTCTTGTCGGACAGGTAGCCGATGATCGGCTGCACCAGGAGGCCCGTGGCCGGCGCGGCGATCCACAGGATGGCCAGGTGGTCGATCTCGACGCCCAGGGTCTGGAAGATGCGGCTGGTGTTGGCGTTCTGCAGGCCAAAGCCGATCTGGATCCCGAAGAACCCGAAGCACATGTTCCAGATCTGGAAGAGGCTCAGCCTGGCCTTGGTCATCGCTTCCCCGCCGTGACGCCGCCGGTTTTTCCGGCCGTTTGCGCAAGTTTTTGCAATGCGCTTTGCGGCGGGCATTTGCGCATGGGGCGGGGAGCGATGCAATGAGGAAGTGGGATTTCGGCCGGATTCATGGGAAAAATGGTGGGATAGCGGCCGTGTCGGCTGATGTTCACGGGGATGTCGCCACGAACGTCACACTCAGGAACAGCAATAATTCTCACAAATTTGCATCAACAGATCCGCCTCCCTGGGCCTTGTGCCCAGGGTCCATGGTTCAGCCGCCAAGACCCCGGCCGGTCATCCACGATCTGAGCGGCGGTGCGATGGATCCTGGGCACAAGGCCCAGGAAGGCGACTTGGGGGAAGGCATCAGCAAAAGGGGAAGCCCCCCCTTGCGCTACACCCCATCACGTAACATGTATTATTACATGAAACGGAACAGCCGCCTCTCCGTCGCCCTGCACGTGCTGCTGCACATGGCCGAACAGCCCGACAAGGCCCTGACCTCCGAGGTCCTGGCCGGCTGGGCCGCGACCAATCCGGTGGTCATCCGCCGCACCTTCGCCGGCCTGCGCGAGGCCGGGATCGTCGGCTCGACCAAGGGCCACGGCGGCGGCTGGACCCTGCTGAAACCGCTGGACGCCGTCAGCCTGGCCGACATCCAGGCCGCGCTGGACGAGCCGTTGCTGGCGCTGGGCAAGGCCGAGGAAAGCCCCGGCTGCGTCGTCGAGCAGGCGGTCAACGCCGCCCTGGACGACGCCGTGTCCGAGGCTCGCCGGTTGCTGGACGAGCGCCTGTCGAACATCACCCTGGCGGATCTGGCCGCCGAGATCGGACCGCGCCGCGTCGTGCTGCAAGCGGCCGGCTGCAAGGACCCCCACCATGAGTCATGACGTCATCGTCGTCGGCGGCAGCTTCGCCGGCCTGTCCGCCGCCATGCAGCTGGCCCGCGCCCGTCGCGACGTGCTGGTGGTCGACGCCGGCCTGCCCCGCAACCGCTTCGCCGACGCCTCGCACGGCTTCCTCGGCCAGGACGGCAAGGCGCCGTTCGACATCCTGCGCGAGGCCCGCCGCCAGCTGTCGGCCTATCCCACCGTGTCGTTCGTCGAGGGCGAGGCGCGCGACGCGGGCGCCGAAGACGAGGCCTTCACCGTGGCCCTGAGCGACGGCCGCCACGTGCGCGGCAAACGCCTGGTGCTGGCCACCGGCGTCGCCGACCAGCTGCCCGACATCCCCGGCCTCAAACCCCGCTGGGGCGCCAGCGTGCTGCACTGCCCCTACTGCCACGGCTACGAGGCGCGCGACCAAAGGCTGGGCGTATTGGCCAGCAGCGCCATGGACGCCCACAAGGCCCAGATGCTGCCCGACTGGGGGCCGACCACCCTGTTCAGCCAGGGCCTGCCGATCGACGACGACACCCGGGCGAAGCTGGCCGCGCGCGGCGTGGCGATCGAGGAGGTTCCGGTGGTCGCCCTGCTGGGCGAGGAGCCAGCGCTGTCCGGCGCCCGCCTGGCCGACGGCCGGGTCGTCGCCATCGAGGCGATCTTCGCCTCGCCGACCGTGCGCATGGCCAGCCCGCTGGCCCAGCGCCTGGGCTGCGCCTTCGAGGACGGCCCGCTGGGTCCGCTGATCGCCGTCGATGACTGGAAGGCCACCAGCGTGCCGGGCGTCTTCGCCGCCGGCGACGCGGCGAGGGCCAACCACAACGCCACCCTGGCTTCCGCCGACGGGGTGCTGGCGGGGGTGGGCGCGCACCGGTCGCTGGTGTTCGGGTAGACCCCCGTAAAACCCCCGCGAAAGCGGGGGCCCAGGTGTTTTATCGTCGAGCGCCGCGCGTTTCAGAAAAAGCCTGGGTCCCCGCTTTCGCGGGGATTTTAAGGGAGGAGGGAAACGCTTAGCGCTTCCCCAAAGCCACGAACCGGATCGCCTGGCCGCCGCCGGGGGCCAGGCGCAGGGTCAGCACGTCGGCCGCCGTGACTTCGCGGGTCTCGATGACGATGTCCTGCGGGGCGGTCTTCCAGTCGGCCGCCTCACCGTCGCGATAGATCTCGGCGCGGTACTTGCGGCCCGGATCGAGGAACGACAGCGGCGCCGAAAGCACCCGGCCCTGCTCGTCGCTGACCGCGCCCAGGTACCAGTCGTCGCTCTTGCGGTCCTTGCGGGCGATGGTGACGAAGTCGCCGATCTCGCCATTGACCACCTTGGTGTCGGCCCAGTCGACCGGCACGTCCTCGATGAACTTGAA
>PJUL01001002.1_pt1 | contig 14623 bp, 11 predicted proteins | sample 1512221 | NCBI WGS metagenome assembly PJUL01 (sample SAMN08177667, study PRJNA422409) | Feces metagenome, whole genome shotgun sequencing project.
AATCTGGCGCTGGCCTCGGCGCGCGGCACGCGGATCGAGCTCAACGCCACCCAGCGCCTGCTCGAAGCCTATACCGGCCGCTCGGTCCGCCTGTTCCGCGCACCCTATTTCGGCGACGCCGAGCCGACCACCGCGGACGAACTGATCCCGGCGCTCACCGCGCAGCAGGCGGGCTACACCAATGTCGGCCTGCACGTGGATCCGAACGACTGGCAGCGGCCGGGCACCGAGGAGATCATCAACACCGTCCTGCGCGAGGTGCAGGCCGGCAACTACGCCCAGTCAGGCCAGATCATCCTGCTCCATGACGGCGGCGGCGACCGTTCGCAGACGATCGCGGCACTGCCGCGGATCATCGATGCGCTGCGGGCCAAGGGCTATCAGTTCGTCCCCGTCTCCGAGCTGGCCGGGCTGAGCCGCGACCAGGTGATGCCGCAGGTACAGGGCGCGGATCTGGCCGCGGTGCGCACCGATGTGGGCATCTTCCTGGTGCTGGCCGCGCTGGGCTTCCTGTTGAAGTGGGCGTTCTTCGCCGCGATCGCGCTGGGCATCGCCCGCGCCGTGGTTCTCGCCGCGCTGGCAGTGAACAGCAACCGCAGGAAGAACCGCCCGGTGGCGCCGGCGATCGATCCGGGCCGCTTCGTCTCGGTGCTGATCCCGGCCTATAACGAGGCCAAGGTGATCGAGCATTCGATCCGCCGCGTGCTTGCCAGCGAGCAGGTCAATGTCGAGGTGATCGTGCTCGACGACGGCTCGAAAGACGATACCAGCGACGTCGTCCGCGCCGCCTTCGCGAGCGAGCCACGCGTTACGCTGCTGACGCTGGAGAATGGCGGCAAGGCCCGCGCGCTCAACCAGGGGCTGAAGCTGGCCAAGGGCGACATCGTCATCGCGCTCGATGCCGATACCCAGTTCGAGCCGTTGACCATCGCCCGCCTCGCCCGTTGGTTCGAGGATCCGGAAATCGGCGCGATCGCCGGCAACGCCAAGGTGGGCAACCGGGTCAACCTGGTCACCCGCTGGCAGGCAGTGGAATATGTCACCTCGCAGAATCTCGAGCGGCGCGCGCTCTCCAGCCTCGATGCGATCATGGTCGTCCCTGGCGCCGTCGGTGCCTGGCGCAAGGCGGCGCTGGACGAGGTCGGCGGCTATCCGGTCGATACGCTGGCCGAGGACCAGGATCTGACCATCGCGGTCCAGCGCAAGGGCTGGCGCGTCGGCTATGACATCGAGGCCGTCGCCTGGACCGAGGCGCCCGAGAGCTTCGGCGCGCTGGCCAAGCAGCGCTTCCGCTGGGCATTCGGCACGCTCCAGTGCCTGTGGAAGCACCGCGCGATCCTGCGCACCCGCAAGCCCGCCGGGCTGGCGCTGGTCGGCATCCCGCAGGCCTGGGTATTCCAGATCGCCTTCGCGCTGATCTCGCCCCTGATCGACGCAGCGCTGGTCGCCTCGATCCTCGGGACGGCGATCCGGGTCTGGCAGCATGGCTGGGCGCAGACCGAGAGCGACGTGATCCGCATGGGCATCTACTGGGTGGCGTTCACCGCGATCGACTTCCTGTGCGGCTGGATCGCCTATCGGCTGGAGAAGCGCGAGAAGCGCTATCCCGGGCTGCTGCTGCTCGCCCAGCGCTTCGTCTATCGCCAGCTGATGTACTGGGTCGTGATCCGCGCCGTCGCCAACGCGCTGCGCGGGCCCTGGGTCGGCTGGGGCAAGCTGGAGCGCAGCGGCCGCGTGGAGACGCAGGCGACCGCTGCGTGAAGCGGCCGCCCCAGCCGAGCGGCTACGAGCTCGACGAGCGCGTCTGCCGGATGATCTGCCCGATCGCAGCGGCCATGGTCGGCGTGTGCCTTACCGCGATCGGCATCACCAAGGTGGTGATCGCGGTGCGCCGGGCGAACACGCTGGCCGACGACATGATGGCGCTGGACTCGGTGCTGTTCCTGATCGCCACCCTGACCAGCTATTTCGCGCTGCGCACGCCTCCCGGAGTCAGACTGCATAGGCTCGAACGGATCGCCGATGTTACGTTCATCTCCGCCATGTCGCTGATGACCATCATTGCGCTGGTGCTGACCTACGCGCTGGCCGTCTGACCTCGGGCAAATACGTCAGAAGCGGATCACCGCGTTCAAGCCGGGGGCATTGTCTTCCAGCGTGAAGCTGCCCTGGTGAAGCTGCGCAACCGCCTCGACCAGCGACAGGCCAAGCCCGGAGCCGGTGACCTGGCGCGCGGGATCGAGACGGCCGAAGCGACTGAGCGCCTCCGCCCGGCGGTCTTCGGGAATGCCGGGGCCGTCGTCCGCGACCGACAGCGCAACCCCGCCGGCCTCGCGCAGGGCACGCACGACGATGTGATGGCCACCCTGCGCATATTTGGTGGCGTTCTCGATCAGGTTGCCAAGCGCCTGCCCGATCAGCTCGCGGTGCATTGCGACGTGCAGTCCCTGCTCGGCCTCGACAGCGATCTCGAAGCCGCGATCCTCAGCCAGCGGGCCATAGACCTCGGCCAGATCCTCGAGCAGCGCCGCGATATCGGTATCGACGAAACGATCACGACCGATTCCAGCCTCCGCCCGGCTGATCAGCAGTGCGGTGGACAACATGCCGAGCAGCGTCTCCGCCTCGCCCGAAACGCGTTCGAGTGCAGTGAGCGCTATCTGATCGTCGGTTTCGATGATCGCCCGTTCGAGGGCGACCTTGATCCGGGTGACGGGCGACTTGAGATCGTGCGCGAGTCCGTCGGTCATCATCCGCAGCTGAGAGACCAGCGCCTCGATCCGGTCCAGCATCGCGTTCACCGCCTGACCCAGCGCATCGAACGCGTCGCCACTGCCGTCGACCGGCACGCGACGGCCCAGCCGCCCCTCGCCGACGTCGCGGGCGGTGGTGACAACCGCCTGGATCTGGTTCGAGAGGATGCGCCCGATCAGCAGCGCCGCCAGCAGCGCGAGGATCACGCCGATAACCAGCGCCGCGGTGATCGCCTCCTCGTTCACCCGAGCCAGCCGGACGCTGGAACTGATGACATGACCGGCAAGGAGCAGCTCACCGTTGGGCAGCGTGGTGGTGGACACCCCCATCAGCTCGGCGCGGTCGCTGCCGGTGCGATACAGCTCGATCGCCTGCCAATCGGTGCGCGCTGGAATAACGGTAGGCCAGTCGCCCAGATTGCCGAGGATCGGATCCTGTTTCGGCGTGGCGAGCAGGATTACCGAAGTGCTGGAATGGGCCTGGCTCAACCGCACGTCGATCAGGCGCCGCAAACCCTGGTCGCCGCCGGCATGCCAGGCCGAGACCAGATCCTCGCGCAGGCCGGTCACGAGTTCCTTCTGTTCGGCCGCGAGCGCACGTTCGCTCGATTGCTGGACGAACAGCAGGATCGCACCGGTGATGGTGAGCTGCACCAGGAAGGCAACGATCACGAAGCGCGCGGTTACGGAACGCGCGAGTTGCCCCAGACGCGGAGTCACGTCAGGCCGCCGGGCCCAGGCGATAGCCCGCACCGCGAATGGTGTGGAGGATAGGCTCGCCGCCATCGTCCAGCTTCTTGCGCAGCCGGCTGATATGGACGTCGATCACATTGGTTCCGGGATCGAAATGATAATCCCACACCCCTTCGAGGAGCATGGTGCGGGTGATAACCTGATCCGGGTGGCGCAGGAAATATTCGAGCAGGCGGAATTCGCGCGGCTGCAGATCGATCACCCGCGCGCCGCGCTTCACCCGCCGCGATAGCAGGTCCATCTCCAGATCGCCGGAAGCGAGCCGGGTGGTGGCGGTTTCACTGGCGCCGCGCTTGCGCAGCAGCAGGCGCACCCGGGCGAGCAGCTCGGCAAAGGCAAACGGCTTCACGAGATAGTCGTCGGCACCCGAGGTGAGGCCACCCACCCGATCGTCGGGCGTGCCGAGCGCGGAGAGGATGATCACCGGCGTCTCGATCTTCGCGGCACGCAGCGCGCCGAGCACCGCCATGCCGTCCATGCCGGGAAGCATGCGATCGAGCACGATCGCATCGTAGCTGCCATCGCTGGCCAGGAAGAGCCCGTCCCGGCCGTTATCGGCGCGGTCGACGGTGAACCCTTCCTCGTTCATTCCCTTGACGATGTAACCTGCGGTGGCCTCGTCATCCTCCACCAGCAGCAGCTTGTGCCCCATTATCTCTACTCGCACTTCGCAACAGCTTGAGATGACGTAGCTGCTTTTGGTGGACCAAGTCGAGATATACCTCTGGATGACGATCGTCGCGCAAGTAACGACGCGCCTGATCGAGCGTATCGATACCGCGGCCGTCTATCGCCACGATCGCGTCGCCGACCTCCATGCCGAATTGCGCGGCTTCGCTACCGGATCGCAGGCTGGTGACGATCAGCCCATGCGCGGCACCGCTCGGCGTCTCCGCTGTGAACCCCGGAAACAGGCTGGCACCCGTCTGGGCAGCAAACGCATGATTGATCCCCGATCGCCAGGCCCAGCCCAGGATCACCGTGGCGCTAAGCGCGAAGGAAAGGATCAGGATCAGCACAAAACCATCGGGTCCGCGCATCGCGCGGTCGCCGGTTTTGGTCGCCTCCTGGATGTTGCTGCTGCTCATTGCGAGCATGAAAATGCGCGCCCCACCCCACCAAGTCACGTTAAGCTTTGGTCATGATCCTGTCACAGGAAGGCGGGGTAGCGGCGTCTATCAGAAGGCAAGTTTGAAGGAGTTCGCCATGCGTCGTCGTCGTCGCACCATCGGGATTGTCCTCGCTGCCGTCGCGCTGATCGCCGTCGGGATCACCGGCTTTCTAGGCTATATCGGCTATCTGGGCGGACCCGTGTTCGTCTATGTCGCGCCCACCCGTCCGACGCCCCCCGCCGAGCGCGGACTGGCGGTGGTGCTCGTCTCGGGTGACATGGGCTTCAAGATCGGCATGGGCCCGCAGATCGCCGCCCGGTTCGCGGCGGACGGCCTGCCCGTGGTCGGGGTGAGCTCGATCGCCTATTTCAACAAGCAGCGTACGCCGGCCGAAGTGCAGGCGCTGATCGCCGATGCGGCACGGCGCGCCCTCGTCTTCGGCCATGCCGACCGGCTGGTGCTGATCGGCCAGTCGTTCGGCGCGGACATGATGCATGTCGGGCTGACGGGATTGCCCGCCGACCTACGCGCGAAGGTGAAGCTGGTCGAGCTCGTGGTGCCCACCGACACCATCTATTACCGCACCTGGCCGGGCGAGATGTTCGAGTGGGTGAAGCCCGACGCGATGGCACTCCCTACCGGTCGCCAGCTTACCTGGGTTCCCACGCTGTGCGTGCAAGGCGCAGAAGAGAAGAACAGCCTCTGCCCGATGCTGACCCAGCCCAATGTGAAGCGCGTGGCTCTGCCCGGCGGACATATGCTGCATCACGACCCCGACAAACTCTATCCGGTGCTCCGCAAGGCGATCGCCAACATTACTAATATTTAGGTTTGCGATCACACGCCGGACAGCGACACCTAGCTATCAGCGGTCGTGAAAACGGCAGACAAAGGGAATCAGACATGCGCTTCGCCAAGATTCTGGCCGGCTTCGGCCTCGCCGCCGTGGTGCTAGGCGCCGTGCAGGCTTCGGCACAGGCCCCTTCGGCACCCGCCGGCGTGGTCGGCACCTGGGTCAATCCGCGCGGCACGGTGAAGGTACAGACTGGCGCCTGCGGCGACAAATTGTGCGGGTGGGTGGTCTGGGCAAATGCCGAGGCGCAGCAGGATGCGAAGGACAGCGGCGTCGCCAAGCTGATCGGCACCGAGCTGCTGCAGGATTACCACCCCACCGGCAACGGCAAGTGGCAGGGCCGGGTCTATGTGCCGGACATGGGCCAGACCTTCTATTCGAAGATCGAGCAGCAGGGGCAGAACAGCCTGAAGATCAGCGGCTGCATCCTCGGCGGCTGGATCTGCAAGTCCCAGATCTGGCAACGCGGCTGAGGTTGAAGCGATGAGCCCGCGCAGCAAAACCGCCCTCCAGATCGGTGCCGTCGCGGCCATCGTGGTGCTGGCGTTCGCCACACTGCACGGGTTGCTCGAGGAGGTCCGCTGGCGCGACGTGCGCCACGCCTTCCAGGCGATCGGCGCCTGGCAGATCGCAGGCGCGCTGGCACTTACCGCTGGCAGCTATGTGATGCTGACGCTGTACGACGTGCTGGCGCTGCGCATCATCGGGCGTCCGCTCCCCTATCGCACCGCAGCGCTCGCCTCGTTCACCAGCTATACGCTGAGCCATAATCTCGGCTTTGCGCTGCTCACCGGCGGATCGGCGCGCTACCGCGTCTATCACGCAGCCGGGCTCGACACGGCCGACGTGGTCAAGGTGATCGCCACCGCCAGCATCACCTTCTGGTCGGGCGTCATCGTGATGGCCGGCGCGGCGCTGGCGCTACATGGCGGCGGGCTGGAGATTGCCGGACTGACCATTTCCGCCGGCATCCAGCGCGCGATCGGCATCGCCATCCTGGCAACGACGGTGGGCGTGCTCGCCGTGCTGCGCGGACTAGCGCGCGAAGTAAAACTGTGGCGGTGGCGCTTCCGCTGCCCCAGCCTGCCCCAGGCGCTGGGCATGATCGCGACCTCGGCGATCGACCTTGCACTGGCGAGCGCGGCCTTGCTGATCCTGGTTCCCGGCGCCGGGCTGCACGCTTTTCCTGCCTTCTTCCTCGGCTATGCGCTGGCGATCATCGCTGCGCTGGTGACGCACGTGCCCGGCGGCGTCGGCGTATTCGAGGCCGTGATGCTGGCGGTGCTGCCAGGTGCCGATCCCTCGCGGATACTCGCTGCGCTGATCCTGTACCGGCTGATCTATTATGTGCTGCCGCTGCTTGTCGCCGCGGCGCTGCTCGCGGTCCATGAACGGCGCCAGCTGAAGAAGCCGCTTGCCGCGATCCGCGCCGTTGGACTGGCGATGCACGGGCTGGCCCCGACCTTTCTCGCCGCGCTCGTCTTCGTCGGTGGCATCGTGTTGCTCGTCTCCGGCTCGCTTCCCGCGATCCCGGCGCGGTTGCGCGACCTGCACGCCTTCGTGCCCCTGCCCTTTGTCGAGGCCTCGCACATCGCCGCCAGCCTTGCCGGCACTGCCCTGCTGCTGATCGCGCCTGCCCTGTATCGCCGCCTCGACGCGGCGTTCCTGTTTTGCCGCACGCTGTTGCTGGCCGGCGCTGCCTTCTCGCTGATGAAGGGCGTGGACTATGAGGAAGCAGCAATCCTGCTGATCATCGCAGGCCTGCTCCAGCTCTCGCGCACCGCTTTCTACCGCAAGACCGCGCTGACCAGCAGCCTGTCGACCCGCGCGCTGCTTTCCGTCGCCATCGCTCTGGGCCTAGCCACCTGGATCGGCTTCTTCGCCTTCAAGCACGTACCCTATCAGGACAATCTATGGTGGGAGTTCGCCTGGAAGGGCGATGCCTCGCGCTTCCTGCGCGCCAGCTTCGCGACCGCGGTGGCGCTTACCTGCGTCGCGGTGACCCAATGGTTCGGCTACGCCCAGCCCAAACGCGAGGAACATGCGCCGGATAGCGAGCTTCCGCGCCTGGCGCTGGTCCATGCGAACCGCACCGACGCGCTGCTCGCCTATGCCGGCGACAAGCGCTTCCTGCGCTCGGAGAGTGGCGAGACGCTGCTTATGTATCAGGTGCAGGGGCAGAGCTGGATCGTGATGGGCGATCCGGTGGGGTCAAAGGAAGAATGGGGCGACCTGCTGTGGCGGATCCGCGAGATGGCCGATGCCGCGCAGGGCCGGCTGCTCCTCTACCAGATCTCGACCGACACCCTGCCGATCGCGATCGACCTCGGCCTGCAGCTCGTCAAATATGGCGAGGAGGCGCGTGTCGCCTTGCCTGGCTTCTCGATGGAAGGTTCGGAAAAGCGCTCGCTCCGCCACTCCGAGCGTCGCGCCGCGCGCGAGGGCGCCAGTTTCGAGATCGTGCCCGCCGAGCAGGTGCCGGCACTGATGCCCGAGCTACGCGCGGTGTCCGACGCCTGGCTGAGCGACAAGGGCCATAGCGAAAAGGCTTTCTCGGTGGGTCGCTTCGATCCCGCCTATATCGCTCGCTTCGATTGTGCGCTGGTCCGCCAGCAGGGCCGGATCGTCGCCTTCGCCAATATCTGGGCTACGGACAATCGCGAGGAACTGTCGGTCGACCTGATGCGGCACCTCGACGAGATGCCCTATGGCACGATGGACTTCCTGTTCGTCCAGCTGATGCAATGGGGCCGCGACCAGGGCTATCGCTGGTTCAACCTCGGCATGGCGCCGCTATCGGGCATTGAATCGCGCCGCCTCGCGCCGATGTGGGCCCGGATCGGTGCGCTGCTCTACCGGCATGGCGACGCGTTCTACGGCTTCGAGGGGCTGCGTGCCTACAAGGACAAGTTCTCGCCGGTCTGGACCGCTCGCTACATCGCCGCGCCGCCGGGATTGGGCCTGGCACGCGGGATGATCGACCTGCAGACGCTGATAGGCGGCGGCTCGCGCAGTGCCGCGCAGCGCCGGCGGCTTCGCCTGGTCGCCTAGTAGCGGCCCCAGACGAAGCGCGACGACAGGGCGAAGTTCCACACTGCGGCCACCGCGATCCCGGCGATCGCGGCGAAGCGCCAGTCGCCATGCTCGACATTGTACAGGAACGCGGCAACCCCGACATTCGCAGCCGCTCCTGCGCCGCAGACGACGCAGAAACTGGCCCAGCCGCGCAACAGACCCGCCGCCCCCTTCAACCGCTGTTCGCGATAGGTGAGCGCGTTGTTGAGGAAGAAGTTGAAGGTCATAGCGACCAGCACGGCGAACATCGTCGCGCCGACAAAGGGCAGGCCCAGCCCGCAGAACAGCGCGGAGAGCACAGCGAAATGCACCGCCGCGCCAAGCCCGCCGATCGTCGAGAACATCGCGAAGCGCACCGGGATGATCTTGCCGAACATCCGGTCGTAGAGCGCGATCAGATATTCCATCGCCACGACGTGATCGAGCTTGCTCTCGCCGAGCGCCCGGGTGCGGAACACATAGGGTAGTTCACGGAACTTCAGCGGACGCGGCGAGGCCGTCATGATGTCGAGCAGAATCTTGAAGCCGATCGCCGACAGCCGCGGCACGAGATCGCGCACGATGCCGGCGCGGATCATGAAGAAGCCGCTCATCGGGTCCGAGAGATCGGCCTTGAGCACCCGACGCGAAAGCCGGGTCGCCAGCGCCGACTTGGCGACACGATCCTCGTCCCACTCGCCGGTGCCGCCACCATCGACGAAGCGCGAGCCGATCACGAGATCGAGCCCCTGCTCGCCTGCCAGCGCATCCATCATCTTCGGCAGCAGCGTCTCGTCATGCTGCAGATCGCCGTCGATCACAGCGACGAGCGGCGCCGCCGTGGCGCACATGCCTTCGATGCAGGCGCTCGACAGGCCACGCCGGCCGATACGCTGGATCACCCGCACCCGGGAATCGCTGCGGCCAAGGGCGCGGGCGGCGTCGGCCGTCCCGTCCGGGCTGTTGTCATCGACGAAGATCGCTTCCCAACGACGGCCCTTGAGCGCCGCATCGAGCTTCTCGATCAGCAACGGCACGTTCGCCCGTTCGTTGAAGGTCGGAATCACCACGGCGAGTTCGAGATCGGGGGCGGGCGCGATGCGAGTGAAACGCGCAATGTCGCCATCGAGTATGAGCTTCATGCGATCCCTTTTTCGTGCCCTGACATTAGGCCCCGGGAGGGACGCGCCGGGGCACAGATACGCAGTTGGCGCGCCCTCCCGGGGGTTCGGGACAGGACCATCGGTGCCGGGGGACGATACCGTGGCCTGCCTCGGGGGCATGGTTGAGACGGAGCCCGTTTGGCGATCCCGCAACGACCGATCGAAAATTTCAGGGAAAAATCAGAAGCCGATTTCGACGCCCAGCCGCACGGTGCGCGGACGCAGCGGCGTGATTTGCTTCTCGTCGCGGATCAGCAGCGGCGAACCAAGGGCGAAGCGATTGCCCCTCGTATCGAGCAGGTTCGTGGCCGACAGGGTGATCGCCCGGCGACCGCGCTCCAGCCGCAGCTCGAGCCCGGTATCGGCATAATCGCCCTGCGGCTTGCCCAGCACCGGACCGATACCCAGCGTGGAACGGCCGATGTAACGCAGATAGCTGCTCGCCGAGAACATGGTGTCGCCACCGCCCAGGGCCGTGCGATACGCCGCCCCAAGCCGCCCGCTTGCATCGGCAACGTTGGGCAGGCGATTGAAATCCGACGGTCCTTCCTCCAGCGGGAACACCGCCGCCGATGGATTGGTGACCTTGGAACCGTTCAGATAGAGCGAGCCGTCCAGATCGAGCCCTGGGACCGGCTGCCACCGCACCGCGACCCCGAGCGACAGCACGCGTCCGTCGCCGATATTGGAGGTGGTAGGGAAACCATAGCCGTCGATCAGGTCGGCCTGGATGCTGGTCCACCAGGTCAACGAGGCGCTGGTCGAGACGCTGAAGCCCGTGGTGCTGTAGCGCGTACCGGCCTCGATGGTGGAAAGCCTGTCCCCCTGGAAGCGCTGGATCAGATCGCGCCGTACCGCGAGGCCGCCGGGGCGGAAGCCCTGCTCGAAGCGGCCGAACACCGTGAACCTGTCGAGCGGGCGCCAGGCAATCGCAGCGGACGGCAGCAGCCGCGTCTCGGTGCGGGCTGCCCTGGCACGGGGATCGGCACGGAAGGCGAAGAAGCGATCGGCATCCTCCGCGTTTCCGGTCAGGTGCGAGCGGGTGAGCCGGCCGCCGGCGGTGACCGTCACGCCGCGCACCGGCTCGACCGTGCCTTCGCCGTAAAGCGTGGCCTCGTCGACCGTGTTGCGCACGCCGGTGAGTGGGGCACGGCCCGCATCGAAGCTGCGGTTCACCCGGCCGCGATTCTCAAGGAAGCTCACGCCGATCAGCCAGCCGGTGCCGCGTGGCCCGCGGCGGGACAAGCGGGTTTCCGAAGTGATCATGCTCACCCGGTTGATCTGGCGATAGCCGATCAGCGGCGCGGTGACCGCCGGGAGCGGGAAGCCCTGGTTCACATTGTCTACCGAGGCGCCGGCAAAGACTTCGGAGACATATTGGCGGGCATAGGCCCCCGCGGTGCTGAGCTCGATGTCGCCCCAGCGCTTGCGCGCGACCAGTTCGCCCAGCCAGAAATCGTTCTGGAACGGCTGCGCGATCGGGCTCCTGCGGCTCAGGCCGTCACCCCTGCCGTCCGAATATTGCGCGTCATCGCCCCTGATGCTCTGCCCGACACCGCCGAGATCGATCGTCCAGCCATCGACTTCCCAGCGGAGCGCCGCACGACCGCCGGTAGTGCGCACGCTGTTGACGTCGGCCAGTCCGCGCTCGCGATCGTCGATATAGCCGCCGTCGCGCGCACTGAACACCAGCGCGCGGAAGGCAAGCTCGCCTTCCTTGATCGGCAGGTTGACGATGCCGCCGACATCCCAGCCCGGCGCACCGTGCTCGGTGACGGAACCGCCACCCCATATCTGTCCGCCGTTCGACCAGAAATCGGGCGCGCGCGGCACCACGCGAACCACACCGCCTAGCGAGCCCGCACCGTACAGCGTGCCCTGCGGCCCTTCGAGCACTTCGACCCGGCCGATATCGTAGAGCTTCAGATCCGGATCGGGCGCGCTGTAGGTGATCCGGCTATTGCCCCAATATTGGCCTACCGTGGCCTGGGTGGGGCCGACAAAGCTGGAATCGGCGATACCGCGAATGAACAGCTTGTTGCGTCCCGGCCCCAGATGCGTGGAGGCGAGGCTGGCGACGCGGTTGGCGATCACATCGCTGCCCTGTCCGCCTTGCGAGACCGGGATGTCATCTCCCTCGACGATCTGGACACCGCCCGGATAGGCCTTGAGCGGCACGTCTCGCTTGCTGCCGGTGACGAGGATCTCGGCGGCCGGCGCATCGGGCTGCTCGGGCGGCGGTGTCGGCCGCGGCCTGGGCCGCTCGACCGGGGCCCGCTCGATCAGCCAGGTAGCGGAGGCGACCCGGCGGGCGCGCATGCCGGTACCGCGCAGCATTTCGGTCAGCGCGCCGTCCACGCTGTGCTTGCCCTTTACCGGACGAATCCGGATTCCGCCGAGGCTTGGCTCTCGAATGCCGATGCTACTGCCGGTCTGCCGGCCGAGGGTGAAGACGGCACCGTCGAGCCGGCCTGCGGGCACGGCAACGCTATGCCGCTTCTCCTGCGCGAGCGCAGGCGGAGCCGCCAGCAGCGCGACCGGAAGGATCAGCTCAGCGCGGCGCACCGTGCATCGCGTCCAGCATCCATCCATCGCCTTCGCGAGTCACGCGGGTGCCGGTGAGCGCAGCGATTCGCTCGATCACCGCACCCGGACCACCCTGGGTGGAGATGGTGCCAGTGAACGGAATGGCTTCCGTTCCCTTCCCTGCACGGACCTGCACGCCGAGATTGCGGCTCAGGTCCGCCGCGATCCGCTCAAGCGTCGCATTGCGATAGACGAGCTGCCCGCCACGCCATGCCCCGACATCGGCAGGCACGGTCCGCGCGATCTCCGGCCGGCCATTGCCGACGACGCTCAGCGCATCGCCGGGCTGGAGCCGCACCGCATCTGCCTGGGGTTGGTAAATCACCGCGCCTTCGGCCACCGCAACGCGCAGGCCGGTTTCGTCGCGCACCACGTTGAACACGGTGCCAGCATCCTCCAGCGTGACCGTGCCGGTTTTGACGATGAACGGGTTCGCGGCGTCGTGACGCACCTCGAACAGCGCCTCGCCGCGGACCAGCTCGGCATGACGATCGTCGAGCATCGCGACACGGGTATCGCCGTTCAGAACCATCTTCGAGCCATCGGCCAGCGCGACTTCCCGGCGTTCGCCTGGCCGGGTGTGATATTCGAAATGCGTCTTCGGCCCACTCAGGCTGGTCCAGCCGACGACTACCGCCATCGCGGCGGCAATAGCGCCGCCCGAAATCAGGAACAGTCGACGCGGCGAGCGGGATGCAAGCGGCTCCGCTTCCTCCGTCGCAATGGGAGCGGGTGCCGGCGCAAGCTCGAACAGCGTAGCCATCGCCGCATCCGTTTCGAGCGCCTGATTATAGGCATCGAGATGCGCGCCATCGCGCTCGAGCCAATCGGCGAAAGCGTCCCAATCCGAAAATGCCGCGTCCTGCAGCCGGATCACCCACCCCCGGGCGTCGTCTGCAAGAAATTCCGAAACCTGCCCGTTCATGCCCACCTCGCTGCGAGGACGGAGCCAATGCGCTCATTCCGCATCGAACTTGCCCTTCAGCTGCGCGAGGGCGCGATACGCCTTCTGCAGATCCTTTTCCACCGAGCTCAAGCTTATCCCCAATTCCCGAGCGATCGCCGCCTGGCCAAGCCCCTCCAGCCGATAGCGACGGAAAACCTGATCGACTCTCGGCCCGAGCGCAAGCAGCGTATCTTCCGCCTCCCGCAGCCGCTCACGCGCGATCAGTACGCGCTCGCCTTGCGGCCCATGATCGCTGGCGGCGAGATCCTGCCATTCCTGCTGGCGACGGCCGCGGCTGAGATTGGCGCGCTGCCGATCGCGCAGCACATTCTCGGCGGCACGGAAGAGATAGGAAACCGGATCGGCAACCGGACGCGCCTCGGCACCCGAGATCTTGTGCCACAGATCCTGCAGCACATCCTCGGCATCATCGCCCGCGCCGCGCGCGGCGAGGAAGCGCAGCAGCCGGGGCCGCTCGTCCTCGAGCACGCGCTGCAAGCCGCTGATCGACGAAGTGGAGGTCATGCCCGCTGCCAAAGCATTGCGCGCTTCTCTTGCCAAGCCCCGGCCGAGAGATGGCGCAATTGCGGCAGCGGAAAGGAACTCAGACACCGGGGCGGCGCCGATAGACCACCCGATTGCGGCCCCCGACCGGCATTTCGAGCGCCGGAACATAATCGCGCTGGAGCAGGCCGGTCATATAGGCGAGCACCTCGGGATTGAGATCGCGGTCCGCCCTGGTGTTCGCAACGACAAATTCCGGGCGCGTCGCCATGATCCGCCGCACCTCGGCCAAGGGATCGATGCCGATCGCACGCGATTCGCGGGTGAGGCTGAGATGGCTGGGAAAGGGCCAGCGCGTTGGCAGGCAGCTGCCGGTCAGGCGATAGAGCGACGGCTCGCCATCGAACACATAGAGGCAATCCTTCAACTGCGGCTGGATGAAGTCGGCCATCCGCTCGACCTGTGGTCCCCAGCCCCGCTGGCGACGATTCTCGTTGACGATGTTCAGCGAGACGAAGGTGATCAGCGCCATCATCGCCAGCCCGGCGGGAACGCGCCAGCGTGTGCGCCCCGATGCGATCACCAAACCGCCGGCACCGTCTCCGAACCAGGCCGCGGCAAGCACGCAGAGCGGCGCGATCAACGGCAGCGCGTAATGGTCGAAGAAGGTGCCGAACAACAGCACGCCGGCGATCGCAGCGAGTGCCCAGCCTTCGAGCAGCATGCGGGCATCGTCACTCACCGGACGCATCATTCCGCGCCCGAACCATGCCGCAACGCCGAGCGGGGCGAGCAAGAGCAGCATTTCGGCAAGCCGCTTGAATGCGATGCCGAACCCGTCCGAACTGCGCTGGAGGATCGACAGGAAATTGGCCTGCACAAAGGCCTCGTTCTGTCCG
>PJUL01001003.1_pt1 | contig 14623 bp, 10 predicted proteins | sample 1512221 | NCBI WGS metagenome assembly PJUL01 (sample SAMN08177667, study PRJNA422409) | Feces metagenome, whole genome shotgun sequencing project.
ATCTGGGCGCCGCCGCCGATCTTGCTGCCTTCCCAAGCCTCGGATGTGCACCCGGCCAGATGCTCGTGCGCGCCCCAATGGATCAGATCCGGCGAGCGGGCGAGCCAGATTTCCGGCGTGCCGAAGTGGAGCGGGGCGGGGCGATGCAGGCACCAATAGCTTCCGCCGATCCGGCGCGGGAACAGGCAGACATCGCGATTGTCGGGGGCGTGGATGATGCCCAGCCGCTCGACGCGGGTGAAATCGTCAGTCACAGCCAATGCAGTGGTGATGCCGAGGTCGGAGACCGCGGTGTAATTGATGTAGCAGCGCCCTTCGATGACCGTGAGGCGGGCGTCTTCGCAGCCGAAGCGCTCGATGCGATTGGCGGGGAAAAGAAAGGGGTGGTCCGCCACGGTGAAGTCCGTGCCGTTGCTGCTGCGCGCCACGCGCAGGTGCGACATGGACGTCAGGTGCACGCGGCGAGGATCTGCGCGCAGGCTGACGATGCGCGGGTCCGAAAAGTCATAGGCCGGATCATCGGCGCGGAAGCTGCGCGTCGTGCAATGCCAGGCGTCGCCCTCAGCCTCCAGCACCGGCACGCGGACTTCGCCCGCTTCCGCATCCTCCACGCTTTCCGCCACGCGCACCAGCAAGATCGTCTCGTCGCCAACGCGGGCGACGCCAGCGTTGAACGTGCCGTCCACCTTCCAGCCTGGGCGGCTGGGGCGGACATCCTCAGGGGCGAGGATCGGATTGCCGGGCCAACGTTTAAGCATCAGAACTCCTTGCGCGCTTTCGTCACTTCAGTGTCAGGGACATGCCCTGCAGGAAGTGGCGGCGGAACAGGATGAACAGCAGCACTAGCGGCAGGGTCTGGAGCACGGCGCCGGCCATCACCGGCCCGGCATAGCCGCCATATTGTTTGCTGAAGGTGGCGAGCAGCACCGACAGCGGCATGCGATCGGTGTCGGAAATCGCGATCAGCGGCCACAGGAAATTGTCCCAGGTGCCCGTGAAGGTGAACAGCGCGACGATCGCGATGATCGACTTGTTGAGCGGCACCACCACCCGGGTCACCGTCTGCCAAAGGCTTGCCCGATCGAGCCGCGCGGCATCGAAATACTCCTCCGGCATCGCCTTGAAGGATTGGGACATCATATAGACGCCCCAGCCCGACATCATGAAGGGCAGGATCAGAGCGGCCAGCGAGTTGAGCAGGCCAAGCTCCTTGATCAGCACGAACAGCGGCAGGATGAACATCGTCGTCGGGATGACCATCTGGAGCAGCAGGAAGTCGCCGAACAGCTTGCGCCCCGGAAAGCGCAGCCGGGCCAGCGCATAGGCGATGAACGCCGAAGAGAGAAGCACCGCCGCCGTGACGCTAAGCGTCACCACTGCCGAGATGCCCATCGCCTGCAGGAACGGCCGATCGAGCTTGTCGGCTGTCTCGAACAGGAAGCGGAAATTGTCGAAGGTGAGATCGCCCTCGAACAGGCCGGTATTGTAGATCTGCGCCGTCGGCTTGAGCGCGGCGGCGACCATCCAGAGGAAGGGATAGAGCCAGGTCAGCGCCAGCGCATAGATGCCGATCGTCGCCGCCCAGCCGCCCAGGCTTCGCGAGCGCAGGAAGGTCCTGATCCGAGCTCCAACCGTCATGCGAAGGTTACCTTTCGTTCGAACAGGCGCCGGGCGATCACGATCAGCACATAGCTGGCCACAGCGACGATGATGCTCATCATTGCCGCATGGCTCGGCTGGAGCCGGCGGAAGGCAGTTTCGTATATCATCATCTGCGGCGTGGCGGTGCTGTCGGCCGGGCCGCCGCCGGTGATCAGGAAGGGTTCGGTGAACAGCCCGAACGACACCAGGATGGCGAAGACGAGCACCATCATCATCTGGGCGTTGAGCAGCGGCAGGGTGATGCGCACCAGCCGGGTGAGCGGTCCGGCATGATCCAGCCGGGCTGCGTCATAAATGTCCTTCGGGATCGTCAGTAGCCCCGAATAGAGGATCAGCCCGTAATAGCCGACGAACTTCCACGCGACGACGAGCGCGATGGCAAACATCGCCAGCGTGGGGTGGTTTGTCCAGGGAATGCGGACTCCGAACCAGCCGAACAACAGGCTGTTCAGCGGCCCGGTCGAGCTGAAAATCTTGGTGAAGACGAGCGACAGCGCGACGCCGGAAGATACGTTGGACAGAAGGAAGCAAAGCGCGATGAACGCCTTGCCGCGCCCGACATGCTGGAGGCCCAGCGCGACGATCAGCGCGCCGGCAAAGGCGATCGGCAGATACATCACGAGGAAGCGCAGCACGTTCCACAGTGCTTGGAGGAATTGCGGATCCTGCACCGTGCGGACGAGATTGCGCGCGCCGGTGAACACAGGTTCGTCGAAGAAGCGCCACTGCGTGACGGAAAGCTTGGCGAGCCAGAAGAACGGATAGGCCCAGAAGATCGCCGCGAACGCCATATAGGCAAGCGCAAGCAATAGCCCGATCCAGGCCTCCCGCGAAAGGCGCGTCGGCCGCCTCACATCTGCACCGCGAGCATGCGATCGGTCTGCGCCGCGGCCTGAGCCAGCGCCGCGGCGGGTTCGCGCTGCCCGGTCATCAGCGGCTCGACGAGCTTCGCGGTCATGATCTTCTGCACGTCGATCGTATATTCGGAGAGTGCCGGCGGCCGGGCGCTGGCCACATGCTCGGCATAGGCGCGCCCGATCGGGCTGGTTCGGTAATAATCGGCGAAGCGCGGATTATCGAGCAGGTCGCCGCGCGCGGGGGAAAGGCCAGTGCGCTGCAGCCAGAGCAGGTTGAGATCTTCCTCGCCTAATACCCAAGAGAGGAACGCGAAGGCCTCCCGCGATACCAGGCTGCTCTTGAAGATCACCACGCCCTTGCTGTCGGAAAAGGTTGAGCCGGGGCCAGGCGTCGCCGCGGCCTGCGCGATCATCGGGCCGACCGCGATCCGCTCGAGCGTTTTGGGATAGATGTTCGCGAATCGCTCGACGTCCCACGGGCCGCGAACGGCACCGGCGGCAAGACCTGAGACGAGCGGTTCCTCGGCATCGAAATCGAGCGCCGTCCAGCCCCGGCGGAACATGCGGTTCATGAAGGTCGCGGCCTCCAGGCCCGCGGCATTGTCATAGAGAGCGCGGGAGCCATCCAGATAGGGCTGTCCGCCGGATGCGGCATAATAGAAGGAGATGAAGTCGAACCAGCGATCCGCCCAGGTGCGCCCGGCCACCACCTGCATGCCATAGCGGGCGCGCTTGCGGCCATAGCGCGCGCAAAAGCCATAAACTTCGTCATAGGTGCGCGGCGGAGCGGAAAGGCCATTTGCTTCGAGCAAATCGGCCCGCCACCATATCAATGTCGGACTCGAATAGATCGGCAGCGCGCTTACCTTGCCGCCCTGGGTCCAGCCCGGCATGATCGCTGCCATATCGCGCCGCGCGATCAGGTCGGCATAGCCGGGCATGGCGGCAAGGTCTTCGACCTGGCCGAGCGCTGCCAGCTGGACCGCAAAGCCCGAAAAGACATTGGTGGACAGGTCCGGCTCGGTGCCGGAGACCAGCGCGGACAGGACGGTATCTTCCGAGCTGCCCGCGGTGGGGATGGTCGCGAAGCTGACAGGAAGTCCGCGTTCGAGCTTGTTCCACCGCGCGACCGCGATCTTCCAGAACCCTTCCTCCGCCTCATTGGGAGCAACCCATAGGCGGATCCGGTCGGTCCGCTTCTCCGTCTTCCTGGATGAACAGCCGGCGAGCAGCGCGGCGCTGCCGGCGAGCCCATAGCTGAGCAGGTCGCGGCGCGCGATCATGGCAGCGCGGTCCCTTCCAGCACACGCAGAGCGAGCAGCGCCTCGATCGTCGATTCCGCGCCGGAATTGGGATTGGCCTCGCCCTGGGCGATGATCCCATCGAACACCCGTCCGGTGGCGGGATCATAGACCGGCTTGCCGGCATCGTTAGTGCCGGAGAACCACACGCCCAGCCGGCGGGCAGTGTCGCGATAGCGCGCCTGGCCGGTAATTCGATATGCTTCCATCGATGCGAGGATCATCGGGCTGAGCCCATAGGCGATCTGAGGGAAGCGCTCGGTTTCGGTCGCTTCGACGCCTCTGCCCTTTGCGCGCAGCGTGAAGCTGGTGAGCATCCCGTGCTCGAGCAGATAAGGGTAGAAATGATCGATCTCGGCGAGCGCACTTGCGGTGAAATCGCGGCGATCGAGCAGAGTTCCCGCGCGCAGCAGCGCATAGGCTTGGGCATTGCCCCAGCCGTGCCATTGGTTGCGCCAGCTGAGATGCGCGCCGTGCGGAAAGGTGCGGGCGTCACCGGCCTGCATCTGCATCAGTCCCTCGCCCAGCCGCGCCACCAGCGCACGCGCGTTGGCATCCTGGGTGCGCCGATAATAGGGGATCAGCCCCAGCATCGCCGCCGCGCCGGCATCGGCCCCCGCGCCGAAGGGTAGCCAGGTCGGAACCTCGATGCCTTCGACCTGCTCCAGAACGCGGCGATCGAGCGGCAGGTCGCGCTTCAGATTGGCGACCAGCCGGTCTGTCGCCGCCCTTGCGCGCGCAGCGGTCTCGGAGTCGGCCGGCAATTTCCGGAGCGCAGCCTCCAGCCCCCAGAGCGCGCGCAGCGACCACCAGTTGAGCTCGGCCAGCGAGGTCCGGTACTCGCGATTGATCCGGCCGTCCTGCCAGATGAAATTGTGGAAATAGCCGTTGTCCGCCTGCATCTGCAGGACGAACCGCGTCATCATGTCGAGCTGATTCAGCCGGGCTGGGTCGAGCTGCGGATCGGCGGCCAGTAGCACCATCGCTCGCGCTACATCATCGACACAGGCATAGCCTTCCCGCGGCTCGATCGCGAAGCGATAATCGGGCGCCTCGCTATAGATATTGAGCACGCCGACGCGCTCGCCACCCACCGTCGCTTCGGCATAGAGATGATCGAGATGCGCATAGGAAATGCGGCTGTCGTTCTCGACAGCGACTACCGGTGCCGTAGTCAGCGGCGACACGGCGCATGCGCAAAGCGCAAGCGTCGACGGCAGGAGCAGGGAGCGCATCATCCGGGCAGCACGGAAGCGCATCGATGCGTGCGACGGCGCGGCGGTCATGCCATTCCGTGAAGCTTCGGATGCACTGTCCATGGGTGGATCGCTCCCCTCCAGTCCTTGATTAACAAGTGACAGGTTAAACGATAAACAAAGCCGGTTGTGCGTGTCAAGCTGGCGAGCTAGGCTCCGCGCAACAACGAACGAGAGCGCGGAGAGGACTGTAGCGGTGCGGGCGAAACGGGCCACACTCAAATCGATCGCGGCGGAGCTTGGCGTAACGCCGACTTCGGTTTCCAACGCCTACAACAACCCCGCCAAGGTCTCGAAGGAACTGCGCGACCGGATCATCGCGCATGCGCGGCTGGTCAATTATGACGGCCCGAACCCGGCGGCGCGCTCTCTGCGGACCGGCCGTTGCGGCGCGATCGGCGTGTTGTTCAACGACCAGCTGAGCTATGCCTTCACCGACGCGCACGACATAACCTTTCTGCGTGGCATCTCCTCGATATGCGAGGAGGAGGGCGCCAATCTCGTCCTCATTCCGCTCAAGGACAAGCACCCCCAGCAGCATGATACGCTGACCGCGATCGTTGACGGTTATATCCTCAACGCGCCCTACAAGAGCCATCCAACGATCCGGAAAGTGCTGGCGCGCGGCCTGCCGACCGTGGTCGTCGATTTCGATGCGCCCGATCTCGCGAGCGTGCAGACCAATGATCGCCAGATGATGCGCGAAGTGGTGGAGCATCTGCTGGCGCTCGGGCACCGCAACCTCGCAATCATCACCTTCCCGCGATCCGAAGGCAATGGTGAGATATTCGCGCTAGATCGCGACTCGTCGGATGAAAGCCATGTCGTGCATGAGCGGTTCGAAGGGTGCCGCGACGCCTTGCAAGCTGCCGGCATGACGCTGGAAGACGTGCTGGTCTGCGAGACGCCCAACGGCGAGGATGGCGGCGAGCGCGCGGCGCAACGCCTGATTGAACAGCGGCCGGACCTGACCGCGCTGGTGTGCTTCTCCGATCGCCTGGCGCGCGGCGCAATTGCTTGGTGCGAGGCATCGGGACTGGTGGTGCCCCGGCGCATTTCGGTGACCGGTTTCGACGGGCTCGATCCGCCCGGCCGACCGCCCGAAATGCTGCGGCTCACCACCGTCCGGCAGAACGCTTTCGAGAAGGGGCGTAAGGCCGCCGAGATCCTGCTGCGCCGCAGCAGCGACGCTCCCGTGAAGGTCGGAATCGAAGCCGTGTTCGTTATCGGCGACAGCAGTGCGGCGGCATGGGAGTTTCAAGGCGAATGACGGCATTGACCCTCGCAGGACTGAGCAAATCCTATGACGGCGTCGAGACGGTACGCGGGATCGATCTGGAAGTTGCGGCGGGGGAGTTCGTGGTGCTGGTCGGCTCGTCGGGTTGCGGGAAATCGACCGTATTGCGGATGATTGCCGGGCTGGAAGAGGTCACCAGCGGCACCATCTGGATCGGCGGTGCCGATGTCACGCATATGCCCGCCGCGGCGCGGGGCGTGGCGATGGTCTTCCAGTCCTATGCGCTCTATCCACACATGAATGTGCGCGCGAATCTCAGCTTCGGCTTGCGCAACATGAAGGTGGCGCGCGACCAGATCGCGGCACAGGTCGCGCATGCGGCCGAGATACTCGAGCTTGCCGAACTGCTCGATCGGATGCCGCACCAACTCTCCGGCGGACAGCGTCAGCGCGTCGCGATCGGGCGTGCAATCGTGCGCGATCCCACGCTGTTCCTGTTCGACGAGCCACTGTCCAATCTCGATGCCGATCTCCGCGTCCGGATGCGGCATGAACTGGCCCGGCTCCACAAGCGCCTCGGCAGCACCATGATCTATGTCACCCACGACCAGGTCGAGGCGATGACGCTGGCGGACCGGCTGGTGGTGCTCGACAAAGGGCGCATCTCGCAGGTCGGCACGCCGCTCGAAATCTATGCGCGGCCGGCCAATGTCTTCACCGCCGGCTTCATCGGCAGCCCGCGCATCAACCTTCTCGACGCGACGGTGATCGAGCGCCGGGGTGACGAGGTGCTGCTCGAATTCGCAGGCGGGGCCCGCTTCGCCAGGGCAGGCGCCGATACGCTGCGTGCCGGTGACCAGGTCACCCTCGGCCTGCGGCCCGAGCATCTTCGTATCGATCCAAGGGCAGACGACATCCCGCTTGCCATGACGATCGAAGGCGTGGAAGCACTTGGCCATTCGACTTTCCTCTACGCCCATCTCGATCGGGCAGGCGAATTTCGGGCAAAGCTGGATGGTCATCACGCGGTGACCGTGCCGGGCACGCTCACCCTGTACGCGGACCCTGCGCGCATTCTTTTGTTCGATGCGGCGGGGCAGGCACTGGCAACCGGGACCCACTGAGCAGTTCGTGCGTATAACGCCGGATCGCCCTGCTTGCCGAGTAGTTGGTTGATCGTTTAACAAGACCAATCTCCGGGGAGAATGTTCGCAAAGACGGGCAGCTGCATCGGAGGAGAAAGAGGAGGATAGCCATGAAGCCCAAGAAGCGCATTCGCTTGATCGGCATGACTGGAATGGCGACGATCTTGATCGCCACGGCGCCCGCGATGGCCGCCGACAATCCCGTTGCAAGCCGGACCGATCCGCAGGACAATCAGACCAGCCCCGTCGCTACCCAGACCACCGCGCCCCAGGACGACGCGCGCCCCAGCGATGCGGAGCAGGCGATCGTCGTCACCGGACTGCGCGAGAGCCTGAAACGCGCGGTCGATATCAAGCGCTCGGCCGACAATATCGTCGACTCGATCGTGGCCGACGACATCGGCAAGCTGCCCGATCAGAACATCGCCGAGGCGATCCAGCGCATCCCCGGCGTCACCATCTCGCGTGACAATGGCGAAGGGCAATTCATCACGGTGCGCGGCCTGGGGCCGGCGTTCAGCACCGCGCTCTACAATGGTCGCATCCTCGCGACCGAGAATCAGGGCCGTGAGTTCAGCTTCGACATCCTGCCGGCCGAACTGATCAACCGGGTCGATATCTCGAAGACGCCGACTGCGGCGCAGGTCGAAGGCGGCATTGCCTCCACCGTCGATATGTACACCGCCCGTCCGTTCGACTTCAAAGGCGGCAAGCTGTCGCTGTCGGTGCAGGGCAATTACGACAAGCTGCGCGGCCAGGTCTCGCCTCAGGCATCGGGGCTGTTCAGCACCACCTTCGGCGACGGTAATTTCGGCATATTGGCGGCCTTTTCCTATATCGATCGCAAGATCGAGGGCCGGCGTATCTTCACCGATGGCTGGGAAGCCAATCAGAGCCTCGACTTCAACCGCGACGGCACGCCCGAGCATACCGGCGTCTCGCTGCCCACCTATGTCGAGTACGGCGTCAACAGCACCAATCGCAAGCGGCTCTCCGGCCTCGTGACCGCGCAGGCGCGACTGTCCGACAGTCTGGTGTTCACGGTGGACGGGCTCTATTCGAAGCTCGACGTCAACGACAACAACCAGGTGTTCTTCGTCTATGGCGGGCCCGGCGATGTGCGTGCCGGCACGGTCGATGCGAACAACACGCTGACCAGCTATACCGGAATCGGCTCCGGGCCGATGATCACCAACCAGATCCGGCCGCGCCTCGCCAAGACCTATCAGGTCGGTGGTAATCTCGAATGGAAGCCGGGTGGCCCGCTGTCCGGGTTCCTCGACGTTTCCTGGTCCAAGGCGACCGATGATACCGGCGGCAACCAGGCCTGGTTCGAAAGCAACCTTGCCGCCCCCGGCTATTCGCCCGCCACAGTGCAGTTCCAATTGCAGAACGGGCTGCCGACCTATTCCGGACTGGGCAATTTCCTCGACACGTCGAACGCGAAGGTCGGCTATCTGACCTATGAGGGCGTCAGCGTTTCCGACGAGATCTACCAGATCAACGGGCAGCTGAAATATGAAGCCGAAGCGGGGCCGCTGCGCCGGATCACGATCGGCGGCAACTATTCGGATCGGAAGAAGGGGCGCTTCTCCTACAAGACCCCGGATGCGCTGCAGAGCGTCTTTGGCGGGGTCTCGGTGCCGCAAAGCGTGTTCGGCGCGCCGGCGGACGCCAGCGACTTCCTTGGTCTCGACATGTTCCCGAACGGGTTTCCCTCCTATCGCGCAGCCGATGTCGCGGCCTATCTCCTGACGGACGCGGCGATCAACGCCACGGCGAACCCTGCGGCGACCCGTGCCGCGCTTGCCGCGAATGGCGGCAATTTCGATGTCGCGCTGATCCCGAGCAACAGCGGCTCTGCCCAGGAGCGGACGATCGGTGGATTTGTCCAGGCGTCGCTCGGCGGCCATTTTGGATCACGTGCCTGGTCGGGGAATATCGGGGTGCGCTACACCCGAACCGACGTGACCTCGCGCGGCTTCGGTCAGGAGATTGTGAGCATTACCACGCCGCCGGGGCTCGATCCGATCGTCAACCTGTCCGATCCCCAGCCGATAACGGCCAAGGGCTCATACAGCGAATGGCTGCCCAGCGCGAACTTCAAGCTGGATATCTTCCAGGATCTGGTCTTCCAGGCGGCCGTGGCGAAGACACTGACCCGCGCCACGCTGAGCGACCTCCTGCTGATCCGGAACATCAACCCGCGTCCGCGCGAGCGGGCGATTACCGACGGCAATCCCGAACTCCAGCCGATGGTAGGCTGGAACTACGACGCGGCGCTGACCTGGTATCTCGATCGCTCGAGCTTCCTGAGCGTCGCGGTGTTCGCCAAGGACCTCAAGAACATCTCGGAATCGGTGACGAGCACGATCCAGGTGCTGGGACTGGATTTCCGCCGTACCCGCCCGGAGAATGTCGGCAGCCGCAGCTACAAGGGCATCGAGTTCTCCGGCCAGTACACCTTCACCGGGTTGCCCGCGCCCCTCGACGGACTGGGCGTTCAGGCGAATATCAGCCTCGTCGATCCGGATGCGACGACCTACAATGTCGTCGGCTTCTATGAAAAGGGACCGCTCCAGATGCGGCTCGCCTACAATTACCGGAACGCCTATGAGCAGACGATGCAGGGTAATCGCGGCCAGCCGGTCAATGTCGATGCCTATGGCATCTGGGACGCCAGCATCAACTTCGCGCTGAACGACCATGTAACCCTGTTCGCGCAGGGTCTGAACCTGTTCAACGAGAAGACCTTCACCTATTCGGTCTACAAGGAGCGGGTGATCACCTACGAAACCTATGGGCCGCGCTACGCGCTTGGCATCCGGGCCAACTTCTAGGATCTTTCCGGGCGCCTCTCGCTATCGCTGGGGGTGCCAACCGGTCCGAGTGTAGCGCCAGCGCCACGAGTTCGCGCCATGCGGGGAGGCTTGCCCCAGCGGGCTTCCGGCCTGCTTGCAGAACTCGTGGCAGTAGGAAGTAGAGAGTCGAGTCGTTGATCTTGGCTTAGCTGGCGAATGGCAGTTAAGGTATATCGGCCAGCCAACTCATGGCCTAGCTTCGGTTGTCCAGTGCGTGGACGACTGGCGGCTGTTATTGCGGCGATTTTCGCTGAACAGCACGGGAGTTTGCATCCTGTTTCGGTATGCAGATACCCTGGCGCCTCGCGAGCGTTTCAAGGAACCAGCGCAGGGGCATGCTGTGGTTCTCGCGGTGCCAATGTGCCCGGTACTCAATGTTGGTCTGCCCAAACGCATCATGGACGGTGCGTAGAACGCACGGATTGCCCGGTAGCGGGGGCGGGGCCCCGACAAGCAGGACAATATTGTTGCCGCGCGCAAAGGCCGGCAGGTTGTCGCGGCGGACCTGCTGCACGATTATGGTTGGCCGATGGCCCGGCCCGGAGAGTCGTGACTGGACGAGGTCACTCAGATCCGGACCTGGGTCGTCCGCGCCGACGATGAAGCGCTCTGCCCGGAGATCGGTCCAGTAAAGCCGGTCGCGCCGAGCCAGCGCGTGATCATGGGCCAGGCACAGGATCACCGGTTCATACCAGAGCGGGACCGACTGGATGTCCGCCCGGTCGCACAGCCCCCCGACGACCGCGAGATCCAGTTCCTCGCGTTCGATCGCGCGCAGGAGATGCGTCCGGCCCCGTTCGCGGGCCGCCATTTCGATGGACGGATAGGTTTCCCGAAACGACCGGAACAGGGCGGACAGTTCGCCGCTGTGCAAGGACCCCTGGAAACCGAACCGGAGGAGGTTCGTGCCGCCCCGGGCGATCGTGGCGCATTCCTGGTCCAGCGACTCCATGTCGCGGACGATGCGCCGGGCGCTCCGCAGAAAGCCTTCGCCTCTGTCGGTTGGTACGACGCCGTGCGTCGATCGCCTGAAGAGCGGCAGGCCGACGCGATCCTCAAGATAGTGAATGTGCCTGCTGAGCGTCGATTGCTTCATCCCGAATTGCTCGGCAGCACGGGTGAAGCTCCCGGTTTCGGCAGCGGCGAGCGCATAGCGCAGGAGACAGATATCGATCATCCATGCTCTCCGGATGCGCCGGACGGCCTTCTACGCTAGGCGCCGCGCCATCATCAGGCCGCTTCCGCACTTGGGCTATTCCGAGAAATGGGGGTGCGCTGCGCAACGCGGGGACCAGCGGAGCGCACACTGCACCTTCTGGCGAAGGCGACAGGGTGCGCGACGCCCTTGGCTCCGCGTGGCACACTTGCGACGCCCGGAGGGCACGGCGGCGGCTGGCCCCCAGGCCCGCGCGCACGCCGCCGCGCCGGCCGGCCTTACGCAAGAGTGCGGTTGCTGGTTCGGGGCGCCGGGCCGAGATCCTGGCCATCGGTCAGGGCACGATGATCGGCGCCGAAGAAGGGAAAATGCGACCCGCTCGGGCTGGACGAGATAGGTTGTGGTGGTCGCTGCTGCGAGAACTTCCTCCGAAATGGTTGAGATTCAGGCGCTTTGTGATTGGCTTGCCTTTTGCACTGTTCCACCTCTAGTCTTGGTTGCGCCGTGAAAAGTCCGGCGCGGAGGCGTGAGAACCTTCTAGTGACCCTTTTCCAGGCAACGCGTTGCCGGGTGGCTGATGCGCATGTCCAAGCCGTTCGCGGCTAAAGGCATCAGCGCGAGCTCACTAGCTTGTTCTCAACACCCGGTTTCCTGCCGGTCCGCCTCGCCATCGGAGAGACCGGACCTTGGAACATTGCCGACCCTGCATTCATAAGTGCTCCGCCCGCCGGGTCGCTGTGCATTGAGGCGGCCCGCGCCTGCTCCGGATGACGGTACGCGCCGGCGAGGGTCGGCGCGCGGGCGGGAGCCGGCGGTTTCCCTTGAACTGCTCTACCGCGATGAGCGTCATTCGCTGGTGCGCTTCTTCACTCGGCACCGTGCCGGACCTGAGGATGCACGCGATCTGGCACAGGAAGCATTTCTGCGTCTGGCGCGCGTCGAGGATACCAGGGGCGGTGTGCTTGCCCGTCCACAGGCCTATCTCCGTCAGATCGCCAAGAATCTCCTTCGGGATCGCGCGAAGACAGCACTGCGACACTCCGAGCCGCTCCACGGCGTGCTCGATGAAGAGACCATTTCGGCTGCAAATGAGGTGGAGCGATTGGAGGCACGAGATGGTCTCAATCGGCTGGAGGCTGCTATGGCCCGGATGAAGCCGAAGACACGGGAGATTTTCTTGGCGCACCGACTGGACGGCATGAGCTATGCCGAGATCGCCGAAGTGACAGGCATGTCGGTGAGCGGCGTCGAGAAGCAGATGATCCGCGCGATCGCCCAGCTCGCGCGCCTGGCGGACAGCATTTGATGAGGGAGGCTGGCGGGGCGCCGCGACCCGGGGCGAAGGCTCTTCAGGAAGCCTCGGAATGGTTCGCTCGCTTGCGTGGGCCTGAGGGCGAGCGCCTGCGACCGACCTTTGAGCGGTGGCGGGACGCCGATCCCCGCAATGCGGCCGCCTTTGCGGAAGTCGAGGCCCTATGGGGCAAGAGCGCCGGCCTAGCCGGCACCCAGACCGGGCGAAATCGCCAGTTGCCGCGCAAGCGACCCTCCCTGTTCGCCATTCCGATGGTCCGGCCCGCCCTTGCCGGCATTGCCCTGATCGCTGCGGCCGGCCTGGGCTTTGCCATGCTGCACCGGCCAACCACGAATGCTCCGACCCTGGCGGAGAATGGACCGCAGATCGCCACCGGTATCGGTGAGATACGGACCCTCAGGCTTGCGGATGGCTCCTCCGTCACGCTCGATACCGACAGCGCCATCGATGTCCGCATCGGCAAGGCAGGGCGCGCGGTGCGTTTGCTGCGCGGGCGCGCCCGGTTCGACGTGGTGCCCGATGCGGCGCGGCCGTTCCAGGTCGAAGCGGGCGGGCGCACGGTCACCGCGCTGGCTACGCTCTTCGATGTGGATTTCGCGCCGGAAGGGGTGCGCGTGAACCTGTTGCGGGGCGTGGTCGATGTCACGAGTAGCGCGCGAGAGGGCAAAGCGGGCCGGGTCACGCGTCTGGCCGTTGGCGATTGCCTCAGTGACCTGGGGGAGGGGCCGCGCATCGCCCCGTCGCCCCGGGGTGCCGAGCAATGGGTGACCGGCATGCTGAGCTTCGACAAGGTCCCGCTCCGCGAAGTCCTCGAGCAGACCAATCGCTACTCCGCGGTCAAGATTCGGCTCGGCTCGGACGGGCTCGCGAGCCTCCGCGTGACCGGTGCTTTCCGTCCCCTGCCGGTGGAGGCCCTGGCGGCAAGCCTTGCTGCGGCCCTCTCGCTTCGCATCACCCACGCGCCGGACGGCTCGATCCTCCTGCGCAAGGATTGATCGTGAACCCCTGAATTTTTTCGGGAGGTAGCCTGCCCCTTCGTCGTCAAGCCCCCTGGACGGCCGCAACAGCGGCGTCGCGATGGGGAGGAAGCGATGAATTTGGGCAAGATTGGAACGCTCGCACTGGCGGGTACGGCACTATCGCTCGTGGCGCCATCGGCGCTCGCGCAGGCGGACGGCGCACGGGAGTTCGACGTCCCGAGCCAGGACCTCGGCGATGCCTTGCGGCAAGTCGCGTTGATGTCGGGGAGGCCGGTCATCGTGTCGAGCGACCTGGTCGCCGGCCTGCGTGGACCTGCGCTCAAGGGACGCTACTCGCCTGAGCAGGCTGTTGCGTTGCTGCTGCAGGGTCAGGGGCTTCACGTCGTGCGGGTCGGGGAGACGCTCGTTGTCCGGCGGGACGGCCAGGAGGATCCGGCGCCGCAGGGGCGACCGGAGGACCGCGCGGAGACAGCGATCCTGGTGACCGGAACCCGAATCCGCGGACAGGCACCTGTAGGCGTTCCTGTCATCACCCTCGACCGCAAGGCGATGGAGGAGGGCGGCTTTTCGACCACCCAGCAGCTCGTCCAGTCGATCCCGCAAAATTTCGCAGGCGGCGCGAATGAGGGCACCAGCCGTCTCGTGACCGCTGCCGGCAATGGCAATGTGGCGCGCGGTGCGGGCGTCAATCTGCGGGGCCTGGGCCAGAGTTCCACGCTGCTTCTGATCAACGGGGACCGACCGCCGCTCGGCGGGACCTTCGGCACTTTTGCCGATCTGTCGATCGTTCCTGCCTCGGTGGTCGAAAGGGTGGAGGTTGTCCCCGATGGCTCGTCCGCCATCTACGGTTCGGACG
>PJUL01001005.1_pt1 | contig 14600 bp, 15 predicted proteins | sample 1512221 | NCBI WGS metagenome assembly PJUL01 (sample SAMN08177667, study PRJNA422409) | Feces metagenome, whole genome shotgun sequencing project.
CATCGACGGCGACCTGGCCGCAGCTGCAGTAGACGAAATGGTGCCCGTACTCGGACACGATCTCGTCGCCACAATCGAGGCAGCGAGCGCTGTTGCGCACAACGATTTCAAGTCTCATGGTCATATCCCTCAAACACTTCGTCCGCTCCCGCGATGCCGATCTCGCAGAGAGCGTCCCGGATGCTGGCTTCCCACGGCTTGCCCCGTCCCGCCGATAGCAGGGCGCGGCAGTTCGACGAGTTCGGCGTGATGAGCGCAGCATGCGCCACCTCCGCGTCGTCCTCGTCGCCGAGTTTCATCACCATCCCGAGCGCCACGCGGTACATCGCAATGGCGACCTGGCGGTTGGCGTCAGTCACCACCATTACGCCGCCTCCAGGACAACTATTGCGCCGTAAAGGCCGAGCAGGGCGGGACCATAAACAGACCCGTGAGCGAGGCGCACGACAGCGCTTTGCCGCTCCGGCGACATGTCGGCAAGGCATGCCTCGGCAGCGGCCACGAGCGCCGGGTCGGGGTCAAAGACGGTGATCTGACGGAGGCAGTCGCGGAACATTTCGTATTCGTCCATTCTCATGCCCTCCCGATCAGGTGTTGATCCCGCACGCGCAGGGTGGTCTCCAGATGCCGTTCCAGCCAGCGAAGCGATCCCGTGCGGCGCCACTCTCTCTTGATGACGTCGAGTTCGTCCTGAGCCATCGGCGGGTACCAGCCGCGATGGAGTTTCCGCCTGCGGGCGAGGTCCTCGAGGATGCGCTCCGCAAGCGTGCCGATATGCTCCAACCCCGGGATCGGCATGCGGATAACTCGCATACGATCTCGCAGCGGACCCGGCACCCGGTCCAGCTTGTTCGCGGTGGCGAAGTGCGACACGTAGGAAAGATCCACGTCGACATTCAGCGCCGGGTCCCGGATGCGCCGTGCCTGGTGCGGCACGAAGAATGGCAGCAAGGCGTCCTTGGCGCTGCCATTGTGGCTTGCGACAGCTTTTTCGAGCTCGTCCCAAACGACCAGAACGGTCGCCGACTTAGCACGCTTGATCAGCTGCAGCGGCACCGATTCCTCGGCGGTGCTCCACCGGGAGGACGTACCCAGAAGTGAGCTGTCGGCGCTGCCGCCGAGATCGTAAGCCGTGCTCTCCAGCCCGAACTCCTCGGCGATCGCCCGCGCCAGGGCGGACTTGCCGGTGCCCGGTTCGCCGACGAGAAGCGTCGGACGGAAAACGACATCGCCGCCGTGCGACAGGTCGCCCAGGATGGAATAGATGACATCCTGGGCATACGGCCATGCCGCGACCAGCCTCGCCGCCGAGGCAGCAAGGTCCCGCACTTGCGCGATCGGCAGCCGTTCTCCGGCGATGCCCTTCCACGACTTACGTATATCGCGGACGTGGCTCGTGGCATTGACCGTATCGAGCGCGGACATGACGATAGCCCCGGGCATCTCGGGCTCCGGCGCATCCTTCGGCGGTCCCCCGAGGTATTCTTCGGGAATCCCGTCCTCGATCTCGACACCCTTGCCCTCGGCGGCAGGGGAGTCGAAATCGCCGTCCTCGCTCTCGATGTGCTCTTTGGCCTGGACCAGCCGGGCGTGCAGCTCGGCCACGAACTGCAACACGCGCGCGCCGATTTCCAGCCTGTCGTCTATACGGTCGGTATCGATACCGTCCGTGTTTTCGAGGCGCGCGGGGTACTGCGAGAACGCCAAGCCGAGCAGTACGGTCATGGCCGAAGCCGACAGCGGCCCGGCCATCCTCTCGAACGAGCGCCGGACCAGGCGATCCCTGGCCCCGGCGTCGCCGAGATAGGCGGCGTACAGATCGAGCCGGCGCTGCAGTTCGGAGGGATGGCCGATGCTGGCCGCCGCGTTGCGGAGCGTGTCCTTGGTCGGATTGTCGAAAGCCAGCCGGCAGGCTTCGCGGACCGTCTGCTCCAAGCCGTCGCTCAGCAGCTCGGACTGAAGGAAGGTGCGGATGTCCAGGCGCATGTCGCCCTTGAAAAAGGGCAGGCCCGCGCGCAGGTCGTCGACCTCGGGGAAGCTGTCGCCAGCGAGTATCGCAGCGCGGCGCTCGGCATGGGCTTGCAAAGAAAGGGTGTCCTCGCGCAGCTGCGCGTCCGGCTTGCTCATCGATATCGCTCTCTATCAGCGGCGCGCATCGACTGAGTCGCATGCGCAATGAGCGAGCCAAAATAAGGATTGCGGGACGGAAGTCCAGCGATCCCGAGCGGTAATATTAATGAATTCTTACTACTGGATTTTCCGCTTCGTCACGAATTCGTAGACTTCAGAGAGGAAAGCGCCGAGGACCTCGGTCTCAATCCCGGCTTGCTGGGCCTGGACTATTATCTGCGCCATCGCCACCCCCGGGTGGTGGTCTTTCAGCAGTTCCTGCTGCCGCTGCAGCTTCGCCCATACATCCGGCGGCGGCTCCAGGTCGCCGCTGATCCAGCGCTGGGCGATGCGCTGGTTCACGTCGAACATGCGCGCCAGCCGCCCGGATGTCTGCTCGGGCAGAACGTCGCGGGCCAGGACGGCGAAAGGGTGGGCGGGCTTCTGATTCATGGCTGCCAACATACCGGCACCTTCGGCCTCGCGCGAGGGGGGAGGCTGGCTCGATAAAATTGCATACAAATTGTTTGCAGAAAGCGCTTGCAATTTGTGAGGCGCGAATACATCTTGTTTGCATCGGGTGCGACCTTCGGCCCGAGACGGTAACAAAAGGACCGACATTATGTCCGATATGACTCCCTCCACATCCATCGAAACAATCGAAATCGGGCGCTGCACGATCGACGAGAAGCTGCGCTTCTACGGCCAGGTCATCGGCGGCGGCTCGGGCGGCCCCGGGCGCGTGGAGCGCCAGACGGGCTACAAGTCCAGTACTCCGATCTACGCCAGCGAGGACCACCGTTCCGGCTCTCGCCGCTCAGGATACTGCGTCTGGAACCTGCAGACCGATGCGCTGTACGAGATCAGCAACTGCGCGATCAACAGCAGCCGCACCGGCACATTCTACGTCATGACTGATGGCGGCCAAGCGGTCGAGCTCAGCCGCGAAGAGTTTGACGCCGAGCGCAAGCGTCGCTGGCCCATGGCGGCACAGCTTGCAGTCGAGGCTGCCGAGCGCCATCGCATTGCCGAGGTCGCCCGCATGGAGCGTGAGGCCGCACAGGTCGAAGCGCGCCGCATCGAGCACGAAGCACTGAAGGAGCTCAACGACGAGCGCGCTGCCGAGATCGCCGAGAAGGGGCAGGAAAAGGTCGACGGTCTGCCGGAACTGACGGGCACGCCCAAGCAGATCGCCTATGCGCTCAACATCCGCGCTGCCTTCGCTGCCAAGCACCCGGGCGACGCTGCGCTCAAGCGCGGCACGACGGCGAAGTACTGGATCGAAAACCACCGCAGCGTCCTCTTCCACTAGGAGCCGAAGACATGGATCCGAAAATTATCGAGGAGATCGCCCGCACTGTCGTGGGCGATCACACGGGATGGCAGTCGCGCTTTGCTGCCGTGGCCGGGATTTCAAGGTCGCATCTGTCGAACGTCCTGAGTGGGGCACGCCCGGTGAGCGCCGGACTCAGAAGCACGTTGATGGTGCTCTGCATAGACCAGGGCATGGCTTTGCGTGCGAGAGCAAAACATCTTGAGACCTTGGCGCAGAAGGTGAAGACCGTGGAGCCGGGAGCGAAATTCTCCCGGGAGGAATACCAGCGTCAGGCCGACGAGGCCGAGGGGATTGTCGAGGACCTCGCTTTCGGAGCCGTCGAGGCAGCGGTCCCTGACGACGACGCGGTCGCTATGGGCGACTTGGGACTGTCAGGAAGGCGCCAATTGCGAGACGACGAATGAATAGCACTCCGTCTATGGAAAAGCAGATATCGCGCCTGACTTCTCGCGGATGGCGCCGCGAGAATGCGGCTAACTTCATCCTCGTCATGCATCCCAAGGCTCCGCCCCGGCACATCCTGATCCGTACCGAGGCCCGGGCAGTGGTGCAGGGCCCCGGGGTCGAAGCCGCTTTCGACGAACAGCACGGTCTCCGCAAGGCGGTGACCGCCGCTCTCAAGCTCTGACCGGGGGCGGGTGTGACGCGTGTCTACTACAACGAATTCAATCCGTTTGCCGCCGACTGGATCCGCCGGCTCATCGCAGCTGGAGCTATTCCCGCCGGTGAAGTCGACACGCGTCCCATCCAGGAAGTTAGTCCTGAGGAAGTCCGGGGCTTCGATCAGTGCCATTTCTTCGCTGGCATCGGCGTATGGGCCTACGCTCTTCAATTGGCTCGATGGCCAGACGATCTCCGCATCTGGACCGGAAGCTGCCCTTGCCAGCCCCACAGCCGCGCAGGAAAGAAGCGCCGACACGAAGATCCCCGGGATCTCTGGCCCGACTGGTACCGGCTCATCGATGTCTGCCGCCCTGCAGTCGTCGTTGGCGAGCAGGTTTCGGGAGCGGACGGCTACACTTGGCTCGACCGCGTATCGCCTGACGTGGAGGCCACTGGTTACGCCATCGGGACGCTCGATATCCCAGCTGCAAGCGTTGGGTCCCCCCAAGAGCGCGCGCGGCTCTACTTCATCGCTGAGAGGGTGGCCGACACCGCGCGTTTCGATGGGCAAGGAGTCGTCAGGGTCGAAGTACCGCTCGAAGGCTGGGAACAGCCGGATCGAGGAACTCGTCCACACCGCGTATCCGCTGCGGTGGGTCAATGGGAAGCTCACGATATTGTCGCGTGCCGTGACGGATGGGGACGTCCGGTTGAATCGGGAACACATCCGGTGGCTCCAAGGGCTCCCGCCCATATGGACGTCATGTCTGGATTAGGGAACTCAATCGTAGCGCCGCTCGCCGCAGAGTTCCTGATGTCCTATCTCGATGTCCGGGATGCCCGTCGCGCTGCCTAATCGCGTGACACGATCAGAAACAAGGCCGTCCGAGAGGGCGGCCTTCTTGATTCTTGCATGGATTTCCGGCGTGGATTTTAAGTCGGCTGTCCCGATCCTGTCCCTGTCCCCGAAATGTGGAAAGCGGGAACAACGCGAGAGGGCCGGAAATGCTGGGGTTTTATGGTGCCGGCAACAGGGTTCGAACCCGTGACCCCCTGATTACAAATCAGGTGCTCTACCAACTGAGCTATACCGGCACTGGCATGGCGTTTAGCATCGGTTTGGCGTCAGCGGCAACAGGCTTCGTTGTTTGGATCGAATAATCCGCACCACCTGTGAACTATTATTCTGCCGTGAGGGCTGCTTGCGCATTGGCTGTCGCCTGGCGCGCTGTGGTTTGGAGGGCTTTCACATATGCCGCGCCAAAGCCGCACAAATTTGCCTTATGCCATTGTAACCCCAGCATTTCCGGCATTTTGCTGCTTGAAGCATCGGATGCCGAGGCTTTATTTACGGGGCTATTGTCGCCGCGTATCTGACGCGGCCATGGCGAGGCCGATTATCCGTGACGCAGACCCGTTTGACGCATTTGCAGGCGCTTGAAGCCGAGAGTATCGAAATCCTCCGCGAAGTGGCGGCGAGTTTCGAACGGCCGGTGATGATGTATTCCATCGGCAAGGATTCGAGCGTGCTGCTGCATCTGGCGCGCAAGGCTTTCTATCCCAGCAAGATTCCGTTCCCGCTGCTGCATGTCGATACGACATTCAAATTCGCGGAAATGATCGCTTTCCGTGACAAGACGGCGGCGGAATATGGCTTCGACCTTATTACGCATACCAATCAGGATGGCGTGCGTGACAATATCAATCCGTTTGACCATGGCTCATCGCGCTATACCGACATCATGAAAACCGCCGCGTTGCGGCAGGCGCTCAATGCCGGCAAATATGATGCGGCTATCGGCGGAGCGCGGCGCGACGAAGAAAAGTCCCGCGCCAAGGAACGCGTGTTTTCCCACCGCAATGCGTCCCATGCCTGGGATCCAAAAAATCAGCGGCCAGAACTTTGGCGCACCTTCAATACCCGTCTCAATCCGGGCGAAAGCATGCGCGTCTTTCCGATCTCGAATTGGACCGAGCTTGATGTCTGGACCTATATCTATTCGGAAAATATCCCGATCGTGCCGCTCTATTTCGCCAAGCCGCGTCCGGTGGTCGAGCGGTCCGGTACGCTGATCATGGTCGATGACGCGCGCCTGCCTCTAGAGGCTGGCGAGACGCCGCGCGAGGAGATTGTCCGCTTCCGCACTCTTGGTTGCTATCCGCTGACCGGGGCCATCCGCTCTTCGGCATCAGATCTGCCCTCGATCATCATGGAAATGCAGGCCAGCCGCACCTCCGAGCGGGAAGGGCGGCTCATCGATTCGGATTCTGCCGGATCGATGGAGAAGAAGAAGCAGGAAGGCTATTTCTGAAGAATGTCCCTCGCCATGGCCAATGCAAATAATGATCTCGACCTGTGGCTCGCCCAGCAGACGCAAAAGTCGCTGTTGCGCTTTTTGACCTGCGGATCGGTCGATGATGGCAAGTCCACCCTGATCGGTCGCCTGCTTTATGACAGCCAGCTTGTGCTGGACGATCAATTGGCCAGCCTTAAAAAGGAAAGCCACAATCGCAGCGTTGGCGATGAAGGGATCGACTTTTCGTTGCTGGTCGATGGGCTTGCCGCCGAGCGTGAACAGGGCATCACCATTGATGTTGCCTATCGGTTTTTCTCCACCGACAAGCGCAAGTTCATCGTCGCAGATACGCCCGGCCACGAGCAATATACGCGGAATATGGCGACCGGCGCCTCCAATGCCGACCTGGCTCTGGTGCTGATTGATGCGCGCAAGGGCGTGCTGACCCAGACGCGCCGCCACTCCTTTATCTTGTCGTTGATCGGGGTGAAGCATGTGGTGCTGGTGGTCAACAAGATCGACCTCGTGGACTATGATCAGGCCGTGTTCGACCGGATCGTTGCCGAATACCGCGCCTTTGCCGAACCATTGGGTTTCAAGACACTGGCCGCAGTGCCGGTTTCGGCTTTGCGGGGCGACAATATTCTGCGCCAGAGCGCGAAAACGCCCTGGTATTCGGGCTCTCCACTGGTGCCCTATCTCGAAGAAATCGAGATCGCCGAGGACCGCGCCGCCCAGAAATTCCGCTTTCCGGTACAATGGGTTAACCGGCCTAATCTCGACTTTCGCGGGTTCTCGGGCACGGTTGCTTCAGGCGTGATCGCGGTGGGCGACGAGGTGCTTGTCGCTTCATCGCGCAAACCGGCGGCGGTGAAGCGGATTGTCACCATGGATGGCGATCTGCAGCGCGCCATTGCCGGGCAGGCGGTGACGCTGGTGCTGGATCGTGAGGTGGATATTTCGCGCGGCGACGTGCTCACCCATGGGGGCGAGACGCCGGAATTCTCCAACCAGTTCCAGGCCAGGATAGTCTGGATGAACGAGGAGCCTGCCTATCTGGGGCGCTCATATCTGCTCAAGATCGGCGCGCAATTGGTGCCTGCCACCATTACCGATCTCAAATATCGGACCAACGTCAATACGCTGGAACAGAGCGCAGCCACCAAGGTCGATCTGAACGAGGTGGCGACCGTCACCATTGCGACCGACAAGCCGATCGCCTTTGACCCCTATGGTGCCAATGCGCTGACGGGTGGGTTCATTCTCATCGACCGGCTTTCCAATGCCACACTGGGCGCGGGGACTGTGGAGTTCGGCCTGCGCCGCGCGCAAAACCTGACCTATCAGAATTTTGATGTGAACCGGGACGTGCGGGCCCGTCAAAAGGGGCAGGAGCCGCGTATCGTCTGGTTTACCGGCCTGTCCGGGTCGGGCAAGTCGTCCATCGCCAATCTGCTCGAAAAGCGGCTCACGGCCGAGGGTCGCCACGCCTATATTCTGGATGGTGACAATGTGCGCCATGGGCTCAACAAGGATCTCGGCTTCACCGAGGCGGCGCGTGTCGAGAATATTCGCCGGGTGGCGGAAGTGGCCAAGCTCATGGCCGATGCGGGCCTGATCGTGCTGGTGTCGTTTATCTCGCCCTTTGAAAAGGAACGCCGTCTGGCGCGCGAGATTGCCGGGGATATTGCCTTTACCGAAATCTATGTCGATACGCCGCTTGAAATCTGCGAAGCGCGAGACCCCAAGGGGCTCTACAAAAAGGCGCGGGCAGGGGAGATCAAGAATTTCACCGGCATCGACTCGCCATTTGAAGTACCGAGCAGCCCTGAGCTGGTTTTGCATGGCGGAGAAGCGGAGCCGATCACGCTGGCCGATCAGTTGCACGACTGGCTGAAGCTATGAATTCGCCTGGCGTTTCAGTGGAGCGGGCTGGCTGACGGCCCGTTCTGCCGACGCCAGACCGGCAAAGGTATTCTGATCGATGTCGGTCAGCGTTTTCATCAGCAAGCCGCGGAAAATCGGTTCTTTCTCGTCGAGATGCGCCATGATCCTGGGCATGCCGTTGATCTTGCAGATCAGCGAGGTCTTGAGCGCGGCTTCGATCTCTGGTCGCATCAGGTTGAGCGCGCGGGCACCGGGCCCGACGATCAGGATATGTGACGGATCGAACATGGCGAGCATGCGCGACAGACCATAGCCTATGGCGCGGCCAGCCAGATTGAAGCCATGGCTTACCGTGCGTTCGCCCATTTCAGCGCGCTGGATCAGTGAATCATATTGCTGGGCGGGAACTGCGGGGGCAGGTGGCGCGGTTTCGGGCACAGAATAGGCGGTGCGCAGCACCCCATAATCGGCGGCATAGGCTTCAATGCAGCCGCGCATGCCGCAGCGGCACAGGGCGCCATTGGGAATGTGGTTCATATGGCCAAATTCCGTTGCGCCATCCTCGCCGCGCCCGGTGATCTGGCCATGCAGGCTCAATCCCATGGCCACGGTCGAGCCGACGAAGACCGTTGCCACGCTGGCATCGAGCAATTCGGGGTCGAGCCAGCGCGTGCCCTCTGCCAGCAATCGACCGCGCTTGTTGAGGCTGACGGGCAGGCCAAGCTGGGTTTGCAAATTTTCTGCAAACGGGGTCTCCGCCAGGCCGGGAATGGGCGACCATTTGAGACCGCCGCCTTCGCGGTCCAGAATGCCCTGCACGGAAATGGCAATACGCCGCAAGGCACTGTGGGCTTTTGGCGTACGTGCCATCAAGCCCGCGAATTTTTCCGCCAGAAAGAGCGCTGGGTCAGTCGTCTGGAATGTGGTGGGGGTGATGTCGGTTTCGATGCGGTCGACCAATATGCCGGCATAGTCGATCAGCGACAGGCGCGCCCGGTTCACGTCGATCTCGAACAGGGCTGCATAGGCGGCGGTGCGCTGGAAGCCGACCAGAATCGCCGGGCGTCCGCGCGTGCGCCCGTCTTCGCGCTCGACGGCGCTCATTTCCTCCACCAGTCCCTGTGCCAGCAAATCCTGCATGATGGCGGTGACGCTGGCGTGGCTGAGCCCCGTGCGCGTGGCGAGCGCCGTCCTCGATTGCGGACCACCAGCCCGCAATGCACCCAAAATCAAGCCCCGGTTCTGCCGCCGGACGCTGTCACTATCACTGACGACTCGCGCCAAACAGCCTACTCCCCACGCCGGATCGCACCTCAACATGGCTTGAACGCAAACCGCAATACCGCATTTAGTTCGAGTTCCGAAATTGATGTTGACACGGTATCTGGCAGCGTGCGAATTCTTTTTTCGAGCAATAAAATAATGCTCAGGGCGCAAGTGGAGGGTGCCCTGTTGGCTAACACCCGCCAGCTTGCAATTTTGGGCAGCACGCTGCCCATGGGAGGACATAAATGAACAAGTTCGCAGCGGTCCTGCTTGCCTCGACCGTTCTGGTCGGTTCGGCTATTGCGCAGGATCAGATCACTGTCGGCGTCTCCTGGAACAATTTTCAGGAAGAACGCTGGAAAACCGATGAAGGCGCCATCAAGGCTGTGATTGAAGCGGCTGGCGCCCAGTATATTTCGGCTGACGCGCAATCGTCCGCCGCCAAGCAGCTCACCGATATCGAAAGCCTGATCAGTCAGGGTGCGGATGCCATCATCGTTCTGGCACAGGACAGTGAAGCCGTTGGTCCCGCTGTCGCCGCCGCCGTGGCGGAAGGTATCCCGGTGGTGGGCTATGATCGCCTGATCGAAAATCCTGATGCTTTCTACCTGACCTTTGACAACAAGGAAGTCGGTCGCTTGCAGGCTGCTGGCGTCGCTGCTGTCCAGCCTGAAGGCAATTACGTCTTTATCAAGGGCAATTCAGCCGATCCCAATGCCGACTTCCTGTTTGCAGGTCAGATGGAAGTGCTGCAGGCCGGTATCGATGCTGGCACGATCAAGAATGTTGGCGAAGCCTATACCGACAACTGGAACCCCGAAGTCGCCCAGGCGAATATGGAACAGTTCCTGACCGCCAATAATAACGAAGTCGATGCAGTCGTCGCGTCCAATGACGGTACGGCGGGCGGCGCCATTGCTGCTCTGGCGGCGCAGGGTCTTGCCGGTTCGGTTCCGGTTTCCGGTCAGGACGGTGACCATGCCGCCCTCAACCGCATTGCCCTTGGCACGCAGACGGTGTCGGTGTGGAAAGATGCCCGCGAGCTCGGCAAGAAGGCCGCGGAAGTGGCGCTCGAACTGGCTGGGGGCAAGGCGCTCAATGAAGTCACCGGCGTCGTTCCCTTTGCCGGTGGACCGAAGGGCGTGGCCATGAATGCCTTCTTCATCGCGCCGGTCGCCATCACGCAGGACAATCTCAACGTCGTCATCGACGCTGGCTGGGTGTCCAAGGATGTGGTTTGCCAGGGCGTTGCTGCTGGTTCGGTCGCCGCGTGTAACTGAGCGGAAAATACCATAATCTGATTCAAGGTGCCGCGGCGTTCGCGCTGCGGCACTTCTGTAATCGGAACGCGCTCCGGACAAAGGGGCGTCGCTTTTTCGGGAGAATTTGATGGCAGAACAGCACGCCATGACGCCCCCTGCGCATCCAAGCAGTTTTGCGCAAAGGCCGCTTCAGCGCTTCCTCATCGCTACTGAGGTCGATACGCGGCTTTTGGGCATGATCGGCGCGCTCGCCATCATCTGGGTTGGCTTCAATATCTTTTCGGGTGGCCTGTTCCTGACCCCGCGCAATCTGTGGAACCTGTCGGTGCAGACCGCTTCGGTCGCCGTCATGGTCACGGGCATGGTGCTCGTCATTGTCACCCGCAATATCGATCTGTCGGTGGGCTCCATTCTCGGGCTTGTCGGTATGGTCATGGGGGTGATGCAGACGCAGTTTCTTCCGGTGCAGCTTGGCCTCGGTCTTGGCCATCCGATGATCTGGATCCTCTCGCTCGCCATTGGCATCGCCGTGGGCGTCGGCATTGGCGCATTGCAAGGCACCATCATCGCCTATCTCAAGGTGCCGGCTTTCATCGTGACCCTGGGTGGCTATCTCGTCTGGCGCGGCGCGGCCTGGTGGGTCACGGCGGGGCGCACGGTTGCGCCGATGGATACGACATTCCAGCTCATGGGCGGCGGTCCATTCGGTGCGGTCGGTGCCATGTGGAGCTGGATCGTTGCCATCATTGCCTGTGCCGCCATTATTATTGGGCTCTATTTCGGGCGTTTGCAGCGGCAACGGTTCAATTTTCCGCAGCGTCCCATCTGGGCCGAAATGGCGCTCGCCATCATCGGCTGCGGCGCAACGATCGGGGCGGTGGCCGTTGCCAATGCCTATCCGTGGCCAGTGCGCATTGCGGAGAATTTTGCCAGAGCCAATAACATCGCCGTGCCGGAGGGTGGCCTGTTCATCTCGCATGGCATCGCCATTCCGGTGCTGATCGCCATTGGCGTCGGCGTCGCCATGACCTTCCTCACCACCCGCACCCGCTTCGGCCGTTATGTTTATGCCATGGGCGGCAATCCCGAGGCGGCTGAACTGGCGGGCATCAATACCCGCTGGGTCACGGTCAAGATTTTCATGCTGATGGGCGCGCTCTGCGCCATTGCCGCCGCTATTTCGACGGCGCGCCTCAACGCGGCGACCAATGCGCTGGGCACGCTGGACGAGCTTTACGTCATCGCTGCCGCCGTTATTGGCGGCACCTCGCTGGCTGGCGGCGTCGGCACCGTTGCCGGGGCACTTCTCGGCGCGCTGGTCATGCAATCGCTGCAATCGGGCATGGTGCTCATGGGTATCGATAGCCCGTTGCAGTCCATTGTTGTTGGTATCGTTCTGGTCTTTGCGGTGTGGCTCGACACGCTCTACCGCCGGAACAAGCATTAGGAGTTTTGATCATGCTGGACACGACTATTCCGCTGGTCGAAATGACCGATATTTCCATCTCCTTCGGTGGTATTCGCGCCGTCGATCATGCCTCCATCAACCTGCATCGCGGCGAAGTCGTAGGCCTGCTTGGCCACAATGGGGCGGGCAAGTCGACGCTGATCAAGGTGCTCTCCGGCGCCTATCGGCGCGATGCAGGCGATATCCGCATCAATGGCGAGGCGGCCACGATCAACAATCCGCGCGATGCCAAGGCTTATGGCATCGAGACCATCTATCAGCAGCTTGCGGTGGCCGATAATGTCGATGCGGCGGCCAATCTCTTCCTTGGCCGCGAAATGACCACGCCGCTCGGCACGCTCGATGACGCCGCGATGGAGTCCAAGGCACGCGAGGTCATGGGGCGTCTCAACCCCAATTTCCGCCGCTTCAAGGAGCCGGTCAAAGCGCTGTCCGGCGGGCAGCGGCAGTCCGTCGCCATTGCCCGGGCCATTCTGTTCAATGCCCGCATTCTGATCATGGACGAGCCCACGGCGGCGCTCGGCCCGCAGGAAACGGCGCAGGTAGGCGAGCTGATCAAGCAGCTCAAATCCGACGGTATCGGCATTTTCCTCATCAGCCATGACATTCACGACGTGTTTGATCTCGCGGATCGCGTCGTGGTGATGAAGAATGGTCAGGTGGTCGGGCAGGCCCGGACCTCTGATGTTACCAAGGACGAGGTGCTGGGCATGATCATTATGGGCAAGGTGCCGCCAGGCGCGACACCGGGTCCGGGGGCCATTGCGGGGTAGGGAGGAATAGGCGGATCGGCTCTTTCCCACCCTCCCCCTTGAGGGGAGGGTAGCGCCGCTAAGCCCGAAGGGCTGTAGCAGAGCTGGGGGGGGGTAGTTCGGATGTCCACTGATGGACCCCCTCCCTCGATCCCTCCCCTCAAGGGGGAGGGAGGCAATGGAACCCAAGCATCTCGCGCTTGTTGACTTTGCCACGACGCAGGGGACGCCTATGAACGCTAGCCGTAAAACACCGACACCCCACAAAAGCCGCGCCGCCGTGGCCCGCCTGCCGCGCCATTACGCCTTCTATCTGGCGCTGGCCTCGGGCATTGCCGTCTTTGCGGTCACGATCTGGTTCTGGCCGCTTCTGGCGTTCCCATTCGCCGCCATTGCCATGTTCGCCACCTATCTCACGCTGGTGGCGCTGATGATGCCGGCGCTGACCCCCGATTTTCTTGATGCTCGCGCCGACGAAGCCGACACGCCGGTCGTGCTGATCTTCGGGGCGGTTCTGGTCATCGTCGCGGCCTGTTGCGCCAGCCTGTTCATGGCGCTGAACGGGCAGGGCGGGCCGCTGATCTGGGAAGTGGTGCTGAGTGTGGTTTCGGTGCTGCTGGGCTGGTTCACCGTCCACACCATGGCGGCGCTGCATTATGCCTATGAATATTACCAGTCCGAAACGGCCAATGCCAAAGATGAGGCCGGTCTGGTGGGCGGCCTCGACTTTCCGGAGGGGGATCGCCCCGATGGCCTGGCCTTCCTTTATTTTGCCTATGTCATCGGCGTCGCCTTCGCCGTCTCCGATATTCGCGTAACCTCCAACAAGATGCGCCATATCGTGCTGGTTCATTCCACCTTCGCTTATTTCTTCAACACGCTGATCGTGGCGGCGACGGTCAATGTGGCGGTCGCGGTGGGCAATATCTGAGATTGCCCGGCTGGGGCTGGCATGTCAGGTTCCCTCGGAATCAGTTCTGGAGTGCATGCCATGAAGACCCGCGCCGCTGTTGCCTTTGCCGCTGGCAAACCGCTTGAAATCGTCGAAGTCGATCTCGAAGGCCCGAAGGCCGGTGAAGTTCTGATCGAAATCAAGGCGACGGGTCTTTGCCATACCGATGATTTCACCCTGTCGGGCGCCGATCCCGAGGGCATCTTTCCGGCCATTCTCGGACATGAAGGCGCGGGCGTAGTGGTCGATGTCGGCTCCGGCGTCACCAGCGTGAAAAAGGGCGATCACGTCATCCCGCTCTACACGCCTGAATGCCGCGAATGCTATTCCTGCCGCTCCGGCAAGACCAATCTGTGTACCGCTATCCGCGCCACGCAGGGGCAGGGCCTCATGCCCGACGGCACGTCGCGCTTCTCGTTCGAGGGCAAGCCGATTTATCACTATATGGGCTGCTCGACCTTCTCGAACTACACCGTCATGCCCGAAATCGCCGTGGCCAAAATCAATGAAGCGGCCGCTTTCGACAAGGTGTGCTATGTCGGTTGCGGCGTCACCACCGGCATCGGTGCGGTGATCAATACCGCCAAGGTGGAAATCGGCGCGACGGCCGTGGTCTTCGGTCTGGGCGGCATTGGTCTCAACGTCATTCAGGGCCTGCGCCTCGCCGG
>PJUL01001006.1_pt1 | contig 14585 bp, 14 predicted proteins | sample 1512221 | NCBI WGS metagenome assembly PJUL01 (sample SAMN08177667, study PRJNA422409) | Feces metagenome, whole genome shotgun sequencing project.
GACCTTCATCGAGGACGTCATGCGCTTCCTCGACAACGTCCTGCAGGACTTCATCGATCGCGCCCCGGACGCGGCCTCGACCGCCGCCTACGCCGCCATGCGCGAGCGTTCGGTGGGCCTGGGCCTGATGGGCTTCCACAGCTTCCTGCAAAGCCAGAACGTGCCGTTCGAAAGCGCCCTGGCCAAGAGCTGGAACATGCGGATGTTCAAGCACCTGCGCCGCGAGGCCGACAAGGCCTCGATCGCTCTCGGCGAAGAGAAGGGCCCGTGCCCGGACGCCGCCGATCGCGGCTCCAAGGAGCGCTTCTCGCACAAGCTGGCCATCGCCCCGACCGCCTCGATCTCGATCATCTGCGGCGGCACCAGCGCTGGCATCGAGCCGATCCCGGCCAACATCTACACCCACAAGACCCTGTCGGGCTCGTTCGCGGTGAAGAACCCCTACCTGGAGAAGCTGCTCGAGGAGAAGGGCCAGAACACCGACCTGGTGTGGGGCTCGATCCTGGAGAACGAAGGTTCGGTCCAGCACCTGGAGTTCCTGAGCCAGGACGAGAAGGACGTCTACAAGACCGCCTTCGAACTGGACCAGCGCTGGGTGGTCGAACTGGCCGCCGACCGCACGCCGGAAATTTGCCAGAGCCAGTCGGTGAACATCTTCCTGCCCGGCGACGTCGACAAATGGGACCTGCACATGCTGCACTGGCAGGCCTGGGAGCGGGGCGTCAAAAGCCTCTACTACCTGCGCTCCAAGTCGGTTCAGCGCGCGGCCTACGCCGGCGCCGACGGCAAGGCCGAGGCGGGTGAGGGCGGCTTCGACGTCGCGGAAAAGACCGACTACGAAGAGTGCCTCGCCTGCCAGTAATAAAGGCTGGCTAAGCGACGATTCACCACAGCGGCGCGACATCTCGCGCCGCTGTTTTTCTATGCGGAACCAATACAGTCACTGACTGTTCACCGAACGCCGGGTTTTCCCGGTGGACGTATCCGAAATGCCGGATACGGTGGGCAGGATTGGGATTGGGGAATCCGCAATGCGTATCGTTTGCGTGACGATCGCGACGTGCTGCGGCGCCATGCTGGCGCTCGCGGGCGCGCAGGCTGACGCCGCTGTCCGCAAGGGCAAGCGGGCCAAGCCCGCGCCCGCCGCCGCGCCGTCGCTCAGCCCGACCCTTCAGAAACTGGATCTTGCACGGCGGGCTCCGGCCCAGCCCTCGGCGGCCGCCTTCGTCGCGCGCCCCGTCGACACCCGCGCCACGGAAGCCGAGGGCGAGGCCTTCGCCATGTCGCCGGCGGGCCTCTACGGCGACGCCAACCTGCTGGACGCCGACCGCTATTACGACGAGCGCGGGCCGGTCAGCTGGCGCTCGAGCAGCGTCGTGGTCGGCGACAACGGCCATGCCGTGGACTCGGTGCGGGTCTCGGTGGCCAGCTCCTCGCGCCTGGCCCAGAGCGCGCCGCTCAGCCTGGTGCGCCCGGGCGCGGCCAATTTCGACGCCGACACCGTCGACGTCAGCGTCTCGCGCGGCTGGCCGGCGGCGGCCAAGTTCGGGGCCGGCAAGCTGTCGGTCGACTTCACCCCGCACGCGGGCCTGGGCTTCGGCGGAGCCGGCGGCTCGGCCGAGCTCGGCGGCATGGTGCGCATCGGCAAGAGCAGCGGCAAGAGCGTCGAGGACCGCGTCATCGACGGCCTGGGCGTGCGCGACGGCCGCGAGACCTTCGGCGACCGAGGGCGCTGGTACCTGTTCGCCGGAGCCAGCGGCCAGCTGGTCGGCATGAACCTGCTGCGCGGCCAGGACGGCGACTGGAGCCGGGCCGGCATCACCGCCGACACCACCAGCAAGCTGATCGGCGACGCCCAGGCCGGGGTCGGCTGGCGGCGCGGGGCCATGCAGGCCTCGGTCGGCTACATCCGCCGCGAGATCAAGGCCAAGGACCAGATCATGGGCATGGCCACCCAGGAAGACTCGGTCGTGGCCCTGTCGTTCAGCCTCAAGCCGGAGTGGTGAGCGGGGCCTTCGATGCTCCCTTGGGCCCCCTTTGGACCCCCTCAGGCGTGCGAACCCTTGAGTTTCCGGCCGCGATCATGCAGCTAGCGACCATCCTTCCGTAAAGTCGTCGAGCGTCATGAGCGATAGCGAGCCCCCGCGCCGCAAAATCCTGAGCCTGAAGAGCGGTGTCGCCGCGCCTGGCGGTCCGCCGCCGCTCGAGCGCCTGCAGAAGACGGCCCGGGTGGTGACGCCCGAACCAGCCGCGCCTCCGCCGCCGCCGCAAGTCGGCGACTGGAAGTGCAAGCCCTGCGGCACCCGCTTCGACCCGCCGGCCGAGCTGACCGACGAGGATCACGTGCGCTGCCCGTCGTGCAACGCCCGCCTGGGCGTGGCCGCCGACTTCCGCGCCGACCCGCCCCGCGTCGAGAAGACCCGCGCGCGCTATTTGAAGAAGGCTGGCTGAAGAAGCTCCCTGCCGCGCGTCAGCGCGGAGGCGGCGGCGGACGATCCGAGCCGTCGCCCGGAGGCGGGCCGCCCGGCTTGCCGTCAGGTCCGCCAGGGGGCGGCCCACCGGGACCCGGACCGCCTTTCGGCGGCGGGCCATCCGGCAGGAACGCAGAGATGCGATGATTGCTGAGGGTGAAGCGCACCTTCTGGCCCACCGCCACCTCGCCCAGCATGCCCGGCTTGACCGTGGCGAAGGGCATGGTCCCCGCCGGCCAGTTCAGCGGCTCCGAGGCTGCATAGGCGATCGTCACCCGGTCGGCGGTCGCATCGAGCGCCAGCACCACGCCGGTGATCACCACCTTGTCCAGATCCGTCTGCTTGGACCCGCCGCCGGGGCCGCCCGGTCCGCCGGGGCCGCCGCCTCCGGGAGGCGGACCGCCGCGACCGCCGCCGGGCGGCTGGGCGTGAGCCGCCGAGACGGCGAGCAGGGCGACGGCGAGGGCGGGAAGGATGAGCTTGCGCATGACCGGACGGGAACGTTGATGTCCGCGCCTGCCTAGCCGGTCAGTGCTGCGGGAAGACTGCGTTCGGTTTCCGGCCTGCAATGCAGGCGAGGGGCAGGCGAGGGGCGGGCGAGGAGGAGGCCGTAGCGCCGAGGCGCGGCGGCGGCTAGGGTCGTCGGATGAGCAAGCCGCCTTCAGAGCCGGAACATCCCAAGCCCGTCGTCATCGCGATAGGCGCCAATGGGAAGGTGACCGCCACGGTGGACGGCGAACCCGTCGATCCCGATCATCTCATGGCCGAACTGGCCGCCGCGCGGCCACAAGCCGACAACGACGCCTAGGGTCGTATCGACCGTCAGGCTCGTTGCGTGGTCCTCAGGCCTCGGTCCCGGGATCCAGGCTGATCGCGCCGGGCTCGGGCTTGGGCCGGCCGCCGGGGCGGCGGAAGAGGCCGCGCCAGCCGGTGGGCTCCAGGGCCGGGCTGGTCCAGACCTTGTCGTCGGCCGCCAGGGCCTCGGCCTTGTCGTAGATCTTGCGCATGGTCACGGTGTCGAACCGCAGCATGTTGAAGCCGTCGAAGTCGCCCGGGATCGAGGCCACGCTGAGCGGCAGGTTGTGGCGCGTGCAGAAGCCCTCGGCCAGGCTCAAGGCTTGACGATAGGAGAACCGCAGCATGGTCTCGAAGCTGCGGCCCATGATCGAGGCCACGCCCGGCGGGGTCGAGCGCACCGACGGGTCCAGCACCGTGTTGACGATGACGTAGACCCGGCCCCGGCGCACCCGCGAGCCGAGGTTGCGCCAGTGCAGCAGGGCGTCGGGCATCAGGAACAGCGGCGCGGCCACGCCGCCGTCGACATGCATCTCCTGCCGTCGTTCGCCGTCGCACTCGACGTCGAACAGCTTGGGCGGGAAGAGGCCGGGCACCGAGGCCGAGGCCACCAGGATCTCGCGGAACAGCTTCACCGCCTCGGGGCCGCCGCGCGTGGCGATCGCGCCCATGTCCCAGATCGTGGCCCGTTGGTTGTCGAGATTGGTGGTGGCGATCAGCAGGCGCCGGCCCTTGGCGTGCTCGACGGCGACGGCCTCGATCAGGGTCTCGTCGACGAAGGGCTCGACCAGGGCGTCCAGGCTCTCGCCCTTGAAGATGCTGGGGCCGAGCGCGGGGGCGAGGCGCCGCAGGCTGAGCAGCTCGGCCGCATGGCCGCCCAGATAGGCGTCGGTCAGGCGATCGTCCCACTCTGGCCCGAGAAAGGCCAGGGGGGCGATCAGGGCCCCGGTCGAGACGCCGGTGACGATGGCGAAGTGCGGCCGCCGGCCGGCCTTGGACAGGCCCGTCAGCACGCCCGCGCCATAGGCGCCGCCGGCCGCCCCGCCCGACAGGGCCAGGATGTTGAACTCGTCCATGCCGATCAGCGAGCGCACCGGCGCCAGGCGGTCGGCGGCGGCCTTCAGCGCGTCCTCGGCCTGCTCGATCGACAGCCGCACGCCCGGAAAGCCGACGGCCTCGGCGTGGGCGCTCGCCAGCGGCGCCGGCAGGCGCTTGCCGCGCAGAGGATCGGGGCCGCGCCAGTCGCGCAGCAGGCTCTGGATGGTGATCCGGGTCTCGGTTCCGGTCGGCTCGTTCCCGTGCGGTGCTCCGTCGCGGGCCATGCGGATCAGGCCCGGGCGCCGGCCAGGACGACTCCGACCAGGACGGCCGCGTAGTGCAGGCCCGCGCCGCCGATCACGTGGCCGTGCCAGATGGCGCGGCGGAACTTCAGCCGGCGCATCAGGTAGAACACCGTGCCGGTGGAATAGACGATGCCGCCGATGGCCAGCAGCAGCAGGGCCACCCACGACAGGCCCTCGATCATCGGCTTGATGGCCACCAGCACCAGCCAGCCCAGCGCCATGTAGAGGCCGACCCAGAACCGCTTGTCGAGGCCCGGCAGGAACAGCTTGGCCAGCACGCCCAGCCCGGCGATGCCCCAGACGGCGGCGGTCATGCCGATGGCCCACCAGCCGGTCAGGTTCTGGGTGGTGAAGGGGGTGTAGGAGGCGGCGATCATGATGAAGATGCCGGCGTGGTCGAAGCGGCGCAGCAGTGGCTGCCAGCGGGCCTTGGAGAAGTTGTAGGCAGTCGACAGCGACAGCATGGTCACCATGCCCACCGTATAGACCCCGATGGCCGCCATCTGGCTCAGCGAGCCCAGGCCGAAGGCCAGGCCCAGCAGGATGCCGCCGCCCAGCAGGGCGCAGGCGAGGCCCGCCAGGTGCACGATCAGGTCGGCCAGCTTCGCGCCCGACGTGGGATAGTGCTTGGTGAAGTCTGAGATCGTCATGGCCCGCCCAGCCTAGTCGAATTGGGTGACGTATAAACGCCGATCATCATGGCGCCGAAAGGGCATATCGCAAGCGCGACCGTTCATCACATCAGCCCCATCAATCCGTCCCAGGCCAGCTTGGTTCCGACCAGGATCAGCAGGACGTAGATCACCTTGTAGAAGCCCTCGGCCGGCACGCGCCGCACCAGCCAGACGCCGGCCCAGGTGGAGGCCAGGGCGAGGGGCGTCAGCACGGCCACGGCGGTCAGCACGCTGGGCGTGAACTGGCCCAAGGCCAGGTAGGCGGGCATCTTCATCCAGTTGACGATGGCGAAGAAGATCGCGCTGGTGCCGACGAAGACGTCGCGCGGCAGGCGGCGCGGCAGCACGTAGATCTGGAACGGCGGGCCGCCGGCGTGGGAGATCTGGCTGGTGAAGCCCGAGGCCATGCCGCACAGAACGCCCAGCCACGGCCGGCCCGGTCCGGCCTCGACGGCGGCGGCGGCCTTGACCGCCCGCTCGGCCCACAGGCGCTGGGCGGCGAACAGCACCGAGACCAGCCCGACCGCCAGCTCCACCGCCGACGACGAGACCAGCGCCGCCAGGGCCCAGCCCAGGAAGATGCCGAACGCGGCCGGCGGGACCATCAGGATCAGCAGGCTCTTGTCCCAGGTCTTGCGATAGGACCAGACGCCGACGACGTCCTGAAGGATCAAGAGCGGCAGCAGGATCGCCGCGGCCTTCACCGGCCCGACCGCAAGGGCCAGCAGGGGCGTGGCCACCACCCCGATCCCCGCGAACCCGCCCTTGGCCAGGCCCACCAGGATCACGGCGGGAACGGCGACGGCGTAGAAGAAGGGATCGGTGAGCATGGCCGGGGCTTAGCAGGCGGCGGCTTCGGCGTCTTCGCCCCTATGGCGGATCGACGCCTAGGAATTCGCGCTGATCTTTCACCGTGCATCCCCGCGAAGGCGGGGATCCAAGCCGAGTCCGCAGAAAATCCACGGCCGAGCGATTTTCGGGAAGTCAGCTTGGGTCCCCGCCTTCGCGGGGAGGAGCGGATTTGAGAGGGCGCTGCTTCGCTCCCTACACCAGCGGCGGGTTCACCTGCCGGAAGCCGCCTTCGCGCCAGTAGGGGTAGTAGGGATAGGCCGGGGTGACCGCGCTGGCGGCGTCCAGCGCCGCGACCTGCTCTGGGCTAAGGCTCCAGCCGATGGCCCCGAGGTTCTGGCGCAGCTGCTCCTCGGTGCGGGCGCCGATGATCACGCTGGAGACCGTGGGGCGGCGCAGCAGCCAGTTGATGGCGATCTGCGGCACGGTCCTGCCGGTCTCGGCGGCGATGGCGTCCAGGGCGTCGACGATGCGGTAGAGGCGCTCGTCGTCGACCGGCGGGCCGGCGTCGGCGGTCTGGTGCAGGCGGCTGGTCTCGGGCAGCGGCTGGCCGCGGCGGATCTTGCCCGTCAGGCGGCCCCAGCCCAGCGGGCTCCAGACCATGGCGCCGACGCCCTGGTCGGCGGCCAGCGGCATCAGCTCCCACTCGTAGTCGCGGCCGGCCAGCGAGTAATAGGCCTGGTGGGCGACATAGCGCGGCCAGCCGTGGCGGTCGGCGGCGGCCAGCGACTTCATCAGCTCCCAACCGGCGAAGTTGGAGGCGCCGACATAGAGCACCTTGCCGGCGCGCACGAGGTCGTCGAGGGCCGACAGCGTCTCCTCCACCGGCGTCGTCCCGTCGAAGGCGTGCAGTTGCAGCAGGTCGATGCGGTCGGTCTTCAGCCGCTTCAGCGCCGCCTCGACGCTGCGCACCAGCCGCAGGCGCGAGGCCCCGGCCTCCAGCGGTCCGTCGCCCATCGGCAGGCCGAGCTTGGTGGAGATCAGCGCCTCGTCGCGGCGGCCGGCCAGGGCCTCGCCGAGAATCTCCTCGGAGGCGCCGTTCGAATAGACGTCGGCGGTGTCGAACAGGGTGACGCCGGCCTCCAGGCAGATGTCGATCAGCCGCCGGGCCTCCTCGACGCGGGTGTCGCCCCAGGCGCTGAACAGCGGCCCCTGGCCGCCGAACGTGCCGGCGCCGAAGCTGAGGGCGGGGACCTTGAGGCCGGACCGGCCGAGCGTGCGGTATTCCATGGGAAGTCTCCTGAGGAAGACGGGGGAAGGGATCCCGGCCGATCGGCGATAGCGCTCCCGCAGGAGCGGTTCTTGCTCGATCCGACTTTCGGCTTTGGGGCTGGCTCCTCCCTCGCGAAGCGGGGGAGGTGGCGCGGTGCGGATACGCGCCGTGACGGAGGGGGCGAGTGACGGAGCTCGGCGCCCAGTCACGCCCCCTCCACCACTTCGTGGTCCCCCTCCCCCGTTTCACGGGGGAGGAGATTGGGCGCTACGCCGCCGCTAGTTTCTCGCGGCGCTCCAGGCCAAGGCTCAGCGCGGCCAGGACCAGGGCGGCCATCGGCACCAGGGCCGCGATCGGGGCGATGGCCGCCAGGCCCGCGCCGTGGGCGATCACCGCGCCGCCCAGGGCCGCGCCGATGGCGTTGCCGAGGTTGAAGGCGGCGATGTTGAGGCTCGAGGCCAGGCCCTGGCCCGCGCCGCCGGCCTGGCTGAGCACCCGCATCTGCAACGGCGCGACGGTGGCGAAGGCGGCCGCGCCCAGCAGGAAGGCGGCCAGAACCGCGCCGACCTTGTCGTGGAACGCCCAGCCCGAGGCCAGCATGACCACGGTCAGGACGGCGATGCTCCCGGCCAGGGCGGCGTTGAGGTTCCTGTCGGCCCAGCGGCCGCCCAGCAGGTTGCCCGCCACCAGGCCCGCGCCGAACACCAGCAGGATCGGCGACACCGCGGCCTCCGAGAATCCGGCCAGCTGCGTGAGGATCGGCTGGATGTAGGTGAACACCGCGAACACTCCGCCGAAGCCCAGCACGGTCATCACCAGGCCCAGCTGCACCTGCGGACGGGCCAGCACGGCGAACTCTTCCTTGAGGGGCGCGGGCTCGACGGCCTTGTCGCCCTTGGGGACCAGCAGGGCCAGGATCACGAGCGCCAGGGCGCCGATGGCGGCCACCGCCCAGAAGGTCGAGCGCCAGCCGAAGGCCAGGCCCAGCCACGCCCCGAACGGCACGCCCAGCAGGGTGGCCAGGGTCAGGCCGGTGAACATGATGGCGATTGCCGAGGCCTTGCGCTCGGGCGCCACGAGCGAGACGGCGACCAGCGAACCGACGCCGAAGAAGGTGCCGTGCGCCAGGGCCGTGACGATCCGCGCGCCCATCAAGAGAGCGAAGTTCGGCGCCAGGGCGGCGGCCAGGTTGCCCAGGGTGAAGATGGCCATCAGGGCCAGCAGCGTGGTCTTGGGCGGCAGGCGGCGCGTGGCCAGGGTCAGGATCGGCGCGCCGACGAAGACGCCCAGGGCGTAGCCGGTGGTCAGCCAGCCGGCCGTGGGGATCGAGACGCCGAGATCGGCCGAGACCTGTAACAGCAGGCCCATGATGACGAACTCGGTGACGCCGATGCCGAAGGCGCCGACGGTCAAAGCATAGAGGGCGAGGGGCATGACAGCCGGCTCCGGTGAATGTGCGGACCGTCAGATAGCGCTGGCGCCTTCGATGAATTAGATTGCCGGAAGGATCATCACTTGTGAATTGAAGGCGCGATGGCGCGACAGGAAATCAATCGCACCGCCGAGATGGAGGTCTTCGTCCGGGTGGTGGAGCAGGGCGGCTTCTCGGCCGCGGCGCGCTCGCTCCGGATGACCCCGTCGGCGGTCAGCAAGCTGGTGGCCCGGCTGGAGGCGCGGCTGGGCGCGCGGCTGGTCAACCGCTCGACCCGCAAGCTGATCCTGACCGCCGAGGGCCAGACCTTTCACGAGCACTCGCTGCGGGTGCTGGCCGACCTCGACGAGGCCGAGCGCGCCGTGGCCGCCAGCGCCGCCCCGCGCGGCCGGGTGCGGGTCAATTCCAGCGTGCCGTTCGGCCAGCACTATCTGCTGCCCCTGGCCCCGAGGTTCCTGGCCGCCCACCCCGACATCCAGCTCGACATCACGGTCACCGACCAGGTGATCGACCTGATGGACGAGCGGGCCGACGTCGCCATCCGCGTGGGGCCGATGCGGGCCTCGCAGCTGATGGCCCGCAAGATCGCCCAGAGCCGCATGGTGCTGGTCGCCTCGCCGGCCTATCTGGCGGGCGCCGGGACGCCCGCCCATCCCGACGATCTGCCTCGTCACGAGCTGATCACCTTCAACTTCGCCCGCCACTGCGACTCCTGGCCGTTCCTGATCGACGGCGAGGGCGTCTTCCGACCGGTCCACGGCCGCGCCGAGGTCGGCGACGGCGAGAGCGCCCGCGTGCTGGCCCTGGCCGGCCAGGGGATCGCGCGGCTGTCGGTGCTGCACGTCGGTCCCGACATCGCCGCCGGGCGGCTGGTCCCGGTGCTGGAGGCCTTCAATCCCGGCGACATCGAACTGATCCACGCCGTCTATGTCGGCCACGGCGGCCAGCTGCCCGCCCGGGTGCGGGCCTTCATCGACTGGCTGGCGGGCGAGGTGACCGTGGGCAAGGGCGAACCGGCGGCGCTGGCGCAGTTCGCGGCTTGAATCCCTCTCTCTTAGAGAGAGGGCGGGGCCCGCCGCGAAGCGGTGGGAGGGTGAGAGGTAACAAACTTTCCGAACCCGGCGCGAGGCTGAACACCCCCGCCTCCCCAGGCCTCGTGCCTGGGGCCCAGGGTTCCGCCGCCGAGATTGTCGACTTCCTCACGACCACGTTGGCGGCGCCCAGCCTGGCCCGGCCATGGGTCCTCGCCACAGGGGCGAGGAAGGCGGGAAATGAGAGCGCGATCGTCCGAAAGGGGTGGCTTTCGGGATTTGCCGGCCGACGGTGAAACCTCTCACCCTCCCACGCCTTGAGGCGCGGGCCCCTCCCTCTCTCAAAGAGAGAGGGATCTTCCTACCGCGCCGCCTTGCCGTAGGCGCTGATCGCCGCCGCCATCTCAGGGGTCGCTTCCACCGCCGGTGCGGCGGTCGCCTCCGGTGCGGCGGCGCCGGCGAGGCGGGCCTGGGCTTCGGGCGAGAGGGTGACGGTGTCGCGCGGCGTGGCCGAGGGCTGGGCGGCGTCGCGGTCGGACTGCAGGCGGGCGCGGTAGTCGCCGACGCTGGCCGGCCCCTTGGCGCCGGGCACGCCGACTTGCAGCGAGGCGACGATGGTCTGGTCGGTCTCGGAGAGGCCGTCGAAGGCGTCCAGCGCCTTCTGCTGGGGAACCGGCGGGGCGGCGTCGGATCCGGCCCAGGCGGCCTTGGTGAAGGTGTTGAGCGCCGACTGCACGGTCTTGGCGAACGGCGACTCGTTGAGCGCCTGGGACAGGCCCGCGCGCTCGCCGTGGCCCGCGCCGGCCCAGCGGTCGGCCAGGGCGTGATAGGCGCCCAGCTGCTGGTCCAGCCCGACCGATCCCGTGGTGTCGTTGAGCGCCGCCGTCGCGGCCGCCGTCCCACCGGGATAGGCGACGGGGGCGGCGGAAGCGCCCGTGTCGGTGGTCGATAGCTGCGAAATCTTCATCCTGCCGACAGCCTTCGCGCCCGCGCGGTGAAGAGGGGGTGAACGCTCGCCCCAGGGCTGCGCGGCATGCTGTCGCGCCTTGGCGGGAGGGCGCTCGCCGTGCGGCAAGCGCCCTCAATCAGCGTCAGCCGCCGACCAGCACCTCGGCCACCTGCACGGCGTTCAGGGCTGCGCCCTTGCGCAGGTTGTCGCCGACCACGAAGAGCGCCAGGCCGTGTTCGACCGTCGGGTCGGGACGCACGCGGCCGACGAACACCGGGTCCTGGCCGGTGGCGGCGAGCGGGTTGGGCACGTCGTCCAGCACCACGCCCGGCGCATTGCCCAGCAGCTCCAGCGCCTCGGCCACCGAGATCGGCCGCTCGAACTCGGCGTTGATCGATAGGGCGTGGCCGCTGAACACCGGCACCCGCACGCAGGTGCCGCTGACCGGCAACTGCGGCAGGCCCAGGATCTTGCGGCTCTCGTCGCGCAGCTTCAGCTCTTCCTCGGTATAGCCGTCCTCGCCCAGCACGTAGTTCAGCGGCACCACGTTGTAGGCGAGCGGCACGGCCCACTTCTGCGGCTCGGGCAGGGGGGCGGCGTCCGGCGACAGGGCCAGGCCGTCGAGGTCGCCGGCCGCGCCGGCCTGCACCTGCTCGGACAGCACCCGGATGCCCTCGACCCCGCCGCCCGAGGCGGCCTGGTAGGTGCTGACGGTCAGGCGCTTGAGGCCCGCCCGGTCGTGCAGCGGCTTCAGCGCCGGCATGGCGGCCATGGTCGTGCAGTTGGGGTTGGCGACGATGCCCTTGGGGATCACGGCCAGGGCGTCGGGGTTCACTTCCGACACCACCAGCGGCACGTCCGGGTCGCTGCGCCAGGCCGAGGAGTTGTCGATGACGATCGCCCCGGCCGCGGCGGCCTTGGGCGCCAGCTCGCGCGAGGTGTCGCCGCCGGCCGAGAAGAACACGATGTCGAGGCCGGCGAAGTCGGCGCTGGCGGCGTCCTCCACCGTCACCGACCCGTCCTTCCAGGCCAGGGCCTGGCCGGCCGAGCGGGCCGAGGCGAACACGCGCAGCGAGGCCAGCGGGAAGTCCCGCTCGGCCAGCAGCTTCAACATCATGCCGCCCACCAGGCCGGTGGCGCCGACGACGCCGACGTGCGGCGGGTTCGAACGGGAAAACTTGGGGCTCATGGTGGTGCGTCTCCTGGTGAGGTGGAGCGCGGGGAGCCGTCAGATCTCGTGGTCAAGAGAGCCGCCCCGCGCAGTGCGGGGCTGGTCTGGGGATGCTTGCGTCAGATCGCGCGCATACCCGCCGCCCCGCCGAAGCGGGTCGTTTTGCGGGTAATAATTTTGGTCGCGGCGAAGTGCATCGAGCGGGTTGATAGCGGCGAAGCTGGCCTCGGTAAAGCGGGGAACGCTGTTTTCGGCTCAGCGTGCTCGGGCCGCCACCCGGAAGCCGATCGAGTGATAGGCCCCGCTGGCGCCGCGGCCCTCGCCCCGGCCGGTCGACTTGCCGCTGTTGCCGGTCGCGTACCACGAGCCGCCCTTGACCACGTTGACGCTGCTGCCCGACTCCGCCCCGTTCGAGGCGGTGTTGAGGGTGCTGGTCCATTCGTAGGCGTTGCCGGCCATGTCGTAGCAGCCGCACCAGCTCTTGCCGGCCTCATAGGCGCCGACCGCGGTGGAATAGCCGCCCCACACCTGGACCAGGGTCTCGAACTGATCGGAATTGGCGAAGTCGGCCCAGGTGCGGTTGGTGTCGCTGTCGTACTGCCAGCCGGTGACGCCGCCCGAGCTCGACATCGACAGCACGCTGGCCAGGGCGGCGGTGTCGTCGGTGAGGGCGGTGGTTCCGTCCGGCAGGGTCGTGACCACGTCGTCGTCGTAATAGGTCAGGGTCGTCAGGCCGGAGCCGGCCAGCACATAGGCCGCGCAGACGCCGTTGTAGTTGAACAGCGAGGTCAGGGTCGAGGCGCTGTAGCTGCTGCCCGCGCTGGCGCCCCAGGGATAGGCGTAGGTCGTGTTGGTCCCGAGCGCGGCGTATTCCCACTCGCCTTCGGTGGGCACGTAGATGTCGTAGCCGGAGATCTGGGTTTCCAGCCAGGCGCAATAGGCCTGGGCCTGGGTCAGGGAGACGAAGAAGACCGGGTGATCCTCCTTGCCGGCCGGATAGGCCCCGCTGGCCCAATAGCGCCCCGCGGTCTTGGCGGTGCTGGGATAGTAGGTCGAGCCCATGGCGTTGCAGAACGCCTTCCAGTTGGCGTTGGTCACCAGGTATTTCGACATCAGGTAGGAAACCAGCGTGGCCGTGCTGCTGGTGTCGCTGACCGCGCCGGTCACCGGGTCGGTGGTGCTGGAGGTCGTCGTCGCGTGGAAGGCGTAGGTCACCGTCCCCGAGGCGATCACGGTCACGAAGTCGGCGATGGTCGGGGTCGTGGCTGTCGTGCTGGTCTCGGTCGAGGTCCAGACCGGGCTGCCCGACGCCGTGGAAGATGACGAGGAGGAGGAAGACGACGAAGACGAGGAGGCCGTCGAGGAGCTGCTGGCGCTCGACGAGGTCGTGCTCGAGGTGGAGGGGCTTCCACCGCCGCCGCCACAGGCCGCCAGGCTCGCGACGCCCAGGGCCGAACCGGCCCGGACGCCGCCGATCAGGGTGCGTCGATCGAGTCCGCTGTTTCCCGCCATGGTTCCTCCCGTAACGAAGGGCGAGGCTGGGCGGGCGGTGCGGTAATTTTCCGACGGCTGCGTAACGCTCGCGTATCGATGGTCGGCGAGCCGGGGCTCAGCCGCTGGCCCCCTTGCTCTCCCAGCCGTCGACGAACGGGAACCGCTTGTCCCAGAACTCCGCCAGCCGCGGATCGGCGTCCACGCGGCGCACCACGTCGGCCATCTTCGGCGCGCGGTCGTAGAACCGCACCCGGCGCGAGCCCCAGCGGCTGACGACGGCGACATAGAGGTCGAGCACGGTCAGCTCGTCGCCGAGGATGTAGGCGCCGGGCTCGACCTGGGCGTCCATCATCGCCCAGCAGTCGGCGATGCGGTCGGCGGTGGCGGCCTTGACCCTGCCTTGCGCCTCCGGATCCGGGCCGGCCAGGCGCGAGGGATCGTCGCGCACCCAGAACAGCGAATAGATCGAGGCCGGGATGAAGGTCATCCAGCGCAGGAACTGGCCCCGGCGCGGATCGCCGACGGCGGGTCCCAGCCGCGCCTCGGGGTGGTTGTCGGCCAGCCAGATCAGGATCGCCGCGCTTTCGGTGATCGTCTCGCCGTCGGGAGTGACAAGGGCCGGGATCTGCTTCATCGGATTGACGCCGACGACCTTGGCCTGCTGCGCCTCGCCCTCCCAGGTGGGCGCCTCGATGACCGTGTAGGGCTGCCCCAATAGGGTCAAAGTCGCTTCGACGGGGACCGAGCCCGAGCCAAGCGCGCCATAGATGGTGTAAGCTCGATTCATCATTGGTTACCCATTCTGCCCACAACATCTTGTGTGCTGAGACAATCTGACCACTAGATGCGCGCCGTCGCCCTGCGCTATCTAGATCCTACCCCGCCGCTCGATTCGCGTCCGCCCGCTCTGGAGACCGCCCATGTCCGCCTCGCTGATCACCACGCCCGGCCTCATGATCCCCTCGGGCGGCTACAAGCCCTTCCGCTATCCCTGGGCCTACGACTTCTGGAAGAAGCAGCAGCAGGTCCACTGGATGCCGGAAGAGGTGCCGCTGGGCGAGGACCTCAAGGACTGGGCCGTCAAGCTGAACGACAAGGAGCGCAATCTGCTGACGCAGATCTTCCGCTTCTTCACCCAGTCCGACGTCGAGGTGCAGGACAAC
>PJUL01001007.1_pt1 | contig 14584 bp, 9 predicted proteins | sample 1512221 | NCBI WGS metagenome assembly PJUL01 (sample SAMN08177667, study PRJNA422409) | Feces metagenome, whole genome shotgun sequencing project.
AAGGACATCACCGAAGAGCAGTACGCCGAGTTCTACAAGACCATCAGCCATGACCACGAGGCCCCGCTGACCTGGGCGCACAACCGCGTCGAAGGCAACACCGAGTACACGCAGCTGCTGTACATCCCTGCCAAGGCCCCGTTTGACCTGTGGAATCGCGACAAGAAAGCGGGCGTGAAGCTCTATGTGAAGCGCGTCTTCATCATGGACGACGCCGAGGCGCTGATGCCCACCTACCTGCGTTTCGTCAAGGGCGTGATCGACTCGGCCGATCTACCGCTGAACGTGAGCCGCGAGCTGCTGCAGGAAAGCCGCGACGTGCGCGCCATCCGCGAAGGCTCGACCAAGCGCGTACTGAGCATGCTGGAAGACCTGGCCAAACACGACAAGCACGACACCGCTGCGGCCGCCGATGGCGTGACCGATGTGGTGGATGCCGACGACAAGGCCAAGGAAGGCAAGTACACGGCGTTCTATGCCGAATTTGGCGCTGTGCTGAAGGAGGGCCTGGGCGAAGACTTTGGCAACCGCGAGCGTCTGGCCAAGCTGTTGCGCTTTGCATCCACCACCAGCGACGCCTTGACCGTGGGCTTTGCCGACTACAAGGCCCGCATGAAGGAAGGCCAGGAGGCGATTTACTACATCACTGCTGATACGCTCGCCGCCGCTAAGAACAGCCCGCAGCTCGAAGTCTTCAAGAAGAAGGGCATCGAAGTGCTCTTGATGACCGACCGCGTGGACGAGTGGGCGCTGAACTATCTGCACGAGTTTGATGGCACCCCGCTGCAAAGCGTGGCCAAGGGTGCGGTGGACCTGGGCAAGCTGCAGGACGAAGCCGAGAAGAAGGCGGCGGAAGAAGCTGCCGAAGCCTTCAAGCCTGTGTTGGCCAAGCTGAAAGAAGCGCTCAAGGACAAGGCCGAGGACGTGCGCGTGACCACGCGCCTCGTTGACTCGCCGGCCTGTCTGGTGGTGCAGGACGACGGCATGAGCACGCAGCTTGCGCGCCTGCTCAAGCAAGCGGGCCAAGAGGCGCCTGCGACCAAGCCGGTGCTGGAGGTGAACGCCGAACACGCGCTGGTCAAGAAGTTGGATGGCAGCGTGCATTTCCATGACCTTGCGCACATTCTGTTCGACCAGGCCCTGCTGGCCGAGGGAGGGTTGCCCGAAGACCCGGCCGCCTATGTGAAGCGTGTGAACGCCCTGCTGGCTTGATGGGCCAACTCAGCCTGCGGCAGTGGCTGTACCCAATGGAGCCAGACTTTGAGTCAAATCGGGCTCTGGCGCTTATCCAGTAAGCGCCGGCAGATATCAAAATAGAAAACCCCGGGTGCGAAAGCCACCGGGGTTTTTTGTTGGGTTCTGCGGGGAAACCCCGCGCGGTTTTACTCCTCGGGCTGGGCCTGCTCCAGGAGGCGCGAGTGTGCACGGTTGCGTTCCTGCGGGTCTGCGTCGATCAGTGATTGGAGTGCGCCTTCGGGTGCCAGGCGGCCTTTGCGCCGGTCGTTCTTGACGGGCATGTTGCGCCACCCCGAGAGCACCAGCCAATCCCACAGTTCACGGGGCACCGGCTGGCTGATCGCCATCTTGACATCGCCGCGAAGAATGATGGACCCCACCTGCGGCAGCGGGCCCACGGGGGCGGGCTTGCGCTGCTGGCGGATCGAGAAAAGATTACGAAGCAAATCCTTCATGGGTAGGCCAACTCGCTGGGGAAGAGGAAAGTACTGGCAGCATAGCCCACGTGGCGCACGAAGCTCAAGCACCAGTTCACGAAGCGAAGAATCAGCGGTGCGCTGCAACCACCCCGCAGGGTGGATGTCTGGTTTTGGATGCAGTGGATGAGGTCATGACCGCATGGCCGCCGTCGTGCCGGGCGGGCCACCGAGCAGGGTTTTCATGGCGCGCAACTGCATCAGGCCATCGCGGGCGGCCACTTCCAGCACCTGCAGTTCTCCGATCACGGCTTTGGCATCCTGGGCGCGCGCAGCGTCTTCCAGCGCGTGGGCTGCATCGTTGAGCTGCAGCAGGCCGAAGCTGCCCACCGAGCCACCGAGCGCGTGGGCCTCGCGCCCCGTGGTGGCCCAGTCCTGGTCGTCCACGGAGGCTCGGATCAGCGCGATGCGGCGGTCGCAGTTGCGAATGAAATGGTCCACCAGTGTGCGCAGACTGGGTGGGTCAAACAGGGTGAGCAGTTCTTCCAGCACCCTGGCGTCAAAGGGCGGGCGGTGGGCAGCCGCGGTGGGCGTTGCCGTGGGCTTGGCGGGGGCCGTGTGCGGTGCGGTGCGATGGGGCCGCACCCAGGGCTCCAGGGCGCGCCACAGATGGTCCTCCAGCAGCGGCTTGGCCAGGTATGCGTTCATGCCAGCGGCAAAGGCAGCCTCGATGTCGGCATGGGTGGCGTTGGCTGTCATGGCGATGATGGGCAAGTGGCGCCATGGCTCTTGGGCGCGCAGCGCGCGCGTGGCGCTCAATCCGTCCATCACCGGCATCTGGATGTCCATCAGCACGGCGCTGTAGGTGCCAGGCGCGGCGGCGGCCAGGCGCTCCATGGCCTCCTGGCCGTTGCCTGCTGTGTCGGTGGCGGCGCCGCCGTGCCCCAGCAGGCCGCAGGCCACCTGCAGATTGACGGGGTTGTCATCCACCACCAGCACGCGGTGGGGGCCAGTGGCCTGGGGTGGCGCAGCAGGGGCGGGTGCGGCCGATGGCTCGGCGCTTTGGGCGATGGGCAGCGGTTCGGGCGCCCGCTGCACCTGCGCCGTGAACCAGAACGTGCTTCCCTGGCCCGGTGTGCTGTTGACACCCGCGGTGCCGCCCATCAGTTCGGCCAACTGGCGTGAGATCACCAGCCCCAGCCCTGTTCCGCCAAAGCGCTGCGTGAGGGACGTTTCCGATTGGCGGTAAGGCTGGAACAGCCGCCCCATCTGCGAGTCGCTGAGGCCCTGGCCGGTGTCGCTGACCTCTCCGTACAGCACCAGCGCGCCGCTGGACTCGGGGGCTTCGCTGTCCTGGCCGTTGTTGTCGGGGAGGGCGTTTGTGCCGTCCTCGTGTGTGCTCTCTGGTGCCTGCAAGCGCAGCGTGATGGCCACCTCGCCCTGTTCGGTGAAGTTGATGGCGTTTTGCAGGTAATTGATGAGGATCTGCGCCAGGCGCCGGGGGTCGCCCAGCAGATGGTCGGGCAGTCGGTCGTCAATGTCCACGCGCAGGCCCAGGCCCTTTCGCATGGCCTTGGGGGCCAGCAGATCCGTCACGTCGGCCAGCAAAGAGTGCAGCGCAAACGCACGCGGCTCCAGCCGCAGGTGTCCGCCGTCCATCTTGGAAAAATCCAGGACGTCGTTCACGATGCCCAGAAGGTGTTTGCTGGCGCGCAGCATCTGTTGCACGCGCTCATGCTGGGGCAGGCTCAGCGGCTCCTTCAGTGCCAGTTGGGCCAGCCCCAGAATGGCGTTCAGCGGCGTGCGGATCTCATGGCTCATCACCGCCAGAAAGTGGGCGCGGTCCAGCGCTGCCTGTTCGGCCGTGTCTTTGGCGTCGCGCAGCGCCTGGGCTTCGCGCCGGCGGTCGGTCACGTCCAGCCAGACGCCGCTGAACAGCACGTCGCCGCCAGGCAGGGGGCGGGCCGTGGCCAGGGTGCGCAGCCACCGCGCGCCCTGTGCGTGGGAAACCTGCAGATCAAAGTCCACGGGCTGCAGGCTCTTGAAACTGGCGATGAACAAGGTGCGTACATCGGCGGGGGCGTCCGGTTGCGCTTCCGCCTCGACGGCACCGACGCCATACGCCTGCTCGATAGGGCCTTCAACACCACTGACTGCCCGGCGAAGCGCGATTGCAGGCACCCCTGGCAGTTCGGCTGCCTTGTCGCTCACGAACAGAAAGCGGCAGGTGCCATCCGCCCGCAGCGCGAGCTGAAACACCGCGCCCGGAATGGCGCTGGTCAAGTCCACCAGTTGTTCGGAAAGCCGCCGTGCCTCGGCGCTGGCCGCCACCTCCTGGGCCAGGCGTTCGGCCTGCTGCATGCCGTCCCGGAACACCTGCAGCGCCCGGGCCATGGTGCCCACTTCATCGCGGCGGTCGGTGCCCGGTATGGCACCGCTGTAGTCGCGCGCGGTCAGCCGCTCCATGGTGTGGGTGAGCTGACCCACAGGGTGAGAAATCTGCGAAAACGCCACATGCGCCGACAGCACCAGCACCAGGGCCAGTCCGAGCGTGACCCCGACGGTAGTGGCCCAGAGGCGGCGGTCCGTGGCCACTTGAAGCGCCTGCGAAGCGGTTTCGAAGTGGCTCATCGAATGCTGGCGCAGCACACCCAGTTCGTCTCGCAGCACCTGCAAGACCGGCGCCACCTGGTCGCGCGCAATGCGCTGTGCCTGGGTGTCACGTTGCAGTGCCGCGGCTTCGGCGGCGCGCAACGCGTCCTCAAAAAGCGCATCCGCTTTGGCAGACAGTGCTGTGGTGGAGTGTTCCGGGGCTGTCGCCGCGTGGGATGGGCTCGGCTGGGACGCCTGCAGCCCGCCGATTTCGCGCAACTCGGCGGCGAAAGCCGCCCGCTTTGCGCGCAGGTCCTGCGCTACGGCGTGCCGACGCGCAGCGTCAGGCTCGAAGAGCGCTGTCTGAACGGCGCGCTCTGTCTCATTGAGCACCTGCACGGCTTCACTCATGTGAGAACCCGTTCGCATCTGCGCGTCGATGAGCGCGCGGTAAGTGCGGTCCACCCCTCTCATGCTGACCAGCGCATAGGCCATGACCGCCACGGAGATCATTCCCATCAAGGCCACCAGCAAGGCGATCTTGGTGGCCAGCGGTCTATGCAGGAAAAGGCGCTCGTAAATCATGGTGCCGGGCGGGTGCTTGGAAGGCGGTGCAGACCTGTGTTCGGCACCATGCCACAAAGCACGGCATGCGTCACGCAATGAGGCGCCACGCTCGGCGCCAACGCGTGGTGAGGCCTGGGATGCAGGCGCGAAGCGAAGGATTTTTTCGATGAAGGGCGGTAGCACAAACGTTGGCGCCAGGAGCGCCGATTCCTCAAAGGCATGGGCGGCAGTCTAGGTGAGAGCGTGGTGCAAACCATACGTTCGCTTAGTACCAAAAGTTAACGATTGTGGACACAGGGTTTGAGCGCCCTGTGCGCCGATAGATTCAAGCCCTGCCTTCAGCCGCCGTGGTCAGGGCGCGTCCTCGCACTCCCCCTCGGACTCATCTCATTTTTACTGCCCCAAAAGGGCCTGGTGAGGTTGCGGCGTGGCTGAAATTTTTCAGCAGTTCACTTCAGGAGAATGTATGTTCGACCTTGTAGCGCGATGGTGTTCGCGCGGCCGTGCCGCGCCGATCCAGGTACAAACCAGTGACCGCGGTGCGCAAGTTTCGCAGCCCGCAGTGCAGCCGCAAGACGCCACTGTGTGTCAGGCTGGCATGGCCCGCCGGTTCCGGTGGCTGGTGCTGGCAGGCGGTTTGGTCGCCGGCAATTTCCTCATGGCGGGGACGGCCTTTGCGCAGACCGACATCCTGGTCAACCACAACGGTTTGTACGACGGCGTGGACGCCGCTTTCGGCCCTGCAGGCGGAACCTTCACCTACCAGGCCCGCGTGCGGCACAACAGCGGTCCTGCCGCTGCCAATGTGGTTTTGACGCAGAACCTGCCTGTGGGCGGCATATTCAAAGGCTACTCCAGCACGCCCGGTGGCATCACCTGCGCGCCGGCCCTCGCGCCCGACACCGTGCTGACGTTGGCCAATCGCACTCTGACCTGCAGTGTGGGCGCACTGGCCTCTGCGGATGGCTTCAAGTGGGTGAACTTCGACATCGTGCTGCCCGATGTCGGCACCAATTGGGAGGCAACCGCCAGCGCCACCCATTCCGGCGCTGACCCCGATCCGGGCAACAACACCAACCTACCCCGCAACTTCACCACCAACACGGCGGCGGATCTGGGCGTTGAACTGCTTGCACCCGCCACGGTGGCCAATGGCGCGGCATTCAACTACACCATCAATGTGGCCAACAATGGACCCAGCAGCATTCCTGCGGCCGGCCGTGCAGAGGTGACATTCCAGATTCCCAACGGCGTTGTCATCACGGGTGCACCCAGCGGGCCAGGCTGGACCTGTACGCCATCGGGTGGCTACCCACGCACCACCGGCACGCTGGTCTGTACCCGCCCGGGCACCTTGGCGACTGGCGCCATGCCTTCCATCACCGTGCCGGCCGCCGCCAACCAAAGCGGCAGCATTGCCGGGTCGGCCGCGATTGCAGGGTTTCAGAACGCTGGGGCCACCATTTCTGACCGCATGCCCGACGGGCAAAGCGGCAACAACGAAGACAGCGTCGTCATTTCGGTGACGGGCGGCGATTTCGTGGATGTGTCGTTGCAGAAAACCGCAAGCCCTGTTGTTGTGGATGCGGCCACGGGGGGGACGGTCACATACACCCTCACGCCCCGTCGCGAGGGCGGCACCGTCCAGCCCTACGGCATGACGCTCACCGATGTCTTGCCCGCTGGCGTGACCTTTGGAGCGTTCTCAGGCAGCAACTCGCCGGATTGGGTGTGTGCTCACAACGCGGGCACGATCACGTGCAACCACAGCAGCACCGCGGGTGCGCCTTACACAGGGGGCAATTTCGCGGCCATGCCCGGCGTCAGCTTCACGGCCAACATCCCCGCTGGGGCGGTGGGCATGATTACCAATGTGGGCACCATCGAACTGCCGCCAGCGTTGGGTGAAGTCAACACGGGCAACAACTCGGACGATGTGAGCGTCACGCGCAGCAACACGGCTCAGTTGGCCATCACCAAGACGGGTCCATCCCGGCCCGTGCAGGCGGGGCAGAACTTCACGTTCAACCTGGCCATCCGCAACAACGGGCCCATGGACGTTCTCTCGGGGCAGGCCATCACTGTGACGGAGAGCCCCGGGGCTGGCTTGACCATCCTTTCGATGGTGCCGAATCCGGCACCACCTCCAGCCCCTCCGGCACCTGTCGTCTGGTCCTGCTCTTCCGCCACGGTGTGTGATTACACGGGCGGTCTGGCCAATGGCGCCACGCTGAATGTGACGGTCACTGCCGTGGTGCCTGTGGCGTCGGGCACACATGCCACCTTCAGCAACTCCGCTGGCGCGGGCGTTACTGGGCGAGACGGAACGGTGGTTACCAACGGCGCCAACGTGGTGGTGTCCAACGCCACGGCAGACGTGGGCATCGTCAAGACGGTGCTGTCTCCCGCTGGCCCCATCCAGAGCGGCGACACAGTGACCTACAACCTGCGGGTGACCAACCACAGCGCAGGCACCACCGTGACGGGCATCACCGTGACAGACGTGCTCGCCGGCCTGGTGCGCCAAGATGAAGGCGGCACGGTGGACACCCCCACGCCCGGCTCGTCACGTTACCCAGGTGGGGGCTTTGTTTCTGCCACGCCTGGCGCGGGGGCCGTGTGCCCTGCACCCACGGGTGGCGTCAACAGCGAATCCCGCACGTTGACCTGCACCATCGCCTCCCTCAACCCCGGTACCTCGGTGGACATCGCGGTGGTGATTCGTCCCAAGGTCGTTACCAGCGGCATCTACAGCAACACGGCCACCGCGCGGTCCAGCGACATCAATGACAACGATGACAGCAACGATTCCAGCACCGTGGGTATCTCAGCCACGGCACTGGTGGATCTGGTGGCGCTCAAGCAGGTGTCTCCCACCACGGCCGCCGCTGGCGAGCCGCTGACCTTCCTGGCCACGGTGCGCAACGACGGGCCTTCATCTGCCCAGGCCGTGACCATGGCAGACACACTGCCCGCCAATGCTGTGCTGATCGGCACTCCCACGGTGTCCGATGGCGGCACTTGCACCGCCACCGGTGGCGCAGCGGCAACGCCGCGCACAGCGGGTGGCACCCTGAACTGCTCCTGGCCAGCTGCCGTGCCCAGCCGGGCACAGCGCACCGTCACGTTCCAGATGCGGTCTCTGGGCGACCTGCCCGCCGGCACCATCGTGCACAACGAAATCACCGTGGCCACAACCACCCCTGAACTGCGCAGCGACAACAACACCGCATCCGCAGACGCCACGCTCACGCGTGCCGAGCTGGATGTGACGCTGGGCATGAGCCACAACAACGACGGGTTGCTGGCGGGTGAAGGCACGCGTTACACGATCACCGTGACCAATGCGGGGCCGTCCTATGCCACCAACGTGGTGGTGGTCGATACCTTTCCCACCACACTGAGCCCATCGGTGCCGTCCACGGCCACCTTCAGCTACCAGGGCGGCCTGGTGATCGGTGGTGCGCCCACAGCGTCCACCGGCACAGTGGCATGCACGCAACCGGCAGTGGGTGCGACCAGCGGCCCCTTGCAGTGCACGATTCCGGTGTTGCCACCGGGCGCGAGCGTGACGATCAGCTTCGACATGAACGCCCAATCGCTGCCCGCAGGCGCAAGCACCGGCACCATTTACCACCGTGCCACCGTCACCCCGTCCGAGACGGAGTGGCTGAGCAATGGCAACGACGTGATCGTGAACAACACCACCACCGACCGCACGTCGATGAGCCTGACGGCCAACAACGTGGACCTGGGTATTACCAAGCAGGGCCCCGATGGGCCGTTGGATGCTGGGGACACCGTGGTGTACACGCTGACCGTGGCCAACTATGGCCGGGCGGCGCAGTCCCCCGCGGGCGCGACCGTGACCGATGTATTGCCCACGGGCCTGGACTTCGTGTCTGCCTCAGCGGGCTGCACCTACAACCCGGGAACCCGCACGGTGACCTGCAATGTGCCTCAGTTGGCGCAGGGCACGGATGCCGTGTTCACGCTGACCACGCAGTTGGCCAGCCCTTACACCGGCGCTCGGCCGCTGGTGAACGAGGCCACGGTGAACGTGGCCGGCGATGGCAATCCGGGTAACAACACCTCGCGCAAAACCACCACCCTGCGCCCTCCACCGGGCGGAGTGGCCAGTATTCCCACACTCTCCGAGTGGGGCCTCATTGTCCTGTCGATGCTGTTGGGCCTGATGGCCTGGCGGCACTCGGGGATGGTGCGGCGCGGGTAGTGGCATGGGCCGGGCGCGCAAACGTGTCCGGCCAGTTCCCGCAGGCCAGCATGTCTTAGAACCTGTTCAAAGTCTTTTTGGAGATTGCATTGGAGTGCAATCGGGATGAGTGGATGCTTTAGATGCGCCGCATGGGCTCGTGCCCATGCAAGCAGCCGGGGCCTCCAATCGCCCGATTTCACTCCAACCCTTCGGGCAAGTGCCTTGCCGGGCGGTCTGCGGCATTGCGGCGCTTGTCAATAGCACGGGCTATTGGCCGCGCACCGCGCCTTGCATCCCATCCCGGCAAGGTACTTGTGCAATTCCAAAAAAACTCTGAACAGGTTCTTCTGGCGTGCTGGCCTTTTGGTTTGTCGATAATGCGCGCTTCGCCCGCATTTCCATCCTTCCATAGAGATATCTCCCATGCTGCGGTTTTTCTTGATGTTCGTGGTGCTTCAGCTCACGCTGTTTGGCATCAACATGCTGGGCGTGGTGCAGCAGCATCTGGTGCTGCCGTGGACTGCGTTGCTGGCGCGCATCTGTGTTTCGCTGGTCACCCTGTTTGACTCCACCGCTGCTGCAGCGGGGAAGGTGCTGTGGAATACGGTGACGGGTTTTGGGGTGTCGATCGAGCCGGGCTGCAACGGGATTGAAGCCTGCATCGTGCTGTTTGCTGCGGTGATCGCGTTTCCGTCGACCTGGCGGCACAAGCTGGTGGGTTTGGCCCTCGGTTTTGTGGCAGTGCAGGGCCTGAACGTGGTGCGGGTGATCAGCCTTTTTTACCTGGGGCAGTGGAACACCGCAGTGTTCAATTTCGCGCACGAATTTCTGTGGCAGGCGCTCATCATGCTAGACGTATTGATCGTGTGGCTGCTGTGGGTGCGTGCGGGCAGCAAGGCCCAGGCACGGTCGGAGCCGCCGCCACCGCCCGACGAGCCGCCCGCCCCGCCGATCCAACCCATCACCCCGCGCGCCGCCCCTGCAGGCCCTCTGGTGAGCTCGTCGCTTGACCTGTCGCCGCCAGTGCGGCCTTCGGCCTGAGCCGCCTGCAGCGATTGAACGGAGTGCCCATGCGACGACCTTCCGCGCTGACGATTTTTGTGCTGTCTGCCTTTGGGTGGATCTTGGTGCTGACGCTTTTGTGGTCCCAGGTGTCTGCCTGGACCTCGTACCCGGTCGGGGTGCTGTCGCACATCGCCTTGGAGCAGGGCGCGCCGATGTGGGTGCGCGAGGTGCACCTCAGGCCCGGCAACATGGAGGTGGACACCGCCATCTCGGTGCCGGTGGCCGAGGCTGGGGGGCAGCGCGGCGAAATCACGGTGGAGGCCAGCCCCGGCCGGTATGCCTATGGTTTGCCCATTTTCCTGGCGCTGTTGTTGGCCGCGCGGGGCAAGGGGCGGCTGGTGCGGGCGGTGGCGGGTTACGTGCTGCTGCTGCCGTTCCAGGCGATCAGTCTGACCATGTACACGCTGATGCAGATGCTGCTGGCAGCGCAGTTGAACCTGCGCGCGCTGCGGATTTCGCAATGGCAGATGGAAGCCATCGTGTACGGCTACCAGGTGGGGGCATTGGTGCTGCCCACGCTGGTGCCTATCCTGGTGTGGCTGTGGCTGGACCGCAAGTTCGTGAACGACGTGCTGGTGCGCGGCTGGCGCGAGTCGCTCGCCAAGGCGTAGGGAGCAGGCTGGTTTTCAGCCTTGCAGTTCTGCAGGGTTGAGCCGAGCTGCGGTATCACCGGTGTCGGCTGCACTCGGTTCTGAACTCGCCTCTGCGCTGACGGGATCCAGTCGATAGCCCAACCCATAGATGGCGGTGATGGTGTAGCCGTTCGCCGGGGTGAGTTCCAGCTTGCTGCGCAAGCGCGAGACGTGGGTATCCAGCGAACGGGAAGGCGCCTCGGCGTTGTCGCCCCACACCACCTCGCGCAGGTGCGAGCGCGACAGCAGCCGGCCCGGGTTGCGGAACATGAACAGTGCGAGTTCGTATTCCCGGTTCTTCAGCTCTACCGCATGGCCATGCACGTACAGCGCGCGCTGGTCTGCATCAAAGGAGTAAGGGCCGAACACCAGCCGGGCGCCCATCGCCTCCGGAAACGCGCGGCGCAGCAGCGCCGTGACGCGGGCCACCATTTCGCCCATGCGCAGTGGCTTGGTCATGAAATCGTCCGCGCCGCGGCTCAGGGCCTCGATCACGTCCCGTTCGTCCTGGCGTCGGGTGATGAACAGAATGGGCAACTGCAGTCCGTGAATTTGCCGCACTGCCTGCACCACCTCCGTGCCCTCCATGTCCGGCAGGTGCCAGTCCACGATCAGCAGGTCAAAGGTCTCTTGCCGCACGTCCTTGAGCAGGCTCGCGCCGTCGATGTAGGTGTGGCACACGTGCTGGTGGTGCTCCAGCGTGCCTTTGATCAGGTCCAGCAGGATCGGGTCGTCATCAAGAACTGCAATGCGCATGGTGGTCAGTGCCGGGGCGCGGTGCCCCTGGCTATCGGCTTCTAACGGAAGTCTCCCCGAGGGAGAGGGCCTTGATATTGCCCCACATCAGTTCCCTGTGCGCGGAGGTTGACAATCGTTTGCATTGGATCGCTATCGCAACGGCGGCGGCATGGTGTTTGCCCGCCCCTTGCCACCCGCGTTCATGCCGTGAGCGGGTCTTCCTCCATGGCCTCGATCTGCTCGATCAGCATGTCCACCTGCCCGCGCCAGTAGTCGCTGGTGCCAAACCATGGGAAGTTCGCAGGGAAGATCGGATCCTGCCAGCGGCGGGCCAGCCAGGCGCTGTAGTGGATGAGGCGCAAGGTGCGCAGCGGCTCGATGAGGGCCAGCTCGCGGCGGTCGAAGCTGCGGAACTGCTCGTACCCGTCGATCAAGGCGCCGAGCTGGTGGGTGCGCTGGCGCCGGTCGCCCGACAGCAGCATCCACAGGTCCTGCACCGCCGGGCCCATGCGGGCGTCGTCCAGGTCCACAAAATGCGGGCCGCCCCGGCCCCACTCATCCAGCGGCGTCCAGATGATGTTGCCGGGATGGCAGTCGCCATGCAGGCGGATATTGTTCGCATCTTTGAAGCCAAATTGGCTTTTGGCGCTTGATGGGTAAGCGCTGCTAGCTATCAAATCAAGAGCTTTTTCGCACTGGTTCTTCCAGGCGGCTTGCATGTCGAGCGGGATGATCTCGTTCACCAGCAGCCAGTCGCGCGATGCCTTGCCAAAGGTGGTCAGGTCCAGCGTGGGCCGGTGTGCAAACGGCTGGGCGGCGCCCACGGTGTGGATGCGGGCCAGAAAGCGGCCAATCCATTCCAGCACCTCAAAATCATCCAGCTCGGGCTGACGGCCACCGCGCCAGGGGCTGACCGAAAAAGCAAAACCGTCGTGCTGGTGCAAGGTAGCGCCGCTCAGCACCATCGGGCCCACGGCGGGCACCTCGGCCGCCATCAGTTCTGCGGCAAAAGCGTGTTCTTCCAGGATCTGCGCCTCGCTCCAGCGGCCGGGACGGTAGAACTTGGCCACCACGCGCTCGCCGTCTTCCAGTGTGACCTGGTACACCCGGTTTTCGTACGACGACAACGCCATGAGGCGCCCGTCGCCGTAGAGGCCCACACCGGCCAGCGCATCCAGCACATGGTCAGGGGTGAGGCGGGCGTACGGATGTGAATCGGGGGCGGTGCTCGTGTCGGGCGCGGTATCGGGAGGCAATGGGGTCATGCCGCATTGTCGCCGCCGTGCCCGGGGTGGCCGTGCGGGGCCGCTTAGTTCGAGTTCGGCAGCATCGTCGCGATGTGCCCTGCGCGCGGGTCGCCGCTGCCCATCAGCACTTTGGCGAAAAGAGCTTGTGCGGCCTCGGGGCCCGCGTGGTGCTGCACCACCAGCCACGGCTGTGGGCCGGCCGCTACGGTGGTGCTGAACCGATTCCAGGCCGCCACCAGCCGGTCGTTCAGGCCCTGTGCGCCCCAATCGGTGTGGCGCTTCTTGACCTGGGCGGGGGCGGAAAACATCACCGGGCGAGGGCCCGGCAGCTGGCCAGCGCCACCCAGGTCCTGGACGTGGCTCGCGCCCACCGAGCAGCTGTAGGCCAGGCCGGTGAAGTGGGCATGGATGCGCTGGCGCAGACCAACGCTGCCCGCAAAGTCGATGTACACGCTGGGTGTGGCGCCGTCCAACAGGTCGAGTGCGTCGTAGGTGACCACGCTGTCATAGCAGCCCAGGCTCTCGCAGAACGCGACGTTGCCGGGCGACGTCAACCCGACCACTTCGATGCCATCGCGCTGCGCCAGCTGGAATGCGGTGCCGTAGGCCGTCTTGCTCGACGCGCTGGACAGCAGCATGCGTTGGGCGCCGAAGAACTGCTGGTCCTCCAGAAAGTCGTCGATGAGCCACGAGGTGATGAACAACGGCCGCAGCAGCGCCTGGATGTCCTCGTTGTCGGCGCGGTACAGCGGGTCGGTGCTGGTGCGCAGGTAGTGGTTGTAGACGGCGTGCAGCCCGGCCCGGTGCGGCGCTCCGTCGCTGAAGCCTTGCGGGTTGGCGCGCTGGGGCGACAGCGCGGCCTGGCTGCCCATGGGCCAGTAGCCATACAGCCGCTCGCCCACGGCGACGTCGGTGTGCAGGGATTGCACCACCGTGCCAAACCCCCACACCGGGACGATGCCCCAACCGGGTTCGTTGGTTGGGAAGAACTGCCAGTAGTTCAGCATGTCGCCCAGCGCGGCGTAGGTGATGTTGTTGGCGGTCAGCGCAAACTGCTCGACGCGCACGCGGATCTGTCCGTCGCTCAGGGGCGTGTCGTCGGTGGTGACCAAGCGGGTGGTGGCCAACTGGTTCTGGCGCACGAAAAGGGTGGTGGTGCTCATGGCGCCACGCTAAACGAAACGGCCCGCAGGCTCAACACCTGCGGGCCGCCTTTGCGACAGGGGGCTGACAGCGTGGCCGTGTCAGGCTGTGCGTTGCTTGTCCAGCGCCAGCACCAGACCCAGCGCGATGATGGCAGGTAGCGCCTGGCTGAAGAAGATCTTGGGCGCTGCGGTGGCGGCGCCAAACACCCCGGCCACGATCACGCAGGCAAGGAAGAAGATCTTGAACACCCGGTTGCCGGTGAACAGCCCCCAGAACAGGCCGGCAGCCAGAAACCCGTTGTACAGACCCTGGTTGGCTGCCAGCGTGGTGGTGGCGTCGGCCAGCTCCTGGGTCAGGTTGAAGGTCTTCATGCCCAGCGGCTTGTTCCAGAAGAACATTTCGAGCACGAGGATGTACACATGCTCGATGGCCACCAGGGCCACCGCGATGCGGGGGATCAGCAGGCGGCCCATGGTCTTAGACGATCGTGATGGTCACGTCGATGTTGCCGCGCGTGGCGTTGGAGTAGGGGCAGACTTGGTGGGCTGCGTCCACCAGCTTCTGGGCCGTGGCCTTGTCCATACCCGGCAGGCTAATGGCCAGGCGGGCGGCGATGCCGTAGGCGTTCGGGATAGGGCCCAGGTCCACTTCGGCGTCGATGGACACGTCTTGCGGCACGGGGATGCCGATCTTGCCGCCCACAGCCTTCATCGCGCCGATGAAGCAGGC